>ERZ1026907.102-NODE-102-length-22581-cov-6.376054_pt1 | contig 22581 bp, 28 predicted proteins | sample MGYA00519468_ERZ1026907 | MGnify/ENA primary metagenome ERZ1026907 (study PRJEB26926, sample SAMN06164581) | human gut metagenome | biome: ENVO:00009003; feature: ENVO:2100002; material: ENVO:00002003 | host: Homo sapiens | place: USA | collected 2012 ...
GGCTCGGAGATGTGTATAAGAGACAGGCCTTGTGTATGTTCTCTCCGTCGGCCTTGGTGATGACCATCAGGTCGGCCATCTCCATGATGCCGCGCTTGATGCCCTGGAGGTCGTCTCCGGCTCCGGTGATGAGCAGGAGCATGAAGATGTCCACCATGGAACGGACGGTGGTTTCCGACTGGCCGACGCCGACGGTTTCAATGAGGATAATGTCAAAGCCCGCGGCTTCGCACGCGATCATGGTTTCACGCGTTTTTCTGGCTACGCCGCCCAGGGAGCCGCCGGAGGGGGAAGGGCGGATGAAGGCGTTTTCCTCCCCGGAGAGTTCTTCCATGCGGGTTTTGTCCCCCATGATGGAACCGCGGGAAACGGAAGAGGACGGGTCAATGGCCAGCACGGCCACCTTGAAGCCTTTTTTGCACAGGTAGGTGCCGAAGGCTTCAATGAAGGAGGATTTGCCCGCGCCGGGAACGCCCGTGATGCCGATGCGGACGGCATTGCCCGAATGGGGCAGGAGCTTGGAGATGAGCGCCCGTGAGGCTTCCTGGTCTTTAGCGGCGTTGCTTTCTACCAGGGTGATGGCCCTCCCCAGCAGGGCGCGGTTCCCGGCCAGGACTCCCTGGGCCAGTTCTTCTACGGAGGGGCGGTGCGGACGTGCAAATTTAGTGCTGCTCATGGATAGAGAATGCGGATTATTTGAAAGGGGGTTCGTTTTCCTTGGTGCGCTCCATATCGTAGTTGAAACGTTTGAGGACAAATTGGCGCTGATCGGCCAGCTTGCGCTGGAAGTTTTCCCAGGAACGCACGTTCATTGGTGACCAGCCCGCTTCCGCAATGGCGCAGGCGCGGGGGTAGGTGCGGTAAAGCAGGTGGTTCAGGGTGGGGAGCTGTTCCGCCCACATGGTAGCCTGAACGCCGATGATATGGTCTGTTTCCTGCTCCGGCCTGCCGTAGGCGGGGTTCAGCTTGTAGCTTTGCTCCAGCGTAGTGGTGGGCATCCAGCCCCGGTTGTCCTGGCCGGGAATCTGGGGGTAGTCCAGATAGCAGTGTTCCCCGGCGGCGATGATGAGGGGAAGGCCCTGCTTTTTCGTTTCCGTGATGGTGGAGGGCGTCAAGCCCATGCGCCAGGTGAAGACGGTGTCTCCCTTGCGGTAAACGCTGGCCTGGGCCCACGGCTTTTCATACCAGAAGATGGGCTTTTTGCCGCGCGCGGCGAGCATGGAGGCCATTTTCGCTTCAAATTCCTTCAGTTCCTCGTGGACGTCCTTCATTCCCTTCTGCTGGCGGTATTTGACGCTGAGAGGGCATTTTTCCCAGGTTTTTTCCAGCGGGGCTTCGTCGCCGCCCAGGTGAACCATGGTGGACGGAAAGATGTCCCTGAGCTCGTCAAAGACGGCGGCATAGAATTTCCATATTTCCGGCTTGTGGGGGCATACCAGGTACAAGCCCACACCGCCGGTCGTGCTGACTTTCGTGTTGTGGTCTGGAAAGCAGAAGAATTCCGGATAGGCGGCGGCCAACGCCTGGTTGTGGCCCGGCATGTCTATTTCCGGGATGACCTCAATGCCGCGCGCGGCGCAGTACGCCACCAGGTCTTTCAGTTCCTGCCTGGTGTACATTCCTTCGTGGGGAGTGCCGTTGCCGAAGCTTTCCGCCCGTTTGGAAGAGATGCTTTTCAGTTTGGGATAGCCCGGCACAGGCAGGCGCCAGCCCTGGTCGTCCGTCAGGTGGAGCTGGAGCTTGTTGAATTTATAGTAGGCCATCAGGTCCACGAATTTCTTCAGGTCCTTGATGGGGATGAAGTGGCGCGCAGGGTCCACCATCATGCCGCGCCACGGGTAGCGCGGCTTGTCCTTGATGACTCCGCAGGGAATGCCTTCCGGATGCGCCGCCAGCTGGTCCTGGAGCTGCTGGAGAGTGACCAGTCCGTAGATACGGCCCTCTTTCCCGCCGGAAGAGAGGTGCACTCCCTGCGGGGTGACGGTGAGCTGATAGGCGTCCTTGCCCAGGGCAGGAGAGGTTTTGTCGGAAAGAAGCTTCAAGGTCCTGGTGGCGTTCCGCTTCAGCTCCGTTTTCTCCGGCTCCGGAATAATGCTGTATTTTTCTGCTGCTTCAGTTTGAAATACCGGGAACAGCAGCAATCCGGCCAGGAGTGGAAAAAGCCTTGTCATGTTTTCAGTATAAGCCGTGCCGGGAGAGAATCTTTCAAAAATTTGCTCCTTCATGAGCACGCGGCGGAATATGCTTCATGCCCGCTGAAAGGATATGGTGGACCCTTTGACAAAATGTTTCTCAGGAATTACCGGGGCTGGCATCCCGGCGGTCCGGACACAAGTTCCTTTCAGGGAAAGAGGAAGGGCCGGAAAGAGGGAAGGCCTTTTGTCTTTTTCCCATGGTCCGTCTGGCGCTGTTAGCGGCTATTTGACCGTTTTTCCAGGTCCGGGAATATTCCCTTACGGTTGAGGATGGAGAAAATGTGCATTTGCGTTCTTACTGTCCGTGTCCTCAGATCAACAGAAGGATTATTTGGAAAGGTGCCGTCCACGCTTTGAAGGGCTCCGCAGTTGCTGGAAAGTTCCGGACTTTTTCCTGGTCCAGAGGAACGTTAAAAGTAAAAAAGACCGCCTCCGGAGAGACGGCCTTTTTCTTAAAGGTGGTAGCCCTATGAGGACTTATAGCATTTATATACAATGATATATTTTTTAGTGTGTTCATAATTGTGATAATGTTGAGCACATGAGAGGGGATAACGATTGCGTGATATACTGGACACGCAGAGAGCGGGAGAACTGCAATGTAGTCCATTGGTGGGGGATATGGGGGAATGTCATTAAAGCGGTGCATAATGGGCCGGAATGAGCTGGAAATAGACCGAAAAAGGGAGTCTCCTTGAGCTTGGAGCCCCGAACTGGGTTAAGGGTCATCTGTGTTTTTGTGTGCATGGTGTTGCAAAATTTCATACAACTATTCCAATAATGCAACGGGAAAAGTACAAAAGGAATGATAATCCGCGGCTCTCCCCTGTGAAGGAAAACGCAACGAGGCCGCATTTGTATGTTACGGATTGCAAAAGCTCTTTATGCCTGGGGGATGGTGGATGCCGACGAGCGCATACTACGCTTGAAAGAGGCTTTAGATAAGGCTGTTGAAGACATAATTGAAAACCAAGGGAAGGAAATCACTCAAGGGAATGTGGGTGATAGCTCATTCCAGTTCGCGCCGGGCTCCATGACTGTTGATTTGTGGGTTGAAGCCTTGGGGCTGGCTATCCGCTCTCTTGAGCATGGCCGGTTTGAAGGAGGGAACAACGTTGCAAGGGTGGTGTTCCGATGAAGGCGGGGAATGTTCAGATTTTAGACCAGTTCGGGCGCCCGTTCTCAAGCCGTCCCATTTACAAAAGCGGCAGTTATGATGATGGCTTGCAACGATTGCCGAATTACCTCAAGGAGCCGGAACAGCTTTCCGGACGCCTTACCCGGAAGAACCTCATTTCCGCGTCCCGTCTGTTGTACAAGAACAACGGCGTTGTAAAAGGCGCCGTGAACATGAAGGCTGAATACTCTATAGGTAAAGCGTTTCTGTTCAAATCTTTGTGCAAGAATCCGGAAGTTGCAGCGAAGTATGACGAGTACATCAAGGCGTTTTACAAAGTTGCATGCGTGAACGGAAAGAATTTTCACTCGCTCCTGTATCTGATCTCCACCGCCATCGACATTGACGGGGATTGCTTTGTAATGTTGACGGAGAGCAAGACAGGGTTTCCTCAACTGCAATTTATCCGGGCAAACCGGGTGTGCTCTCCTAAAGATGGCCTTATTGACTCCGGAAAATACAAGGGGTTGAACGTGCTGCACGGTGTCATAACTAACCGCATGGGGCGTGAAATCGCCTATTGGCTGGACGGTGATGAACCGGGAGGCGGCGAGATAATTCCGGCGTCCTCAATGCTGCATTTAGTTGACGATGATTTTCTTGCCACTTGCCGCGGGGAACCTCTCTTTTCACATGGACTCAAGGAATTCCGCTATATTGATGACATCAATGTTTCCGAACTTGGGGCTATGAAAATTGCCTCACAGATCGCCCTGGTAAAAAAGAATGAAACGGGAGAAGTTGACATAGCACAGGCTTACAGCAAACCGGGCAATAATGGTGAGGTTGTTGTACGCAATACAGGAGACAAGCAAATTGTGTTTTTGAAGTCTGAAGACTCCCTTGACTCCCTAAAGATTGAGCGCCCCTCCCCGAACTACATGAGTTTTTCAGAGCGCCTCTTGAAGGGTGTCTTGTCCGGGGTAGGGGTGCCTTATGATATTGTGGTCAATCCGGACTCAAGCGGAGTTGGGAACAGAATGTCCCTGTCCAAATTCGACAACACTACACGGGACCGGGCCACGCTGCTTGAAGATGCCGCCAGACTGCTTGTACAGTATGTCTTGGCCGTAGGTATCCAGCGGGAGGACATCCCGCACGCTGAAGGCTGGTGGAATATGATGTTCAGCCGCGCCAAGCGTCCAAGCGTGGACATGGGCCGCGACTCCAACAGCCAGTTGAAAGAGTACAACGCCGGTATTAAAAACCTCACAGAAATCTGTGAGGAAAACGGAACGCAGGTGGAGGACCATTTGAGAATACGCGCCAGGGAAGCCGCCATTGCGGAGAAGTTGCGCCGTGAAGCTGAAGCAGAATTCGGGGTAGAAATCTCTCCGGATTATATCAGAAAGTTTTAACGTTATGAAACCGTTATATTGTGAAGAAACTGCATGGCTGGCGAGTATGCGCCAGCGGAAGAGCCTTGAACCGAAAGCCGCGGGGAACCCGGATTTTGACTTCTCTTTTTTCATCCAGACGCGCCAGAAAGCGCGGGTAATTGGGTCATCCCTGGTGATTGACGTAATAGGGCCCCTGTACGGTGACGGCGTGCCCCTGAATGAAGCCCTTGGCGGCACAAATTATCAATCCATCGTGGAGGAAATAAAGGCTGCTGCCGGAAACATTGACGAAGTGATTTTCGTCTTTGACTCTCCGGGGGGAGACGTTCAAGGCTGCCATGAAACAGCGGAATTGATTAAATCCCTGCCCGTGGAAACCGTGGCTTATGTCAAAGGCATGTGCTGCTCTGCCGCCTATTATTTGGCTTCGGCTTGTGATCAGGTGATCGTGACGGAAACGGCGCTGGTTGGCAGTATCGGAACTGTCATCAGCCTCTGGAATGCCAAGAGCGAGGAAATATTGACCATCACGAATGATGATGCTGTTTTCAAACATCCGGAAACCCCAATGAACGCGGAGGCAATCGCCTATTACAGGGATTTGTGCAACAAGATCGCCGGACGGTTTCAGGAGTTTGTGGTTTCCGGACGCCCCGGACTTTCTGCGGATGCTTTTTCCGGCAAGGTCTTTGTGGTGGAAGATGCTGCCTCCCTGGGCCTGATTGATGATGTAATGCCCTGGGTTGATTTTCCCGGTGCAAATTAAAAGCGCAACGCCCCGCAATAAGTATGGCACTATTCAAGTCTGATCAAAATATCGTTGATGCGCTCAAACAAGAGCTTGCCCCTCTTGGGGCAGAAATGAGGGATGGAATTACAGTAATCCAATCCTCTATTAAATCTCTTTGTGAGCGTGTCGAAGCCCTGGAAAAGGAGAATGTCAAGCTCCACGCATCCGTTACCCTCAAGAAAAACCAGCTTGAGGAAGAAGCCGATACGAAGGCGAGCCAGAAGGCCGCGGAAATGGTGTCTGGCATGGGGCATAAAGCCGTAGTGGATAAGCCGGAAGACGGCGAGGAAACCCCCTCTATCCTGGAGCAGTACACGGCGCTTTCCGGAGATGAACAGCGGAAGTTTTATGCAGCCCATAAGGATGAATTGATGAAACTTTGTAAGTAAACAACACACAATATTAACAATCAAACTATTATTTACGATTATGGCACTTTCTGATGCACAAAAGGTAGCTATCCACGGAGAAGTTATTACCTCTTTACGCAAGGCACTAGTTCCGCTCGAATTTCTCAAGAAAGATTTTCGCATGGAATATGCCTCCCAGATTAAATTTAAAGATATTAAGGCATCTGGTGAAGTAGTGGAGAATCCTACGTCTTACCAGAACGATAAGGAAAACGACGGTAATTTGATTCCGCTCTCTCTTACCGAACTGCATCAAGCTTGGCGAATTACTACGGCTGAAAAGCGTAATGGGTGGAAGTTGGCCGATCTGGCAAAGACAAATTCTATTGCTTTTGCCAATGATTTGCACAAGCGTATTATGTCTCTTATTCCGGCGAGCGGAGCAAAGACCATTGGGACCGCTGATAAATTCAACAAGCGCGGCTGCATCAATTTAAGCGGGGATATTGAATCTGATGAACCCAGGCTGTTATTGACTCCCGATTATTACCGGGCCATTCTTCCGGAAAACACTACGGAATTTAAGCTTGATGGAGGCGCCTATGGGTTTGAGTCCATCCACAAAGCAAAAGCTTCCGTCTTTTCGAAAGATGTTGTGGGCGTGGCTTACGAAGGCGGGGCGATCGCCGTAGGTTCCGCCATCCCGGAAATTGATGATGATCTCAAAGATGACATCAATTGGGAGCTTATCACTATTGATGGCCTTGCAGGGCTGACGGTGATGTTCTGCAACTGGATTGACCGCAATACCCGCGCAGAATGGGCCTCCCTGGGCCTGATGTTCGGCGCCAAGATACTTGAGCCGGATAAGGTGAAAGGGTACGTTGCCGCTGCTGTCACGCCTCCTGAAAGCTAATTTTTTTTTCATTAACTGCTGGTGTTCACCGTCCCGGACTTGTCCGGGGCGGTTTTTTGTGCAACGCCCCGCCATTTATATGAGATTCACAGATGCGGCTAACGCCGCGCACCGGCGCATAAATCAGGTATTACCACAGGCGGAAATTGCCTACCAGGGGAAGACATACCAGGGGTACATGAATTCCCGTGACGTAACCCTTGAACGCCAGGAGGGGGGATATTGCAACCAGCGGGACCGCATCATTCACATTCAAACGGGGGACTCTTTCCAGGTAGGGGGCCGCGTGGAATGTGAGGGGATGAAATTCAAGATTACCGCAGTCACAAGTAATTGCGTTTACAGGGTATTAACTTTATCAGTTGATTTGTATGATTAAATGCAACGTGGAATGGCTCGACAAGGCTATTAGGGACGGGCACAAGAATATTCAGCGTTTCGGGGGGCTGTTCTTGGACATGTACGCATCCAATGTGGCCCGCGGTATGTGCTTCAATGCGACTCTCCCCCTCGGAAAAAACCGGAAATCCAAGGTGGCCGGGCGAAAGTCCGGGGAAGGTTCTGCCAGCCGTGACATTGCGCGGGCTGTGGGCGCCCCTGGGAAGGCTTACAGGATGTTCAAGGAACGTGATCCGGTAATGGCTCGTCCCGTGTATGCTATGCTCCGGCAGAAGAAAGAACAGGAAGCCCAGCAAGTAGCATTTGACAGCGGCGTTCCGGTGACGTTTTACGCCAGTTTCACGAAACGCATGCATAAGGACGCCCGGCGCCGCGGAACGGTGGACGCCTTTTCCGGGCGCGTTACGTCAGACAGCCGGGGACTCAAAAAGTACCGCATGGAGGTGTTTAAGCACATAGGCAAGGCAAAATCTGGCTGGACATGGCCCACCTCTTACGGATGGCAAGCGACGGGACGTCTTCCCCAATGGATTACGCGGCACGGCTTGAACGGCATATACAGGCGCACCGGGGATTCCGTGGAAATAATCAACCCTGTACCGTATGCCAAGGAAGCCATGATTGAACGCTTGTTCCCGCTTGTTTATTCTAACGCATTAACCGCCACTAACTTAAAACTGCACCATGAATGGAAAAGGATAAATAAATCATGATTGTTGATGACATTGTAAAACACCTACGGAATTCCGGATTTACTGCCTACAAGGCCGGAAATGAAGAAGATTTAGAACGCAAGCCCTGCGTGGTGGTGGAGATGACGAGCCGCACGCAGCCATGGTTTCCGCTGCCCGCCTGGGATTATACGCTTTCCGTTGCCCTGATCAATAACCGGTCTGACTCGGAAGCGGAAGAAAAGCTTGTGGAAGCCTTGGGCCGGATGGATTGCGGCGAACGGTGCGACTTTTTCAACCTCATTGACTCTTCATCCGCGCTGGACGGGGATGATTGGGTAACAACCTGGACAGTGCGCTATATTGAAAGATAATTTCTGTATTATTTTGACAGTCAATGAAATATGTAAAACGTTTTCGTAGAAATATCTTGCAAAAAGTTTAGTTTTTCTTCATACTCGCCTTGCCCGGTTGGTCCGGGATTAAAAAAGGAGGTGTAACATGTAAATGAAGTATGAATTATTAACGCGACTGATTGAACTTCTTATAGTTCTGTTCAGCTAAAAGAAAGCCCCGGCCTGCTTCACCAGGCCGGGGCGATTGTTTAGAAGGTGAACATGTGAATGTTCCGAATTACTAACGCACCTTTAATATGCCTCATTCCGCGATTTTGTCAAGCGGGAAAGGGAGGTCCGCCGGAAGCGCAACGCACCGCCATTTGTATGGCACATGCATCTGATTTTATACAGCACGGCGACGGTATCTTCGGGATCAATTATTCCGGAGAACAGGATTTTGGAGCTATTATTTCTTCCGTAAGTTATTCATGGTCAGCAGAAGGGGATGTTAAACTTAAAGGGGACAAAGGCGTTACTGAAGGGAATACTCTCTATAGTTCCCAATGCGAAATTACTTGGGAAGCCTACATGAGAAAGACCGGAACGGAGGTTCCGCATATTGGCGACATTGTTGATGTCCATGCGGATGTTTTGAATCTCTGCATCAGGAATTTAGGTGAACAAATTCCGGAAAAGGTAACTAAGGCCATCTGCAAGAGTGTAGATATGAAAATGGAGGCAGAGAATTACAGAAGCTTTACCGTTAAAGCCTCTTATGGCCCGAACATTAAAGCCCTGAACCCGGAAATTGTTTCCGAATAACAGACTTCAAGGGGCGCCGTTTCTGGCGCCCCTATCTCGAACAAAAAAAATAACATAATAGACGTAACATGAATAATATAATCAATATTGAAGACATCAACCTTGCAAGTGCTTTGCTTGCAGCCACGGCCCCCATTGCCAAGAGGGCAGAAATCATCATTACTGACCGGGGGGAACGGAAGGTTTTTTACTTCGCGGATACCCCGGAGACGCGCGAAATGATCAGTAAGTGGAATGACCCGGATTTTGTGAAAAACAATCCGGAAGACCCCTTTGCGTTGGTCAAAGCGGCTTTTGATTGTCGCCGCGGTATTCTGGCCGGACTTCCTAGATTCCGGAAAATCGCCTGTATCCGCTCCAAGGATGGACAAAAGATAGCCATGATTCCGGAGGATTGCCCGGAAGAAGATAAACGCGAAATCCTGGGGCATTTGAACTCCTAATCAAAAGAACGTTATGAGCGACAAGGAAAAAGTCTTGAAACTCCGTCCCCTGTCTGTTGGAAGCATGGAGTTGATGCAGCGTTTTAACTGCGGGTTCATGAATGGGGGCATGGATTTAGGCGGCATTGTAGAATATATTTATATTCATACGGCTGATATTAAAAAACTTGAATCAATGAGCCTTGAAGAATTCAAGGAATCCGTTCGCAAATTTAAATATGAGTTGAGCCCTGATGAAATGCAGCGCATTTCTGCATTGGTAGGTAAACAGGCGCAAGACGTTGATGAAGCAGCTTTCACTGTTGAGGATTCCAAAAAAAAACGGGAGGGGATAGGCCGAACTACTTTATTCAAGTGGTTTGGGCGATTGCTTCAAAGACGGGGTACCCCTTAAATTATATCAAATACGATATTCCATACAGCATGATTCTACAGTTTCTTATGAGTGAATGCGTTGCAAATGGTGTTAGCTGTTATTACACGCATGCCCGGAAGGTAGATCATGCTGATTTGGAACGTCTTGATGCCATGTTTAACAAGCCTGTCAATATTGAAGAATGAGCGCAGTAAAATTTAAGTTCTCCGGTGATTCCGCGGAATTATTAAAAGAGCTTGAGAACATTAAGGAAAAAATCCGCGGAGCATCAGAGCAAGCGGCAAAAGTGAGCCCTGGAAAGGGGGCCGCGGCTGACGTGGAAGGCTTGGGAGCATCCTTTAAAAAATTGCTGCCTTCTGTTACTGCGGCGGTTGCCGGTGTGGCGTCTTTTGGAACGGCGTTGAGTGTAATCAAAATGGGGATAAAGGATGCCATGGATGATGAATACATGGCCGTTCAGTTATCGTCTTACACTAAAAACATTGAGTCAGCACGGGATTTGCAATCTCAACTTGATCATCTGGCGGCAAATGGCGTTGTTGCCTTGGATGATTTGGGAAAGGCCGCGCAGAACCTGTCCATGCACTTTCGGACGAACAACACGGCAATCATGAGTTGGTCAGAAGTCTTCGCGGATATTGCCGCCTCCGGTAAAATCTCCGCTGAACAGCTTTCAAATTCATGGGCTAAAGTCATGGCAAACGGTTTTGCCGACTCCCGCGCCATCAACCAGTTACAGAATCAGGGCATCCCCATCATCAAGGCATTAGCTGAAGAAATGGGCGTGGCGGAAAAACAGGTCATAGAGCTTGCCAAGAAGCGGGAAATTTCTGCTGATCAGTACGTCAACGCCATAAGGAAAATGCGTGATGCGGAATTTTCCGGCAAAAATTCTGCATTGTCGAATACGACTATTGGTTCATGGGAAACGCTCAAGGCGACTTTTGAGAATGCCATGGGGGATATGATGGCCGATAAGGTGACGAATCTTGCTGGTGCCTTTCAGTCTTTAACTGCGGAGATTGAAGAAGCTAGCGAGGTCAGTTTCCAGTTTTATGCAAAGCAGGAAAAGAACCTTTCTTTTTTTGAAAAAAGTATTGCCGGGTACCAGTCCGTATTTTACGGAATCGCTTCAATGTTCCGTACTGGGCATTATGAAAATGCCGTTATTGAAGGCCCTTACGATTACAGAAAGCAACTAGGAGATTATGAATTTAGCGGAAAAATCCGTGAAGATATTTCCAATGCAAAAAGTAATGATGAAATTGAACTTATCCAGCAGCGATTAGGTAAAGAATGGGACGAGCTTATTAAACAACGTGGCGTTCGTCAGAACTATATTGCAAACGATGGCGTAAACAGCGCAGAAGCAAAGGCGGAAATCGAAGACATTGATAGGATGATTGCAGCCCGTCAAGAACTTCTTGAGGAAATTGAAGAAGGCGTTTTGTGGAGGGAGAACGAGAAGCAATCAATTAAAGAGATTGTGGAAAACAATCAGAAGGAGGCGAGAGCTGCCGCTGATTTGAATGAAGCAATGGAGAAGCTCAATGCGACAAAGGATAAAGCAAATAAGCAGAAGCCAAAAAAGAAACAGGATGATTTAACAACTGATGGTTTAAGAAAGCAGCTTGAAGACGAATTAGCCGCCGTGCAACATACCTCTTTGGATGATTTGGAAGAGGAATTGAAGTTACTTGAAAAAGAATTTCAAACAGGAGCTTTAGATTTTAATGCTGCCACGAGATATGAAAAGCTTTTGTCTGTAGCTGATTCAATCCGAGACATTAACGATCAATTAAATAAAAAGAACAAGGCTGTTAAGGATTTGCGACAGGATACACAGGAAAACATTGCCATCATGCGGGCCGAGCTTGCAGGGGAAAAGGATAAATTGCGCGAACTTGAAAAACAGCGGGACGTGCGGAAGGAAATGCAATCCCTCATGAAGGGCGGCATGAATGAACACGATGCTCTTGGGCTGGCGGAACAGAAGGTTTCCCTAACGTACAAAATTGAGGACAAAAAGGAGAAGGAAAAGGAGGATGAAAAGAACTCCAAGGAGCGGGCAAAGGAAATGTCTGATGCGTTTAAAACGCGGTTTGACGCAGTACAGCAGACGCTTTCAAGCGTGTCCCGCGTAGGCTCCGGCTTCGGTTCCCTTTTTGGCTTGGTGGGAAAGGGGGATGCCGGTCTTTCCGCTGCCGTGGACTCCCTGACAAAAGAGGTGCAGACCTCAAACGGATACCTCAAGACGATTGCGGAAAAGGCCGAGAAAGGCGGCGTTGCCCTCTTTAGCTGATATGAACAAGGATATTAGACATACAGGCGGGTATGGATGGCAAGGCGATTTTGATGCGTCCATGTCTGATGATGGGGCATGGTCGGCAAGTGTTTCTTACGTGGCGCCCCCTGGGGAAAAATTCACGCCTCCTTACACCCTGCATTGCCATGTTCCCGGTTTTACGGATTTGATCTTATCCAACTATGAGCACTCGCAGATTGCTGACTTGTGGAAAACGGTCTGTACCTTCAAAAAAGAAGCCCCTCAAGAAGATGATCCGGATAATCCAGACCCGGACCCTGATGACCCGGACCCCTTTGATTTTGACCCCAAGGATACAAAAACCACTTGGGAATTTACGGCTGGCGTAACGAGCAAGAGCATTTTTGACCACCCGGATTTCAAGCCCATGTTTCAGAACAATCCGGACCTGCGGAAAGCCTATGAAGCGATCATGTCGGGCCGTGTGGATATTGAATCCCTGAAAATTGACTCCAAGCTGAAAAGGAAAGACCCGTATGATTTCGGCCTGGGGGGCGTGAAGTACTCAAAGGAACTTTCTGACCTGTTCAACAAAGTAATAAATAAAGGAATAACTGACTACTATAAAAGGTGTTGTTCCTATTCTATCACGACCACGGAAGGGAAGGGCCCGGATGCCGCCCTTCAGTCATTGATTTCCGCGGGCGGTGGCAATTTTGTGAAGATGGGAGAGGATAACAACCCCTACGGGAGAAAGACGGAAACCACGCAATCTTTTTCCCAGGTTTTGGAAGAAGGCGTTTTGATTATTTGAATGATGACCTGGACAAACGATTTACGAATCAGGGCGGACGTTGCGCCGAGTGCTGCTAGCCAGCAGGGCGCTGTAGCGTACAGAGTCAACCGCACCGTTTCACAATCCCAAATTGTACCCATTGCAGGGTTCCAGCGCCCCAAGTGGGCGGCCATGGCGACCAATCCCAATGCCCCCGGCATGATGGCGACGGGTTACAAGATCGCCTTGCATTCCGCAACGCATTACAAGGTGACGGTAACGTACTCTTACCCGTCCGGAGATACCAATGAGGATGAAGACGGCAACCCCATCAATCCAGACAACCCGGATAATCCCGACGACGCGAAGGAAAAGTACAAGGTCAAGATCAGCGACCGCTCGAACATGACGCTTGAGCCCATATTGAGCTATTACAAGTTGCGGGACACGAACGGGAACAATAAATATTCAGAGGATGATATGAGAACTCTGGCCGTTTACCTGTCCGGGGGGCTTGTCTTGTGCAGCAACGGCCAGTACCGGCTTAAATGCGAGAAAGACGAAACGCCGGGGCATATTCAACTCCCCGTTACCCCGATTACCCCATATATCACACTCGGTTACAAAAAAATTTCGCAGAACAATACGGTCATCACGAAAACCTATACAGCGCGCCGCGTGGATCCGTCCAAGGTGGAGCGCGTGGGAAAGATTGTCCAGGGCAGCGAGTTTGGAGGCGCAACGGAAGTACAAGGGTATAAGCTCAATTATCTCTTTACCCGGTACTCCATCCACAAGGTAGGTAACAGGGAATACGAGATCACGGAAGAATATACGCAATCCAATCCCGGAGGCTGGTCAACGGACCTATACAAAAATGGATAACATCACTAAGGGAGACCCTATCAAGGCGGATTGGGCCAACGCCCTTACAAACGCCCTCAATGCTGCTACGCATGGCAAAACGTCCATGCGCGGCGGTGGCGGCCAGAACGTTTCCATTGCCCCTTATCAGCGCGGTTCACGCCCCCTGGCCTTTGATTTGGTGGAAATCACGGATGACGCGGAGGCATCCCTTTCCGGCAAGGTCTCTGGAGGGCTCCTTTTGAATGCCTATAAAGAGGAACAAGATACTGATAATGAGGAAGAAAAGAAGATACTGCTGAAAAATGAAGATATAGAGATCAGCGAGTATGAAGCCTCTTTTAAGGCAGGGGAAAAAGTGTGGGTGCATGTTACGTATGACACGGACACCTGGGAGGCATATACCGCTATCCTGGAAAAGGGGAATGAGGTTCCAGAGCCGGAAGACGGGGAAGCTTACATTGTCGTAGGTGAGTTTGAGGAACGTGATAAATCCATTATTTACAAGCACAAAGGCATTACCTTCATCAACTGGGATGTAATCAAATGGGAATTCAAAAAATACAAGCTTAAGACGGACCCCTTATGCGCCTTGGAACTCAAGGAAGTCGAAGAGGAAAACGAACTGACACTAAACATTGAATCATCCAGCGAAGAAGAAAACATTGATGCTGATAGCAATCTGAAAGTGTGGCTTGTCCAGAAAAAGGGGAAAGGGCAGGGCGGCGCGGAGGAAGGGCCGGTTAGGCTTGGCGTGAGAATCAAGGATGAACGCCCCGACTATACGGGGCAAGACCCCATTGAAATCACCGGCAGGAGCGTATCTCTCAAGCTGGACCAAACGGAACATGAAACGTCCAACGGCATCAAGTACAGCCTGGAAGTCAAAAACGGTGAGCTTGCCATGAAACTTGATACCGATTCCATGACGGAGCCGGAACAAATCAGTTACACGGCGGAAGCCCCCATTGAGATTGCCGGAAGCACAATCAAATTAAATGTCAACACTACTCAAAAAACGTCCAACGGCATCAAGTACCAATTAACCAAGACGGGAGGACAGCTTGATATAAGCTTGAACGCGGATTCCTTGGCTGTTGGCGAGAATTTAAAATTTGAAAAACCATTGCGGAAAACCAGTAGTGGCTATGTCGTTTTTGATTACGACCGGAATTGGAGCGAGCCCGCAAACGGGGTAAAGGCCCATTTTGTAATGGTGGGAGATGCGCTTTCCGTTGAACTCCATGCAGATACGACTAGCGACGGCTCCGACGGTCTTATCAGTGATTCATGGACTGTGCTTGCGTGTGATAGTGATCACGCATTGCGTTTAAAGAGAAACGATAATGAAAAAATCTATATCCAACAAGGAGAATGGAATAAATCTTCAAATCAATACGAACCAATAAATTAAAGATAAATGAATTACGCTATATTTTGCTACCGGGAAGACTATAAATGTCTTGAATTATGTGTCGGGCAAATCCGCAAGGTTGACCCTGATTGCATGATTTACCTGTTTGACGATGGGAAAGCCCCGCTCACAAAAAAGGACATCCCCAAGGGGAAGGACATCATTTACAAGAAGACCTATTTTGAGCGCAACAAGAACCTGAACGGCCTTGAATGTGTCCGCGGCATGCTTTCCTGCATGCAGGATATTCCGGGCCGGGAACCCGTGATCAAGATTGATGCTGATGCGCTGTTGATGTCCCTGAACGAAATCCGGAAATCGTTGTTTGAGCGCAGGAAGCTTGCGGGAGGCTACCAGTGCGCCGTGCCGTTCGCCTGGTCCGGTGTATGCTACTGGGTGACGCGGAAATTCATCAATGATGCTCTTGATGTCCTGGTGACGCTGGAATTCCCGGTACGCCATGACCAAACCTACCCGGAGGACGTGACCGTTTCCTTGCTGGCCCTGTACCTGTACGGGCGCAAGGGCGCCGACGTGATTGAGTTCCAGGGCGGGAAATACCTGATCGGAATCCGTACGTGCGACTCCTACCAGTTATCAAAACTGGCGAAGCTGGCCCGGCATGTGTCCGCCGTCCACTGCGGACAGAAGGATTTTTATGAACCCATCGTCCAGCAATCGGGATGTACTATCCGGGAAGCTTGCGCCCGCGTCATGTGGGAAATCCTGCATCCGGGGGAACCGGACGGATTCAGACTTTGAACAGGTCAAGAACCAACTGATTTTCCTCAAAGTTCTTCTTGCTCGTGGTGTATGCTTTCATGATCTGCTCCGGCGCCTTTTTGCGCGGCGCTTCCAGCTTTTTGACGGGGCGCCGCTTCATGGCGGCATGTTCCGCCTGCTGCATCATTAGGGACGGCGGAAGGCCGCTTTCCGCAAGGAATTTGGAGGCGGCGCGGGAAATGGCGGCCTTGTGTACGCCCAGCTTGCGCGCCCGCTCGGCCATGCGCTCATTGCCGAGCACGGACGTTAGGCCCAGCGCGTATGCCACACCAAACGCGGTAACATTGGGGGTACGGCTGTTGATGACGTGATACAGGGCCAGGGACATGATCCGGATCATTTCAAGGGCACGTTCCCGGAATTCATTTTCCTGCTCCTGTTCATCCTCCGGATATTCAAAATCCGTGTGTGCTGTGTAATATGACTGCTGCGGTTCCATATCTGCGATGTTTACTTATCAACATATCATGATATAATAATATGTAAAGGGAAGAGTAATGACAGGGATTTCACAGGCTGAACTTGCCCGTCAATTGGGCGTCAACAAAAGCACGATCACATACCATGTGAAGCGCGGGCTGACGCATGCTCAAATACGGGAATTGATTGAGGCCAGAAGGAAGGAAAGTCCAGCCGTTGAAGCCGCTGCTTCAGGCATTGAAAAAAACGCCCCGGAAGTTGGGGAAGGAGTGGCGGAACTGCGGAAAAAGAAACTTGCCGCAGAAATTACCTACAAGAATTTGCAAGCTGAACAGGCCCGCGTGAAGCTTGAAAAGGACAAGGCAAATCTGGTGGACATGGAGGATGTGAATGAACTTGTGGTGCATCTTGCCAGCGTAACCAAGGGCGTCATCCAGGCATTTGAAAACAAGCTGCCGGGCAAATTGGAGGGGTTGACGGCTGCTGAAATGGTTCCCGTGCTGCGGGAGGAAATCAAGGCTGCCCTGTACTCCATTGCAGAAGAGGCCAAGGCACAAATCAAAGTGATCAGCCGGGCGGAACAATGAAAGACATTGAAAAGGCTGCCGGATTTCTGAATCTTTTCTCGGATAATGTATCCGCGGGAATGGATGTAGAGCCGGTTACATGGATACGTGAAAATGTGGTAGACCAGCAATCGGCAAGGTCTTCCCACATTGATTTTACATTGAGCCCGTTCCTGCTGGACCCCATTGACAAATTCTTGAATGACGGTACGGTCAAGCACATTAACCTGATGGCGCCAACCGGCTCCGGCAAATCAACATTGTTTGTAGGTCTGCTTAATTACCTCATTGCCAATGATGCCGGAAATACCCTTGTCGCGTTTCAGAATGAGCAGGAAACATCTGATTTTGCGGAGACGCGGCTTTTCCCCACGTTCCGCGACAACAAAGCCCTGAAGGATTTGTTACCAAAGAAAAGGCATGCGGCCAGGAAAACGGAAATCCTTTTCCCGCACATGAATTTGTGGATGGTATCCGCTACCAAGGGCCAGTTGCAGTCAAAGTCCTGCCGGTATTTGATTGGTGATGAAATGTGGGCATGGGAAAAGGGGATGGTGCGGGAGTTCCTGGCCCGCCACCATGACCGGTTCAACCGTAAAATCTTGATGGTCTCCCAGGGGGGCGACAAGGGGACGGACTGGGTTGACGAGTACGGCAAGGGCCGCATCCATCATTACCATTGGCAATGCCCCGGCTGCCAGGGGTGGAACGCTTATGACTGGCGGGATGTCATCTACAGTAAAGAGGAAAATATTGATTGGGAGCGTTTTAAGGAATCCGTCAAAATGGTGTGCCCGCGCTGCTCTCATGAAATAGAAGATACCGTGAACAACCGGCGCCGACTGGCCAGCGGCGGCAAGTACGTGTTTTCCGGCAACACAAGCGCGTTGCCGGAGATAGTGAGCTACAATTTTAATGCTTTGGCTTGTTACTGGGTGTCATGGGCTGATCTGGCTGTGGAGTGGATTCTTGCCAATCAAAAAAAGCGGAAGGGGGACATAGAGCCGCTTAAAAAGTTTATCCAGAAACGGCTTGCTCAAAACATTGTGGATTTGGGCGAAAAAGACGACGTGTTGAAAATCCCACTCACGGCGGAAAGTATGGAAGGGTACACCGTGGAAGACGAACGGACCCGTTTCCTGACCGTGGACGTCCAGAAGGGGCACTTTTGGCATACGGTTTATGCCGTTGACGCTGGCGGCTCCTTTCATTTGCTTTCGGAGGGGCGCCTTGAAACGTTGGAAGATATTGAATGTAAACAATCTCAATTCAATGTGCCTGATCATTGCGTGGCTCTGGACTGTGCCTTTGATACGGATGCCGTTCGAAAGATATGCGGTCTTCATCATTGGTTTTCAATGAACGGTACTGTTAAAGAAGAGTACCTGCACAAAATCAAGGGGAGGGGAATTAAACTGATTTATGCGCCCATCGAACGGCATATTGTTGAGGGGGTGCAGTGCCTTCACTTCAATTTTTCCTCCCAACGGGCGAAGGATGTTCTTGCCGCGCGGATTAAAACGGGGCATTTCAAGGTTCCTCATAATGTTTCTGCTGAATACATTAAGCAGATGCAAGCCGAAAGCAAGCAGGAATCCATAGACAAGCGTACTGGGCGGGTCTCCCTCAAGTGGCTTGCCTCCGGGAATAACTCTCACATGTGGGACTGTTCCTGCATGGCGGTAATTTTTGCCATGATTCACCGGGTCATTTAAGCGCAACGGGCGCGCACTAGTGTATGATGATTTTATGTCAGGGCGCCACATTTGATATTGCTACTACCAGCGGCATTGCTCAATCGGTGATGCTGCGTTTTGTGGACGGTGACGGCGCGGCAAAAGACATATCCGGAAACACGTTCCGCTGCGCTGTCCGCGGTCCCGGCGCCGCCGCTATTAAATGCGAGCCTATTGACGCCACAAGCGCGCGCCTTGCATGGAGCCCCCTAAAAGCTGGGGCTCATGCCTATGATCTGTTCATGGCTGCGCCAGACGGCGCAGAACGGCCCTTGATTATGGGAGAAATCCAGGCCGCCCCCCGTGTCACGCCACCAGGAAATGAAGACGTGGTAACGATAGGCGACATTAAAATCATAGTCCCCGACGCCGCAGACGGAGAAGTTAAAATCATTGACCCTTCCGCGGATGCTGCAGAACGTGCGGAGGCCGCAGCTCAAAAAGCCGAAACTGCCGGAACTGATGCCGATACCGCACGGAAGGATGCGGAAAATGCTCTGAAATTGGCGAACGATGCTGCCGCATCCGCACAAAAGGCCCTTGCCGCCATCCCGCAGGTAGATGCTGTGGGTAATATGATGCTGGAGGGTGGTCTGACTGCGAACGGCACCATCAACGCCAATGGTGGCATCAATATTCCGCTTACCGTGGGAGCGCAAACAGGCACGGCAGCCGTGAACCGCCTGTATGCCGCAGGAATGGCCGGAGTGACGGACATTTATACCCAGCATGTCTACCTGAACACGGGCGCTATTACGGCGACAGGTACGGCATCTACTAAAATTCTGATACCTGGCCAGTACGCGCAGACAAACGTCCTGGCCAATACGCACAGTACTGTTATACATACTTTCACGGGGCCGCACGGCCAATGGAATTATTCCAGTTTCGCCGGATTTTCTATCCCCTACCAATTAACGGCGGCTGGCAAAATCACCGTAGATATTGGGCGCGGGAGCAAGACGACGCGGCAAGATTTATCCCTGGACTCATACAGCATCATTCCCGGTAATAATCTGGCGTACAATACCGGGGAGATACTGGATATTACGTTTGATAATGTGCGCGATACGGCCCGCAATGGCTATGTGATCCGCGTCCGTGAAATATACTGTACCGAGTCCACGCAGCTCTGGAAGGTTAAAACCACAACCAGCTTTATCCCTGCTTCCGGTAACGAGCCAATACCTTATATAGTTAACAAGATCATCTACCAGCAATATGAGCCACGCTCCTACATTGCGGGGGATTATGGCGACGCTTACGGGGCATTGTTTTTGCTGACCGGAAGCGGTAGCATTCAGCAATTGTGGATGATTGCCACGGTACGAGGGGTTACGACTTTTGAAACGGGGACGGGGTTTAATCGCATTGTGTCAGACATGCCGGGGATTGCAGACGGTAGCGTTGCGCTCCTTGTCGGGTCTGCGGAGCGCACCAACTACCAACCGGGCAATGTCAACCCGGTTTACTATGCCCTGGCCGCGATAGCCGAAAATGCCATTGAAACCGAAGAAACGACTGATTTTGAAGATATTAACGTACCAATAGGATGAACAACGAAGAGATACAGATACAATTCCCCCGGCCCGGACAATGGGGAGAATTCGCCTTGACGGCCATCTACCGGGATGCGGAGGGCTACGCCCACACGGACCGCTACACGCAAGACGACATCCCCGCCGACCAAGCCCCGGCCATGCAGGCTGTAGTTGCCGCGCTGGTGGGACTGGCGGAACCGTGGAAAGCCTCCCAGGTGTGGGAGCGGCTGGGGAAAGATGCTCTAAGCCTTACGGAAGACGGAACCTATGAAATGATTGAGGCCGTGTCTCTGACCGTCGAGGCCGTCAATGACCAGGGAGGCAGACGGATATTCACCACCATCAATTACCCGGCTTTTGTCCTCACGGACCCCGCCGCCGTGGCATTTTTCAAATACTTCACAAAGCAAAACCATGAGTAAGTTAAGTGACGAACAAAAGAAGGCCGCCCTGGAGGCGGGGAAGCAGGGCATGAAGAATGCCTACGAAAAAAGCAAAACTAAACCCGGCCTGAAATGGTGGGAACGCCTTTTGTGGGTGGTCCTGGCGGGGGCGGCCTATGCGGCGTCCGCTTTACTGGGAGGCTGTGGGCACTCCGTAGACGTGACCCCAGGCCGCACGGAGGTCTGCAAGGACGGTTCCTGCCTCGTCATTGAGCAGGGGCATATCTCCTATTCCCAGGCCCAGCCCAAGACGGAGGTTGCGCCCGTAGTTCAAGCCACCAAGAAATAAGACCATGTGCAAACTCTCCGAAGTACCGGCACGTTTCTTCGATTTCGCCAAGGCTTTCCCCGCCTGGGCCTGCGTCATGCTCTCGCTGGGCATTTGTGGCGCGGCCTGCTGGTACATCGGAGATGTCATGGGACACCACAACGACCGTCTTTGCGATCTGATGACGATGCAGACACAGGCCCAGGTGGAGACGGCAAAGGCCATTCAGCTGCTTGCTGTCAGAATAGAGAATATCGAGCGGAAACTTGAGAAATAGGCAACTGTAAAGCTTTTCTTACTAGTTCTATCAAAAATATCTTATAACCATGAATAACACTGAAAGAAACATGGCTGCGGCCATCCTCCGCTTTGAAGACAGCCGCGTAACCGGGCCGGCCTCCCTGCGCGTCTCCCGTCTTCCCGCCGCTGACAAGGGCGGTAAGTGGGAAATTTGCGGCATTTGCGACGGCATTGAACCCGCCGTATTCAACCGCCTCAAGTCCCTGCTGGACGCCGGAAAGCGGGAAGAAGCCTGGGAAGGCTGCCTTCAGTACGTCCTGGACAATACCGCCGCGGTCCGCGCCTGGATTGGTTCTGACGCCCATCCGGGCATTGAGTTCTTCCTCCGGGACCACTATTTCAATTCCGGCAGCAAGAACACCGGGAAGATATTGCAGCGCGTCCTCGACAAACATCATTCCGGCCTCACTGTGGATGGCATCATTGGCCCCATGTCCAAGGCATTTCTGCATAATTCCCTATCGCGTGGTAATGATGTAGCATTCCTTGATGACCTCCGGGAACAGCGAGCAGCCTTCTACCGCTCCTGCAAGCAGTTCCCGACCTTCGGGAAGGGCTGGCTGCGCCGCTGTGACGACGCCTTCAGCTTTGCCCGTTCCCTAGCTTAGAGAGACGTTCCAAGACGCAAAAAGCGCCCTCTTAAACGGGGGCGCTACTTTCAGAAAAAATCCTTATTTCTCTTGTCTTGGCTTGTTTTTAGGCAATTCTTTTGGACAAAGAGAAGATGGGAGTTTCATCTTATCCATTGAAATAGGACGGAGATGTACTGATTTTCTGTCACTATTTGCAATTAATTCCTTATTCGATTTTTCCGTCTGTCTGTTGTTGATGGGGCGTTCTGTCATGGCTGTTTGATATAGTTTTAAAAGAAAGATACACAGTACTTGCCAACGCTAGCAAGAATAAAACAGATCCTATGAAGTTACAATATTTTATTACTGTATCCATTTTCTTTGCTTTTGCCTCACTTCTGGCAGCCTGTTCATTTTCTTCATTTAGTTGATGCGCTATGCTGTCAGCGCACTTCCGATGAAGTCTTGCTCCAGCAAGGAATGAGAGCATCACACAAGGAACAACTCCTGACCACAAAGTCAGGGATAGGAGGAATGGTGTGGCAGAAAATACTATATTTTCTCCTTTTAACAGATACCATATTAGAGCAATGGCGGAGGACGAAATTGTAATAGTTGTTTTATCCCAATTAGCTTGCGCTCGTGATGAGACTTCTAATTCTCGAAGCCTTTCTTGTTGTTGTATTTTATAGTTTTCTAAAAAAACAGTATTTTCTAACTCACAGCGGATTCTTTCAGTTTCATCTATTTGTTGCTTTGTATCTTGTCTGTCTCTTATACACATCTCCGAGCCCACGAGACATCTCAGGATCTCGT
>ERZ1026907.135-NODE-135-length-18222-cov-10.407772_pt1 | contig 18222 bp, 10 predicted proteins | sample MGYA00519468_ERZ1026907 | MGnify/ENA primary metagenome ERZ1026907 (study PRJEB26926, sample SAMN06164581) | human gut metagenome | biome: ENVO:00009003; feature: ENVO:2100002; material: ENVO:00002003 | host: Homo sapiens | place: USA | collected 2012 ...
TTTTGTCGCTTTGCAAGCAAAATCCCACTAAACCCTATAGGTTGCGGATTTGAGGTAAAGTATATATGATAGATTAGAAGTATCTTTGCATCGGTTTTTAAGTTGTATATATTTAGTATATTTAGGTTAGTTAGGTTTATACATAATAGTTTGTAGAATAGGTTTAGAATTTCTAAGAGATTTTGATATTATGGTTTTTATATAGAATCATGATTAATTGGTTTTCGGGATTGGTGCGTAGTGATTACGCGCCATTCTATTTTAAAAGACCAGCATCCTTTTCTGTAAACTAGAACCTGGCAATTCTTCATAATATAATAAGGTGACTGACAATAAATTATAAATCTAAAAATAATTGTAACAATGAACAGAAAGAAATTGTTAATATCACTCGCTATGGCTATGCTGTCAATGGCGGGACTGGCTGCAGATAATCTGCCGGCACTCCGTGTGGAGGGTAGGAACCTGGTGGATGCCAATGGTAAGATTGTTGTCTTGCATGGCGTAATGGATACGCCAAACCGCTACTTCAACGGTTGGAGATGGCAACAGTGGAAGGCTGATTATTCTGAAGCCGACATTAAGCCTTGCTTGGAATATTTCTCTAAGCAGTTCTCGGCTATCACCGACAAGAAGCAGGGTGCTTACTGTACCGTGTTCCGATTGCACATGGATCCATGCTGGACCAACGATCCGGCAAAGAAAGTAGAAAACGAGGCTGATATCTCGGCATTCAACATGGCGCGCTATCGTCTCTATCTCCAGAAACTCTACATTCCTCTCATCAAGGATGCTATAGCACATGGGCTTTATGTCATCGTTCGTCCACCGGGAGTCTGTCCTCAGGACATTAGCGTGGGCGATAAGTACAACTGCTATCTGAAGGGTATCTGGAAAACTTTTGCTGCCGATGAGTATATCCGGCAGAATTCGGGTATTATCTCTATCGAACTAGCCAACGAGCCGGTGAGGGTTCATATGGGTGATGGCTCTAATTCGGATAAAGCACTGCATGATTACTTCCAGCCGGTGGTTGATGAGATTCGCGAGCAGGGCTTCAAGGGAATCATCTGGGTTCCGGGCGCAGGTTATCAGAGTCAGTACCAGGATTACGTCAAGTATCCTATCACCGATAGCGAGGACAACTTCTCTTATGCAGTACATGTTTATTCCGGGTGGTATGGAAATATGACCGATAAGAATTACGATCACGATACTTTCATCCGCAACTTCAAAAGTCAGGTGCCGATGGTAGAGACGAAGCCTATCATGGTAACGGAGATAGACTGGAGTCCGGAAGATCCGGACAAGGCGAGCGAAGGTCACTATAATGAGTGGGGACAGTGGATACAACCTAACCTGGGAAGCTGGGCAACAGCATCTACCTCGAAATGGGGATTGGCATGGAAGGCAGTTCACGACCACTTTGGCAATATCGGAATGACGATTACCCATCCACAGGAATATTACGATATTGATGTATATCTTAAAACGGGCAAGGTGATTCCAGGTTTCCAGAATGCCAAGAAACACGGATTGTTCGAAGAGTGTTGCGGCTATGCCTGTATGAACTGGTATAAAGAGTGGTATTTGAAACAAAATACAACGGGAATTAAACAATTAGAAACCCAGGCAGACGTGGTTTCCACCTTATATTATAATATAGAAGGAAAAGAAGTTGAAAAGCCAACTGCAGGTGTTTATATAATAAAACAACTGTTAAGTAATGGAAAAATACGTTCTCGCAAGGTTTTTCTAAAATGATAAACTTTCTGTTACACCACGCAAAGTATGTTTCGAAAGAAATCCATACCTTTGCCGCCGTGAATAAACAGTTTTAGCGCACGCCTAAATTTTTAAAGCATAAATCAAAAATGAATAGAACATGATTGAACAAGTGTTAACAATGAAACGGACAGCAGCCTTATGCTTGGTGGGAGCTTTCTGCAGCCTGAATGCTCAGGCACAGAATATCCAGGTCAAGGGTAATCTTGTTGACGGTACAGGTGAGCCTCTGATAGGTGCCACTGTAAAAGTGAAAGGTAATGCCAGCGTCGGTGCGGTCACCGACTTAGATGGTAATTTCAGTATCAGTGTTCCTTCTGAGAATTCTATCCTCGTATTTACATACGTAGGTATGAAGACCAAGGAAGTAAAGATTGGTACGAAGAGAGAGTTGAAACTTACTCTTGAAGACGACAATGCCATTGGTGAAGTTGTAGTCGTTGGTTATGGTCAGCAAAAGAAGGCATCTGTCGTAGGTGCCATTACCCAGACCACAGGTAAGGTTCTGGAACGCGCAGGTGGTGTTTCTGATATCGGTTCTGCCCTGACAGGTAATCTGCCAGGTGTGATTACATCATCTTCATCAGGTATGCCTGGTGATGAGGATCCTAAGATTGTGATTCGTGGTGTGAGCTCTTGGAACTCTTCTGACCCTCTCATTCTTGTGGATGGTATCGAGCGCCCTATGTCGAGTGTGGATATCCATTCCGTGCAGTCTATCTCTGTATTGAAGGATGCTTCTGCCACCGCCGTCTATGGTGTGAAGGGTGCGAATGGTGTCATCCTGATTACCACCAAGCGTGGTACAGAAGGCAAGGCTAAGATTTCTGCCAGTGCAAGCACTGCGATCAAGCTGGTGTCTAAGTTGCCTGAGACCTACGGTTCTGCCGATGCGCTCTATTATGTGAACCAGGCAATCAAGCATGAGTTGGGACTCTCACCTTCAAGCTGGGGTGACATCCGCTCTACCGACTTCATCAACAACTATAATGCTCCTGCAGGTAGTATCGATCCGGAGACCGGATTCCTGATGAGCGAGCGTTATCCTGATGTAGATTGGCAGAAGGAACTCTTCAAGGACTACGCCATGTCTTACAATGCCAATGTGAACATCGCAGGTGGTACCAAGGCTGTGAAGTACTATGCAGCCATCGACTATCAGCACGAGGGTGACCTCTTCCGCGAGTGGAATAACAATCGTGGTTATACCAGTGGTTACGGATTCAACCGTATCAACGTTCGTTCCAATCTCGACTTCCAGCTCACCAAGACTACCACGCTGAAGGCAAACCTTTCGGGTAGCCATGGTATCCGCAAGTCACCTTATGGTTTGGAGAAAGGCTCATGGGCTGAGTCCCAGCTCTGGCAGGCAGCTTACTCAGCACCTCATGATACCTTCCTGCCACAGTATAGCGATGGTGTTTGGGGCTATTTCCCTAGAGATGAGCAAGGCTCTCCTAACTCAGTAACCAATCTTGCACTTCATGGTGAGCAGTCAACCACCACAACCCGTATCAACACCGACTTTACGCTCGAGCAGGATCTTTCCTTTATAACAAAGGGTCTGAAGGCATCTGCCATCGTATCTTGGGATAACGTGTTTGTGGAGGCAAACCGAGGTGTCAATGACCTCAATCATGCAGCGCAGTTTAAGTATATCGACCCTTTAACGGGTGTGGTAACCTATAAGGAGAAGCCTGCGGGAAACAACAACTTCGATTTTGTGGAGACCATCGCATGGAAGACTGATGCGGGTGCACTCAACAACGATCTTACCCAGCGTAACCTCTTCTATCAGGCACAGCTCTATTGGGGACGCAAGTTCGGCAAGCACGATGTTACAGCTATGGGTGTATTCAACCGCTCTGAGCGTGCTACGGGTTCTCAGTTTACCAACTACCGTGAGGACTGGGCATTCCGTACCACCTATAATTATGACGATCGCTACATGTTCGAGTATAACGGTGCCTACAACGGTTCGGAGAAGTTCTCCAAGGACAATCGTTTTGCCTTTTTCAATTCTGGTGCTATCGGTTGGAACGTAGCCAACGAGAAATGGTTCAAGCCTGTGGCTGAAACAAAGGTATTCGGTAGAAATCTGATTGATATTCTCAAGCTTCGCTACTCTTATGGAGAGATTGGTGAGGATAATGTATGGGAACGCTGGCTCTACCAGACCACTTGGGCTTATGGTGGCAAGACCCATCTTGATTCAACCAACCCAAACAACGAATCCATTTATACTTGGTATAAGGAAGCAAAGGTAGGTAACCCAGATATCCATTGGGAGAAGGCCATCAAGAAGAACTTCGGTATCGACTATGCTTTCCTCGGTGGTCTCGTAGCCGGTTCGCTTGAGTTCTTCAGCGAGAAGCGTTCCGACATCATGATTGCCGGCAGCAGCCGTTCGGTGCCTTCCTATTTCGGTGCTTCTGCTCCTTTCCTGAACAAGGGTAGAACCAAGACCACAGGTTATGAGCTTGAAGTTCGACTGAAGTATGATTTTGCCAACGGTATCCATGCCTATGCCAATATGAACATGACGCATGCAAAAAATGTTGTTACCGAGCATGACGACCCAGAGTTGCTTCCTGCATACCAGAAGAACATGGGATTCTCCATCGGACAGGGCAAGAGCTATCTCGACAATGGTACAGCACAGTCTTGGGATGATGTCATCGCAATGACTCCTCATAATACCAACGACAACCAGAAGTTGCCAGGTCAGTATATCATCACCGACTTCAATGGTGACGGTGTGATTGATACTAATGATAGTGCGCCTTATGGCTTTACAGGTACTCCTCAGAACACCTACAATGCCACTATCGGTATTGACTACAAGGGATTCAGCATCTATGCACAGTTCTATGGCGTAAACAACGTGAGCCGCTATGTATCATTCAACTCACTGCCTAAGCCATACCTTCACACGGTGTTCAAGGAGGGTGCTTACTGGTCACCATCAACTCCAAACGGTATTCCTTCACTCCGCATGAACTCTACCCCAAGTTACTATGAGGGTACCCGCTTCCTCTACGACGGTTCGTTCTGTCGCTTGAAGAACCTGGAGGTAGCTTATACCTGGAATGGCGGATGGATCAAGAGTCTCGGTCTCTCGATGTTGAAGGTTTATGTAAATGGTAACAACCTCTTCCTCTGGACTGACATGCCTGACGACCGTGAGTCGAACTTCGCCGGTACAGGTCTTGCTTCTCAGGGTGCATACCCTACAATGAAGCGTATCAACTTCGGTATCAAGTTAGAGTTGTAAACAGCGTTAATATAACACATTATTTATTATGACAAAAATAATTTCTAAATATAAGTCTGCCTGCCTGGCGTTGGCATTGGGATGTTCTCTCGCCCTGACTACCAGCTGTACAGACTATCTTGACAAGTCACCAGAATCGGATGTATCTCCAGAGGCTGCTTTCAAGAATTTCAAGAATTTCCAGGGCTTTACAGAGGAGCTTTATCTCTGTATTCCTGACTTCTCCAAGAGTTACTGGACAACGTGTTGGAACTGGGGAGAGGATGATATCCAGGCTGTGGGCTTCGACTACCTCATGGGCTACAAGGTTGACCAGGGTGACTTCTGGGGCTGGCAGAAAGAGTTTGACGGATGGGGTGCATGCTTCATGGATCAGGCTGATACGTTTGATCCTAATGACCGTTTCAAGCGTGGTCTCTGGAAGGCTGCATGGTACGGTATCCGTAAGGCAAATCTGGGTCTGGAGAATATGAACCTGATGACGGCTGCCACCCAGGAGGAGAAGAATACCATCAAGGGTCAGTTGCTCTTCTTCCGTGGATGGCTTCATTTCCAGCTGATGCAGTATTTCGGTGGTCTGCCATATATTGATCATACCATAGCTGCCGACCAGCCAATGACTCTTCCTCGTGAAACCTGTCAGGCATGTGCCGAGAAGGCTGCTAAAGACTTCCGTGAGGCTGCAGAGCTTCTGCCTATCGACTGGGATAAGTCTTCTGTTGGTCGCAATACATTAGGCAAGAATGGCTTCCGCATCAACAAGATTACCGCACTTGCCTATGAAGGCAAATCACTCTTGTGGGCAGCTTCTCCACTGGTGAAGAACTGCGATGCCAAGATGAACGTAAACGGCAATGCCAGCACCTACGATTACGATACCAACTATGCACAGCAGGCTGCCGAGGCACTTGGCGAACTCCTTACTCTTGTTGAGACAGGACAGACCCAGTACAAGCTCGTGGATTTTGCTGATTACTCAGATCTGTTCTATACCTGGAACAAGAACATGCTTCCTCCAGGTTCTACCGAGAATATTCTCCGTGATATTCCAGCCGATGCATGGCAGAACTCTCACTTCGGAGTGTTCACCGAGTTTGGCGGTCAGATTCTTACAGGTGGTCAGGCTGCCTCACAGCCTACAGCCAACTACGTAAACTATTATGGTATGGCGAATGGTCTTCCTCTCGATGACCCAGAGTCTGGTTTCGACCCAACCCATCCTTGGAAGAACCGTGACCCACGTTTCTATCACGACATCGTATATGATGGAGTAAAGGTGGTAGAGGGACCCATCAAGCCGGATGCCAACCGATATGCCAACCTCTATACAGGTGGTACTTACCGTGACGATATCAACGAGAGCCGCACTGGTTACATGCTCTATAAGTTCATTCCTATGATCGCCAACACCTATGATATGGGTGCTACTTATAACAAGCTGTACATTGATGTGCCTTACCTGCGTCTTGCCGACTGTTATCTGATGTATGCCGAGGCTTGTGCAGCCGTAGGTGGAGCCACCGCTTCAGCCAAGTGCTCACTCACAGCTCTCGATGCAGTGAACAAGATTCGCAAACGTGCCGGTGTAGACGGTGTAGCAGCCAAGTTTACCGGCAACAAGGACAAGTTCATGGATGAAGTTCGCCGCGAGCGTGCCGTAGAGCTTGCTTTCGAAGGTCACCGTTTCAACGACCTGCGCCGCTGGTTGCTTCTCGACAAGGCACCATACAACATCAAGACATCGCAGGAGTTTGTACGTGCAGGAAAGTTTGATCCAAAGAATCCACAGAACACCGAGGTTTCCGGTTTCACGGAGAAGACCATTCTTACCCGCCACTTCACAAGCAAGCACTGGTGGATGCCTCTGAAGAAGAAAGACACCAGTATCTATCCTGAGATGTTCCAGAATCCAGGTTGGTAATAGAGTGTGAATCAAGAAAACAATTAAAAGAATAAAGAAGGAAAAATTATGAACAACATAATTTCAAGATATAAAGCGATTCTTCCGGTTTCCCTCTTCGCTCTCTCTGCACAAGGAGTGATGGCACAGGATGCCACAGAAGCAGACACCATCAACGTGGCATTCCGCAAGGCGGATGCCCGTGATGTAATCACTCCTGTCAGCACGGTCAAGGTGAAGAATCTGCTGGAGAAGAACTACAATACCTATAGCCTCGACAATATGCAGGCTTTGGCTGCAGGTTATAACGGGTCGCTGTGGAACCAGGGTGATGCACTCGTGCTGATTGACGGTGTGCCACGTGATGCAAACAATGTTTTGCCAACGGAGATAGAAGACATTACCTTCCTCAAGGGTGCTTCTGCCGTTGTTCTCTACGGTAGCCGTGCTGCAAAGGGTGTTATCCTCATCACAACAAAGCGTGGTAAGATTGAACCGCTGAAGATAAGCGCCCGTGCCAACTATCAGATGAGTGTAGCGAAGTCTTATCCTACCTACCTCGATGGTGCGCAGTATATGACGCTTTACAATCAGGCTCTTGCCAATGATGGTCTTTCTGCTAAATATTCAGATGAAGACATCTATAACACGGCTGCAGGTACCAATCCTTACCGTTATCCAAACCAGCAGTTCTATAATTCTGATTATCTCAAGAAGACCAAGTCTCGCTACGATGTGACGGCTGAGTTCGAAGGTGGTGGTAAGTTTGCACAGTTCTATACCAACGTGAGCTACTACCGCGAGGGTGATTTCCTGAATTTCGGTGAAGGAAAGAACAACTATACCGACCGCCTGAACGTACGTGGTAACATCGACCTCCAGCTCGCTGACTGGGCTTCTGGTTGGGTGAATGCCAACGCTACCTATTATAACCAGCATGGTTCAAACAGCGAATTCTGGAAGGCAGCTTCTACATTGCGTCCTAACCGTGTGGCTCCATTCATCCCGCTGTCTTATCTTGACCCGATGGATGCCAATTCTCTGGCTCTCATCAATAACTCAAGAAATATCATCACCAATCCTGCGGGATTGCCAGCCGGACAGTATTTCCTGGGTGCTACACAGGAAGACCAGACCAATGCCTTCGCAGATATGTATGCAGCAGGCTACAACACCTGGACTTCCCGCCAGATGCAGTTTGATACTGGTGTCAAGTTTGATCTCTCTTCTTTGCTGAAGGGATTGAGCTTCAAGACCATGTTTGCGGTTGACTATTCTACGTCATACACAACATCCTTGAACGACAGTTATGCAACCTTCGGTGTCAACTGGACACAGTTTGACGGCAAGCAGATTATCGGTTCCGTCACACAGTATGGCGAGGATAAGCATACGGGTACTTTGAACTCCAGCAACTCAGCAGAGCGCCAGACTCTTGCCTGGACCGGACAGTTTGACTACGTTAACTCCTTCGGCAATCACAATGTCAATGCCACCTTGCTCGCCAATGGTTATCAGCAGACCATCAGCGGTGAGTATCACAAGGTAAGCAATGCCAACCTGGGACTTCTCGTGTCATACAACTATGCACATAAGTACTATGCCGACTTGGCAGCCAATGTGGTACATTCGGCAAAGCTTCCTGAGGGCAACCGCAATGCCATCTCTCCATCGGCAACTCTTGGCTGGAGACTCTCTGAAGAGAATTTCCTGAAGGATGTAAACTGGCTCAATGACCTCCGTCTTACTGCAGGTTATACCGTCTTGAACCAGGATCTTGATATTTCTGAGTACTTCATGTATGAGAATATCTTCACGGCTACCGGTACATGGTGGGGATGGTCTGACGCCAACAACAGCATCCAGACTTCCGACTCGCAGCGTGGTGGTAACGACAAACTGGGCTTCATCAAGCGCAAGGAGTTCAACGTAGGTTTGAATGGTGCCTTGTTCAGTAACCGACTCAGCTTTGCCGTAAACTACTACAACACGGTGACTGATGGCTTGCTCGCTCAGCCAGATTACATTTATCCAAGCTATATGCATACCTACTGGCCTGTATCTACATTCGTGCCATACATCAACTATGGTAAGAATCGCCGCACAGGTGTTGACTTCTCTCTCGGTTACAAAGACAAGGTGGGAGACTTCGAATATGGTATCCAGGCATTCGGACAGACCAACAGTTCAAAGAACCTGAAGGTTGCAGAGAATGTAGAGTATGACTACATGCGTACAGAAGGCAAGCTCACTGATGCCCTTTGGGGATATGAGTGCTTAGGCTACTACAACAGTCAGGATGAAATTGACAATGATAAGGTCAAGAGCTCTTTCGGTACAGTAAAGCCAGGTGATCTGAGATACAAGGACCAGAATGGAGATAATATCATCGACAGCAAGGACCGCGTGGTTATCGGTCGCTGGAGCGCCAAGTTCACCGGTGGTATGAATCTTACCTTGAAGTACAAGAACTTCACTCTCTTCGCCATGTTGACAGGTCAGTTTGGTGGCAATGCTCTCAAGGACGATACCTACAACTGGGTTTACGGTGAGCGTAAGTACAGTGATGTGGTACTCGGTGCCTGGACAGAGAGTAAATACAAGAACGGTGAGTCTATCACCTATCCTCGTCTGACAACACAGAGTGGTGACAACAACTTCTGTGCTTCCGACTACTGGATGTATTCTACAGACCGTATCGACTTGAGCCGCGTGCAGCTTACCTACGACTTCAACAAGTCTCTCTTCGGAGACAATAGCTTGGTTAAGGGCTTGCAGGTATATGTCAATGGCAGCAGCCTCCTGACGATAGCCGGTGAGCGCAAGCAGATGGAACGCAATGTAGGTTCTGCTCCTCAAACCCGCAGTTTCACCATCGGTGCAAAGGTTGAGTTCTAATATAGAAAATTAAGATAACGAAAATGACAAAAGTGATGAACAACTTACTATCAAAATATAAAATTGGTGGAGTGGTGCTCGGACTGGCTCTTTCGATAGGATTGACAAGCTGTGACGACATGTTTAAGCCTGCCATCGAAAACCATCTGGGTTTCGAGTATATGTACGACCATCCAGACTATGCAGATGGTTTGCTTGGCAACGCCTATACCCGTTTGCCAAACGGCTCTTACTCATTCAATGATGTTGCAACAGACGATGCCGTAAGCAACGATGCTACCGACTCTTATCGTAAGATGACTGGCGTAGATAGCTGGACTTCAAGCAACAATCCGGTGGAAACCTGGCGCAACTGTCGTGCAGCCATCCAGTATATTAACCTTTTCCTTGCCAATGTGGATAAGGTAAACTGGAACAGCGATGAGGTAGTGCGTGCCATGTATGAGCAGCGTTATATCGGCGAGGCCAAGGGTTTGAGAGCACTCTTCATGTACTATCTGCTCCGTGCCCATGGTGGTTTGGATGCCAATGGAAAACTCCTCGGTGTTCCTAACGATCTTGTGCCAACAAATGTAAGTTCAGATTTCAATTCTCTGGAGGTGCGTGCTTCTTATGCCGACTGCATGAAGCAGCTCATTGCGGATGCAGAAGAGGCTGTACGTGTACTTCCTGTTGATTACAAGGATACGGATAACGAGACAATGACCGTTAGTTGCCTTGGCAAATCCTATACAGTTACAAAGGCTACTTACAATCGTGTACTTGGTACCAACTTCGCCGGACGCTTAAGTGGTCGTATCGCCCGTGCCGTTCTTGCACAGGCTACATTGATGGCTGCATCTCCAGCCTTTGCCAGTGGCAGCGGCGTAACCTACGAGCAGGCAGCCCAATATGCTAAGGCAGTGCTCGACCTCAATGGCGGCATTTCAGGCATTGATACAAATGGTTTGGAGTGGTATGCAGACCCAAACATGAAGGATCTTACAGCGGCAGAATGTCCTAAGGAAGTACTCTGGCGTACAGAGAAGAGCGAGAACAATGATTTGGAGACCAAGTACTACCCACCATCAATCTATGGTCAGGGTCGTATCAATCCAACCCAGAATCTTGTAGATGCATTCCCTGCTGCCAACGGTTATCCTATTACAGATGCCAAGAGCAAATATGACCCAGCTAATCCATACGCAAACCGTGACCCACGTCTGGCTAAGTACATTATCTATAACGGACAGACAGCCGGTTCAGGAAATGCCGTCATCAATACACAGGCAGACAATGCTACTAATCTCGATGGTCTCAACAAGGACGTTTCCAAGTCAACCCGCACAGGTTACTATATGAAGAAACTCCTCCGTCAGGACATCAACCTGGATCCTACGGTAAACGGCAAGGCTTATCATTATACAGCCCGCATCCGTTACACAGAGCTTTATCTGGATTATGCCGAGGCAGCCAATGAGGCTTATGGTCCTAAGGGTGGTACAGGTTACTCAGCCTACGATGTCATCAAGGCAATCCGTGAGCGTGCAGGCTTGGGAGAGTTTGGCGATGATCCATACCTGGAAGAGTGTGCACAGAGCAAGGAAAAGATGCGTGACTTGATTAGAAACGAGCGCCGCATCGAGCTTTGCTTCGAAGGCTTCCGCTTCTGGGATCTGCGTCGCTGGAAGGCTAACCTCACAGAGGAGGCAAAGGGTATGAGTATCACCAACGAAGAGGCTGGCAAGAAATATACTCCAATCTCAGTGGAAACACGTAACTTCAAGGAGAATGCCTTCTATGGTCCTATACCATACGACCAGATTCTTAATTTCCCATCACTCGTTCAGAACGCTGGATGGTAAAAAGAACAACATTTGGTAATAACAAGAAAAAATGAAGAATATGAATAAAACATTCAGAAAAATAGGAACTGCAATCATGGGACTTGCCTTGGTAGCTGGTCTTTCTACCTCTTGTTCAAACGGAGATTGGGAAGATAGTCTTCAGGGAGGAACAGCCAATGGTGGCAACAACGGTAAGATATCTGTATATTTCTCTATGCAGGCACCTATCCGCGTTATCACCCTCGGTAATGACGATGATGCAGTAAACACCGATGACAATGCTCATCAGTTCAAGCTGCAGGCAACTTGGGGTGGTGGCTACAAGAATACCAAGGACTGTAAGATCAGCTATCAGATAGATCCATCTCTTCTGCCAGAAGGCAGTGGTATGGAGGTGCTCCCTTCATCCTACTATACCCTGGAGGATCCTAATACCCTGACTATCCCTAAGGGAAAGATTATTGGTGGTACAACAGTGCATCTTACTGATGCCTTCTTCAACGATCCAAAGGCTGCTACTACACACTATGTATTGCCAGTAAGACTCGTTTCTTCCCTCACTGGTGATGATATCCTTGAAAAGCAGAACTATCAGTTGCTCTGTGTGAAGTACAAGAATCAGTATTCAGGTCTGTATTGCAAGACAGGAACTACCAATATCCAGGATCTGAAGACCATTACCCACAAGAATGAGGATGCCCTGGATGTGGTTTCAACTGTAGATTTCAACACATCTTCCATCACTTTCTCTTATCCTGTTAAGGAGTGGAAGCATGATGATGCAACGGATAGCTGGAGCCAGATTGATGCAACCAAGAAGTTGACCTTGACGCTGGCATTCAATGGTGAAAACTGTCAGGTTTTTCAGGATGGCAAGGTGATCGGTAATGGTACTTTTGCTCCTCGTGGCATTCAGGATTTCAGCGACAAGAACCGCATGGCTGATTGTCTGAAGATCAAGTTTAATGCTACTGTTGTGACCAATGCTGGTGATGCAGAGCACGAGAAAACATGGAACATCTCTGCTGACTATGTGATGTCTATGATGAGTCGTGGCAACAAGCTTGAGTCATGGAAGTAATTTCGTAACAAACTAATGAAAATGAATTTAGTAGTATGAAAGTAAATAAATATATTATATCTGCACTGGTCTGCCCATTTGTTTTGGGCAGCTGTGCAGACTGGGATGACTGGAAATATGACGTAGAGAAGCCTCAGACCATCGCTCAGTATGAGTACCTCAACGACTATGCGCCATTGAAGGAGTATCTGGATCGTGGTGCTCATCCTGGCTTTAAGGTTAGTGCTGCACTTGGCGCGGACGAGTTCAACCAGCAGGGTCCTCTCTTCCGTCTTGCAGCCCATAACTTTGATGAGATTGTTGCAGGCAATGCCATGAAGATGGCTTCCTGTGTCAACGACCAGGGTGTGATGGATTTCAGTAAGGTATCTTCTTTTGTTTCTGCAGCAGAGGATGCAGGGTTAACAGTTTATGGTCATACGCTTGCCTGGCATGCTCAGCAGCCTAGAAAATGGCTTGAGAAACTTATTGCAGACAAGGAACTGGATGTAGATCCTGGTCAGAAGACTTTTACGGAACTTTCTCGTCAGACTTATCAGGATGGTAAATTCCCGTTCTATCAGATGGGCTGTGCTCCTGATGTCATTAATGGTTCTATTCACTTTGTGCCAACAGGCGACTGGTCTCAGTTCTTCTGTGTTTCCGGTGCGGCTCTCACTCCAGGTAATTATGCTGTTGATGTAGAGATTAAGTCAACCAAGTCAGGAAACATCAAGATGACTGTTCAGAACGGTTGGGGCGGTGATGCCGAGAGTTGCGATGGCACTGTAGCTCTGAAGGAAGGCTGGACAACAGCCCGATTCAAGATGACTCTTGAGAAGGGTGGTAACTACGATTTCATCCTGAAGCCAGAGACTTTCGATGCAACACTCGACTTGAAGTCTGTCACCATAAAGAAGATTGTCAAGACGAACTCTATCCCTCTCACTCCTAAGGAGAAATCAGATACTCTTACCTGGGCGATGAACAAATGGATAAGTGGCATGATGCAGGCCACTGGAGGCAAGGTGAAGGCTTGGGATCTCATCAACGAGGCTATCTCAGGTGGTGGCAATGTGAATGGCTTCTATGCTCTTCAGACTGAGGCTACCAGTGAGCATAATCCACAAGATTTCTACTGGCAGGATTACTTTACACCAGAGATGTATGGTCCTATCGTAGAGAAGGCGGCTCGTGATGCTTATGCTGCGGTAGAGGGAACAAATCCTGAAGACCTCAAGCTTTTCATCAACGATTATAACCTGGAGTCTGACTGGGACGACAACAAGAAGGTGAAGTCGCTCGTTTACTGGATTGGCGTATGGGAAAAGAAGGGTCAGGAACTCGGCTGGAACACCAAGATTGATGGTATCGGATCACAGATGCACATCAGCTACTACGAGAATGAACAGACTCTGGAAAGCAAGAAGAGGGCCATCCAGAACATGCTCAAGATCATGGCAGAGACTGGCAAGCTTGTCCGTATCTCAGAGATTGATATGGGCTATGTAGATAAAGATGGCAAAGATGTTACTACTGCTCAGCTGGAGAAGCTTCCTATTGAAGAGCGTGTGGCTAAGGAAAAGGCTATGGCTGAACACTACAAGTGGATTATCGAGCAGTATTTCAAGATCGTTCCTGTCAGTCAGCAGTATGGTATCTGCCAGTGGTGTCTCACCGATTCACCAACAGACAGCGGTTGGCGCCCTGGACAGCCTGTAGGTCTTTGGAACCTCAACTATCAGCGCAAGCCTGCTTACGGTGGTTTTGCTGATGGTCTTGCTTCTTCTGCTAAAGGAGAAAGTGATGTAAAATAATTAATGATTAATTTAAAATAATAAACTATGAGGAAATTTTTATTGACTTTCGTGGCAATTATTGCATCGTGCATGGCCATGGCTGCATCGATTGCAGAAAATGAAGTGGATTATTCGTATCTACGAGGTACGTATACTACTAGTGCGTATCCAAATACTTATGAATTGTTAGAAGAAAATGGATTTCCTAAAAGAGCATGTACAATAGGCGTTCAAATGAAAGCTTTGCCTTATGGTTACCATTATTCTTGGAAAATATTAAAAGGTAATGGTGATGAGGTCCTTCAAGTACAACCTGGGACAAATTTTGCATATATAGGCCAGAATGGACACACTGATGTTTTTGAGTTTTCTATAAGCATAATAGATGAGACTACAGGTCATCCTATAATGTCAAGAGATATTAGTTTTGTATTTATTGAAGGTTTTAACAAGCCGATTGTTCCACCTGTTGGTCAATAAAGTTTTGTAAGTAGAACATTAGTTTTAGGTTTTATCATACAAAGATTAACCGAAAAAAGATGTTAGTCGTTAAGGTTGGCTGTGTTGTGATGACACGGTCAACCTTTTTGCATTTTTTTAATGATGAAAATATTCTCTTTCTCCTATGTGTCATTCTTGAAAGAGATTGTCTAGTGTGACTTCGCTGTTTACTATACTTGAATGGATGCCATTGGCAACACCAAATGTAAGCCTCGCTAGCCACGCCACCAATATTCAATGCCTTGCGTTTTCGTGCCAAAATCTTTAATTTGGCTTCCTAGAGAAGGACGTGATGTATTAGGCTCATCTGTATATTTTTCCTCTGTTTTGACTAAACATTTGGGGAATCTGGAATATTTTGGGTAAAAACATTTGGGGAATCTGGAACATTTTGGGCAAAAACATTTGGGGAATCTGGAATATTTTGTATCTTTGCACTCAAAATCAAAATGTTATGGCAAATATTGTGTTTGAAAGAAAAATATATGATAAGATGCTTGCTTGGAAGCAAGAGCGTCAGGGGAAGACTGCGCTTCTTATCAAGGGAGCAAGACGCATAGGAAAATCTACTATAGTGCGTACTTTTGCTGGGCGAGAGTACAAAAGCTATATATTGATAGATTTCTCTATGGCTTCAAAGGCTGTTACAGATCTTTTTGAAGATTTAATGAATTTAGATTTTATCTTTCTTCGCCTTCAGTCTATTTATCAGGTGGTCTTGGAGAAGCGAAAGTCTGTGATTATTTTTGATGAAGTGCAACTTTGTCCTAAGGCTCGCCAAGCTATTAAACATCTAGTGGCTGATGGTAGATACGATTATATAGAGACGGGTTCTCTAATTAGTATAAAAAAGAATGTAGCTAATATTATCATCCCAAGTGAAGAGACGCGTTTGGAAATGTATCCAATGGACTTTGAGGAATTTTGCTGGGCTTTAGGGGATAAAGTTACGATGCCCTTGCTCAAACAATTTTTTGATTCACGGATCCCTTTGGAAGCTGCTCATCGAGAAACTATGCGTCGGCTTCGCCTTTATATGCTTGTTGGTGGAATGCCACAAGCTGTAAAAGAATATCTTGAGACGAATAATCTTAGTAAGACGGATGCTGTGAAAAGGGAAATTTTGGAACTCTATTTGGATGATTTTAGAAAGATCGACAATAGTGGACGAGCAGCTAAACTTTTTGCTAATATACCTGCTCAGCTGAATAATAATGCATCTAGATACCAAGTAGCTAGTGTGTTGGATGATTCTGAACGTAAGAACATAATGGGTATATTGGAGGAAATGAAGGATAGTATGGTTGTAAATTTTGCCTATCATGCCAATGATCCGAATGTAGGTCTGGCTCTTCATAGTGATGGTAATTTCTATAAAATGTTTACGGCAGATACGGGGCTTTTTGTGACTCTCGCCTTTTGGGACAAAGATCATACTGAAAATATTATTTATGAAAAGCTTTTGAGTGATAAGCTGAGTAGTGATATGGGATATGTATATGAGAATCTTGTAGCGCAGATGTTAGTAGCTTCTGGCAATAAACTTTATTATTATACTTTCCCTCATGCCACTAGCCATAAAAGTTATGAAGTGGATTTCCTTCTTTCAAGAGGAAAGAAAATTTATCCGATAGAGGTGAAATCCTCAGGATATAATACTCATAAGTCACTAGACGAGTTTTGTGCTAAATATTCTGATCGAATAGATAAGAGATATCTCTTGTATACAAAGGATTTGAAGAAAGATGGACAAACGCTCCTCTTACCGATTTATATGACTCCTTTGTTGTGATTTCCTCTTCAAATAGGTTTGATGGTGTATCATTTTCGTTATAATGTTGGCTATCAAACCTATTTGGTACTTCTCACAAAGTATTTGTTATACCACGCAAAGTCTTTTTCAGCCTTTTCTGTTACTTTTGCAAGCGGAAATGAGAAACATTTCTTGTTCCACGAATGAACAATTATTATCAATAAACTTAAAATTAAAAGCTTATGAAAAAAATTTTTACTTTGATTGCTGCTGCCTTGATGGCAGTTAACGTGAGTGCAGCTAACAAGGTGCTGAAGATTACTGGCACCGCTGACAAGGTTAATCCTTGGGACAGCCAGTGTTATATCAACCTTAAGAATCTAGAGAAGGGCAAGGCTTATGTCGTGAAGTTTGATGTGTACACTACAGCTGGTACCGAATTCAAAATCGGAACAGAGGCTATTGACGAGACTCAGACAGAGCATATGACGGAGTGGAATGCTTCTGCAGTGTTCAATTATACTGAGGAACTTACCTTGACTAATCAAAAGTCAGAGGCAGTAATAAACTTCCCTGGTAAGACCACGGTTACTTGTCACTCCCACTGTACTGCAAAGCCAGGAATGGAGATAGATCATACAAATGGTAATACCAAAAATTGTAATCCGGAAATTTTGAAGGATTATGAGTATGCAGCTACTGCACTCTTGCTGAATGTAGGAAAGATGCCTAAGGATGCAGTCATCTATATTGGTAGCATTAAGGTGTATGATGCAGATGGCAACCTCCTTTCAACAGAGGATTTTGATAATGCAACAGTTGGTGAGTATGATGCTACTAAGACTATTCACTATCCAGCTTGGCAGAATGCTGCTACATTTGAAATTGTAGAAGAGCCTACTACAGGCATTTCTAATATTGAGAGTGCAAATGTAGCTAAGGATGGCAAGTGCTTCAACCTCGCTGGTCAGCAGGTAGGTAAGAACTATAAGGGCGTTGTCATCAAGAATGGTAAAAAGATGGTTATCAAGTAATAGATGAGACGTTTTACAATGCTCGCATCGTACTATATATAATAATGTGTACGATGATGTAGAATCTATATAATATAAATATTAAACAAATGGTATAAAAAATCCCAGAATCGCTCTTCCAAGCAGTTCTGGGATTTATTATGGTGATATTTGGCATCAATATCTCCGCTATTATATTTTTTATGTATTGCTCAGATTCTTAATGATTTCCAAAGGTAGCTGGGTAGCTTTGGAAACCTGTTCGGCAGAAAGTCCCATTGCCAGCAATCGTTGTGCTGTTTCTGTGTTGGCCTCATGTTTGCCTTCTGCTCTACCTTTTTCCATACCTTCCTTCATGCCCTTTTCCATACCTTCAGCTATACCTTCACGCTTAGCAGTGTCTACGGAATTCT
>ERZ1026907.144-NODE-144-length-17085-cov-9.715502_pt1 | contig 17085 bp, 17 predicted proteins | sample MGYA00519468_ERZ1026907 | MGnify/ENA primary metagenome ERZ1026907 (study PRJEB26926, sample SAMN06164581) | human gut metagenome | biome: ENVO:00009003; feature: ENVO:2100002; material: ENVO:00002003 | host: Homo sapiens | place: USA | collected 2012 ...
ACGAGATCCTGAGATGTCTCGTGGGCTCGGAGATGTGTATAAGAGACAGCATATAGACCATGGTAAAAGTACCTTGGCAGACCGACTTCTGGAGAAGACTCAGACCATCAAGATTACTGAAGGACAGATGCTTGACGATATGGATTTGGAAAGAGAACGTGGTATCACGATCAAGAGTCACGCTATCCAAATGGAATATAAGGCAAAGGATGGACAGACCTATATCCTGAATCTTATCGATACTCCGGGACATGTTGACTTCTCATACGAAGTTTCCCGTTCCATCGCTGCTTGCGAGGGAGCACTGCTGGTTGTTGACGCAACTCAAGGCGTTCAGGCACAGACCATTTCAAACCTCTATATGGCTATCGAACACGACCTGGAGATTATTCCGGTAATCAATAAGATAGATATGCCTTCAGCTATGCCTGAAGAGGTAGAAGATGAAATTGTAGACCTGATCGGTTGTAAGCATGAAGATATTCTCCGTGCTTCAGGTAAGACCGGTGAGGGTGTAGAAGATATACTGGAAGCTGTTGTTAATCGTGTTCCTGCTCCGGTAGGAGACGAGAAGGCACCGCTTCAGGCTTTGATTTTCGACTCTGTATTCAACTCTTTCCGCGGTATCATCGCCTATTTCAAGATAGAGAATGGCGTGATCCGTAAGGGAGATAAGGTGAAGTTCTTCAATACCGGCATGGAATATGATGCTGATGAAATCGGTGTATTGAAGATGGATATGATTCCACGCCAGGAATTGGGTACCGGTGAGGTAGGTTATATCATCTCGGGTATCAAGAATGCTACCGAGGTAAAGGTGGGTGATACCATTACTCATATCGCCCGTCCTTGCGACAAGGCGATTGCGGGTTTCCAGGAAGTGAAACCTATGGTCTTTGCCGGTGTTTATCCTATCGATCCTAGCGATTACGAGAATCTGCGAGCATCGCTCGAAAAACTGCAGCTCAATGATGCTTCATTGACTTTCTCGCCAGAGAGTTCTGTGGCTTTGGGCTTCGGTTTCCGTTGCGGATTCCTCGGATTGCTCCACATGGAAATCGTACAGGAGAGACTGGACCGTGAGTTTAATATGGATGTCATCACTACCGTACCTAACGTATCTTATATGGTATACGACAAGCAGGGCGGTGTGAAAGAGGTTCACAATCCTTCCGGATTGCCAGACCCAACGCTGATAGACCATATTGAGGAACCATATATCCGGGCAACCATCATTACGGCTACCAATTATATTGGACCAATCATGAAACTCTGTCTGGATAAACGAGGCGAACTCATCAATCAGGAATATGTGAGTGGAAACCGTGTAGAGCTCCACTTCATGTTGCCATTGGGAGAAATCGTCATTGACTTCTATGACAAGCTGAAGAGTATCTCCAAGGGATATGCTTCGTTCGACTATCATATCGATTCATTCCGTCATTCCGACCTGGTGAAGCTCGATATCCTGTTGAATGGAGAGCCTGTAGATGCATTGAGTACTTTGACTCACCGCGATAACTCTGTGAGCTTCGGCCGCAGAATGTGCGAGAAGTTGAAGGACCTCATACCTCGTCAGCAGTTCGATATTGCTATCCAGGCAGCTATCGGTGCCAAGATTGTGGCACGTGAGACTGTTAAGCAGGTGCGCAAGGATGTTACTGCCAAATGTTATGGTGGTGACGTGAGCCGTAAGCGCAAGTTGCTTGAGAAGCAGAAGAAGGGTAAGAAGCGCATGAAGCAGATTGGTAATGTGGAAGTTCCACAGAAAGCTTTCCTGGCTGTGCTCAAACTCGACTAATTAATATAAGTATAAAGGAAAAGGAGGTTAAGTATTATGGCAGACTTTAAAGTAATTACCCCTAAGCGTGATATTGCGCGCGAACTGGCGCGTAAATATAGTACGATGACTCATGATGAACTCGATGTGGTGGAAGATATCCTTGAGCCTATCAAGTATGGCAAGGGCGAGATGATCTTGCCTGAAGGTGAACAGTGCATGGGTATCTCGTACATCGAGAAGGGATTGGTGCGCCAATTTTACTTTAAGAATGGCAAGGAGGTGACCGAACATCTGGGTGTGGATCATTCCATCTTTATGTGCATTGAGAGCCTCTTTAAGGAAGAGCCTACACGCTTGCAGGTAGAAGCTTTGGAGCCTACTCTGGTGTATATGCTACCGAAGAAGAAGTTGGAGGCGGCTGCTATGCGTAATGTTAATATCCAGATGCTTTATCGTAAAATATTGGAAGAGAGTTTGATTCAGTCTCAGATTCATGCCGATCTGATGCGATTTGAGTCGGCACCTAATAAATATAAGCGCCTGTGCGAAATGAGCCCACAGGTGGTTCTGCGTGCTCCGCTCACCTATATCGCAAGTTATCTGCAGATGACTCCGGAAACGCTGTCCAGAATCCGCTCGAATACTATATTATAATTTATAAAAAATGGTGTGACTTCAAAACCGAAGTCACACCATTTTTTTATTTCATAATACAGGTTCGCGAGTCCGTAAGGCGGAACAGGAGAAACGTCTAGCGGATTTGCGAGCCTGTCACCCTCTTACTTTACTCTGCCGTATAGAGGAATCGCTTGATGCTCTTCTTAGGAGTTTTTTCAAACTCATCTTCATGTATACGTATTTCTGATACTTTGCTGTAAGCAGGAATCATGGTGTTGAGCTCCTGGCGGTTCTGCTCCATGACATCTGCCAGTTCGTTGGTACCGAGATTCAGGGTCTGAGCTTCATCATAGTCTGGGTGAACCAGAGCAATGAGCTTGTCGCCCTTCTGTACAACCACGCTTTCCGCTACCAGGGCCAAAGAGTTGAGCTTATCCTCAATCTCCTCAGGGTAGATATTCTGACCGTTTGCGCCGAGCAGCATGTTCTTGCTACGACCCTTGATGAAGACGTTGCCGTCACCATCCATGGTTCCGAGATCGCCTGTATGATACCATCCGTTCTCGTCAATGGTCTGCTTGGTAGCTTCCTCATTCTTATAGTAACCCAACATTACGTTAGGACCCTTGGCAAGGATTTCGCCCGGTACATTCTCAGGATCAGGACTATCGATGCGGACCATCATGTGGAGGGCAGCCTTACCGCAAGAGCCCGGTACGAAGTTTTTGTAATCCTCGTAGCAGATGATAGGGGCACATTCTGTTGCGCCATATCCCACGGTATATTTGAAACCTACGCTATGGAGGAAACTTTCCACTTCCTGGTTAAAGGCTGCACCACCGATAATCACCTCGTAGAAGTTGCCACCGAAGGCATTGGATACCTGGTCGCATATCTTCTCCTTCACCTTCTTGCTGATCACAGGCATGTGGAGCAGCATACGCATGCGGTTGTTCTGGATCTTAGGGAATACCTTCTTGCGGATAATCTTCTCGATAACCAGAGGTACAGATATAATGACGGCTGGCTTGATGCGGCCGAATGCCTCGGCAATGATGGCTGGACTAGGGATGCGGGTGAGATAGAAGATGTGGCAGCCCTTGATGAATTCGAAGATAAATTCAAACGCCATGCCGTACATGTGGGCCATCGGCAGGATACTGATGATAGAATCTCCCGGCTTGATCTTCTTACCCAGTACGTCCTCAGCAAAATCTGCATTGCCCCAGAGTGCACGGTATGGAACCATTACTCCCTTGGAGAAACCGGTAGTTCCGCTGGTATAGTTGATCATAGCCAACTCATCCGGATTCTGTTCCATATAGTAGTTGACATGGTTTTTGCGGAAGTACTTAGGATACTTGATACCGAACATCTCGTTGAGGTGTTCGCGCGCATAAGTCAACTTGTCGGTACGTGAAACGACAAGTGAATAATCCGGTATATAGATGATGCCTTCAAGACCTGGCATCTTCGTTGCATCAATCTGTGTAGCTACAACATCACCCACAAAGAGCAGTTTGGCATCGCTGTGGTTTACGATGTTGTGAATCTGGTCTGGCATGAATTCATGCAGGATAGGTACGGCAATGGCACCATAGGTAAGGGTAGCAAGGAATGCTACAGCCCAGTTTGCGCTATTTCGACCGCAAAGTGCTATCTTGTCGCCCTTTACTACACCAGAGTTCTCAAACATGATGTGTAGCTTCTCAATTTTGCGTGCTACATCATGGTACTGCAAGGTTGCTCCCTTGTAGTCTGTCAGAGCATCCATATCCCAATGGTCTACGATGCTCTTTTGGATTAGTGCGTTAAAACTTGGAATCTCCATATTCTTGTTATTTAACGATTTGCTTTTTTATATTTTTCTCGTACTGAAGTCCGTTTGCTGATGATAGACCTTATCTGCTGATGGTCTGTCAGCAGATAGGGCCTGTCTCTAGATTGCGTTCTGATAGAGATAACGCTTGATAGACTTCTTGGCTGTCTTTTCAAATTCCTGATTATGAAGTTTGATGCGTGACACCTTTGCGAAGCTAGGTATCTGCATGTTCAGTTCCTTGCGGTTCTGCTCCATGATGTTCTCCAGGTCTTCGTCTGTAAAGCCGAGGTTGTTAACTTCTTCCATATCCGGATGAACTAGAGCTACCAGCTTGTCATCGCTCTGTATTACGATGCTCTCGTTGACCATAGCCATGGAGTTGAGCTTGTCCTCAATCTCTTCCGGATAGATGTTCTGTCCGTTAGGTCCCAGCAGCATGTTCTTGCTTCTGCCTCTTATGAAGATATGTCCGTCGGCGTCCATCGTTGCCAGGTCGCCTGTATGGAACCATCCGTCTTTATCTATTACGGCATCTGTTGCCTCCTGGTTCTTGTAATAGCCCTTCATCACATTGATGCCGCGGCAAACCAGTTCACCGGCTACGTTCTCCGGGTCATCGCTCAAAACCTTTACCTCCATGTGCTTCACGGCAACACCACAGCTTCCTGCCACATAGTTGTCCTGATGGGCAAAGGTGATAAGTGGAGCAGTCTCAGTGGTACCATATCCCATTGCGATAGGGAAACCTACGCTGATGAAGAAGTTCTCTATCTCCTTGTTGAGCGGAGCACCACCCACAACAACCTCGTAAGGACGTTCGCCAAACTTTCTCAATACAAACTCGCGAACCTTCTCCTTGATGCGCTTATTGATGACAGGCATGTTCATCAGCAGTCGTGCACGGTTGGTTTGGATATGTGGGAATACTTCCTTTCTTACAATCTTGTCTACTACAAGCGGCACCGCATAGAGGATGTCTGGCTTGATTTCTGACAACGCCTCTGAGATGAGCGTTGGGCTCGGCAGACGGGTAAGGAAGAAGATATGGTTACCCAATACTATATTGAAGAGAAATTCTGTCATGAGTCCATACATGTGAGCCATCGGAAGGGTAGAAAGGATGTTGCTGTTCTTACCTATATTTGGTTTCACTGAATCAATGAGGTAGTCAAGATTACCCCAAAGTGCTCTGTATGGGAGCATCACACCTTTTGAGAAACCGGTAGTTCCACTGGTATAGTTGATCATCGCCAGTTCTTCAGGATCGTCTACGTGATACTTCACGTGTTCTGGTCTGAAATACTTAGGATATCTGTGTCCGAACATTGCATTGAGGTTCTCGCGCGCATAAGTCAGTTTCTCAGAGCGCGAGATGACAAGCGAATTGTCCGGAAGATAGATGATTCCTTCCAGCGAAGGCATCTCCTCTGGTGTTATCTCTGTAGCTACCACGTCACCAACGAACAGAAGTTTGCTTTCGCTGTGGTTCACGATGTTGTGAATCTGCTCAGGCTTAAATTCGTTCTGTATAGGTACGACAATGGCTCCGTAAGTAATAATGGCCAGGAAGGCTACTGCCCACTGGCTACTATTTCTTCCGCAGACGGCAATCTTGTCGCCCTTCTTTACATCGCTGTTTTCGAACAGGATGTGTAGCTTCTCAATCTTTCTGGCAATATCGTGATATTGGAGGGTTGCGCCCTTGTAATCGGTGAGCGCATCCAGATTCCAATTCTTGATAATGCTGTTCTCAATATACGAGTTAAAACTTGGTATTGAATTCATTGCACAATTTACAAAATTTTGTGCAAAGATAATGAAAATAGTGCACACTGCAAAATAAAATGTGCACTATTTTCAAAAACTACATAAAATAATTAGTTTTTTTTCCTTTTTAGTCTACATATTGTGGTGTTATAGACTGTATTTTACTCATATCTCATTGATTTGGCTGGATGGATGTGAGAAATCAGGTAGCTTGGTGCTACGAGCATGAAGATACTTATCAGCAGCGTAGCAATGTTCAGGGCTATGATGGCAAGCCAGTTGAATTCTACCGGAACGATACTTACATAATAGGTCTGTGCATCGAGTTTGATGATGCCTGTAAAGTACTGGAGGGTAAGAATGCCGAGGGCGATGGCGTTTCCCAGAAGCATACCCTTGCCGATGATGAAGACGGCAAACCACAGGAAGGTGTGGCGGATAGTCTTGTTGCGAGCACCCAATGCCTTCATTACGCCTATCATGGAGGTGCGTTCCAGAATGATGATGAGCAGACCGCTGATCATGGTGACGCCGGCTACTATCAGCATCAGACCGAGAATAATCCAGACATTCAGATCCATCAGGCTCAGCCATTGGAAGATGTTTGGATTCAGGTCCTTGATGGTAGAACTGCTGTAGGTTTCTCCATAGTGATCTACCGTGCGGTTCACCTTATTAATAATATAATCTTCAGTCTCGTTGAGCTTGTTGAAGTCGTTTACTGTCAGTTCTGCACCGCTCGTCTGGTCTTCTTCCCATCCGTTCAGCTTCACGGCAGTATAGAGATCGGTGTATACCATTACCTCATCATACTTCTTCAGGTTGGTCTGATAGATACCCTTGATGGTGAAGCGGCGCATACGCACTCCGTTGTCATCAAAGAAGTAGGCAAAGATGCGTTCTCCCGTCTTCAGCTTCAGCTTACCAGCCATCAGCTGTGAGATGAGAATCTGGTTATGACTCGCTTTGTCATCAAACTTAGGGATGCTGCCTTCGATCATGTTCTGATGGATAAAGGTAGAATCAAAATCAGGCCCTACACCTTTGAACATGACGCCCAGGAAATCGCTGTCCGTCTTCAGGATTCCCTCTTTCATGGCAAATTTCTGCACATGTTTTACGCCAGGTATCTTTTTCAGTACGTTGACCATCGAGTCGTTCATAACCACCGGATACTGGTTTTGCTGCTGCAGCGTCATGAAGTCGGCCACTTGTATATGGCTTCCGAATCCTATTACCTTGTCACGTATGGTATGCTTGAATCCGAGCACTACGCATACCGACATAATCATAATGGCGAGTCCGATAGCAACACCTGCAGTGGCTATATGAATAGCAGGGCGAGAAACTTTACGTTTATCGCCCTGATCGCTATATAATCTCTTTGCTATAAATAGAGGAAAATTCATCTTTACTTTGAATTTTGATCTTTGAACTTTATGATTAGTGAAGCTGTTGTATTCTTCACTCTTCGTTCTTCACTTTCTTACAGTCCTTCGTCTTCCACTCTTCCCGGATAAGCCTCAAGTGCCTTACCCAGAACCACCAGAGCACGCTCCAGATCGTGTTTCTTCAAGACGTAAGCTACACGAACCTGATTGTGGCCGGCTCCAGGAGTCGTATAGAAACCGGAGGCTGGAGCCATCATGATGGTTTCGCCCTCGTAGTTGAATTCCTCCAGACACCAGCGGCAGAACTTTTCTGAATCATCGATAGGCAGTTTGGCTACGGTATAGAAGGCTCCCATAGGAATAGGAGAGTATACGCCCGGAATGCGGTTCAAGCCGTCTATCAGGCACTTACGGCGCTCTACATACTCATCGTATACATCGCGGTAGTACTCTTCAGGAGCGTCCAGAGAAGCTTCGGCTACAATCTGACCGATCAGTGGAGGAGAGAGACGGGCCTGGCAGAACTTCATCACCGCCTTGCGGATTTCTGCATTCTTGGTGATGAGGGCACCCACACGGATACCGCACTCACTGTAACGCTTCGAAACAGAATCGATGAGAACCGTGTTCTGCTCGATGCCTTCCAGGTGCATCGCACTGATATAAGGACTGCCGGTATAGATATACTCACGGTAAACCTCATCAGAGAAGAGATAGAGGTCGTACTTCTTCACCAGGTCACGAATCTGATTCATCTCTCTGCGGGTATAGAGATAGCCCGTAGGGTTGTTAGGGTTGCAGATCAGAATGGCACGGGTGCGCTCATTGATCAGCTCCTCAAACTTCTCCACCTTAGGCAGGGAGAAACCTTCTTCTATCGTTGTGGCGATGGTACGGATCTTGGCACCCGCAGAGATGGCAAACGCCATATAGTTAGCGTAAGCAGGTTCTGGTACGATAATCTCGTCGCCAGGGTTGAGGCAGCTCATGAAAGAGAAGAGTACAGCCTCAGAACCTCCCGATGTAATGATGATATCATCGGCAGTTACGTTGATGTTGAATTTCTTATAGTAATCTACAAGCTTCTCGCGATAGCTGAGATAGCCCTGACTTGGAGAATACTCCAAGACCGTGCGGTCTATATGCTTCAAGGCATCTAGGCCACATTGAGGAGTTGGAAGGTCAGGCTGACCGATGTTGAGGTGATATACCTTTACTCCACGTTTTTTTGCTGCGGCAGCCAGAGGAGCCAACTTTCTGATAGGTGACTCTGGCATTTCAAGACCGCGTACAGATATTTCTGGCATCTTAAAATATTGTTTCTTTCTATTAATTATCCGTGTCGAAAATTGAATTCTATGACCTTTTGGTCTTTTCAATTTACGCTAATCGGCTGCAAAGATAAGAAAATTAGATGAGAATTGAGAATAACTTTCGGTTAAATTTTATTTTTTGATTAAAAACTCTTTAAATATGTCGCTCTTTGCTTTCTTTTTTATAACTTTGCACTTAATTTCAAGAAATGTTATAAGATTATACTAATTAATTAAAATAAGTAAGAAGAAAAATATGAGAAGTAGAACAAGTACATGGTTTGAGACCAAAGTGAAATATCAGAAGACAATGGAGGATGGTTCAGAAAAGGTTGTTTCTGAAGCATACGTAGTAGATGCTTTGAGCTTTACCGAGGCTGAGAGCGCCATCATCGATGAGATGTCGGTTTATGTAAGCGGCGAGTTGAAGGTGAGCGGTATCGGTAAGGCTGGCTACGGCGAAATCTTCTTCAGCGATGTGGATGATGATGATAAGTGGTATAAGGCTAAACTCCAGTTCATTACAATTGATGAGAAGAGTGAGAAGGAGAAGCGCAGCAATGTTACCTATCTTGTTCAGGCTAAGTCTCTCGCCCGTGCCCTCCGTTATATTGATGAGGTGATGGGCAAGACCATGATAGATTATGATGTGGTTGGTTTGAACGAAACCAAACTGATGGATGTATTCGAGCACCATGCTCCTAACGAGAAGAAAGAGGAGAAGAATGATGTGCCTGAATACGAGGAGCAAAAATAATTGAACTATGTATGATGTAAAAGGAAATCTCCATGAGGTGCTGGGCAGCTTGCCTGCCGGTGTCCGTCTCGTTGCTATCAGCAAGTTCCATCCCAACGAGTATATCGAGGAGGCTTATGCTGAAGGACAGCGTATCTTCGGCGAGAGTCATGAGCAGGAACTCGCCAAGAAGGTGGCTTCGCTGCCTGAGGACATCGAGTGGCATTTCATTGGTCATCTGCAGACCAATAAGGTGAAGTATATCGCACCTTATATCTCGATGATTGAATCGGTAGACAGTCTGAAACTTCTAAAGGAGATTGAGAAGCAGGCTGCCAAGCACAATCGTGTGGTGAAGGTTCTTCTGGAACTTCATCTGGCTGAGGAAGATACCAAATCGGGTCTTTCTCTTGATGCTTGCCGCGAACTCCTTGAGGCAGGCGAATGGCGGGAGATGAAGCATGTGCAGATTTGTGGCATCATGATGATGGCATCTAATACAGACGATGAGCAGCAGATTGCTCAGGAGTTTGATGAGGCTGCCCAGTTCTTTGATGAGATAAAGGCCAGATATTTTGCTGATGATGATGCTTTCTGCGAGCGTAGCTGGGGTATGAGTCACGATTATCATATTGCCGTCAAGCACGGCAGCACGATGGTTCGTGTAGGTACTACCATCTTCGGTCCTAGAATATATTAAAATAATAAGAGGGTGTGTCATTAAACATGACACACCCTCATTGTTTATATAGTTAGTATACTATCTTCTGTCCCTTGCTGGTAATATAAATCTTGCCCTTTTGTGGAACGGAAACCTTTCTGCCTTCCAGATCAAAATAGGCTGTCGGTCTGTCTTTACCGATGATGACCGAAGAGATTCCGGTAGGAGAGAAGTTCTTGAGATAATCGAAGGTAACCAGACCGGTTGCTTCATCCTTTGTGATGTTGTAGAGCGGATGACTCGTATCAACACTGTTGTTCAGGGTGATACTGGTCAGACTGTTCACCTCGTACTCTGTAGCAGAGCTCGCCTTGTAGGTCGGGAACGGGTCGTTCTGAAGACTCGTTATGATATCATCGCTGCTGACGCCCGTGTTATAGCTGTTGTATACCATTCCGTCTGCAGGAACAATCATGACCCTTGGCTTACCTGTCGTGTTGTTGGGATTATCCCCCAGATTAACCGATGGCAAATCATCGTAGTCGATGCGCCATACCAGCAATCCGTAACCCAGAGCCTTCTTGTACCATCCCTCGTTTCTGATATTCTGCAGCAGCAGGTATTCGCCCTGGCTGTTGGCTATAATCTTGTATGCATCCGATGCCTTGTCGTATGGTTCCAGCTTTATCTGCTTCGCCTCGGTATCAGAAAGGAGGGTAGGCTGTTTCCATCCTACGATGCTCTTCTCCCATGGTGAATAAGGGATAGGCTGATAGCCGTCAGCCTGATAATTGCCCATATCCATGACGTCCCAATATTCAGGACTCTGGTTGTGCTCAGTGATTTCGTTGGTCGGATAGATGTCTGGCAAACCGAGGGTATGCGAAAATTCATGGCAGAAGAGACCGATACCATTGATGTAGTATTTGCCGTCTTGGGTATCTGCAGGCTTATTGTTCAGCTCGTTGTTGATGCCGAATCGGGATACTGTTTTCCCGTCATAGGTTCCCACTCCTACGGTACCCGATTTCGGCCAGAGACAATCGCCTGAATTACCTACGATACTTTCAGAATAGCCGGCATAGATTACATATACGAGGTCTACATATCCATCGCCATCGCTGTCGTAATCGGCAAAGTTAATCTTGTCGTCTACCTGCTGGCAGGCTTCCTTAATCATCTGAGGAAAGTTGGTGTCACTTCCGTCGTCACGTCCGTTCTTGCCATAATAAGCTGATTTCTTGCTTACCGTAACAGGACTCACTACGTCAAACTGTGGTATAAACTGGTTATCGCTCATGTCAGCAAAATACTGCTGTACGCTGCCATAGTTCTGGCAGTATTTCTCGTTGGTGATAAACACTTCTTTATCAGCCTCAGGCATAGCTTCTCCCTTCTTTCCGTTGAGGTAATGGTTGAATGTTGCAACCGGATCCTTACTCTTGAACTTCACATCCTGAAACTGCACCAGGAGTACCAATGCCTTCGGACTTCCCTTATGAGGGAAATAGCTTGGGCTCACGGTTCCTATTTCTGAAGCTCTTGTAAGATTCTCTGAAGAGAAAGCACGGGTCTTTCGGGTGTTCAACTCTTCAGCAGTTATCTTTTCGTATTTTCCGTCTTGGGTTTCCCGCAGGGGCGTACCGTTCAGCAGCATGTAGTAGTGGAAGGTTTCGTCGCCATGCAGGGTAGCACATGCTACGGTTCCATCAGCCAGCATAATCTTGGCGATGCCCGGTTTAGCCTTTACGGCATAGAGATTGGCGATGCCCAGGAAGGCGAGCGCCAGAGAGATGATTGCCTTCTTCATAAACAGTTAGGGTAGATGGGGGATTATTTATAAAAGTATTGTCCTTTCTTCTGAGTCTGGTGACCAAACTCGATGGCGTGATGCGGACAATGGTGATAGCAGGTAAAGCAGGTGAGGCAATCCTTGTGATGCAGCCATTCCGGATATTCTCCATGACCGCCCTTGATATCACCTACAGGACAGACGTTGGCACAGATGCCGCACTTCACGCACTTGTCTTTCTCCACATGAAACCGCTTGTCGGTGATGAGCACCTTCTCAAAGAATCCGCCCACAACCTTGGTGAAGAACCAGGGGATAGGACCTTTTACCAGACGGTTCACGCCCTCTTTCCTGTCGAATATCTCTTCGCAGATAACCGCCAGTTCCTGTGCCGATTTCGATTTCTTACGAACTTCGCGCTCCTTCGGATCAACATCCATGAAAGGAAGTCCCACATAAGATTCCGGCATGATGAGCGAGTAGGAAGCAGAAACCTCCGTGATGCCCAATGCCTGAAGCGATGCATTCAGCGCAATCGTATCGTTGAGGTTTTCGATGGTGAGTCCGATGCTGTCGCCTGCAGTACAGACGCAATAGGCGAAAGGATGTTTCCTGAACGTCTCCTTGTCTTCAGCAGTAGCATCAGGAGTTTCTCTCCGTATCTTCATCTTCCTGATAAACTCCCTTACAAGGCGTGGAACCCTCCAGCCATGTACGGGGAAAACGAATCCGAGCCGTTCATTCTCTTTCAGAATAAACGGCTCGGCTATATTGTGGCTTGAATCGTCCGCCCGCATATAGGGGGCGATAGGAATCAAGTCTTCGTGTGTAGCCGCTGCCAGTCTGGCTGCTGCCCACTTGGTATTTCCAGTTCCAGAGAAATAGAAAATCATGCTTACATTTTAAATATGTATTGAGCTAGATTATTTCTTTTCTGTCATAACACCTTCTATATAAAGACGTGACATTTCTACATTGCCGTTAGAACGGACGGTGATGCTCTTCTTGAAATGACCAGGGAACATGCCCTTGCCGTTATAGGTAACACTAATCTGTCCCTTCTCGCCTGGAGCGATAGGCTTCTTGGTGTAAGAAGGTATGGTACAGCCGCAGCTGGCAATAGCCTGGTTGATAATCAAAGGCTTGTTGCCCACATTGGTGAAGGTAAAGGTAGCCTTCTGTACCGGGTTTGACTCTTCGAACGAACCGAAGTTGTGTATCAGTTTGTCGAACTTAATCTCTGCCTGAGCAGATGCAGTAGCTACAAGAGCCACCAGCATAGTGAGTGTCAATATGATTCTTTTCATCTTCATATCCTTTCTTCTTTTTTATATTTTCTCTTTAATTTGTTTCTTATTTTTATTTAATTCGATGCAAAAGTACATATAAAGTTTAGTATTACGTTACTTTTTTACATTATTTAAAACAATTATGCCTTATATTTCATGTTACAGCCTTCTTTTCTGTGGAAAAGTGGGGGCGCAATACTCCTCATTATGAAGAAGTTTGCAGATTCCTGAACAAAAAATCCCCCAACCTTAATCACTTAAGATTGGGGGAGAGAGTAGAAAAATAATAAAGTATGAACAATATCAACTGAATAGAGGGCTAAATGTGGAATTTGATTTCATTCAGCCAAGCCTGAACACTGAAGCAGGGACAGGACTTGTGGACGTTCGGGAGATCACGATGACCTAGGATCTCGGCTTCGGGATAGTCTACGCACAGACTCGTCAGGAGATTCTGGAGCGACTGCTTCTGAGCCTTCGTACGGGTATCTGCCGGATTGCCGTCGGCGTCGAGACCGCCTTCGTAACAGATGCCGATACTGTGTGCATTGAAATGGCGGGCGTGGGCGCCGATTTCTGACTCGGGACGGCCGGGATAGATGACGCCGTCTTTCGTGATGTAATAGTGATAACCGATGCTGCGGAAACCACGGGCTAAATGACAGGCTTCGAGCTTTTCGAAGGTGAAGTCCTGCGTGACGCGTGTGGCTGAACAGTGAATGACAATAAGTGATATTTTTCTTGTGTTTTTCATAGTGCTGAATCTTTAAAGGGTTGATACTACTGGCAGCTCTGCACACAAAAGGCAGAGGCTACGGCGGTGAGAACGGTAATGACGAAATTCAGAATTTTCTTGAGTGTTTCTCTTTTCATTTTCATTTGATTTTTAAGGTTAATAAATGGATTGGGGGCTCGGATTTCCTATATCCGGGCGATACTGGAGAAGGAAGGCTGACAGGATGAGCAGATGGGCTTGATAGCGCGTGTTTCAATGATGCTTGCTATATTGATGAATAGCCGGGGGTGCTATAGCCGAATCCCGGACTGCATCCTGTCTAAAACCTTCTTTCTTCATCTACTGGCGAGGGGGTTACTCCAGGCCGTCGCTACCATCGGAGCCGCTGCTCTCGGTGTTGCCTGATCCGCCAGTTTGGGTTGAGTCGCCATCCTGGTTTGTGCCGCCACCCTGGTTTGTGCCGCCACCCTGGGTAGTATCGCCTGTGTTGTCCTTACCGCCGTCTGGTGGAGTAACATCTCCTGTTACGGCTGTAGCCTTCTTCAGGGATACATCGAGGTTCAGACTGTTTGCCTTGAACTCACTGGTGCCACGGGCACGGAGCTTCAGTCCGGCAATGTTCTTGGTGATGCTGAACTCCTTCTCGGAGGCAGCACCTTCCTTGTTCTTGATGCCGATGCTGAAAATGGCGAGGTCGGGAATCTTCACGGCGATACCCTGCAGAACCAGTTCTCTTACGCAGCTCACCATGTCGGTGAGCATACCTTTGATGGCTCCCTTTGAGAACGGGGTGTTGTGACTTTCCATGTGCTCTGCGAGTTCATCAAGACCATAGGTCTGGGTGATTACAGGGTAGGCGAAAAACTTGCCGTAAGCGGCGCTCAACTTCTCGTTGACATACTTCTTCAATGTGTACAGAATCATAGTGTCTTCATTTTTAAGGTTAATAAATTGTGTTTGTGTTGTAGGGGGCGCTGCGCATTGCCTCTTGGTGGTATGAGATGTTATCTCTGAACCACAATGCAAAGATACGAAATCGGTGAGGGGTCAACTCACAGTTGCTCATACTTGCTCATGTTTTATCATACTTTTTCATAGATTCTTTTTTTCTGGAGTTTATAAGCCCATTATAATCAATCATCATTTGCTTGAATCTTACAAAAACAAGTAAGTCGGCAAAAGCTATGGATGGCGGTCTCCTTACCGCACTTTTAATGGGTGATGTGCAATATAATAACAGTTTTTTATCAAGCTGCTAAATAAACTTAAAAATCACTGTGTTTATGCGGAATAGTGATGTATTATAATTACCTTTGTAATTAAATATGCATCTGCATATGGCAAATAATAGACTGATAAAATGACAACAGACAATAAAGACAACAAACTCTCAATAGGAAGTAGCGATTAGGCTGAGATACTGCGACACGCTGTCGCAGTAATTGAGCATGCACGGACAGAAATAGCCCGACATGTCAATGGCTACGTATCTGCCGCCTATTGGGAGATTGGTCAAATGCTTCATGAGCGCAAGATTGAAAGTGGGTATGGTGACAGCGTTGTAAGAAGATTGTCAGCAGACCTGAAAGAACGATACCCGAAGATGGGTGTTTCACCACGAAATCTGTGGTATATGAAAAAGTTCTATGAACGTTATGCTGGACATAATGAGAAAGTGCAACGCTCCGTTGCACTTTTGCCGTGGTCACACAATATGCTGTTGTTGAGCAAGGGGCTGAATGATGAAGCCACGCTATATTATGCTCAGGAAACTATAACCAAAGGTTGGAATCGTGACTTGTTGCTCAATGCCATCAAACTCAATATGTATGAGACACAGGCATTGGCACGAGTAGATAACAATTTCGACCGCACTCTTCCTGCCGAACAAGCGCAGTATGCCAACGAGGTGTTTAACAGCAGCTACAATCTTGGTTTCTTGGGAGTAACAAGTCCCATTCTGGAGCTTGAACTTGAAGACCGCCTTGAACGTGGTGCTGACGAGAACCGTTCTATAGGAATCATACTTTGTGCGGAGAAAGAAAACAAAGAAACATTATAATATGGACATTCAAAGAATAAATCTGCATACATCCGCTTTCAACGAGATAACGCATTACATTGAGAGGTGATAAATTATGGCAAAGAAATTTGAAATACGAAACAGTACGGCGGAATTCCTGACTTTCGTGGCAGAAGGTAAGGAGCAAGGCGTACAAGTGTTATATAAAGACGAAGCGGTATGGGCTACTCAAAAGGCTATGGCACAGCTTTTTGACTGTTCAATAGATAATATCGGATTGCATCTTAAAAACATCTTCAAGAGTGGAGAACTTGTTGAAGATTCAGTTACCGAGAAAAACTCGGCAACTGCCGCAGATGGTAAGAATTACATGACAAAATTCTACAACCTCGATGCAATCTGCCGATGATAAGAATTGAAAGCCAAAGGGGGATGAGGTGACCTCAAATCACCCCATCTTCCGTTTACTAGTCTATGTATGATGTAACTGAACTTTCGCAAGTTTTGCGAGATACATTCCGATATATCTTGGCGAGAACAGCACATGGGGAGACACTTTCTGCGAAACCTCAGAACTCAACTGATAACAGTTCAGAATCTTTACATCCACTTTCCGATGAGTACAGAGATTTCATCCAGAAGAATCTTGATGCATGGTGCGCCAATTCGGGCTATAAAGACTGTGATGACTGTACTGTGAACATGCTTACCCTCTCCCGCACACTTTCCATCCCTAAGGATGAGTTATCAGCATACTTCGATCAGTATCTGAAAACCATATTTAGAATAGGGCTCGGTGACTTTATAGTGGCATTGTTTCTTCTGCTGTTCGCCATAGTCATGAGCTATGCCATGGTTCAAGACTACAGGATATATCTTGATGGAAACAACAAGGCTCGCTACAGTTTCTGTGATTTCATCAAGAGAGGAAGATATTATATCTATCTGTTTCTCAGACAGTCTTTCGTCATCATCCTGGGAATGACAGTATATCTGACGGCAATGAGAGAATAGGTGCTTCGGTGGATAATGCCGCTGCATAGTGGCAAGATTTGGCTGAATGCACAAAAGTATTTTTTTTTACAAGAAATTATTAATTTAATAACTAGGGTGTCCAGTTCCATGTTCTCGTTTTTGATTATGTTTTAGCAACT
>ERZ1026907.154-NODE-154-length-15976-cov-10.039508_pt1 | contig 15976 bp, 10 predicted proteins | sample MGYA00519468_ERZ1026907 | MGnify/ENA primary metagenome ERZ1026907 (study PRJEB26926, sample SAMN06164581) | human gut metagenome | biome: ENVO:00009003; feature: ENVO:2100002; material: ENVO:00002003 | host: Homo sapiens | place: USA | collected 2012 ...
GATCCTGAGATGTCTCGTGGGCTCGGAGATGTGTATAAGAGACAGGCGTGCCTTCATGCCTTACGGTGGTATCAAGATGGCGGAGCAGGCTTGTACAACATATGGCTATCAGCCATCAGAGAAGCTCCACGAAATCTTCCACAAGTATTGCAAAACTCATAATGATGGCGTATTCGATGCTTATACTCCAGAGATGAAACTCGTTCGCCATAACCACATTCTTACCGGTCTTCCTGATACATACGGTCGCGGCCGTATCGTGGGTGACTACCGTCGTGTGGCTCTTTATGGTATCGACTTTCTCATCGAGGAGAAGAAGAACGACCTCGCTAACATGGGCGACCGTGAGATGATTGACGACGTTATCCGTCTTCGTGAAGAGGTTTCTATGCAGATCAAGGCTCTCAAGGGCTTGAAGGAGATGGCTCAGTTGTATGGTTACGACATCTCTCAGCCTGCCAAGAACGCTCGCGAGGCTGTTCAGTGGTTGTACTTCGGTTACCTCGGAGCTGTGAAGACTCAGAATGGTGCTGCGATGTCTGTAGGCCGTATCTCTACATTCCTCGATATCTATATCCAGCGCGATTTGAATGAGGGTACTCTTACCGAGGATGAGGCTCAGGAGCTCATCGACCACTTGGTCATGAAGTTCCGTATGGTTAAGTTCGCCCGTATCCCTTCTTACAACGAGCTCTTCACCGGCGACCCAGTTTGGGCTACTCTCGAAGTAGCTGGTATGGGTCAGGATGGCCGCTCAATGGTTACCAAGAACGACTTCCGTTTCCTCCACACATTGGAGAACATGGGTCCTTCACCAGAGCCAAACTTGACTGTACTCTATAGCTCTCGCTTGCCAAAGGCATTCAAGCACTACGCTTCTCTCATCTCTGTAAAGACAAGCTCTATCCAGTATGAGAACGATGACGTAATGCGCCCAGTTTGGGGTGACGACTATAGCATCTGCTGCTGTGTATCTGCTACTCAGACAGGTAAGGAAATGCAGTTCTTCGGTGCACGTGCCAACTTGGCTAAGTGCTTGACCTACGCTGTATCTGGCGGTGTTGATTCAAAGACACGCGAGCAGTGTGGTCCTAAGTATCGCGCCGTTGAGGGTGATGTATTGACATACGAGGAGTTCATGCCACGTTTCATGGATATGATGGACTGGTTGGCTGGCGTTTATGTGAAGACATTGAACCTCATCCACTACATGCACGATAAGTACTTCTACGAGGCAGCAGAGTTGGCGCTCATCGATACAGATGTTCGTCGTACTTTCGCTACAGGTATCGCTGGTTTCAGCCACGTGGTTGACTCTATCTCAGCTATCAAGTATGCCAAGGTAAACATCATTCGTGATGAGACCGGTTTCCCTCTCAGCTTCAAGACCGAGGGCGACTTCCCACGTTACGGTAACGATGATGAGCGTGCTGATGAGATTGCAGTATGGTTGCTCAAGACCTTCATGAACATGATCAAGAAGCATCATACATACCGCAATTCTGAGCCTACTACATCTATCCTGACTATCACATCAAATGTAGTATACGGTAAGTACACCAGCAACATGCCTGATGGTCGTCCAGCCGGTGCTCCATTGGCTCCAGGTGCTAACCCATCTTACGGTGCAGAGAAGAACGGTCTTTTGGCTTCATTGAACTCAGTAGCTAAGTTGCCATACGAGTATGCTCTCGATGGTATCTCTAATACTCAGACCATCAGCCCTGGTGCTCTCGGTCACAACGATGAGGAGCGTGCCCAGACATTGGTAGGTGTATTGGATGGTTACTTCAACCAGGGTTCTCACCACCTGAACGTGAACGTATTCGGTATCGACAAGCTCAAGGATGCGATGGAGCACCCAGAGAAGGAAGAGTACCAGAACTTTACTATCCGTGTGAGTGGTTACGCTGTTAAGTTCATCGACTTGACACGTGAGCAGCAGCTCGACGTAATCGCTCGTCAGGCTCACGAGAGACTCTAATCAATTAGAAGAATAAATATTGCCCGCTAGATTTTCTTTCCGAGGATATTTAGCGGGCATTTTTAGCTTAATTGTTATGCATAAAGGATTTGTACACAGCATAGAGAGCTTTGGTTCAGTAGATGGACCAGGCATCAGATTTTTGATTTTCCTGCAGGGTTGTCCGATGCGCTGCCAGTTCTGCCATAATCCGGATTCATGGAAGATGGGAGTGGGAGAGGAATGGAGTGCCGATGACCTGCTGGATAAGGCAGAGCGATTCAAGAGTTATTGGGGTGACAAGGGCGGTATTACCGTAAGTGGTGGAGAAGCCCTGATGCAGATAGACTTTCTCATCGAACTTTTCGAGAAAGCCCATCAGCGTGGCATCAACACTTGTCTTGATACATCAGCGCAACCATTTAGGAAAGAGGGTGCTTTCTTCGATAAATTCGAGCGTCTGATGGCCGTCACTGATACTGTTCTTCTTGATATCAAGCATATCAACGATGAAGAGCATCGTAAACTCACCCGCCATTCTAATGTAAACATACTGGATTGTGCACGATATTTAAGCGAGATACACAAACCGGTATGGATTCGTCACGTCCTGATTCCAGGTATTACCGACAAGGATGAATACCTCTATCAGCTGCGTGATTTCCTCTCAACACTCTCTAATATTGAGCGTATAGATGTCTTACCTTATCATACGATGGGTATCTACAAGTATGAGAAACTAGGTATTGCCTACCCGTTGGAAGGCATAAATCCTCCTACTAGTGATTGCATAGCTCATGCAGAAGCAATCTTGCAAGAGGCACTTTAGCCTCTTGCAAGACTGCTTAGATGAGCGTCTAGCGAACTGGTGAGACGGGCTTTGATGATAGGCTTTGTGATGTAGTCGTTTACTCCAAGCTCGTAGCATTCATCCACATTATCCTTGTTGCTTAACAGGGAAACCACGATGATGACCATTTCACTTTTCGAGTATTTAGAGCGTACATGGTCTATTACGTCCCACCCATTTACATTTGGCATCATCAAGTCGAGCAGTATCACGTCCGGCTTGAATGAGTCAATCAGTTCAATGGCTTCTTTTCCGCCATTTGCAGTTTTCACGTCGATGTCAAAGTCTTTTATCATTTCAGAGATAGTTTCAATATTTTCTGGAATATCATCGACGATTAGTACTTTATTCTTTTCCATTTTTCACAGGTCTGTTTTATGTAGGTTCTTTCCGATCTTGAAAATCTAGCTTCTTGGCTTGTGAATGCCGTAGATGTCGCATATGAATCCTTTATCAGTGATTAGATTGTTCATGTCGATACTGTCGAACATCTTGTGATGAGTACCGATTACCACAATCTGATACTCTTTTTCCAGAACTTTAGGATCATCTGTCACCTTGATGTTATATTCTTCTTTTACTTCCTTTACATCTACCAATGGATCGTAGAGTGTGGTTTTGTAACCTGCTCCTACCAGATTGATATAGAGATCGGCTACTTTTGTGTTTCTGATATCATCGCTGTCTGGCTTGAACGAGAAGCCGAGAATCAGCACGTTAGTCTCCGGAGCCTTGAACTTTCTGCTTTCAGATGCATTCTTAATCTTTCCTGCCATCCATACCGCCATCTGCTCGTTAACCTCGCGGGCTGTAGAGAGCAGCGATGGTACCACGTCAACCTCCTGTGCCTTGTTAATCAGGTAGTATGGGTCTACCGCGATGCAGTGGCCGCCAACGAGTCCTGGAATAGCTGGCACGAAGTTCCATTTTGTGCTAGCTGCCGCCGTTACGTCTTCGATGTTGATGTTCATCTTGTCAAAAATCTTTTCCATCTCGTTGAAGAAGGCTATCTGTATGTCTCTCTGGCAGTTCTCCATCAGTTTACATGCCTCTGCTATTTTGATACTCTTCGTCCTGTAGGTGCCATGAGTAAGTACTGAAGCATAGAGGCTGTCGATGATAGCTGCTGCTTCGGGTGTAGAACCGCTGGTAACCTTCACGATGTTCTCAATGGTATGAACAGTATCGCCCGGGTTGATGCGCTCTGGCGAGAAGCCTACAAAGAAACTCTGGTTCAACTTCAATCCTGATGTAGATGCCAGTAATGGAGCGCAGACCTCTTCTGTCAGACCTGGGTAAACGGTACTCTCGTAGACTACGATATCACCTTCTTTCAGGATCTTGCCAACCTCAGCTGTAGCATTGCGCACGCAACTGATGTCTGGCTTGTTCGATTTGTTCACCGGTGTCGGTACAGCGATGATATACACGTTACACTTCTTCAGGTCATCAATATTGCTGGTCAGTTTCAGTCCCTGTTCCAACGCTTTGGATACAGGTCTGTTGTCTTCCATCGTGCTTTTGGCTAACTTGGCTACCTTCTCAACTTTGATGTCATAACCCCATGTATCGTATTTCTTTGAGAATAAGCATGCCAGTGGAGTACCAACATACCCTAATCCTATTACTCCAATCTTAAACTCAAAAGACTTGTTTATCATATACTATATTGTTTATGTTTTATAATGTTATTTCTTTTATTGGGAGCTCCCTGCTGTATGTACGTTACAGCAAGTAACTCGGGTCTTTTAGATTCCTTCAAGCTGAGCATAGCGCGAAGTCTTCTCAGGGTTCCATGCGTCCTTGTAAGAACGGCGGAAGAAGATTTCTTGCAGATGAGCCGACAGACGGGCGATACGCAGGAAATAACCTGTATAAGGCGACATCAGTGGCAGATATCTGTAGAGGAACCACACGTCTTTCTTTCTTTCTGAAACCATCAGCACCAGGAGGAAGGCAAGCTGCGAGAAGCATACTCTGATAAAGTAGCCCAGCGCCAGCACCTCGATGATGTGCGTGTTAAACGTGATGGCGAGCTTGATGATATACCACAACCACAGGAAATTGAGGAAGCAGTCGAAAACCACACTCTCCATGTTGGATAACCAGTTAAGGATACTCCAGTTCTTGGTAGGCAGCAGAATGTCGGCATGCTTGCGGAGACGGAATCTCACGAGCGAGCGCGACCATCTGATGCGCTGATGATACAGCTTGTACCATTTGGTAGGAACATTGGTCATACAGATGGCATCTTCGGCAAATTTCACTTTATATCCGGCTTTGCGGATCTTCTGTGTCAGGTCACCGTCCAGTCCCGGTCCTATGTCCCAATAGCCCACTTCCTTCAGCGTCTTTCTTTCGAAGGCTCCGAATGCTCCCGAAATGATGTGGTAGATACCCAGTTCGCTGGTTACGATACGTCCCACCTGTATTCGCTTCAGGTATTCAAAAGCCTGCAGCGATGAGCAGATGGTCTCCTTGTAGTTGCGTACCTTCACGCATCCTCCTACGCCCTTTACCATTCCGTCGATGTAGAAGGGGAGTAGGATTTTCTCCAGTGCATCACGGTCGAGCGAAGAGTCGGCATCCAGGCATACGATGTATTTGCCTTTTGCCATCTGGGCTCCATAGTTGCTGGCGGCAGCTTTACCGCCTCTTGTATCCAACCTCAGGTAGTGGGTGATATACCCGGCTCGGTAGAGGTCGTTGCAAATCAGTTTGGTGTCGTCGTCGCTACCATCGTCTACCACGATGATTTCGTAGTTGCGGTAGGTTTGCTCAGCCAGCGAGTTCACCATTTTGAATATATGTTTTCCTTCGTTCTTTCCCGGTACGAGGATGCTGATAAGCGGATTCTCGCGGTACAGGAAGTACTTGGCATATTCTTTCTCTTTATCTATCTGGTTTCTCTTCATCAGTCGGTTTCCGATTACGAGATATTCCAGGATATAATATCTTGGCATCTCGATGAAGAAGAGGAACCAGTAGGTATTCACGATACTGCTAAACGATAGCGTGCTGATCCAGTCGAAGAAATCGTTCAGATGTTCTGCTATGCTAAACATACGCTTTTCCCTTTCTTCTTGATGGCTTATCTCAGCACGGTGAGCGCCAAGAGGGCCATGATTATGAGTATACCTGCGATGGTGACAAGGATGTCAACGAGTTTCTTGTAGAGCACGATGCGTTTCTGTATCTTGTCGTTTTCATCTTCCTTCGGCTCCGTATCAAGCAGCTCTTCCTGCGGCTGCACCAATTTCTCTTCTTCCTTCATCAGAGGTTCCTCTGAGTAGCGGCAGTAGTCGTCTGGAGTCATATCCACATATTGCAGTTTGTTGAAGAACTCGTCATAGTTGTTGGCGATGGTCTTCGTCTTGGTTTCCAGCATGCTGCAGATAATCTCGTCCGGTTCTATCGAGTTGGCCACCTTTCTGATGGCTACCGACATCTCCTTGCTCAGTTTCTGCTGAGCCTCTTCCACCGTTTCTCCCTGCTCATAGAGAGTAGAGGATACGTAGAAGATATTGTTGTAGTAAGACACCTTGTGATTGGAGAAGATTCTACAGAGCTTGCCCTGTATGCTTTCCTTTATCTTTACGGTATCCTTGTTTTCATCTATAATCCATATCTTGCCTACCATGACCGAGAGTTCATCCTTGCGGTAGGTTTCCATCAGTTGGCGTCGCAGTCGGTTCATCAGCAGATAATATTCCATGAAGTTATCATAGATGTTCACCATGTTGTTGAACATGATGTTGCCGCTGGTCAGCGTTCTGATACCTTCTTCCGTTATCTCGTAGTCCTCAATGTTTCGTGGCACCAGGGTATTTACCGGAAAGGTGCTCTGGCAGTAGCAGCAGGTTGCCTTGGTGATAGGCGAGGTAAACGAGTTCTCGCAGTCGTTGCAGGTATATACCACGGCTGGTCTGTCATAGTCAACACCGATGTGGCGCAGTTTCTTGTGACACTTCGGACAGATGAGCATACCGCCCACATTGTAGCTGCTTTCCGGCGATACGTTGGCGCAGCTGAAGTGGTGGATGATGTTCTGAAACTTCAGGTTCGAACTTCCGCACTTCGGACAGCACTCCGTATAGAGCAGGTGAGAGTGGTTGCACTTAGGGCAGAGGTGCTCCTTGAGCAGGAAGCGGTGAATGCGCAGTGATCCGAACTCCACCATAGTGTCGATGAACATGAACATCTCGTTGAGATGGAAGAGACCCATACTGTGATAGTGCTCGAAGATTGGGTTGATATATCCCAAAGACGATTTCTCCAGCAGTCGGTGTCCCATGATTCGTTGGTCTCTTGAGAGCAGGTATCTCAGAATATTGGCAAAGAGCTGGTTAGGCTGTGTAGGATGGCTTGTTTCGCTTTTTACACCAAACTTCTGTCTTGCCATCTTGATTCTGTCAATAATCTCGTATACCTTTTCATTGTTCATGTCGCTCACATAGGCATCGACGATATAGTCGATGATCTGTTCCTTTCCCGATACCGCCGTATTGACGAATATCGGTTTGTAGCTACATTTCCACGATAAGATTGGACTGGCTCCAAACAGTATATCATGGAACGCATGCTCACTCTTCGTATTGATGTAAATACAATCGAAGTAGTCGGGCTGGATGTCCGGTGTCGAGTCGATATCTATATAGCTATCGATGGTGAGCACCATATCTCCACGTTTGTTTCTTCTAAGTCCAATCATTCTTTATTTCTTTTGTTCTTGATGATTATTGGTGTCGCTCGAAAACCTGTTGCTTCGCTCCACGTTTTCGTTCTTGCCCACTGGGACGGTGTACATCGGTAGTGGCTTCGGATCGAGCATGGCACCAATCTTGTTCACTCTTATTCTTACCGGCAGTCTGTTGCTCATAACCCATGCCGGAACTCTCTGGTTAGGGTTCAGGGTGAATACGGCAACCACTGCGTTGGCATCATGCGAGAAGTTACTCTGCAGATGCTTTGGTATTTCCTCTACTCTCAGACCTACCATCTGCAACTTAGCCTTCAGTTCCAGGTCTTTGTTGATGATGATGTCTGCATCGTCAGGGCTTTCCATATACTTCACCATGTCGTTTGGTACGTATGCGATTACGCCCAGATGGCAGTCTGCATAGTCGGTATGCTGGATAACCATCACCTCCTCGCTTTTGAACACCAGGGTTTTGTCGCTCGCATTGATTTTTGAGATGTAAGCATCGGCTGGTGCACAGCAGTAGTGTATCAGTCCCGGGTTGTAGATGCTTGTGTTGGAGTAAGGCATGGCAGCATTTGCTCTGCCGGCTCCTCTGCGGCTCATGAAGTTATAGGTGGTGTTCTTTGCCTGTGCGTAGATTTCCACCTTCTTAGCCTGCTTTCTCAATTCCTCTTCTACCTCGGCAATCTCGGCATCCAGTGCATTTCGCTTGGTGTTGTCGGTAAGGCCGTAGTAGATGTCCGAACTTTCAGATGCTTTCTGTTTTCTCAGTTCGGCAAGTCGGGTACGCAGCACCGGAATCTCCTGCTGGGCGAGTTTAGCCTGTACCTCCATGTCGTGAGTCTCCTTTACGGCTGAAGGCAGGATGTTCGGGTCGTATTGGTTCACAATATTACCTAGCAGTACATAAGAGTAGAGCGTATCTCCCTTATGCACCACTTCACCCATTTCTTTGTTCACCTTAAGGATATAGATGTCGTCAACGGCACTGATACGGTTTTCATCGAGGGTTATATAACCGTCGAAGGTTGCCCATATCATACGAGTGACAATATAGTAGGCGGCAAGCACGATAACCAGCAGGAAGATCAGGGCAAAGACGATCTGCTGTCTGGCAAGGCGGTGACTCTGCGACTTCAGCAAGTCTGCCATCGCCTGTTCTTGTGGCGTGCCATTATATTGGAATTCATTCATATTCTGGTTTCCTTATATTCAAAGTTCTATTTCTTTGAAGATGTTGTTGTTGTCATAGATGCTCACGGCTTTCTCGATATTGATGATAGCGAGTGCGCGGTTCTGCATCAGTTTGTACATACGCTCCATACTTTCCAGGAGTCCCGTATATTCGTCCATACGCATCAGATAGTTGTAGCCCTGTTTCTGGTTCTGGTAGGCAAACCGCCGCATTTCTATATATTTGCCGGTCTGGTCTATATGGAAAGCCTCGGTGGCTATAGCCTTGTTCAGGTTGTCTATCTTCTTGAGCAGGATGCCTACCGACTGTTTTATTTCCTTCACATCGGTACCGCGGCTGCTGCGTATGATTTCCTTCTGGGTCTCCAGTGCCTGTCGTTTGCGTGGCGTTTCGTTCCAGATAGGAATGGTGAATCTCACGCCCACGTCGGCATTGTTCGAAATCTTGTTGTTGCTCTGCCAGTAGCTCGACCATCTTGCGAATGGAGTGAGTCGGGTAGTGCTTAAATAGTTGGTCAGTTTGCTGTCGTTGTCAGCAATCTGTTCTTTCACCATCATGATGCGTGCATCCAGACTTTCCTGGTTCAGATGGTTCCAGAGGGCTGTTGTGTCTACCACAATCTTGGTTGGTTTGATGCGGTAGATAGGCTTGTTGCTGATATCTCTGTCTGTGCAGAGCACGGAGATGTCATATTCAGCCTCCAGCTTATCGTTCATCACTTTCAGCATCTTGTCGTTGCTGATTCGGTCTTTTTCCAGCATAAACTGGTACGCTTCGTTCATGATGTCGAGGTTGTCCAGTCTGTGTGCTATGACAGTACCGATATAGAAATTATATTGTTCGGTCAGCTCATCGGCTGCCTTTTCATAGATGTCTGCAGTTTGGCGCTTTTTTATTTGCAAGCGGTCGAGTTCATTGGCAAGAGCAATCTTTGTTCTTTTCTCCTTGCCTTGGTAGAACTTCGAGTTGATGATGTTCCAACCCAGTTCGGCTTGAACCTTCATCTTATATTTTGATACCTCTTTTGCATCGTCTTCATCAGAATCGAAGTACGAGTCAGGTCGGGCATAAACCTGTCCGGTCACTTCCAGACCGTTGTGTCTGTTGAGCGCTAGGTGCTCATGTGCAGTTTTCGACCAGAACAGAGAGTCGGTCTTGTTGATATCAGCGTGATGCTGATTATTGAGTCCCAGTGCGATGACTGGTGATTTCACCCAGATTGGGTTATTGATGAGAGTGTCGAGTTGTGCGAAGCGCTGTTTAAAGTGTCTCAGTACATTATCGTTCTTCAGATTCTCATATACGAGCATCTTAGGGCTGAAACTTTTCGGCTTTTTGCCTTTCGTCTGAGCCGTAGCGCTTTGTGCTGCCATGAGAAGTAGCAGAGCTGTAGTTGAGTATAGTATTATTTTTCGCTTCATAATGAGTTATTAAACACGATGAATGCAGCTGCGAGCTGTTGCAGCTGCATTCATCTGGTGTCTTCTTGAGTTTTTTATTCTCTAGTATTTCTTATCTTGCTATTTGGTGCCATAGTCTGTATTTGATCCAGATGTGCTACCATCAACCAATTGGTAAACCTTGAGTCGGTTCTTACCGTAAGCTACGTAAATCAGTCCATTATAGAGTGTTACGTAGTTGGCAGAGTTCCAAACTATTCTTCCCTGTTCGTTGGTAATACCAGTAACTCGGGTCTTGGCGTAAACTGCTGGTTTGCCATCCACCATCTTGTTCTTGTCGAGAACCACGAGACCGTAACCTCCGCAAGCCAGATAGACATACTTGTCGTCGAATGTCACACCGTTGGCATAGCCCTGAGGCTTGGATGTGGATGCGGTAAGCGGAGCTTGCCATGTCCACTTCTCTGCACCGGTATTCTTGTCGTAACAGGTAAGACCGTTTGCGCTTCGGCATACATAGACGTTGTCTCCGTCGATGGCTATGGTGTTCTTACCATTGTTTGGTGCAATTTCTGAAATGGCGATTGATTTCTCTGGTGTTGCAGTTGTAATGTCTGCACCAGCGTTGAAAATCTCCAGTGTTCCGGCTACAGGAGTTTCTGTGCTTGATAATCGTTCATTGTAATATAAGGTAGCAATCTCGCCATTGTTCAGTGCGATGTGCTTTGCCTTACCCGGAGTCTTCTTGCTGCTCAGCAGTTCCAGGGTGTTAGGGTCGTAAACCTCATAACCTCTGGTACTTGTTACGAGCAGTTTGTCACCGTCGCGAACGATTGCATTCTCATCCTCATTGTTGCTCTGGTTGTTCTCCAGAGGAACGATAATCAGCGGATTGATGGCTGCATCACCGATATTCTTAACCTCAGTATTCAGCAGCCCGTTGCTCTTGAGGTCGATTCTTGCCATCATGGCTCCTGCATCACTCTGCTTGCCAGTATCCTTGTTTGTATATCCGTAGTTGCCTACAACATACAGGTTTGGAGTAGATGATTTGCCATCTACCATCAGATGGTTGAAATCCAGCGATTTATCTTTATCCTGCAAGAACTGCAAGAGTTGGGTCTGCTTCTGGTTGTCTGTCTCGAATACCTCGATACATCCGCCATGTCCGTTTCCACGAGTGTGGTATGACATATAGAGCTTTCCGTTGTATGGCTGGATACAGGTAGCAGTGATGTCTGTATGGGTATGGTCGTAGAGAACTTCACCCACCTCATCAATATGTGGTGGAGTAGGAATGTCTGGTTTCAGCGTGTAGCCACATTCTGCCTTTTCCAGTTTAACAGGTGCACTGTTGTTTCTGAAGTTGTGGGCTTTACCAGATCCCAGGAACTGGACGTCGCTGAAAGCGAGGTTACCACCATTAGAAGAACTGTTGTCGAAATGATCTGCATCTATGTAGTATTCGCCACCGGTATCCATAGCGTTGAACATATAGCAGTCGTTCAGTGAGGCAGGGCTTCCGCTACCATTATATTTGATGACATTTGCCTTGATATAAGCTTTAGAGTTGTCACCCTGTAGGAAGATCATGGCACTTGCATTCTTGTTGCACTGAAGGGTTCCATCTACTTCGATGCTACTGTTGTTCACCAGATAGATGTTGTTGCTGGAAGCAAGCAAAAGATTCTTTGCCTTCAGGTAGCTGGTATGTAAGGCACTGCTTGCGCCATCACCGCCCATAGACTTGAAGTCGCCTGTCAGTTCCAGGGAACAGCAATAGAGTTGACCATTTCCTTTGAGGATCAAGTCTTTCATCTTGCATTTACCATCAATGTTTACGACACCATCAATTTCGACGGATTTGTCTTCAATTCCCTCGATGCCGCCTTGTATATTTGTATAAGCGTTAGCCTGGTTCTCGAAGTTGTTGCAAATGAGCTTACCTCCGATATAAACACTGGCATTGTTCACTTTGAATGAATGTCCTTTTAAGTTTAAATCGCCTGCAATCTTGAAGATACCACTGTTGTGAACTTCCAGGTCTGCATTGCATTCGAAGTTTCCGTAACAGAGGATTTTTCCGCCTTTTTGGAAAAGGTTTCCACCTTTCCATTTCAGTGTTCCACCTTTCAATACTACGATGGTGTAATTTCCTTCTGTCCAATCTTGGTTGTACTCATAAGTACCTGCTACGTATATTGTATTTCCATCAAGATGGTAGTTGTTTGAAGCGATGGTTTCGCCTGGAGCAATATACATATCTGTGTTTGCAGGAAAATTCCATGGCTGGTGGTTGGACATTTTTTCCATTTTGGCAAAGTCCAATCCTGTTGGTTCTGCCTCCATGGTATATGCATGGATTAAATTGGCATATGTTACTCCTGCCGCTCTTGTAGCGCTTGGTCTTTTGAAGTTATAGACACGTGCAGCCAACTGCTGAGCATCTGTAATAGAGGTTACTTCCTTTCCTATGATTCCTGTTTCAGCAGGATTCGGAGTTGGATTAGGGGTATCATTAGAGTCGCTACAAGATGCCAGGAGCATTGCAGCGAAACCGAATGTTACCAATTTGATATTTCTTGTTTTCATATCAGTTTGCTTGTTAAATCGTTAGTCTACATCCTTAACGTTATATTTTTTTTTTCGAGCGGTCTTTCCAATTTTAGAAGTTTGTTCTCCCACTAGAACCCCATTGGGATGGTAGTGAGAGAACATTCTTTTAAGAATTGATTATTTCTTTGTCTGGGTCAACTTGAATACCTGTACGCGGCTCTTACCATAAGCTACGTAGATATAGCCGTCCTGACCAATTGTTACATAGTTTGCAGAGTTAGGGTTTGCCCACTTGCCGTTCTCCAGGAAGCCGTTGAATGCGGTGCGATGGCAAACCTCCTTACCATCAGCCTTGTTAAGAACAACTACGCCATAACCGCCAGCTGCTACATATACGTAGTTGCCACTGATAGCTACGCCATTGCAGTAACCCTTTACGCTACCATACTTCTCGCTCTTCTGGTTTGCGATGGTAGGAACCGTGTAATCCCAAACCTTCTCTCCGTTGGCATTGTAGCGAACAATACCTCTCTCGCCTTGACAAACATAGATGTCTGTTCCGTCAACAGCAACAGTGTTCTTGCCTTTCTCAGGACCTACGTTGCCATCAGTTGTGAATGATGTTGTAGTTTTATCCTGACGGAGGTCAATACCATTGAATACATTCACAGTACCTGTCGTGTTCTTACCAGTAGCCAGCAAGCTGTAGAGGTTGCCGTTAGCTGAAGCAAGACCCTTGGCGTCTGCTGTAGTCTGGAAATAGGTATGACCGAATTCCTTGTCGTAGAACTCGTAACCTCTTGTAGAAGACATAACGATGTTGTCGCCATACTTCACTACGCAGTTAGCATCGAAACCGTTTTTCTTGTTCAATGCATCGAGAACATACTGGGTCATCGTTGTTGAATAAACATTGTTCTCCAAAGGAACAACGCCGAGGAATGCACCCTTGTTGATATCGGTAGCAGCGATGTATGCCTTGTTGTTGTCAACCATTACGTGGTTGATGTCCATTCCTGCTTTTCCGTTAACTATCTGGTCACCTGTAAGCTTGTTGTCTGCCATGTGGAGAACTTCAAGACCACCCTTCAGGTTTGTTTTGCCGTTGCCATAGGTATGGTAAGATACATATACGTAGTTGCCAACGGTCTGGATGCAAGATGCAGACATACCATTGTTTTCACCGAATGAAGCAACCAAGTCTAGCTTAGGGGTAGCACTGGCGTTCTTTGCCTCTTCGCTCAAGGTATAACCATACTGCTCTTTGGTCTCATCCTTTCTAATGACAAGTTGACCACTTGTTGCCTTGTCGTAGTCGAGGTATGATGCAGAGATGTCAAGGTCGCCAGAAGAAGGCATTTGTGTAGTACCCATGAAGCACTTGCTCATCTGTAACAAGAGTACAGAATTTGTACCAGGAGTAGCGAATGCGTTGATGGTAGCATCACCATTGTTGGTGAAGTTATCTGCCTTGATGACGGCTACGGCATTATCGCCCTGCAACTGAATCTGAGCAGCAGAAGCGTTGTCTGTAACGAGGTTGTTCACGTTGACAACGCCGAGGTCTGCAATCTGAATCTGACCGCCCTCCTTCAAGTTAAGCTGGGCATCACCCACATTAACTATATCCTTGCCATTCTTTGTGCCTTCGTATGTGTTGTCGGTTACGTTTACGTAGTTAGCCTTGATGAGAGAACCATCCTCCAGGTTGAGCTGCTTAGTAACCTTAACTACTGAATTTGCGTTAGATGCATCCAAAAGACCTGTGATATTGAGGTTCTCTGACTTGCAGAAGCCACCCACCTTCAATGCACCGGCAAGGTCAACCTTTGTTGCATTCAGGATGTTTCTTGTAGCTGTAACTACAGCGCCATCCTCAATGGTAAGGTTCTTAGCACGGATTGAACCGTCGATGAAAGCCTTAGCGCCACTCTTGAAAGTGATATTCTGGGTAGGGTTAACCTTTGATTCTACAGCGCCGAAGCCGCCATGGAGAATATTCTCTTCGCCCTGACCTTCCCATGCAGCATAGAGTTCACCTTCTACAACGATATTGTCGTTGGTAGCCTTGATAGCACTGCTGGCTGCGCCATATACCTTATCGGTAGCCTTAATCATAGAGCCAGTTCCTGTATATTCAAGGGTAGCGCCCTTAGCCAATACGATAGTGTTTCCACCGAGAGACTCATTGTAAGTCATCTTGCTGTCTCCACTAACGAAGATGGTTACACCCTGAATCTTGTGGTCAGTAAAGTCAAGCTTGTTCTTGTTCTTGATAATGTAAGTGTTTGTTGGATTGCCCTCATCAAAAACCAAGTCTGTTGCTTTGGTAAGCTCTTTAATCAACTGTGGCTTTGTTGGGAAATTTGGCATTGCAGTCACGAAGTCTGTAGCTGAAGCTCCTCTTGTAGCGAAGAACTTACGAGCCATAGCTGTGCTGTTCTTGTAATTGATTACAGAACTTGGGGTTAAAGCTGTAAGTTCAACTGAATTAACCTCTGACTTTACACCATCGCCACCAGTAGGATCACTTGTGCTGTCGCTACATGATGCGAATACGAATGCTGCCAAACCGATAGCAGCAAGTGTAGAATTGAATACTTTCATATCTATTTAAGTTTAAATTGTACTTTCAGTTTCTGATTAATACCATTTACTTATATTCTTGTCCTTCAGTTCGTTGTCTTTTGGGTAGTTTGACTATCGTTTAGGTAGTTTGACTATCATCATCTTGCGTACACTTACAAGTGGAGCTGTTAGACGGTTGCAAATTTAATGTAATTTTTTCATAATCAGTTGTTTTTTTTGTTAAATAAAGTTAATCTACTGGCTTTTGCTCTGATGGTCACGAGGTTGGCTTGGGGTGGGCGGTAACGAATTGGCTGTTCCACTTGTCGAATGATAACTATCTCTGAAATCAATAACACGAAAATTACTCCGAAAGATAGCAGAATATCTCCGAAGAATACGAAAATATCTCCGAAAGATAAAATAATATCTCCGAAGAAACCACTCAAGTTTCACATGTAAGCTCCACACGCCCTGAACCAACGGTCACCGGCCGAATGGAATTGAAAATCGCTGGCCGAAGGGTAAAGCAAAGGTAAAGGGCAAAAGCTCCTAGCCCGTTCTTGAACCACATGCGAAAGTTCAGTAAACAGAAAAACAAATGTTGGGAATACGATGATGGATATGTGTTGTGGTGACGAGGTGAAGGGTGAAGGGTATATTTTAAATCTTATATTATATTCTTTTTTTAGGATTTTTGGAAAATCCAGAAAGCTGTCTCTTATACACATCTCCGAGCCCA
>ERZ1026907.192-NODE-192-length-13451-cov-10.224171_pt1 | contig 13451 bp, 7 predicted proteins | sample MGYA00519468_ERZ1026907 | MGnify/ENA primary metagenome ERZ1026907 (study PRJEB26926, sample SAMN06164581) | human gut metagenome | biome: ENVO:00009003; feature: ENVO:2100002; material: ENVO:00002003 | host: Homo sapiens | place: USA | collected 2012 ...
TCCTGAGATGTCTCGTGGGCTCGGAGATGTGTATAAGAGACAGATATATAACAATTTAAAACAACTTTGAACTATAAGGGCTATATACCCCCTAGAAAAAAACTGAGGAACTGAGTTATTGAGGAACTGAGTCAATGCTAGAGACTTTGAATCTTACTCTTGATACTGTTGAATATGTGCTTATATTAAAAGCTAAGTATCAGATTATCAGATAAATAAAACACTTGCTCCCTTGAAATAAAGGGGCAAGTGTTTATTGTGATACCCATACCCCCTAAAACAGGGGGCATGGGTATGAAAAGAATTTCGTTACATTGAACTTTCAAATCGTAACTTGATGAGATCTGGCTGATTTACATCTCAACCACTACTTCATGCTTGCCTTCAGAGCAAGGAATGATGGTGCCTGAGATAGGAGTGCCATCCACTGTAATCTGCTTCACGCCCTTCTGGTTTCCGCTAGGATTCTTTACTGTGATATGGTATTCGCCACCACGGAACTTGCGGGTTACCTCATACTCCTTAGCGGTGCTTGGGAGACAAGGATCGATGAGCAAACCTTCATAATCTGGCTTGATGCCGAGGATGAATTCTGATACTGTATACCACATCCATGCCGCTGTACCGGTGAGCCAGGAGTTCTTTCCTTCGCCCGGTTTGGCTGCATCCTTACCGGCTACCATCTGGCAGTTTACGTAAGGTTCTACCTTGTGAAGTGTCTGATATTTTTCCTCTACATAGCTAGGCAGAATCTTGGTATAATGGCTCCAGGCATCGTTGCCTCGACCGGCTACAGTCTCTCCGATGATGACCCAAGGATTGTTGTGGCAGAAGATACCGGCGTTCTCCTTGTAACCTTCAGGATAAGAAGAAATCTCACCCATTTCTACATGATAGGTGGTGTAAGCTGGGTTGTTCAGCACCAGTCCGTGCTCGCATTCCAATCGTTTCTTGCTGCTGTCCAGTGCTTTATCGCAGAGTCCTTCTTCCAGACCGATACCAGCCATCGTACACCAGCCCTGGCTCTCGATGAAGATTTTGCCTTCCTCGTTCTCATCACTACCAATCTTGTTGCCGAAGAAATCGTAAGCGCGGAGGAACCATTCTCCGTCCCATCCATGCTGCTTCACAGCCTCGTTCATCTCATCTACAGCCTGCTGCATGCGCTCGGCTTCTGTCAAATAATCTTCCTCTGCAAGACCGGCTATTTCGCCCTCCTTGCTTTCCAAAGCTTCCTTGGCAAGCTGCTTGCACAGAGCCACATAATCCTTGCCGGTAACCACGAACAGACCGGCTATCATCAGACTCTCTGCCTTGCTTCCTTCGCCCTTGTTTTCGGTGGTCTGGAAACTCTCGTTAGGGTCCCAGGAGAAGCAGTTCAGGTTCAGACAGTCGTTCCAGTCGGCTCTGCCGATGAGTGGAAGCTTATGCGGACCCAGGTTGTTGATAACATGGTTCATCGAAATCTTGAGGTGCTCGAAGAGGCTTACTTCTGTGCCTGGCTGGTTGTCGAAAGGCACCTGCTCAGCGAGGATAGAGAAGTCGCCCGTCTCCTTGATATAGGCTACGGTACCGAAGATGAGCCAGCATGGGTCGTCGTTGAAACCGCCACCGATATCGTTGTTGCCGCGCTTGGTGAGCGGCTGATACTGGTGGTAGCAGCCACCGTCTGGGAACTGGGTGCTGGCGATATCGATGATGCGCTGGCGGGCACGGGTAGGTATCTGATGAACGAAACCTACGAGGTCCTGGTTGGAATCGCGGAAGCCCATGCCTCGACCGATGCCGCTCTCGAAGAAACTAGCCGAACGCGACATACAGAAGGTGATCATGCACTGATACTGGTTCCAGATGTTCACCATACGGTCTAACTTGTCGTTGCCGCTCTTCACGGTGAAGATGTTCAGCAGGTTATCCCAGTACTGGTTGAGTTCTGCGAAGGCAGCATCCACCTTTTCTGTGGTATCAAACTTGGCGATAAGCTGATGAGCTTTCTCCTTGTTGATTACCTTCTTGGCGCTGAACTTCTTGTCCTGCTCGTTCTCCACATAGCCCAGCAGGAAGATGAGGTCGCGGCTCTCGCCTGGCTGCAGGGTAACCTCGATATAATGAGATGCGATAGGGCTCCAGCCATGGGCAAAACTGTTGCGTGGCTTGCCTTCCATCACAGCCTCAGGCTCGGCAAACTCGTTGTAGAGTCCGATGAAGCTCTCGCGGTCGGTATCGTAGCCCTGAATCTCGGTATTCACTGTGTAGAAAGCATAGTGGTTGCGGCGCTCACGATATTCGGTCTTGTGATAGATGGTAGAACCCTCTACCTCCACCTCGCCCGTAGAGAAGTTGCGCTGGAAGTTCTCCATGTCGGTAGCAGCATTCCAGAGGCACCACTCTGCAAAGGAGAACACCTTGAGGGTCTTCACCTCCTCAGTCTGGTTCTTCAGCGTCATCTTCTGCACCTCAGCCCATGTATGGAGGGGTACGAAGAAGAGCACACTCGCCTCTACGCCGTTCTTGCTGCCTGTGATGCGGGTATAGTTCATGCCGTGGCGGCACTCGTAGCTGTCGAGCGGTGTCTTGCAAGGTTTCCATCCCGGGTTCCATACGGTATCGCCATCTTTGATATAGAAATAGCGACCGCCGTTATCCATCGGCACACCATTGTAGCGATAACGGGTGATGCGACGGAACTTGGCATCCTTGTAGAAGGAATAACCACCTGCTGTGTTTGAGATGAGCGAGAAGAAATCCTCGTTACCCAAATAATTGATCCAAGGCCATGGGGTCTTTGGGTCAGTAATCACGTATTCGCGATTGGCGTCATCAAAATGACCATACTTTTTTTCTGCCATTGTTTTTTTAATGTTATTTCTTGGTAAAATATACTATTTTGGTGCAAAGATAGTAAAAAGTTTAAGTTTCGGGGTTAGAAAACAGTTTTTTTTTGTATTTTTGCAATGAAAAGTTTGATGATTATCATCATTCTATAAACATTTAATACAATTGGCTTATGAAAAGAAACATTTTATCACTTCTGATAGCCCTCTTTGCTACGATGCAGGTAGCGGCTCAGACATACGACAACTTGTGGAAGCAAGCTGAAATCAATGCTCAGAAGGCCCAGCCTAAGAGCGAAATCGCGGTGATGAAGAAAATCATCGCCAAGGCTTCGGCTGCCAAAGATTACGGGCAGCTGCTGGCGGCTGAGATAAGACAGATGACACTCTGGAAAGAGATTTCGGCTGACTCGCTGACGCCTAACGTGAAGCGGATGGAAGCAGAGGTGCTGAAGGTGAACGACCCGGCGTTGAAGGCGGTGAGATATGCCGTGCTGGGCAAGGTGTACTGTGATATGAACGAAAAGAAAAGCCAGGAGTACTTCAAGAAGGCCTTGGAACAGCCTGAACTTCTTGCCCGACATACATCTGCAGAGTATGTTCCATTGACGCTGAAGGGCGTGGATGGCAGTTCCTTTAACAACGATCTGCTGCATCTCATCGGATTCGAGGCAGACAGCAAGGAGGCGTATCTGCAGTTGTACACCTATTATAATAAGGTGGGCAATCGGGGTGCGGCTTGTCTCTGTGCCTATAAGCTCATCGAGAAATACCGCCAGGACGACGTGAGAGAGGTGAAGAAATCGAAGTATCTGCAGACCATCGACTCGCTCATCCAGATTTATCAGGATATTCCGGAGGCAGGCGAACTTGCCGTGGAGCATTTCCGCTTCATGGAAGGTGCTACCGATGCCAAACCGCAGGATAAGCTCAACTATATCAACTATGCGCTGAGCCGCTGGGGTGAATGGTCGAGAATGAACGAACTGAGAAATGCGCAGAAGCGACTTACCGAACCGATGTTCCGGGTGAAGGATATGCCGCAGGTATTGCGACCTGGGGAGAAGGTTTGGGTGCAGCTGGATGTGCGTAATCTCCAGAACCTGAAAATCAGCATCTCCCGCCTCAATATTACGGCAGATAACGATTATAATGCGCAGGATGAGGCTACCTATAAGATGCTCCTGAAGAAGACTACGAAGCTGCATCAGAAGGATTTTAGCCGCGACTACTACGGTCGGCCGGATTATGAAACGGTGAAGGATTCCATCGAAATCGGTGGCAATCTGCCACTGGGTGCCTATCTGATGGAGGTGACTTCGGATAATACCGGCATCGCTCCGCAGCGAGAACTCTTCTATGTCAGCAATCTGGCGGTGATGATCCAGCAGTTGCCTGATGACAAACATCGCTATGTAGTGGTGAATGCTACCGATGGACAGCCTGTACCGGGTGCGAAAATCATGCTCTATGACAGGGATTATGATGTGAAGACGGGCAAGTGGAAGAGACTGGTTCATGCTCGCTTGACTACCGATGAGAACGGCGAGGCTTACTTCAAGAATGTGGATGGAAACGTCTTGATTTCCACCAGCAATGACAAGTTTACGCCTGCCAAGGATATCTATCTTTCTCGCACCCGCTATTACGAACAGAAGGATGACAAGATTAAACATCAGCTGTTTACCGACCGCAGCATCTATCGCCCGGGTCAGACCGTGCATGCCTCAGCCATTTCCTACATCGTGAAGAAGGGCTTGGATGCCAGTGTGCCTGGCAAGAGCATGGAACTGAATTTTATCCTGCGAGATGCTAACGGGAAGCAGGTGGCTGAGCAGAAGGCTACTACCGATGAATACGGTACGGCTTCCGTAGATTTCGAATTGCCGAAGGAGGGACAGACGGGACTGTATTTCATCTCCGTGAATGGAACGGTAACAAAATATGTAAGAGTGGAGGAATACAAGCGTCCAACCTTCGAGATTACCTTCCCGAAGGTGAATGAGAAATATAACTGGGGCGATACTGTAGTGGTGAAGGCTACAGCCAAGACCTACTCTGGTGTGCCTGTGCAGGGTGCCAAGGTGGAGTATCAGGTGACTCGCAGAAACCAGCTTTGGTGGTGGGGCGCAGGCTCTGCCGGACAGCTGGTAAAGACAGACAGTTGCGTGACTCGTGAGGACGGAACCTTCGATGTGGAAATTCCGCTGGAGGCTTCCTTGTCAGGAAAAGACGAGGCTGATATGAGCGAGTTCATGCGCATCGCCCGTTTCTTCAACTTCGAGGTCTCAGCCATCGTTACCGACATCAGCGGCGAGAGCCACGAGGGCGTGATGAGTCTGCCTCTGGGCACCAAGCCAACCATCCTCACGGTGAATCTTCCTAAGCGTATCGAAACAGACAGTCTGAAGACGGTGACCTTCGCTTACCGCAATGCCAGTGGTATGCCGATTTCTAGTAGGTTGAAATATCGCATTGATAAGGGCGAATGGAAGGATGCCGAGGCGAATGCACCGGTTTCTATCAAGGAATATGCTTCTTCCTCTGCCTCTTCTTCCCTCGTTTGGAAATCTGGCGTTCATCAGTTGGAGGCAATCTGCGGACAGGATACCCTGCAGCAGAAGTTCACGCTCTTCAGCATGAAGGATACCCATCCGGTGGAGCCAACTACCGAATGGTATTATCAGACGGCGAAGACTTTCCCTCGTGATGGCAAGCCGGTCTATATCCAGGTGGGCTCTTCGGAGAACGGAGCGCACATCGTATATTCCATCATCGCCGGCAACAAACTGCTGGAGAAGGGCGCCTGGGAGTTGGGCGACAGCATCGTGACTCTGCCTTTCACCTACAAGGAGGAATATGCGTCGGGCATCGTACTGAACTATAGTTTCGTGAAGCAAGGTAAGTGCTATACCCGAATGATGAGCATCGCCCGTCCTTTGCCTGAGAAGAAACTGAATATCGCCTGGAAGACCTTCCGCAACCGTCTGACCCCTGGACAGAAGGAGGAGTGGACGCTGAAGATTACCACCCCTGACGGCAAGCCAGCCAAGGCGCAGCTGATGAGCGTACTCTATGACAAGTCGCTCGACCAGATAGCCCCGCATTCCTGGAAAATGTCGCTCGGATTCAGCCAATGGTTGCCAAGTTGCTACTGGACGAGTAATCTGTGGTATTATACGATGGATTTATTGGGTGTTTATCCTACTAAATATTTTGACCAGAAACAACTGGATGTAGATAAGTTTGATGGCAAATTCTTTAGCTATTATGCCTATATGCAAGCGGTGGAGCTGAGCAAGTTGGAACGTTCTTCTGGCGGAACCGTTGAGTCTGTTCGTATACAAAAAGACGAGGTGGTTCGAGAAGAAGCGAAAGGCATCTGGATTCGCAGCTCTAAAATGACCCGTGTCGGAGCGGCTGCTCCATCTGCCAACAAGGTTTTTGATGTAGTAGAGGAGATGCCGCAGTTTGCCGGTGGTTCTGGCTCAGATGCAAGACAATTCCTCGACAAGGTGCAGGTGCGTGAGAATATGAACGAGACCGCCTTCTTCTATCCTGCCTTGGAGAGCGACAACAATGGCAACGTAGCCATCAGGTTTACCCTGCCGGAGAGCGTGACTACCTGGAAGTTCATGGGCTTGGCTCATGACAAGGAGATGCGCAACGGTTTGCTGGTGGATGAGGCTGTGGCTCAGAAGACCGTGATGGTGCAGCCTAACATGCCTCGCTTCCTGCGTGAGGGCGATAAGAGCACCATCGTGGTGAAACTCTTCAATACTTCCGACAAGAAGGTGAGCGGCAACACCCGTATGCAGATTCTCGACCCGGAGACCAACAAGGTGGTTTGGCAGAAGACGCAGAATTACAGCATCGATGCCGAGGGCTCTGCTACCATCTCCTTTGATGTCCAGGGACTGAAAGAAGGCGTATATGTTAATAAGGTGGTGGCTGCCGGTAATGGCTACAGCGATGGTGAACAGCACTATCTGCCGGTTTTGAGCAACCGTGAACTCGTGGTGAACACCCTGCCTATCACCCTGCATCAGAAGGGTGAGCAGAGCTTCGACCTGAGCAAACTCTTCCTGAACAAGGAGGGCAAGCAGGCGAAGGGCGCTGAAGAGGCAAAGGTAACCATCGAGTACACCAATAACCCAAGTTGGCTGATGGTGAAGGCGCTGCCAGCCATCAGTAATCCGGATGAGGAGAACGCCATCTCGCTGATGTCTGCCATCTATGCCAATACTATCACAAACCATGTACAGAAGCATCTCTCGCTGGAAAATCTCACTCAGGAGAGCATCCGCCTGCAGAATCAGGTGGAGAAGCTGAAGAAGTTGCAGAACCCTGACGGTTCCTTCTCCTGGTGGAAGGGAATGAAGGGCAGCCGGTATATGACTACATCGGTAGCCGAAATGATGGTTCGATTGAATGCCATCGCAGGTGTGCAGAAATCAACCGCCCGGATGCTGACTTCCGCCATCGATTATCTCTCCTGGCAGACAGCACAGGAAGTAAGAGAAATGAAGAAGCAGGAGGAGAAAAAGCAGAAGGTGAATCCTAGCGAACAGGCGCTTCATTATCTCTACATCCTTTCGGTGGATGGCAGAAAGATGAAGCAGAATCTGGAGCAGGATAAGGCTTATCTCCTGGACAAGATGTCGAAGATGACCGGTGATTTCTCCATCTATGGCAAGGCGCGTGCTGCCGTGGTACTCGCCAGAAACAGCCAGCAGAATGCTGCTTACCGCGAGAAGGCAGGTGAATATCTGCAGAGCGTGAACGAATATGCCGTTTACCGCGAGGAGATGGGCCGCTACTACGATACCCGCAAGGCACTCTACAGCTGGAGAAACTATAAGATTCCTACCCAGGTATCCGTGATAGAGGCGATGCAGATGCTGAAGCCGAACGACAAGCAGACCATCGAGGAACTGCAGCGCTGGCTCCTGATGTCGAAACGCACCCAGGTTTGGGATACGCCAGTGAACACCGTGGATGCCGTCTACGCCTTTATGAAGGGCAATGAGAGCAACTGGAGCAGGAAGGCTGAGAATGCCGTGCTGAAACTGGATGGCAAGCTGCTGCCGATGCCGCAGGATTCCACTACTTTGGGCTATGTGAAGACCGAAAGACCGGGCAAGGCATCTAAACTGAGCATCGACAAAAAGAGCGATTATACCAGCTGGGGAGCTGTCTATGCAGAGTTTAAGCAGCCTATCAGCGAAATCGGTTCCATGGAGTCGGGCATCAAGGTGCGCCGTGTCATCGTTCCAGCCGAATCTGAGAGCAAGGGCAATGCGCAGGTAGGCGAGAAGGTGAAGGTAACGCTCATCATCACCGCCGACCGCGACTACGACTTTGTGCAGATTACGGATAAGCGTGCGGCATGCCTGGAGCCGGTTAACCAGTTGAGCGGTTATCAGTGGGGCATAGGCTGCTATGTTTCTCCAAGAGACCATGCAACAAATTTCTATTTCGATCGTTTATCTAAAGGTAAGCACATCGTAGAAATGGAGTATTACGTGGATAGAAAGGGCGACTATCAGAGCGGAACTTGCACCGCTGAGTGTACCTACAGTCCGGAATTTGGTGGCCGCACAGAGACCTATGAATTGAAAGTTAATAATTGATAGTTAAAAGTTTATAGATTGATAATTTAAAATAGAATAGTATGAAACGGATGAATATATGGATGCTCTCAGCGCTGTTGGCGCTGCCTGCATCAGCACAGAAGATTACAACCCAGCACGAGGTGGTAGACTGCGGACAGGTGGTGTTCCACAAGCCTGTAACTGCCGAATTCGTGCTGAAGAATGACGGGCACAAGCCGTTGGTTATCAACAATGTATTGAAAAGCTGCGGCTGTACGGAGGTAGATTATCCGAAGACGAGCATAGCTGCCGGCGAAAGTTTCGTCATCAAGGCGGTATACGATGCCAAGCAGATGGGTACTTTCACCAAGCAGGTTTGCCTCTATACCAATGCGGATGAAGAGCCGTTTATCCTCTCTATGAGGGGAAGGGTAGTGGGCAGTGTAGTAGATTTCGCTGGTTCTTACGATGAGATGCTGGGTGTCATCAAGAGTGATGCCCAGGAGGTGGAGTTTGATGACGTGAACCGTGGCGACCGTCCGGTTCAGCGCATTCATATCTTCAATCCTACCGACGAAGTGCTGGAGCCGGTAGTGATGCATCTGCCATCCTATCTTCATGCTTTCGTATCGCCTTCCAAGGTGGCTCCGCGTCATTCTGCCGAAATCAGTTTCGTGCTGGATTCCAAGAAACTGCGCGACCTGGGCTTGAACCAGACATCGGTTTATCTCGGTGAGCGTCCTGGCGATAAGGTTGCGCCTGAGAAGGAAATCGTGGTATCAGCCGTTCTTCTTCCTGGTTTCGAAAACATGACTCCAGCCAAGAAGGCACTGGCTCCGAAGATAGAGATGTCTGCCACCGATCTCAATCTGGGTAGTTTCAATGGAAAGAAGAAGCTGAAGGGTGAGATTCTGATTACCAATAAGGGTAAGTCGGAACTGGATATCCGCAGTATGCAGATGTTTACGATGGGCTTGCAGGTGAAACTGAAGAAGAGTAAGATTCAGCCAGGAGAGACCGTTAAGATGAAGGTGACGGCTGTGGCTGCCGACTTGAAGAAATCGCGTGTCAGACACCCTCGTATCCTCATAATTACGAATGACCCTGACCATGCTAAAGTGGTGGTGAAGATTTATGTACAATGATTTAAAAATGAATATCGTGCAGATAGAAATAGATAACGGCAGTGGGTTCTGCTTTGGCGTAACCACTGCCATCAAGAAAGCTGAAGAGGAGTTGGCTAAGGGCGGTAAACTTTACTGCCTGGGCGATATTGTGCATAACGGTATGGAGGTGGAGCGCCTGCATGAAGCGGGACTCATCACGATAGACCATGAGCAGATGGAGGAACTGCAGGGCGTAAAGGTCTTGCTCCGTGCTCATGGTGAACCGCCTGAAACTTATGCCCTTGCTGAGCGAAATAACATTGAAATCATCGATGCTACCTGTCCTGTGGTGCTCCAGTTGCAGCGCCGCATCAAGAAGCAGTATGTCAACAATCCGGAGGCACAGATCGTGATTTTCGGCAAGAACGGGCATGCTGAGGTGCTCGGACTGGTGGGGCAGACGGAGAGTCATGCCATCGTGGTAGAGAAGTTTGAGGATGTGAAGCAGCTGAAGGAAACTGGTCAGCTGGATTTCTCTAAAGATATCTATCTTTACTCCCAGACTACCAAGAGTCTCGATGAGTTCCACCGCATCATCGAATATTGCCAGGAGCATATTGTTGAGGGCGCTGTCTTCAAGAGTTTCGATACCATCTGCCGTCAGGTGGCTAACCGCATGCCTAACATCGCTGCCTTTGCCAGCAAGCATGATGTCATCCTCTTTGTGAGTGGCAGAAAGAGTTCGAACGGCAAGGTGCTTTTCAAGGAATGCAAGAGCGTGAATGCCAACAGCTACCAGATAGAAAGTGCTGACGAAATAGATATGAACTGGTTCAAGGATGTGGAAACGGTAGGTATCTGTGGTGCTACCAGTACGCCGAAGTGGCTGATGGAAGAGTGCAAGGATAAGATTATCAAGGAAAACTCTGCTCTTTTGTAATAAGAGTTAAAATATTGATTATCAGCTACTTGATATACTTGGTACGGTGTTTCACCGTATATGGGTAGAGGATAGTTTTATCGTTGGTTGAAAAACTTAATATATTGGTTATTAATCAGTTAACCCATTTGGTGTCGTGTTTCACGACGTCAAGTGGGTTTATCTTTTATAAACTGTCTGAAAATAAAACAGGTGATAAATCTTCTCCCGAAGACCTATCACCTTCAAAAAACAGTAATTAACTCAAAATTTATAATCTATATCATTACTACCTTGTTAATATGGTTGCAAAGATACTAAATTGAAGTTTTTTTTTCCAAATCTTTTCATCGAATAAAATAAATTTATCGGCAAAAGTAGTATATTTAACGTATTTTTGCATTAATAACCCGGCAGTCTCTTCTCTGTAGCTTATTCTGCTATTGCTTTTTGATATTGTTCCATCAGCCATGCCTTCTGTTCAGAAATGGTCATGTTGCTGTTGTCGAGCGTGATGGCATCATCTGCTTTTCTGAGTGGGGAAGTCTCGCGGTGGCTATCGATATAGTCGCGCTCCTCTACATTCTTCAGAATCGCATCGAAGTCGGCTGGCATTCCTTTCTCCTTCAGTTCATCGAAACGGCGCTGTGCTCTCACCTGTGAACTGGCTGTTACGAAAATCTTCAGTTCGGCATTAGGGAACACGGTGGTACCTATATCGCGACCATCCATCACGATACCCTTGTCTTCGCCCATCTTCTGCTGCAGTTCTACCAGCGCCTCTCTGACGAAAGGAACGGCGGCAATCGGACTAACGTGGTTGGAAACCTCTAACGAACGGATTTCCTTTTCTACCAGTTCGCCGTTCAGATAGCAGTCTGGGCGACCGGTTGTTGCATTAAACTTGAATGAGATGCTGATGTTCTTCATCTCCTTCTGCAGTTCTTCAGTCTTTACGGCTCCATCTGCTTCGAAGAGCTGATGACGCAGCGCATAGAGGGTTACCGAGCGGTACATGGCGCCCGTATCTACATAAACATAACCTATTTCCTTGGCAAGATCCTTTGCCATCGTACTCTTACCGCAAGAAGAGTATCCGTCTATTGCTATTGTTATTTTCTTCATAATTTCGAACTAACTTTAATGTATAATTTATAATCTGTAACTTACGTTCAGCATGAGACTGTTGCTACTGACGTGATATTTGCCGTAGGCAACGTTCAGATGGAAGCGCTCCAGGTTGATACCGCCACCCACAGAGAAACCGGCTCCATGACTGCTTTCCTCATCTTCTGAGGTGCTGATTTTCATCTCGTTGGCTCTCCGGAAGTTGTAGCCGGCACCTATCCACAGGCTCTCCGAAAGCAGAATGTCGGCACCTACTACGGCATGATCACGAAGACTGCTGTCCCAATGGTTCAGGTTGACCAGTGTGGCTGATACCCTGAACGGTGTGTTGGCGAAGCGTTTCGTCACACCCAACTGCAGGTCGATCGGCATCTTCTCATATTCATTGTCGTAAGCTTTCAGCTGTCCACCCAGATTCTTTGCCGCACATGAAACCGACCATTCCGTTTCCGGGTCGTAATAGTTGATGCCCAGATCCACTCCCACAGCGATAGAATTGTAATCGCCAATATACGAAGTGATGAATTTGGCGGCAATACCACCCGCAAACTTTTCACCGAGCATATAAGAGAAGTAACCCGCAACGGCAATGTCCTTTGCCGAGAACTCACCCATCTGGATGTTGTTCTCATCCGTCTCTTTCATCTTGCCGTAGTCAACAAGCTGAGCCGAAACAGCCCACGAAGCCTTGTCGTTGACAATACGGTTGAAACTAGCCGAGGCAGTGTTCACCCCCGACATATAGTTCATATAATTGAGATTGACCGTCTTGTCGTTTACTGATGACAGGAGAGCCGGATTATGGAATATGAGTGCCTCATCATCTTCTATCAAGGTGATGTTGTCGCCACCCAGAGCAGCTGCATGGGCACTCACCGGCAAGCGAAGGAAATTATACCCCGTTTGGCTCTCTTGAGCATCAATAATTGTCGCAAAAAGCGTCAATATTGCGGAAATTACATATTTTTTCATTTAAATTTTCTAATTCTTTGGCAAAGATACTGCTTTTTTCAATAATAAGAAGTAATTTTGCAATGTTTTCGTAGGAAATAACGATTTTAAACGGTTTTTATTGTGGAAATTAAGAAATCAAATAGCGCACAACTGGAAGATAAGCGGGTTACATTTTTTCTGCTGGGGTTGCTGCTGGCTTTTACTTTCATCTTCGTAGGACTCCAATATCAGAGAGGTCAGCAGGGAGATGATGACTTGTCGGAATCGATGGAAGATCTCTCACAGGATCTGGAAATGTCGGCTCGTCCCGACCAGAAAGATATGGTGAGTGCAGAGGCTGTTTCGGCTCCTGCTTCTAAGTCAATTACCCAGGAAGTGAAGGCTGCCGAGCAACAGACTCAGAAGGCACCGCAGAAAATCAGTTCTACAACCAGCGAACTGGTTATCGGCGACGGCTCGGGTGTAGTGGATGGATCTGAGGTGAAGGAAGCGGTTCCTGAAACTCCCATTGAGAATCCGGGAGCTGAGGCTCCTATTAAACTGACCGTCGTGCAGAAGATACCGCAGTTTCCTGGTGGCTGGTCTGCCTTCATGCAGTGGCTTACCAAGAACCTGAAGTACCCTGTAGCTGCTCAGAAGAGTAAGATTCAGGGAACCGTAGTGGTATCCTTTATCGTAAACAAGGATGGAAGTGTTGCCAATATCAAGGTAAGCACTTCGGTAGATCCATTGCTCGACAACGAGGCTTTGAGGGTGATGAAGATGATGCCGAAGTGGAAACCGGGCATCGATAAAGGCAAGGTCTGTCGCACGATGATTGCCATCCCGGTAGTGTTCCAGCTATAAATTATAAATTGTTCATTGTAAATTATACCTGTCTCTTATACACATCTGACGCTGCCGACGACGGAGAGAG
>ERZ1026907.200-NODE-200-length-13178-cov-4.470091_pt1 | contig 13178 bp, 9 predicted proteins | sample MGYA00519468_ERZ1026907 | MGnify/ENA primary metagenome ERZ1026907 (study PRJEB26926, sample SAMN06164581) | human gut metagenome | biome: ENVO:00009003; feature: ENVO:2100002; material: ENVO:00002003 | host: Homo sapiens | place: USA | collected 2012 ...
TACAGGAGAGCGCCAAATACTTCCCCCGCAAAAGTGCATGGAAAGTGTCACAAAAGTGCAACGAGACCAACCCGGAAAATGAACGAAAGCCCGCTCCACGCCTCAAGGGCAGAAACGGGCGGACGTTCTTATTCTGATTTCACTTCGCGCATCAAGATGGACCTCATTCATATATTTCCCGGTCCGTTTGCAAAGGCAAGCCATTTTGCGCTGTAAAAATCAAAGTACCACCGCGCTTTGGACAAGCTACGCCTGAAGCTCATGGAGAGCGGCATGGTGCATACCGTGACCTTGAAACAGGTGAAAAGCACGAAGAAGAACAAAAAAATAGCCGCCGCTGTCTACCTGTATCAGGCAGACAACGACGGCGATTCGGCACATACAGAGCTTACCGGAGGCAAAGCCGCCAAGTGAGGTTGTTGTGATGTTTGATCAAGCAATGTGATCCTAAAAATTTATAATTATTATTCAAGCAATCGCTTGATTTATTTTGTGAAGTCTGATATCTTATTATAAGAAACACTGGATAATGCACAGAAATGGGGGGATTGTGTTTTGCGGGAAGAAAAGAAAGCCGAAAAGAGACAGGAGCTTGTAGGCGTCTGCCTTGACTGCTTTGTCGAAAAGGGGCTGACCGTTGCTACGACAAAGGACCTCTGTAAGGCGGCAAAGCTGCAAAACGGCGGCATCTACTATTACTTCTCCACCAAAGAGGAAATCGTTCTTGCCTGCGCCGAGGAAGCGATCAGTCGAATTGAAAAAGCCGCGTTTGCCATCGTGCTTGAAGATATTCGTGACATCAAAAGCATGATGGATCATCTCGGTGAGCTGGCGGATAAAATGTCGCCTACCATGCGCTTTCTGGTCAGCGTATGTGTGTCGCGCGAATACGGAGAAAAGGTAAAGCCTTCCCTTGTGCGGCTTGCGGCAAGATACCCTTATTACACGGGCAGGATTGCGGAGATCCTCGGCTGCACCGACGAAGAGGTTGCGCCGTTCGTTCATCTGTCGATCCTCGCCATCAACAATTATATGATCTTTGCTGAGCGAGCGCTGTTTGACCCACAAATCGAAGCGGTCAAAAAAGAGCTTTCAAGGCTTGCGGAAAGAAAGGGGCGGAATGATCGATAGTTTACCATAAAGAGAAAATCACAAACGACTTCATAGTCAATCCATACGCACAAACCGTTCCGTGAGATGACCAAAGCAGAAAAAATCATAGGAGGACAACATGAAAAAGATACTTGCAATTCTACTATCGCTGCTTACGCTGCTTTCCTGCGGGCTTCTTTCCGCCTGCTCTGCCAAAAAAACGCAGCCGGATACACCGGATACTGAAACCGTGTGGGAAACGGTCAGCGAGGCATACATCTATGCGTTCCCGCTGGTGCTGACCGACGCAACCAAAACATTATCGACCAATACGGACGGAACCATGACTGGCCGTGCGCCCATCAATCAGTTCAACCATGCAAAAAAGCTGGCGGACGCCTCTTTCCGCACCGTCGTGACGCCGAACGTCGATACCGTCTACTCTCAGGCATGGCTTGACATCAGCACAGAGCCTATGGTCTACGTCCTGCCGGAAACGGATCGCTTCTGCAATGTGCAGCTTCTGGATGCGTGGACGAACACCGCCGCCGTGCTGGACAAGGCGGGTGCTTATGCCATCGCGCTTCCCGGCTGGGAGGGCGAGCTGCCCGACGGTGTGACGCGCGTGGACGTGCCCACCGCAACGATGTGGTCGATCACCCGCACGGTGCTGTCCGGGAACGAGGATCTGCCCAATGTCTATGCCATTCAGGAGCAGATGCAGCTCCTGCCGCTTTCGGCTTATGTACAGGGAGGCGAGTATACCGCACCGCAGGGAGCTTATAAAGAGGAAAATGACTTTGTTCCCGTGAACAAGGTGCTTTCCATGACGCCAGCAGAGTTTTTCAATACGGCGAACGCTCTGATGCAGGTCAACCCGCCCGCCGATGCGGATGAGGAGCTGCTGAAGAAACTCTCCGCCATCAACGTGGGCGCGGGTAAGACCTTCGACGCCGCCCTCCTGGGCGAAGGAGCTGCCGAGCGCTGGACGCAGATGCTTCAGGGGCTTCGCGCCACGCTTGCCGCCGACGGCGCGAAGTATGCGCAAAAACTCGGTCAGTGGATCTATTACGGCAAGCCCATCGGCAACTTCGGCACGGAGTATACCTACCGCGCGATGGTAGCGCTGGTGGGGCTTGGCGCCAACACCGTGGACGTGGCGATCTATCCCAAGACAGCGGTGGATGAGACCGGCGCAGCGCTGACCGGAGAAAAGAAGTATACGCTCCACTTTGAAACCCTTCCTCCCACGCTGGAGGGCGGCTTCTGGTCCGTGACCGCCTACGGAGAGGATGATTTCCTCATTGACAATTCCATCGACCGCTACTGCATCAACGACCGCTCCGACTTCAAGCTGAATGCGGACGGCACATTGGATATTATCCTGTCCAAGGATGCACCGGAAGACACCTCTAACTGGCTGCCTGTTTCCGACGGGGAATTTCATCTGTTCATGCGGATCTATGTACCGGATATGACAGCACTGGATGGCTGGCAGCCGCCTGTTATCCGCGAACAATAAGGAGATGGAAAAAGAATGGCTATGAAACGTATTGCAGCAATGCTTCTTGCATCGGTACTATAGCCTGCCATGATACCGCCCTGATGATAAATCGTATACATGCTTGTTGAGATCTTTGCCTTTTTAATGCTGTCTCTTGTGAAGATTTCCGCTTCGCTGCACCCTTCCAATTCGGGAGTGGTTTGCAGCAAAGCAATGCTCATGTCCGACTCACGGTAACCAATAATCAGGCTTGTATATGTGTAGGTGGTTTTTCTGGCAATAATATAATCGCTGGTTTTTATATTAAGCCCATAGCCGTAGACGATCTTCCATGTATCGCCGTCTGGCATCGCTTGGCTAAATAGCTGACGAATCAAGCCCTTGTTTTGCTCCGATCTTTCAATGTCCCATTTTTTCTTTCTGAATAAGCTCATATTGTCCTCCTGTTTATAGGGTAGTATTCCCCTGTGAAAATCCACCCTTACTCCTTGAGCGTCGAGATTTTTGCTTTCTGTATTTCGCTGCTGAGAACGTGGAGCAGGATATTACAATCCTGCCCCACGTTCTGCTGTTTCATTTTCTGCTGCTTTGTCATAGCTTAATCTGTTCAACGATGCTTGGAATCGGAATTTTGAGACGTGTCCGGCACAGTCTCGGACTCCTGACGGGAAAACCACTCGGTTTTCTTCCCGATAATCTCCCCGGATACTGCATCGACCTTGTAGGAATACGCACACTTGTCCGTGTAGAACTCCAGAATGTAGCAAGGCTTGCCCTGATTGCGGCTCAGCTCCTCTCGGGTGAACACGATCTTCTGCGCTGTCTCATCCAGCCCCGCGTCCTCTAACGCGATCTGCTTTGCCTTTTCCAAGCCGATAAACTCCGGGGCAGGGGGAATGATCTTATCGCAGGTCTTATCCATGATCACACCCAAAACCGCGTCGATTTTGTAGGTCCAGCGAGCGGAGTTGCTTTCAAAGGCGAAGTAATAGTCGGGCGACTTGATGCCGCCGGCAACCAGCGTTTCCTCGGTAAAGATGACTTTTTCGCTGACCCCGGCATCGTCCAGTGCGATTTTCTTCGCGTCCGCCAGAAGAATGAAGTGGTAAGCCTCCATGATGCTGCCGTTCTTGGCGTCCACCTTGTAAGAATACTGCTTCTTCGCGGTGTAGAACTCTAAGATGTAGCAGGGCTTGCCAGAATTGCGGCTCAGCTCCTTTCTGGTGAACACGATCTTTTGGGTGGCTTCATCAAGTCCCGCGTCTTTCAGGGCGATCTTCTTTGCTTCCTCCAGAGAGATGAACTTTGATATACTGACAGAAGAAGTATCGGCAGACGCTGAATTGACCATATCACAGAAGCCATCGATTTGGGCAATATCCCTTGTGGAAAATGAGTAGGAGATAATTTCATCCCCACTTTCAAAATAGATATAGCTTCCAGCCTCATCTATCGTTTCTCTGTAATAAATGGTGTTCAATTCGATGCTATTCTTCTCATGGCTAAGGAACCACTCTTTGGAAGCAATCCTGATAACCATTTCATCTCCAAGCTCTTCATTGTAGAAGATCGCTCTCAATACAGCGTTGTCCGCTGTTTTCAATTCGGCATAGTCACCAATGTCCCAAATACTGGGGGCATCTTCCAAAACATATCCTTCCAAGATTTTCTTGGGAAACAGCATCCCAAAGGTCTTATCATTCATAGCTTCATTCAATGTCAGTTCGATCTTGGGCTCATTTTCAGTAATGATGCTCTGATCCTGCCGGGTGAGGGTTGGGATCACTAATGCAACTGCGAGTACCAGTGCAAGGCAGGCAGCCATGATTCCAAGCTTGGTCCAGCCGGGCTTTCTTTTGGTATTTGCTTCGCTTTCCGCGTCAGCGATAAGCTCGTCATTGATCTTTCCGATCGAACGAAGAAGAAATTCGGTTTTCATAGCATAATTCCCTCCTTTTCAAGAAATCGTCTTAATTCGTTTCTCATACGGAAAAGCAAAGACGTCACCTTGCTCTCGCTCATTCCGTATGCGTCCGCAATATCCCGTATTGCGTAGAGATGATAGTATCTGCGGACAAAAACGTTACGGTTCAGCTTGGGCTTTGCATACAGGAAGCGGTCAATGGCGGCAGCCAACTCATTTTCTTCGATGGTCTGCTCCACAGTCGTTTCCGAAGGAACGCAGGCTTCCAACTCAGACAGCGCGAGGACTACTTGTCCGTGTCCGCGTTTTTCGGCAGTATACCGCTTATAACGGTTCAGAGCGAGGTTGCGCGTGATTTTCCCTAAGTAGATCGACAAACGGTTCGGACGCTGCGGCGGGATCGAATTCCATGCGCCAAGGTATGTATCGTTGGCACATTCCTCCGCATCCTCTTTGTTACGCAGTATGTTATATGCAATCGTATGGCAGTAGCTCCCGTACTTTTCTGCGGTGGCGGTAATCGCGCTCTCGTTACGCGCCCAGTACAATTCTATGATCTCATGGTCTTTCATTGCGCCCTCCCTTCTCTCTGCGTAAAGGCCTTTCATCTATATAGACAACAAAAAATCGCCGTTCATTGCGTGCATTGCGCAAAAAGTATGCTTGTAAATTCATTATATCGTGTGGCAGATCTGATTTCCACCGGAATAAGCACGCTGCTTTAAGGAAGCAGACACAAAAGCTACGGCGGCGGGGAAGCTGAGCCCTGCCGCGCAAAATAAATACATACGATTTTTCCACTCCCGACTATTGAGGAATACAAAAGGTCTCACGAAATGGCAGACTAAATGGCAGGGTTTGCGCCGATGACACGAAAAAGTCGCTGTGGTATAATCGTATCGTCCCCCAATGGGTCGTGAAACCCGGCATGAATGCCGAATACTGCCCAAGGGAGTGCTGAGTATGAAATATTGTCCCTATTGCGGCGCCGATTTTGCAGATGGCGCCGCTTCTTTCTGCATGGAGTGCGGGAAGAGTCTGCCGATTGCGGAAGATGGTCAGAAAAAGCCAAAAGAGAAACCCGTAAAGTCGCAAAAGCGTATGGAAAAGAAGCGCAAGCACCCGTCCCCCAAGCCACGGAAAAAGCATGAAAAGCCTGTCGGTGAACACGTGGGAGGAGCTTTTCATCCAAAGGAAGATGGATATGACGGCTACTAAACCACCGAAAGCTCCGGTTTCCGGCGCACCTTGCGTGCATACAGCATCAGATATGCCACTGCTGCTCCCATCAGCACGACAAAGCAGACTGCGCGGTAACCGATGCCAGAATATAGCTGCACACCGGCAATGGACTGCGCAACGGCTACGGTATACGGGTTCAGCGTCGCGGCCATAAACCCGATATATTCTCCGAGCGCGATCGTGGCAAATCCCGTCATCGCGTCATATCCAAGAGCCATCATCAGTCCGACGATCAACGGGTAGAACCCGTAAAACTCGCTGAACATTCCAAAAAGAGAACCTCCCAGGCCAAAGACGAGCATCAGAACAGGGATCAGGATCAGCGAGCGGCTACCGTTTTTTTGCACCACGCGACCGATAAATGCGTGGAAAGCGCCGGTTTTGACAATGACACCGAATGTCGCGGCGCAGGTCATGATCACAAAAATAATGTCCGCCGCGCTGACGCAGCCCTCATACAAAGAAGCAAACAGGCCGAGAAGTCCAGTGGCGGATACTTCAGATTTGCTGATCTCGTGGTAACTTCCAGCAATTGCGACCTTTCTTGCAGTGCCGTCTATATCTATTGTTTCATAGTCAAACGAACCGGAGGGAACGACCCACGTCAGAATCGCGATCACGACCAATATGAAAAAACGACCAGCCATGTATCCGGCAGTTTTCGCTTGCTCGTTGTGCTTTTGTGCATAAAGGATCTCCTTTCTTTCTGTTGCCGTGCGGCAAATGTCTGGCTTACATGTTCTCAATTATATGACATGGAGTGCACGCCAGCAATGCAATATCCCGCCTAAAATATTGCAAATCATGCTGAATGCGCGCACAATTGCTTCTTTTTGTGAACAGGAAATCGCGAGAAAGGCGTTTCGTATGTCCAATTTTCCAATCAGGCAAGGAGCATACTGAAAAAGAAGGCGCATCCGGTCGAACCGGATGCGCCAAAGCAGGGGGAAACTTGCGTTTTTACGGAAGTGAGACAGTCTTGCGGGCTGTTTTGTCATACATGCGGCTGAGGATCGCCGCGACCTCGCTCCGCTTGATGTCGTTCGTCGGATAGAAGGTGCCGTTTTTGTCAGAACCGGTCAGAATGCCCGCGCGATAGAACGTATAGATCTCCAATGCGTAAGTATCCGTTGTTATGACGTCCGGGATCTTGTTATCCGCGACGGTATTGATCTGCCGATAGTCGCTCATCGCGCCATAGAAAATGTGGACAAATTCATTGCGCTTGACGGGGGTATTCATCTGCGCAGGCGTATAATCCAGATACATCTTTTCAATGATCCCGTTATCTACCGCGTAGCTGACATAGCTGCTGTACCAGTACGGAGAGCCATTGCGCAGTGTGACCTTTCCGTTGTTGTTCAGCATCTGGTGCAGAGCAGCGGACAGCTTGATAGCCTGTGCAACGGTGAGCGTGTCATCCGGCTTATAGAGCGTTCTCGTTACACCGTCGATCAGATCCTTTTCCCATGCGGCGCGGACACTGTCATAATACCAGCTGCCTCTGGAGACATCGGTGAACGGGAAAGGATCTCTTTCCGGAACGCCGGGTTTGGTCGGCACAGACGGCGTGACAGGACCGACTGGCGGCGTATAGTGGCCGGAAACACGGACGGTTTTGCCGCCAAACCAGTCCGTTCCGTTCAGGCTGTACTGCACCGTATAGTTGACGGAGCTGCTGCTGTAATTAGCAGGCAGAGTCAGGGTTGCCGTTTGCTCCGCTGCATCGCCACTCGTCTTCGCAGTGATCGTGCCAGCCTTGATCTGAATGCCATTTTGCAGGTTCGTGCCGGTGAGCGTGACCATGATCATGCCGCCGTTGGAGGGAAGCTCCGTGGGCGCTACGCTATAGTCCGTCACCGACGGCTCAGTGGGCTGTGTGCCGCCGCCCGTGCCGGGAACTGTTGCGGTCAGCTCTCCCGCGAGCGTCGTTCCGTCCAGACTGTAACGGAAGTAGTAGGTCACTGCGTCCGTTCCGGTATTCTCCAGGAGCGTGACTTCCGCACTGCGGGAGACATCCGAGCCTTCCGCATCAACGGAAGTCAGCATAGCCTGGTCTGTGCCCCAATAGAACTTCGTGCCATCCGGCAGGTTCGTTCCGGTAAGGGTCAGCATTGCCTTGCCGCCCGCAGAGGTCAGCGGCGAGGGATCTGTCGTGAGCCGGAAGTCGGTCACTGTTGGGGTTGGCTCCGCGCCGCCCTTCCGGATCGTCACATTGACCTGCCCGTTGTGCGTGATGGTCAGTGTGTAGACGCCGTTTTCATACGTTTCCGTGTAGAAGTTGTCATCGGCGAGTTTTGTACTGCCGCCATTTCTGGTGACAACTGCGGTCGGCCGTTCTCCGGTGTGCAGCGTGATCACCGCGCTTCGGAGATCGCGGTCCTTATCAAGCTTGGGATTGGAAATATGGTATTTCATATAGTCCTGTACATAGTCCTTATGATCGCCGTTCCAGTCGTTCCCGAAGCTTGTCCAGTCCGGATTCTCGCTTTCGCCGGGAACCCAAAGCTCGTCCTTGTCCGTGCGGAAGTTGTTGAGATCGATCTTAATTCTGTCAGCCGTCTCATGCGCAATCAAATAGGTATGTGGCGTCAGAGTAAAGCCCATACTGGTTGCGAATGTCGCGTCTGTGGGAGTGAGCGTAGCAGACTGATTCTTGTTTTCATTAAAGAGACTATTCATAATGAGAAGCCGTCTGCCGGTCTGTCCTGCTCCGCCGCCCAGGAGTGTCTCCACAAAGGCGTCGCCTGTGGAAAGCTCCGGATACTGCGCATTCAGAATATTTATCTTATCTGCCAGATCTGCGCTTTTCAGCACCCTGCCGAACGCGGAAGCCTCTGCAGCAGACAGCTTACTGGACAGAACGGGCAGTGTGCGGTATCGGCCGCTCGTTTGCAGGAGATTGTTGTCCTGCGCTGTACCGTACAATCCTTCAGCAAAGTTCGTCGGGAGATAGCTGTCCGTATGATAGACGGCTTTGATTTCATCCTTAACCTGCTCGCGCGTTGCCGCGGGATTTGCGATCATATAGCGCATTGTTGGGATGATTGACTCCTTGAGAACCCAGGATGCCTCATCATAGACACCGGTGCAGTAGAAGGGATGCTCGGCGTTGAATACCGTGCCGCCATTGACGTAGGATTGGAGCATATTCATGGCAAACAGCGTTTCAGGGAAGGTATAAACGCGGCGCACATCTTCATAGGTGGTATTCATGGCCGGCTCGAAGAGCTTGTGGTAGCGGATTTCGTACCACGCCCACGCATCGGTCAGCGCTCCCCAGTTGTCTGCAAGGCCACTCAGCCATGTGCCAAGCGCGAAGCTGCGCACCGTATTGTAGCCGCTGCTGGAGGTGCTCTTAGAGTTGATGACAAGATACTTATGATGCTTCTGCGCAGCCTTAAACAGCGTATCATTCTCAAACCATTTTTCCATCCGGTGGTTTGCATCGTCAATGTCGGTCAGGACCAGATAGATGCCCTTGGAGGAGAAGAGTTCAAGGTATTCTGCTGTCAGCTGTGCGACGGCATCCGTATCTCCATTATGATGGTTTTCGGCAAAGACAACGCCCTTGATGCAGGAATTGTTATCGATCAAATCGTTCAGCCAGTCCATATCGATCAGATTGCGGAACGTGTTGATCGGAACACCGCCGGTCATCAGCGTCAGGTAAAGGTTGATCCCCTTTTCCTGTGCGATTGCAACATGGTATTCATAGAACTTCTGGAGATTCTCCTTATTGCCAGTGCCTCCCCATGCGTGGCCGAGATAGTCGTCGGCATGAAGCTGGATTGCCGTGTAAGGCTTGAGATCCTCTGGGATCAAGCTCCATACGCCTTCCATCGTATTGTGACCCTGCATCGGAACGCCGGGAATTCCGGAATTATCCCACCATGCCGGATGCTTTGTATTTGCATACAGCGACACAAGCAGCAGCGGATGCTCCGCATCGACCAGCATACGCGGCGTGGTTGCCGGCTCTGTAGAGGTAACGACAATTTCCGCCGTAGCAGACTTGTCGTTCAGCTCAGGAAGCGTAACGTGCAGTCTGGTGCGTCCCGCCATTTTACCGGTGACAGTTTTCTGCGTCTTGCCGTCGCCGGAAAGACCGGCAATTGTGTCGTTTTCCAGTGTAAATCTAAAATCATCGCGGAAAACTACAACACGTTCAGCGTTCATTGCCATTGCAAGAACAGTCTTCGATTCCCCGTCTCCAAGGCGAATGAGACCGCTGGGCTCCAGCGCGACAGAGGAGACGGTTTCATCCAGATCCGTACCGGTGTAATACGCAAAGGCATCGACCTGGACCGGGGCATTGCTCTCCGCCTCCAGGCGAACCGTATGCTGTTTGTTTTCCAGTCCGTGCAGCTCCAGAATCGTGAACTGATACGGATTTGTGCTGCTGTTTGCATTTCCGATCGCGACCAACACGTCGTCAACATAGATCCATGCGCGACCATAATTGCTGTCCATCTGACCAATCCAACGGAAGCCGGTACCGGTAAAGGTCAGATTTGCAGTAGCGCCGGGAGCGTCATTGGCCTCCTTCGCGCTGCCTTCGTAATGATTTGTGCTGGTTTCATCGACCCAGTTTCCGGTGTACTGGATCTGGCCGCTGTGGCTGTCCACATATACCCAGTTTCCAGCCGTACCGCCAGTTACGGTAAGCGTTGTCGTTTTGGAGCTGCCCGCAGCGGTGGCCGTAATGGTGACGGTTCCTCTGGCTGCGCCAGTCACGGTGTCGCCGGCAATGGTGACTTTCCCGTCCGGAGAGGGCGCATAGCTGACAGCCGTGACGGCGGCGTTGAAGTTCAGCCGTGTCTTTAGCGTCGAAGTTCCACCCACCGTAATGCTTGCCGGATTGGCTTCAACAGACCAGACCCGTGTGGGCACGGTTTCAATCGCCGTTTGATTGACCTCGAATTTCTGAAGATCAATGACATTTTTATCGGCGTTATTCCAGCCTTCCTTCGGCTCAACGCTGATCAGATAGACATCAGGCGTCAAGCCTGTCTTTTCATAGACCTTTGCCGCCGGAGCCGCTTCACCATTCAGATCCACCTCACTCGTCTCGACCAAAATGGGCTCGCCGCTCGGATTATGCCGGTAGAGTCTGACAATCGCAGTGCCAAAGTTAGTATCCTTCTGGGCGAAATAGCGGACACCCGTTCCATAGAACACCAGAGATGCCTGTGCGCCCTTGGTATAGGAAGACGGATCCTCCTGATCGAGCTTGTCGACGACCCAGCCTTCCTCAAACTGGATATGCGGAGAAAGCTGGTTGCCATTGACGCGCGAAGGAACGGAGACCCAGTTCTCGGCAGGAGCCTGCGCCGGTACAAGATTCGTCAGCGAGAACTCCTGATAGCCGTTGCCGTCAAGTGTAATGGTGTATGTGCCGGCAGCAGCGTCGAACGCCGTCTGAATCTGTTTGGACTGTCCTGCAAGGCTGCTTGTCAGCGCCAGCGTTGGTTCCGCGCCAAGACCGGAGATTGTAATAGTGGCTTTGCGCCACGTGCTTTCGCCGTGCGCGGTGTTCTGGGCGTAGCTGTCCTTGAGGTAGTTCTGCATCAGGCGGTTGTTGTCGGAATCCCATGTGGGAGTCGTTCCTTTCACATAGCCTTCCCAGATCGGGTTTTTGTCGACCCAGTAGTTATTGAAGCGGAACTGGAGTGTGCCCGCCTGCGCCTCGTCCACAAGAAGCATGGAGTAGGGCTCAAATTCGATATTCGCGCCGAAGCTATTCTGCGTAAGCTGGAACGACACATTCTGCTTGCTGTGCAGCGCACTGTTTTCACGGGTATCGAAGAACCAGTTGCTGTTATAGGTCAGCCAGCTCTTTGTCAGCTCGTCATAGTGCGCATAGCCAGTGCCGTTATAGCGCTGCGGATAGCGGGCGTTGAAGTAGTTCTGAATGCCAGCCGCCCCACCGAGTGCCTGAACATCTGCCATGCGCAGAATATCCTTGCCGGTCGGATCCTGCGCCATCTTGGGCAGTGACGGGATCGTACCGTAGCGACCGGTCGAGTAAGTCATCATGGTCGTTCCGTTGTTTTTACCCTTGTTGGGGCCGGACGAACCGCTGTCGCCATAAAGCGGGTCAAGCAGGCGGTTGGCGGCATTTGAGCCAAGCTTATTGAGCGTGCCGCCGCTCGATGCGTAGAACACCTTCGTATTCTGCATCACCTGTTCACGGGTCGGGATGGCATAGTCGCGCATGTACTCCATGCCCTTGGCGATGCTGTACTTGTAGTTCGGCGTAAAGTAAGTCTTTGCTCCCTCATTGTCGCCGACGGCTTCGGCATGATCGGGATGCTCAAAGGTAAATACTGTTGCGCCTGTGCGCGCCTGCTGCACCATACGCATGGCAAACAGCAATTCCGGCATACTGACCGGGCCGCGGCATTCCTCTGCACCGCCGAACACGTCGAATGTACTGTCTCCCCACTGCGGGCCGTATCCCTCAATGAACCACATCCAGGAGTCGATCAGGCTGCCCCAGTTGCCGCACAGACCGTCCAGCCATGCACCAAGGGCGACGCTCTCATGCGAATTGTAGGAAACGTTGCTCCAAGCACTGGTCGTTTTGGCAAGCAGGATGTAGTTTTGGGAATACTTTTTCAGCGTCTGATAAAGCGTTTCGTTGTTCAGGAAGTATTCCAGCGTGCCGCCATGGTCGCTGCCGCCGGAGTCCTTCGGGGCGTCGTTCATGTCGCAGTTGATGACATAGCCGCCCCATTTCGCGGCCTGCTTGACAAGCGCATCCATATAGGTGATGCGGCGGTCTCTCTCGCTGATACCGGCATTGTGGTTTTCCGAGAAGACAACACCCATCATATTCTCATTCTGCTCATAGATGCCGTCCAGCCAGTCCAGATCCAGGAACGCCCCTGTGTGGGAGTTGGAAACCATCAGGAAGAACGGAATGTTGTCTTTCTTCGTCTCGGCAATGCGGTCAAGATACCACTTCTTGTTTGCTTCGCTGCCCTCGACTGTTCCGCTGGCATGGATCAGGATCGCATGGTGAACGGTCTTATTGCCTGCTTGGACGGTCGGGCCCTGCCAGCCTGTTGCGTCCGACCCGGTCAGTGCGGTCCAGAAACCCTGAATGCTCTTGCCGCCCTGCAGCGGGCCTGCAAGACCATTCGCAGGATACCCTTTTCCATCATATTTGTAAAGGCCGTGCAGGAACAGAGGATTATCCTTATCGACCGTCATACGCAGCGCACCCGCATCCAGCGAACGGATCGTAAGCGCAACAGTCTTCTCTGACTGACCTGCTTTTACCGTGATCGTGACATCACCGGCAGCCAGTGCAGTCACAAGGCCGGTGGCGGTCACAGTTGCCTTATCTGTGTCGCTGCTGGTGTAGGTAACGGTCTGTCTCTTATACACATCTCCGAGCCCACGAGACAT
>ERZ1026907.203-NODE-203-length-13057-cov-9.443701_pt1 | contig 13057 bp, 10 predicted proteins | sample MGYA00519468_ERZ1026907 | MGnify/ENA primary metagenome ERZ1026907 (study PRJEB26926, sample SAMN06164581) | human gut metagenome | biome: ENVO:00009003; feature: ENVO:2100002; material: ENVO:00002003 | host: Homo sapiens | place: USA | collected 2012 ...
GTCTCGTGGGCTCGGAGATGTGTATAAGAGACAGATATATACTTATAATTTGATAGCTGCAAACTCGCAATATACCCCCTCAGCTGAAAACTGTCACAACTGTCACAACTGTCACGCTGTAATGCCCTTTGCTCTTTCACTCTTATGTATCTCTTATAGCACCAAGTTTCGATATTTGTAAAAACAATTTTCTCCACTCCGTATAGGTTGTCCTACATGGAGTGGAGAATTTCGTATCGTGTGGAGTATCTTCTATGTCATGACCAGATCCAGGTCCTTTGTGAGTTTTTTCATCGCAGGGTTCTTCTCCATAAGAAGTTCCAGAACTTCATTCTTGGTCAGAACCTTGCCTACCTCTTCCTGGTCGGCAAGGCGGTAGCTGATGCTCAGTTCGCTGTTGTGAAGACCTAAGACGAAAGTCTTGAGAATGCGGTTCTTGATGTTCAAAACGTCGTCTAGTAAGAGCTGGTTGTTGATGATAACCTCTATCTGCGGATAGTTGGTTATCTTCGGTACAATACTCTTCATGCGGTTGGCTAAGCCTACGAAATCCAGCTTGTTCTGCATTCTCATACACATACTGAACCATGTTGCTTCCACCTGCTCCTGGGTGAACTCGTTCTGGTCGCCCGTGATGGTCGCTTTTTCCTCATTGGTATCATCATACGGACTGTGCAGGCGGCGCTGGTTCTCCTCCCTCTTCTTCAGGTTAGAGAAAGTCATGCCTATGCCGCCCAGCTTGATATTCTTGAGTCGTGGCTTGTGAGGCGATGCAGCATCAGTAACAGCTCCGGCAGCGGCTGAGCCTTCTGGAGAGGCAGATGCGGCTGCGGTGGCAGATGCAGGATAATATGCAGAATAAGATGCAGCATTGGAGGCTGCAGAAGCGGCTGCCGGTGCCCCTGACGAAGGCACAGCAGTAGCTGTAGCAGCAGACGTTCCCGGCTGTGATGACCGGTTTTCGCTGCTGCCAGAAGGCTCAGAACCTGCACCCTGAGAGGCAAGCTTAGACTGAGCCAGGAGTTTCTGAAACAGGGATTTTAATCTATTGGGCGTACGCCCCGCACTAGGCACATCCTGATCCTCGGGCTGCGTAATCTGGCCTATCTGTATCAGGGTGAGCTCTACCAGTAATCGCTTGTTGCTGCTGGCGCGGTAATGGATATCGCACTGGTTCATCAGTTCCAGCGCCTTATATAAGAAAGGTGTAGGTGCCTTCTGGGCCTGAGCCTGGAACTTGGCTTTCTGGTCGTCGCTGGTCTCGAGCAGAGGCAGGGTCTGAGGGTCCTTCGCCATCATCACATTGCGCACATGCTGGGCAAGCCCCTGTATCATGTTGCCGCCATCGAAACCGCGGCTCAGAATGCCGTCGAGTGTTACCATCATCTCGGCCACCTTATTCTCCAAAGCCAGGTCTACCAGACGGAAATAGTTGTCGCTGTCGAGCACGTTCAGGTCCTCGATCACCTTCTGGTAAGTGATGTTGCCCATGCAGAAACTGGCAGCCTGGTCGAAGATAGAGAGGGCATCGCGCATACCTCCGTCAGCCTTTTCGGCTATCACGGCGAGCGCCTGCTCTTCATATTGTATGCCTTCCTTCTCAGCCACCATCTTCAGGTGGTTGATGGTGTTGGCTACCGTCATTCGCTCGAAGTCGTAAATCTGGCATCGGCTCAGGATGGTAGGCAGAATCTTATGCTTCTCGGTAGTGGCGAGGATGAAGATGACATGCTGAGGTGGTTCTTCCAGCGTCTTGAGAAAGGCGTTGAAGGCTGCTGTAGAGAGCATGTGGACCTCATCGATGATAAACACTTTATACTTGCCCACCTGAGGCGGAATGCGGGTCTGCTCCATCAGAACCTTAATCTGGTCAACACCGTTGTTGCTGGCGGCATCCAGCTCGAAGATGTTGTAGGAACGCTGCTCGTTGAAGGCACGGCAGCTCTCACATTCGTTGCACGCCTCGCCGTCTTCACGAGGATGCTCGCAGTTGATTGCCTTCGCAAAAATGCGGGCACAAGTGGTTTTTCCCACACCTCTCGGACCGCAGAAAAGATAGGCGTGCGCCAGCTTGCCGCTCTTCACTGCATTCTTCAAAGTGGTGGTCAATGCACTCTGTCCGACAACCGAATCGAAGGTCATCGGGCGGTACTTTCTTGCAGAAACTATATACTCTTCCATTATTTTTTCTTAATTGATGATGCAAAGATAACAAAAAAATATTATCTTTGCAAACAAATTCGGAAGAAATGAGTAAAAAACTTGGTATTATATGGAATTATCTCGCTCATTATAAGTATCTTATAGTGATTGTAACGGGTGTTCTGGTAGTTGGTGTCGTTGACGACAACAGTGTAAGGCAGCACATTAAGTACCAGATAGAGATAGCTACGCTCCGTTCGGAGATAGAAAAGTATCGTGAGCAGTATGAAAACGACAAGCATACCTTGCGCGATATGCAGCATGGTGCGCGGGCATTTGAGAAGATAGCCCGCCAGCGTTATTTCATGAAGGCTGATGATGAAGACATCTTTGTATTGAGTTCGGATATTCCGGAAAAAACTAACGAACAAGACGAAAATGAAACAATTGAGTAAACAGGAAAGTGCTATTTTCTTGCTGGGCGGCGTGCTGATGGTTGTCGGTGCGGCTTGCTTCGCATTTGGTTTTTCACATCCGCAGCTGGTGCAGGTAACGAGCTGGGGGTTCCTGCTGGGCACCATACTGTTCAGTGTAATGCAGGCGATGCAGTTCTATGAGGGACCTTCGCTGGTTATCCACCGCCTGAAGCGCATGCAGTATGTAGCAGACATCTTCTTCGTGCTCTCAGGCATCTCGATGGTAGATACGGTGTATGCTTTCCTGCGCCGCTGGTTTGAGAATTATGAGACCTATATCACCTATTTCTATAATAAGTGGGTAGTCTTCCTCCTCATCGCAGCCCTGCTGGAACTGTATACCACGCATCGCATCTCTCATGAACTGAAGAAGGAAAACAATCAGTAATATAGAAGGACGAGAAAAAAGCTTTCGGTGGTCAATAGGAGTGCAAACAAAACATAAATCTTGTAAGAATGAATTAAATTGCAGCAATTTATTTCGTCAGTTCAAATTAAGATTGTATTTTTGTTCACCGAAAGTGATATAGATAGCTTATGAATAGAATATTTTACGCATTCATTGCCTTGATGGCACTTGCATCTTGTGCCAACAGTTACGATATCTCGGGTACTTCTAACGTAAGTACTCTGGACGGACGCATGCTGTACCTTAAGATACTGGAAAACAACGATTTCAAGAACGTGGATTCTTGCGATGTAGTGCATGGACAGTTCCATTTTCAGGGTTCTGTCGACTCTATGAAGATGGCAAATATCTTCATGGATGATGACCCTGTGCTGCCGCTGGTGCTGGAGAGTGGAAGCATTACGGTGAAGCTCGATGATACACAGCAGGTGGTAAGCGGTACTCCTATGAACGATAAACTCTTCGGATTCTTCAAGAAATACCAGCAGATTCAGAATCAGTTGCGCGAACTGGTACACAAGCACGACCAGGCTATCATGAACGGTAGCGATATGGTGGCTGTCAACAAGCAGCTGAACGAGGAATCCATCCGCCTTTCTGAGCAGGAAGACAAGCTCATCACTTCGTTTGTTACCGACAACTTCAACAATGTGCTGGGACCGGGCGTCTTCTTCCTCGTTACAATGGGCAACCAGTATCCGATGCTCTCTCCTTGGATTGAGGATATCATGAGCAAGGCTACCGACTATTTCAAGAATGATCCTTATGTAAAGGACTATTATAAGAAAGCTCAAGAGAATCAGGAGATTATGAACGGTACACGAGATGCGCAGAGCGGCATGCAGCCAGAGATGGAAGCGGCTCCACAGGTAAATCCTGATGCGGCTCCGGCACCTACAGCCAACGAATTGGCTGCGCCTACGATTCCTGAAAAACAGGAAGGTAAGGAGTAGAAACAGGGCTCTTTCAAGGTCTTGGGCATTAACATCTTGTAAAACTCTTCATTTTATAAGTTTAGTAATATGAAATTAATCAAGAATGGAACCATTATAAATGAGGGTCGCTCTTTTGTGGGCGACCTCTTGTTGGATGGTGAATTTATCAAGGAGATATATGAAGGCGAGGCACCCCGTGGCAATTACGATGAAGTCATCGATGCCTCGGGGTGTTTTGTTTTGCCGGGTGTGATTGATGATCATGTTCACTTCCGTGAGCCGGGACTTACGCAGAAGGCTGACATCGAGAGCGAAAGCCGCGCTGCTGCCTTTGGTGGTGTGACCAGTTATTTTGAGATGCCTAACACGGTACCTCAGACTACCACTCTAGAGGCCTGGCAGGCAAAGCGGCAGCTGGGCGCTGAGAAGAGTCATGTGAACTACAGTTTCTTCTTTGGTGCTACCAATGATAATGTAAATGATTTTGAGCAGCTCGATACGCATCGTGTACCGGGCGTCAAGCTCTTTATGGGCTCCAGTACGGGCAATATGCTGGTGGATAAATATGAGGCGCTGCAGGCTATCTTCAAGAAGGCGAAAGAGCTGGATTTGCCGGTGATGACCCACTGTGAGGATACCGAAATCATTAACCGCAACATGCAGCTGGCTAAGCAGAAATGGGGTGAAGACCCTGCCGTAGAACATCATCCGGAAATACGCAGCGAGGAGGCTTGCTATGAAAGCAGCCGTCTGGCGGTGCTGCTGGCTAAGGAAAGCGGGGCGCATCTCCATATCGCTCACGTTACTACGGCTAAGGAACTGGAGTTCTTTGGTAAGGATGAAAATATTACAGGCGAGGCTGTTGTGGCTCATCTCATGTTCTCGGACAAAGATTACGCTGTGAAGGGCGCACGCATTAAATGCAACCCTGCAGTAAAGACCGCTGCTGATCGAGAAGCTTTGCGTAAGGCGCTGAGTAATGGTAAGATAACTGTAGTAGGTACCGATCATGCTCCTCATCAGTTGAAGGATAAACAGGGCGGTTGTGCCAAGGCTGCATCAGGTATGCCAATGGTACAGTTCTCGCTGGTAAGCATGCTGAAACTTGTTGACGAAAAGGTAATCAGTATCGAGCGCCTGGTTGAACTGATGTGCCATAATCCAGCCCGTCTGTTCCATATCAGTCAGCGCGGCTTCCTGCGTCCGGGGTATAAGGCAGATGTCGTTGTGGTGCGCAAGGGAGAGCCTTGGAAGGTGACCGCAGAGGTGATTCAGAGCAAGTGTAAATGGAGCCCTGTAGAGGGTGATGAGTTTGCATGGAAAGTGGAACAGACTTTCTGTAACGGTCGTCTTATCTACGACAAAGGCGTGTTTGATGCCGCTTGCAGAGGAGAGGAACTGGAGTTCAGAAACAATTCCTGAAAATGGAAATCTTACGGGGATTGTAAAATAAAATATCGTATCGGATGCGAAGAATAGTATACAATATAAGCGAAATTGAGCCATATATCAACTGGCTATACTTTTATCATGCCTGGGGATTGAGCGGCAAACCTCGAGAGGAAAAGGAAAAACTGAAGGCTGAGGCGCTCGATATGCTCCATTCATGGGAAGGCGAATATCATACCTATGCCGTCTTCGGACTCTTCGAGGCGAACAGCGAGGGGGATGATATCTGGCTGGAAGGGCAGAAAGTCCGCTTCCCGATGCTCCGTCAGCAGCATCCGGCGGCTCAGGGAGAACCCAATCTCTGTCTGGCTGATTTCATCCGTCCTCTGGACAGTGGAATAACAGACCGGCTGGGTATCTTCTGCACGACGGTAGATGGCGGTCTGGAGAAGAAATATCGCTCGGACGACTACCTCAATATGATGGCACAGACACTCTGCGACCGGTTGGCTGAAGCCACGGCAGAGAAGTTGCACGAAGAGGTGAGACGCAGCATCTGGGGCTATGCTCCCGGCGAGCAGCTGAGCATCAAAGACCAGCATCTGGAGCGCTATCAGGGCATCCGTCCGGCTATAGGATATCCTTCGTTGCCCGATACCAGTGCCAACTTCATCATCGACCAGCTCATCGATATGAGTCAGGTGGGCATCCGGCTCACCACAAGCGGAATGATGACGCCTCATGCCAGTGTCTCGGGGCTGATGTTTGCACATCCCAAGGCGCGGTATTTCGAACTGGGACGGATAGGAGACGACCAGCTTCGCGACTATGCACAGCGCAGAGGAGTGCCCGTGCAGGCAATGAAAACGTATCTTCAATCAAGTTTGATCAAAAAATGATAGCAAGAATATTGATACCCGTAGTGGTATTCACCCTGTTGCCGTATCTGTGGATATATAAAAGGTATGGCAAGTTATGGCTGAAAAGTCTCTGGCAGCGGGTGCTCTTCTGGTTGCCGGCTTTCGTGGTTATCGCCTACAGTGCATATATCACGATGCTGCCCAACTTCCTGCCACGCAATCCGATGCTCATCGACATCTGGTTTGTGATAATGGCAGTATGTGCGGTTCCGCAGTTTGTCTTCAGCCTGTTCAGTGTCTTCGGTTGGTGCTGTATGCGGCTCCTTCACGGCCATCGCAACTGGGGCAAGCTCCTCGGACTGGTAGTGGGAGCGGTGGCGTTCTTCTGCTTTATCTACGGATTTACCGAAGGTTTTCCTAAGATGCAAGTCAAGCGTATCACCATCTATGTACCTAATCTGCCGAAGTCTTTCGAGGGCTATCGCATCGTTCAGTTCAGCGATATCCATCTCGGGTCATACTATGGCTGGCGTGGTCATCTGCCTCAGCGCGATATCGACAGCATTAATGCCGAAAAACCTGATCTGATTTGCTTTACGGGTGATTTACAGAATGTTACGCCCGATGAACTGCCTGAGTATCAGGCGCTGCTCAGCAGTCTGAAAGCCAGAAATGGCGTGATGAGTGTGCTGGGCAATCACGATTACACCTATTATATGGATGTAGATGATGAGCAGGAGATAGCTGCGCTCGAGAAGCGGATGCAGGACTTCCAGCGGAGTTGCGGATGGCGCCTGCTGATGAATGAGCATGTGGCGGTACATAGAGGCGCTGATAGTATCTATGTAGCTGGTACAGAGAACTATGACAATCCAAAGCGAACCAATGTAAGGAAGGCGCTGTATGGCATCAGACCGGGCTCTTTCGTGCTGATGCTGCAGCATATTCCGAAGCAATGGCGCGAGACCTGGCCTTCTACTATTAATAAGGAGAAGGATGAGGATGGCGATGTGATAGGACCTGACAGGAAGGATTCGCTGGTTGTAGCACCGCAGCTTACGCTGAGCGGTCATACGCATGCGGGGCAGATCAGTATCCTGGGCTTGCGTCCGTCGATGTTTACTCCTTATGATTACGGCCTCTTCGAGGAGGAGGGTTGCCAGCTCTATACCACATCGGGTCTGGGCGGTACCGTTCCAATCCGCATAGGGGCTACGGCAGAAATCGTGGTCATCACACTCAAAAGAAAATGAGGAGTGTTGAGTGTTGAATGTTAAATGTTGAGTGTTAAATTATTCATTCTTAAATAAAAAATGAAGTACTTATATCGTCTGTATCAACTTGTGATATGCTTGCCTATCTTATTGGTAGCTAGTGTTTTAACCAGTTTGTCTACCGTTTTGGGATGTATGCTGGGCAATGGCCATTTCTGGGGCTATTATCCCGGCAAGTATTGGTCCTGGCTTTGGGTCCGCATCCTCCTCCTGCCTGTAAAGGTGGAGGGACGTGAGCATCTCAAGAAGAACCAGAGTTATGTTTTCGTGGCCAATCATCAGGGCGCTTTCGATATCTTCCTGATATACGGTTTTCTGGGCAGAAACTTCAAGTGGATGATGAAGAAGGGCTTGCGCAAAGTGCCTCTCATCGGTATCGCCTGTGAGTATGCGCACCACATCTTTGTAGACAAAAGCGGACCTTCTAAGATCCGTGCTTCTTATGACCGTGCTCGCGAGGTGCTTAAAGAGGGCATGTCGCTGGTGGTATTCCCAGAGGGTGCCCGTTCGTTTACGGGGCACATGGGTGTGTTCCGCCGCGGTGCTTTCATGCTTGCCGATGAACTGCAGTTGCCGGTATGTCCGCTTACCATCAATGGCAGTTTTGATGTGAAGCCTCGCATGAAGGACATCTACTGGGCTTTCTGGCATCCTCTGAAGCTCACCATTCATGAGCCTATCGAGCCGATAGGCAAGGGAGCTGACAATATCAAGAACCAGATGAACAAGAGCTATGAGGCGATCATGAACGGACTTGACAAGAAATATCAGGGTTTTGTAGAGAATCCGGACCAATAATTTCGGTTTTTCGCTTGTTATTTCAAAAATAAGTTGTAATTTTGCATCTGTATTACATTATTTAGTATCAGAATCATTAAAATTAGAAGAAGTTATGAGTGATAGCATAGTAATCATTCCTACATATAATGAGAAGGAAAATATCGAGAAAATCATCCGTGCTGTCTTCGGTCTCGAAAAGCAGTTTGATATCCTCGTTATCGATGACGGAAGTCCTGACGGTACTGCTGCCATTGTTAAGGGCTTGATGGCTAATGAGTTTGCCGGTCGTCTGCATATCCTGGAGCGTTCGGGTAAACTCGGTTTGGGTACTGCCTATATCATGGGCTTCAAATGGTCATTGGAGCAGGGCTATGACTTCATCTTCGAGATGGATGCCGACTTCAGTCATGATCCTAATGATTTGCCTCGTCTCTATGCGGCAACTCACGATGAGGGGTATGATGTGGCTGTAGGCTCAAGATATATTTCGGGTGTGAACGTGGTCAACTGGCCTATCGGACGCGTATTGATGAGCTATTTCGCTTCTAAATACGTACGTATCGTAACCGGATTTAAGGTGAATGATACCACAGCTGGATTCGTCTGCTACCGACGTAAGGTATTGGAAACCATAGATTTGGATGCTATCCGCTTCAAGGGCTATGCTTTCCAGATAGAGATGAAATATACGGCTCATCGAATAGGTTTCAAGATCAAGGAGGTGCCTGTCATCTTTGTTAACCGTCGTGAAGGTGTGAGCAAGATGAGTGGTGGCATCTTTGGTGAGGCTTTCTTTGGCGTGATGCGACTGCGCCTGGATGGCTGGTTCAAGAAATATCCGAAGAAGGATTAATACTCAGTAATCACTACTCAGTAATCAGTAATCACTAATCAGTACTTGGATGGAAATCCAAAAGATAGAAAAAACATACGGGCGTTCGCCACAGGCGGATGCCCTCTTTGATTTGATGGGGAAGAAGTCGGTTCATTCCATTTTTCTCCAGGGTTTGCTGTGCTCTTCGGCTCCGATGTTTTTTGCTTCTCTGCAGGGGAAGATGAGGCGTTCGGTACTCTTCGTACTGGATGATGCCGATGAAGCAGGCTATTTTTATCACGATCTCACTCAGATGATGGGGCAGGAGAAGGTCTTCTTCTTTCCTTCCAGCTATCGGCGTGCCGTGAAATACGGGCAGCGTGATGCAGCGAACGAAATCCTACGTACAGAGGTGCTAGCGCGCCTCTCTTCGGGAGGACATTTCCCGGTAGTCACTTATCCCGATGCACTGGCAGAACTCGTTGTGGCTAAGCAGAATCTGGATGAACGGATTCTGAAACTGACTGTAGGCCAGCAGATTGCTCAGACCGATGTGGTTCATACCTTGCGCGATTTCGAACTCAAAGAAACCGATTATGTTTATGAACCGGGCCAGTTTGCCGTGCGTGGAAGTATCCTCGATGTCTATTCCTACAGCTGCGAATATCCGTTCCGTATCGACTTCTTCGGCGATGAGATTGACACCATCCGTACCTTTGATGTTGAGACCCAGCTCTCGCAGGCAAAGCGCACAGAGATAGAAATCGTGCCCGAACTCGCCCATATCGAGAGCAACAAGCAGTGTTTCCTCAATTTCCTCTCCGAAAGTACGCCAGTCGTTGCAAAAGACCTTTCTTTCGTTTGCGACCGCATCGGTCAGATCTATACCGAAGGCTTCTCATCGCAGAGCCTTACCGAGCAGCTGGAGGGAGCTACTGAGGTAGAGGCTGAGCGCATCAGACACGACATGAAGACCGAGCTCAACCTCGTTTCTCCGCTCGATTTCAAGAAGGCAGTAGCGGCTCATCTCCGTATCGAGTTCGGCAAGGTCGCTCCGTCAGAGAGTTCGGCTGTGATACCTTTCAATATTGCTCCACAGCCTCTTTTCCATAAGAATTTCAATTTACTTTGTCAAACTCTGGAGGATTTCCTGCTCCAGGGTTACACCTTATATATATTGGCAGATAGCCAGAAGCAGCAACAGCGCCTGAAGGATATCTTTGAAAGCGAAGAGCTGAAGCGCTACGCCATCCGTTTTACACCGGTAGACAAGACGCTTCATGAAGGCTTTACTGACCATGACAAGAAGTGCTGTTTCTTTACCGATCATCAGATTTTTGACCGTTTTCATAAATATAACCTGCGCTCAGATAAAGCGAGAGCCGGCAAGATGGCACTCACCATGAAGGAACTGCAGGAGATGGAAGTGGGAGATTTTATCGTGCATGTAGACTTCGGTATCGGCAAGTTTGGCGGTCTGGTTAGGGTTCCTACGGGCAACAGCTATCAGGAAATGATCCGAATCGTCTATACGAACAATGACAAGGTGGATGTTTCTATCCACTCGCTTTATAAAATCAGCAAATATCGCCGCAGCGATACCGGTACTCCGCCTCGCCTGTCTACACTGGGTACAGGTGCCTGGGATAAACTCAAGGACAAAGCTAAGAAGCGAATCAAGGACATTGCGCGCGACCTGATCAAACTCTATGCCCAGCGCCGACGGGAGAAGGGATTCGCCTTCAGTGCCGACAATTATCTGCAGCATACGCTGGAGGCTTCCTTCCTGTATGAAGATACGCCAGACCAGAATAAGGCTACTCAGGAGGTGAAGAAGGATATGGAGAGTGGCAGACCGATGGACCGTCTGGTTTGTGGCGATGTGGGCTTCGGCAAGACTGAGGTTGCCATCCGTGCAGCCTTCAAGGCAGCGTGCGACAGCAAGCAGGTTGCGGTGCTGGTGCCTACTACCGTTCTGGCTTTCCAGCACTATCAGACTTTCAAAAAGCGTTTGGAAGGCATGCCTGTAAGGGTAGACTATCTCAGTAGAGCCCGTACAACGAAGGAAACCAGAGAGGTGCTTGACGCCCTGAAAGAGGGTAAGATTGATATCCTCATAGGTACGCATAAGCTGATATCAAAGACCGTGAAATGGCATGACCTGGGGCTGCTCGTCATCGATGAAGAGCAGAAGTTCGGTGTGTCTACCAAAGAGAAACTCCGTCAGCTCAAGGTAAATGTCGATACACTCACGATGAGTGCCACTCCGATTCCGCGAACCCTCCAGTTCTCTCTGATGGGCGCCCGGGATATGAGTATCATGCGCACTCCGCCACCTAACCGTTATCCGATTCATACCGAACTGGTAACGTTTAGTAGTGAAGTTATCTGCGATGCCATCAATTTCGAGATGAGCCGAAACGGACAGGTTTATTTCGTATGCGACAGAATATCCAAGCTTCCGGAGCTCAAGATGCTCATAGAGAAGCATATTCCAGACTGTAGGGTAGCAATCGGTCACGGACAGATGAAGCCTGAGGATTTGGAGAAAATCATCATGGGCTTTATCAATTACGATTATGATGTACTGCTTTCTACCACTATTGTAGAGAACGGTATCGACATTTCCAATGCCAATACGATTATCGTGAGCGATGCTCATCACTTCGGATTGAGTGACCTGCATCAGATGCGTGGACGCGTAGGAAGAAGCAACAAGAAGGCTTTCTGCTATCTGATGGCGCCACCTAAGAGTGCACTTACTCCTGAGGCGCGTCGCCGTCTGGAGGCTCTGGAGACGTTCAGTGAACTGGGTAGCGGCTTCAATCTCGCCATGCAGGACCTGGATATCCGCGGTGCGGGTAATCTGCTGGGCTCTGAGCAGAGCGGTTTTATGGAAGATCTGGGTTATGAAACCTACCAGAAGATTCTCTCTCAGGCTGTCACAGAGTTGAAGAACGAGGAGTTCTGTGATCTTTATCAGGAGAAGATGGATGAAGGTGCCCAGCTTACGGGTGATGATTTCGTTGACGATTGTGGCATAGAGAGCGATCTGGAGATGTATTTTCCTCAGACTTATGTGCCGGGTGACAGTGAGCGCATGCTCCTTTATCGTGAACTGGACCGTCTGGAGAGCGATGAGGAAGTAGAGGCTTACCGCAAGCGTATGATAGACCGTTTTGGTCCTGTGCCTCATGAAGCAGACGAACTGATGCATGTGGTAGGTCTGCGTAGGGTAGGCAAGAAGCTAGGTTGCGAGAAGATTATTCTCAAGCAGAGCTATATGCAGATGCAGTTTGTGAGCAATGTAAACAGTCCGTTCTACAGAAGTCAGATGTTTAACCGCATACTCGCTTACGTTACCAGTCATATTCAAGATTGTGTTCTGAAGGAAAAATTCAACAAGCGAATGCTTCGCATCAATGATGTGAAGACTGTAGGGCAGGCTGTAAATCTGTTGAATCAGATATCGCAGATAGATTTAGGTAATGAAAAGAAATAATCTGTGTCTACAGTCTATGGGTAAAATCCTCTATCAATTGTGGAAGTAGACAATAAAATAGACTATTGATTTATACTGAAAGGTTATAAATCAGACAACGTTACATGATGATATGTCAACTTTACATGATAATATGTTTCAGTTTAGTGTATAAAAAAACATTGGAATCTCAATATCCCTATTGAACTCCAATGTTTTATTTTTTTTGTATAAGTAAAAGATGATGATAAGCGTTTCACAACGCATTTTGAATTTTCTGTTGCAAAGATACTATTTTCCATTATAATATAGGGTGTAATATTTGGTATTTTATGGGGTAATATTTGATTAAGTTTATAAAAATGACACTGAAAATACACTTATTCAACAAATAATACCTGTAGAATGAACTATTTTATTGCATAAAAATAAAAAAATAGTGGAAAAACCTGTCTCTTATACACATCTCCGAGCCCACGAGACATCTCAGGATCTCG
>ERZ1026907.214-NODE-214-length-12630-cov-4.394354_pt1 | contig 12630 bp, 12 predicted proteins | sample MGYA00519468_ERZ1026907 | MGnify/ENA primary metagenome ERZ1026907 (study PRJEB26926, sample SAMN06164581) | human gut metagenome | biome: ENVO:00009003; feature: ENVO:2100002; material: ENVO:00002003 | host: Homo sapiens | place: USA | collected 2012 ...
GCATTTTCTTTTGGCTTTGCCAAAAGCCGCGATGCAGTGCATCGCGGCCATCTGGTGATGGCAAAATGCTTGTGGTCGAACCCGATGGGTTCGCTCTGACATACGGATAACCAAAAAAGAAACCATCCGAATGGATGGTTTTTGTGCCATGTGAGACTTTGGATCAACAGCAAATCTGTACGGGAATACTCCGGCGGCGCTGCCGCCTTCGTGCCACGGCGCATTTTCTTTTGGCTTTGCCAAAAGCCGCGATGCAGTGCATCGCGGCCATCTGGCGATGGCAAAATGCTTGTGGTCGAACCCGATGGATTCGCTCCGACATACGGATAACAAAAAAGAAACCATCCGATTGGATGGTTTCTTTTTTGGTGACCCGTACGGGAATCGAACCCATGTTACCGCCGTGAAAGGGCGGTGTCTTAACCGCTTGACCAACGGGCCTGGTAGCGGCAATCTGACTCGAACAGATGACACTCCGGGTATGAACCGAATGCTCTACCAACTGAGCTATGCCGCCATATGATGAGGCCATGCCTCATAGCAAGAGAGATTATAGCGTATCAAATTCCGTTTGTCAACAACTTTTTCTTCGCTTTCCGCACAAATCGGGAAATCTTTCGAATTTCGCAGACCGCCGTGCAGCGCGCCCGGCGGTCTGCGGACAAGCGTTCAAAGAAGCCCTGTCTTACACCAGCTCGCCGAGCACGCCCTCGCGGCAGGGCGCTGTGATGCGGACGCGGCACGTCCGGTTGCGCAGCGCCTCGTCGGAGCGGACATAGACCTTCGCATAGTTCGGCGCGTGACCGGCGTAAAGGCCGTCCTCGGGCTGCTCAAAGAGCACCTCCTGCACCGTGCCGATGAGGGCGCTGTGGAACGCATCCTCCAGCTCTGCCGCCACCGCGGCCGCGCGTGCGGCGCGCGCCTCCTTCACCGCCTTCGGCACCTGATCCGGCATTTTGTCGGCGGGCGTGCCCTCGCGGCGCGAATAGGGGAAAATATGTACCTTCGTCAGGGCACATTTGCGGATGAAGGCCAGCGATTCCTCGAACGACGCCTCGCTCTCGCCGGGGAAGCCGACGATGAGATCGGTCGTCACGGCACAGCCGGGGAAATACTCGTTCAGCAGCCGCACGCTTTCATAGTAGCGCGCGGTGTCGTACTTGCGGTTCATGCGCTTGAGCACCGGGTCGCTGCCGCTTTGCAGGCTCAGATGAAACTGCGGGCAGAGATTCTGGAAGCCGGACAGCGCGCGGCAGAATTCCTCGTCGATCGTGCGCGGCTCCAGCGAGCCGAGGCGGATGCGCACCTCCGGCACGGCGGCGCAGAGCGCCGTGAGAAGCTGCCGCAGGCAGCTACCATCGTGCCATTCCCAGCCCCACGAGGAGATCTCGATGCCGTTGACCACGATCTCGCGATAGCCCTCGGCGGCGAGCTTCCGTGCCTCCTGCACCGCGCTTTCCAGCGGCAGCGAGCGCACGCGCCCGCGTGCATACGGGATGATGCAGTAGGTGCAGAAATTGTTGCAGCCGTCCTCGACCTTCAAAAGCGCGCGCGTCCGCTCGGCAAGGCCGCCTGCGGGAAGCTGCTCAAAGCGGCGCGGAAGCCCCGCGTCCTCCACATGCTCCCAGTGCTGCCGGTCGCGCGCCGCCTGTGCCAGACGGTCGAGAAATTCCACGCGCCCGTCCGTGCCGATGAGCACGTCCACGTCCATTTCGCGCAGCTCCTCCGGCGCGGTCTGCGCGTAGCAGCCGCACACGCCGATGACGGCCTCCGGGTTGCGTCTGCGGACGCGGCGGATGGCGTTGCGCGATTTTTTGTCGGACATGGCCGTCACGGTGCAGGTATTGATCACATAACAGTCGCAGACGCCGTCAAAGTCGCCCAGCGTGTCGCCGCGTTGGAGCAAAATCTGCTGCATTGCCTGTGTTTCGTACTGATTGACCTTACATCCCAAGGTATAAAATGCATATTTCATGAGCAATACCACCAAATTTTAGAATCTCGGAAAAAAAAGTTTATTGCTTTTTATGGGTAGTCGCGCGGGCGCGTTTCCACTATAATATAATCACTATTTACCACGTTACACTACCAGCGTCATTATACCCGAGAACGTTCCGATTGTACAGCCATTCTTAGGAGGATTTTCCGTGCGAGAATTTAGCGTCATCTTCCGTTCCGTCAAAGAGATCGGCGAGTTTGTCAGCATTGCCAACCGCCAGCCCTTCTCTGTGCAGCTCCTCTACGGCAGCACCGTTCTGGACGCAGGCTCCATCCTCAGCCTCTGCTGTCTGGGGCTCAACCGTCCGCTGACCGTCCGCGTCTGCACCGGCGCGCAGAGCGAAGAGTTCTGCCGCGAGATCCAGCGTTTCCTTACGACCCCGTCGCCGAGCGCCGTTTGAGTCTGCCAAAAGTGATATTGCGCCCTCCCGTTTCATACGCTTGTACCAGTTGAAACGGAAGGGTGATTTTTTATGCACAAACGTCTGCTTGGGATGCTGCTGGCAGTGCTGCTCACGGCGGCGCTCTGCCTTCCGGCACGCGCGGTCGAGCTGGAGCTGTCCGCACCGTCCGCCATTTTGATGGAGAAATCGACCGGCGAGGTTTTGTACGAGCAAAACAGCCATGAAAAGCTGCCGCCCGCCAGCGTGACGAAGGTGATGACGCTGCTTCTGGTGATGGAGGCGCTGGAGGACGGACGCATCGCATGGGACGACACCGTAACGACCTCCGCCGCGGCCGCCGCCAAGGGCGGCAGTCAGATCTATCTGGAGGAGAACGAGCAGCTTCCGCTGACGGAGATGCTCAAGGCCGTGGTCGTGGCGTCGGCAAACGACTGCGCCTGCGCGCTGGCGGAGCACATCGCCGGAAGCGAGAGCGCCTTTGCCGCCATGATGAACGCGCGGGCGGAGGCGCTCGGGATGACCGACACGCACTTTGTCAACTGCACCGGTCTTGACGACGGCGCGGACGCCTCTGAGCACCGCACGACGGCCTATGACATCGCGCTCATGTCGCGCGAGCTTCTGCGCCACGAGGAGATCAAAAAATACACGACCATCTGGATGGACACCGTGCGAAACGGGCAGTTCGGGCTTGCCAACACCAACAAGCTCGTGCGCTTCTACGACGGCACGACAGGGCTCAAGACCGGCTTCACCGCCGCAGCGGGCTACTGTCTGGCGGCCTCGGCGGAGCGCGGCGGCATGGAGCTGATCGCGGTGGTGATGCACTGCGACACGAGCGCGCACCGCTTTGAGGCGGCGAAGGCGATGCTCAACTACGGCTTTTCGAGCTATGCGCTGGCGCAGCCGCCGGCAGACGTGCAGATCCCGTCCGTCCCGGTCGTCCTCGGCCACGAGGAGGCCGTCACGCCCGTCCTGCGCGAGGCAAAGCCGGTTCTGATCGACAAATCGCTTGCCGCCCAGCTTTCCTCGGAGGTCTCGGTCGATCCGGCCGTCACCGCGCCGGTCGAAAAATGGCAGCGCCTCGGCACGCTCACCATGCGCGCCGGAGACGGCGTCATTGCAGAGCTTCCGCTCGTCGCGCCGGAGGCTGTCGCAAGGCTCACATGGTGGGATGTTTTCCGCCGCCTGCTGCGCGGCGTGTGCATGGGCTAGAAACCATATTTTGGCACGTTTTGCAAAAAAGCGCTTGACGCGCAGCCCGCTTGCCGCTATAATAAGCGTGACTGCAAAACAATCGAACACAGGGGCGCTGGAATTCCGGCTGAGATTGCGCATCGCGCAGGTCCCTCATACCTGATCCGGGTAATGCCGGCGTAGGAAGCTGATTCGTCATATTTTTGATGTTATCGTACTGCACTACACCCATCCGGTTGTCGTGCAGTACGTATTTTTTATTGGAGGTTCTTTTATCGTGAAGAACAAAAAGCTCTCCCTGCGCTGCCTCTGTGAGGCCGCAATCATGATCGCGCTTGCCCAGCTGCTCGGCTACATCAAGCTTTATGAGCTGCCGCAGGGCGGTTCGATCAACCTCGGCATGCTGCCGATCTTCCTGTTCTGTGCCCGTTGGGGCTTTGGCCCCGGTATGCTGGCCTCCTTCGCGTTCAGCCTGCTCCAGCTCTTCCTGGACGGCGCCTACGCATGGGTCTGGCAGTCCATCATCGGCGACTACATCCTCGGCTTCACCGTGCTCGGCTTTGCGGGCCTGTTCCACAAGAACCGCTTCGGCTTCTTCTACGGCGCCTTGCTCGGCTGCGCGCTGCGCTTCCTCTGCTCCTACATCACCGGCGTCGTGGCCTGGGGCGAGTATATGCCGGAAATGTTCTTCGGCATGACCATGACCACGCCGTGGATCTATTCCGCACTGTACAACGGTTTCTACATGCTCACCGACTGCATCCTTGTTCTCGTCGTCGGCTGGCTGCTGTGGAAGCCCCTCGGCAAGTACATCCGCGGCGAGGATCTTCAAAGAGCATAAGGCAGCACTGCATCACTGCACCTGCCTGCCAAATGATGTGATGTTTCCATAACGTCACCGGGCGCGGTTCCTTCTGGGGGGTAGGGCCGCGCCCCCTTTTTGCGTGAATCTTAGCACTCTCGCGTCAAGAGTGCTAAAATTCACAGACTGGTCACAATTCCTTCACAGAATATGCGATTTTCGGGGGTATCGTAATACTTGTCAAAGGGAACAAGCCCCGAGACAGACCCCGTACACAAGACGTCCGGCGCGCAGCCGGCGTCACAAAATAGAACGCATACAATATTGGAGGTATGAACCATGTTTGAACTCAGACCGTATCGTAAGAGCAGCGTCAGCTACTACAACCCCTTCCGTGAGATGGCAGACCTTGAGCGCTCCTTCTGGGGCGACCCCGATTCCCGCAATGCGCTTGCGGAATTCAAGACCGACATCACCGACGAGGGCGACCACTTCCTGCTGGAGGCCGATATGCCGGGCTTCGACAAGAAGGACATCAGGCTCGACATCCACGGCCAGACGCTGACCATCCGCGCCGAGCGTCTGACCAAGACCAAGACCGAGGAGAAGAAGGACCGCTACGTTTGCAGCGAGCGCTCCTACGGCAGCTACAGCCGCAGCTTCGACATCACCGGCATCGATGCCGCAGGCATCCGCGCCAGATACGCGAACGGCGTCCTCTCTCTGACGCTCCCGAAGAAGGCCGCAATGCAGCCCGAGCGCACCAGCGTCGAGATCGAGTGATCTTCCTGCATAAAATACCAAAGCGGCGGACGAAGAAATTCGTCCGCCGCTTGCGCGTTTCAGAAATGCTTTTGAAAAGCACAGCAGGAGCCCGAACGGGCTCCTGCTGATTGTTTTCAGAACAGGTTCTTCTCCGTGGCCTTGTCGAAGAAGTGCATCAGCTCCGGACGGAAGCTGTACTTGACAGCCTTGTGACCGCCGTGGAGCGTGTCGATGTCGATGTCGGTGGTCGGGACGACGATGACGACGTCCTTGCCGCTGGAATTGACGTGCAGATGCAGCTCGGAGCCCATCAGCTCGGAGACATCCACGGTGGCGTCGATGCCGTCCTGCGAGAGGTGGACGTGAACCGGACGGATGCCCGCGACGATGTCGGTCGGGACGTTGTCCATCTTCTTGAGCGCCTCCTGCTTATCGGCGGGCAGCTCAAAGTCCTTGCCCTGCACGGTCGCAACGTACTTGTCGCCCTTCTTGGTGAGAACAGCGTCAAAGAAGTTCATCTGCGGCGTGCCGATGAAGCCGGCGACGAACAGGTTTGCCGGGTGGTTGAACACCTCCTGCGGCGTGCCGATCTGCTGGATGAAGCCGTCGCGCATGATGACGATGCGGTCGCCGAGCGTCATGGCCTCGACCTGGTCGTGGGTGACGTAGACGAAGGTGGTGTCGATCTTCTCACGCAGCTTGATGAGCTCTGCGCGCATCTGGTTGCGGAGCTTGGCGTCGAGGTTGGACAGCGGCTCGTCCATCAGGAACACCTTCGGGTTGCGGACGATGGCGCGGCCGATGGCAACACGCTGTCTCTGACCGCCGGACAGCGCCTTGGGCTTGCGGTTGAGGTACTGCGTGATGTCGAGGATCTCGGCAGCCTCGCGGACCTTGCGGTCGATCTCTGCCTTCGGCGTTTTCTTGAGCTTCAGAGAGAACGCCATGTTATCATAGACCGTCATGTGCGGATACAGTGCATAGTTCTGGAAGACCATCGCGATGTCGCGATCCTTCGGGGCCACATCGTTCATCAGCTTGTCGCCGATGTAGAGCTCGCCCTCGGTGATCTCCTCAAGACCTGCGATCATGCGAAGCGTGGTGGACTTGCCGCAGCCGGACGGGCCGACCAGGACGATGAATTCCTTGTCCTTGATGTCCAGATTGAACTCCTGAACGGCGACAACGCCCTTTTCAGTGATCTGGAGGTTGGCCTTTTCCTTAACAGGCTCGTCGTCCACTTTCTTTTTCTTCTTCTTTTCTTCTCCGCTGACGAATGGGTAGATCTTCTTTACATTGACCAAACGTACTTCTGCCATAATTTTCTGACTCTGACAGCGCTGCCTCCGCAATGCGCTCCCTCACGGCGGCCGGGCTTGGCTGCCGCATTACGGCACGTCTCCACTGTGCCGCACCGCAAGTCCTGCGGGGTTGATATATCCTCCTTTTTTGCCGGAACAGGCCATATTGTGGATTGGCGATATTCCGACCAGATTACAAAATACAGTATACCAAACCGTACATCATTTGTGGACTGTTGTTTTTTATAAAATATTGTGCCTCGTTTTGTTGATTTTGCGGATACGTCTTGCATTTTTTCCACCGCCTGATAGAATAGAAGGCAACCAATTCAAGGGAGCGATGGATATGAAGGTCTACTGCCGCCGCCTGCACCGCGGCGATGATCTGCTCGCCGAGATCCGGCGTCTGGCACAGGAGGAGCAGCTGGAGGCGGGCGTGGTCGTCTCCGCAGTCGGCTGCGTGTCCCGCGCGCGCATCCGTGACGCCTCGGGCGTGCATGTGCGCGAGGTAAACGAGCACTGCGAGATTGTGTCCCTGAACGGCACCGTCAGCGCGGCGCGCTGCCATCTGCATATCGCGCTGTCAAAGGAGGATCTCTCCACCGTGGGCGGCCATCTCCTGCCGGGCTGCATCGTGAACACCACCTGCGAGCTGATCGTCGCGCCGCTGCGCGGCTGGCGCTTCGGCACGGAGCAGGACGCACAGACCGGCTACGACGAGATCGTATTTGAACAAACGAACGCAGGAGAAGAAGCATGATCAACACAAGTCTTTGCTATATCGAGCGCGGAGAGCAGTATCTGATGCTCCACCGCGTCAAGAAACAAAACGACCAGAACCATGACAAGTGGATCGGCATCGGCGGAAAGTTCGAGCCCGGCGAAAGCCCCGAGGACTGCGTCCTGCGCGAGGTGCGCGAGGAGACCGGCCTCACGCTCACGCACTGGCGCTACTGCGGCATCGTGACGTTCGTTCTCGCCGACTGGACGGAGTATATGCACCTGTTCTGCGCCGACGGCTTTGAGGGCACGCTCCGCGAGTGTGACGAGGGCGTTCTGGAGTGGATCGACAAGAGCGCGCTGCGCGCGCTTCCGATGTGGGAGGGCGACAAGATCTTCCTCGACCTGATGCAGGCGCACCGCCCCTTCTTCTCGCTCAAGCTCGTCTACGACGAGGCGGACGTGCTGCGCGCCGCCGTCCTCGACGGCAAGCCGCTTTTCTGATTTTACCGCGCCGCGCGGCATATTTTCTCTTGCTTTTTGTTGACATGCGGCGTATACTTGGTATCAGGCAAATTTTTGTTGAGATTTTGAGTGTAACAAACAGCTGCCCGCTGTTTTGTTGCACTCATTTTTTATGTTTTGAGGTGAAACTATGTACGATGTCATCATCATCGGCTGCGGCGTGGTCGGCGCGGCGTGCGCCTACGAGCTGTCGCGCTACGACCTGTCCGTCGCGGTTCTGGAAAAGAGCAACGACGTTGCAAACGGCACCACCAAGGCAAACTCTGCCATCGTCCACGCGGGCTACGACCCCCATCCCGGCACGAACATGGCGCGGCTGAACGTGGAGGGAAACCGGCTCATGCCGGAGCTCTGCAAAAAGCTGGATGTTCCCTTTCGGCAGAGCGGCAGCCATGTTCTGGCGTTCTGCGAGGCGGAGCTGGAAACGCTGAAGGCGCTCTACGCGCGCGGCGTTCAAAACGGCGTTGTGGGGATGAAGCTCCTCACCGGCGACGAGGCGCGCGCCATGGAGCCGAATCTCTCTGAGGCGGTCTGCGGCTCTCTGTGGGCGCCGTCGGCGGGCGTGATCTCGCCGTGGGAGCTGACGCTGGCGCTCATCGAAACCGCCGTCCGCAACGGCACGGAGCTGTATCTGCAATCGCCGGTGACGGCGCTTCGTCAGGAGGACGGCTGCTTCACCGCCGAGACGCCGAACGGCACGTTCCGGGCAAAATACGTCATGAACGCCGCCGGCGTCCACTGCGAGCAGATTGCCGCCATGCTCGGCTGCGCGGACTATGCGATCCAGCCCAACCGCGGGGAATACTACCTGCTCGACAAGTCCGAGGGTACGCGCGTGCGCTCGACCATTTTCCAGTGCCCGAATGAAAACGGCAAGGGCGTGCTCGTCTCCCCCACCGTCCATGGCAACCTGATCGTCGGGCCGAACGCCGTCAACATCTCTGACCCCGACGGCACGGAGAACACCGCCGAGGGTCTTGCCTTCGTGCGGGAGATGGCGCTCAGATCCGTCCCCTCCATCTCCTTCCGTGAGAACATCCGCAACTTCTCCGGCGTTCGCGCCAACCATCCGGACGACGATTTCCTGATCGGTGAAAACCGCCGCGTTCCCGGCTTTTACGAGCTGGCGGGCATCAAAAGCCCCGGCCTCAGCTCCGCGCCCGCCATTGCAAGGGACGCGTCCGCGTGGCTCGCGGGCAAGCTGCCGCTGACGCAGAAGGCGCATTTCATCGACACCCGCCGCCGCATCCGCTTTCAGGAGCTCTCCGCCGAGGAGAAAAACGCCCTCATCCGCGAAAACCCGCTCTACGGCCGCGTGATCTGCCGCTGTGAGACCGTCACCGAGGGTGAGATCGTCGCCGCCATCCACTCCCCTGTTCCGCCCACCACCGTCAACGGCGTCAAGCGCCGCGTGGGCGCGGGCATGGGACGCTGTCAGGGCGGCTTCTGCGGCCCGCGCGTGCAGGAGATTTTGTCGCGGGAGCTTGGCATTCCGATGGAACAGATCTTGATGGATCAGCCGGGAACGTACATCCTGACCGGCGAGACGAAGGGAGGCGCGCACAAATGAAAACCTGTCAGCTTGCCATCATCGGCGGCGGCCCCGCCGGTCTTGCCGCCGCATGCGCGGCCTATGACGCGGGTCTGCGCGACATTCTGATCCTTGAGCGCGACCGCGAGCTGGGCGGCATTCTGAACCAGTGCATCCACAACGGCTTCGGCCTGCACCACTTCAAGGAGGAGCTGACCGGCCCGGAATACGCGGGACGGTTCATCGGCATGCTCCGCAGCACCTCCGTCCGTGTCCTGTCCGACACGATGGTGCTGGATGTGACGCCGGAAAAGCACGTCTGCTGCGTCAACACCACAGACGGCTATCAGGAGATCTCCGCGCAGGCCGTCGTGCTGGCGATGGGCTGCCGGGAGCGCACACGCGGCGCGATCTCCATCCCCGGCACACGCTGCTCCGGCATTTTCACGGCCGGTGCGGCGCAGCGCTACGTGAACATCGAGGGCTATATGCCCGGAAAGCGCATCGTCATTCTCGGCTCCGGCGACATCGGCCTCATCATGGCGCGGCGCATGACGCTCGAGGGCGCGAAGGTGCTCGCCTGCGTCGAGCTGATGCCGTATTCCTCGGGTCTGAACCGGAACATCGTGCAGTGCCTGCATGATTTTGATATCCCGCTCTATCTCAGCCACACCGTCACCGACATTCAGGGAAAAGACCGCCTTGAGCGCGTGGTCGTCTCCGAGGTCGGCGCCGACCGCCGCCCCATCCCCGGCACGGAGATGGTCTTTGACTGCGACACGCTGCTGCTGTCGGTCGGTCTCATCCCCGAAAATGAGCTGACGCGCCGCGCGGGCATCGAAATGGACCGCCGCACCAGCGGCCCCAGCGTGTTTGAGAACATGGAGACCTCGCTTCCCGGCGTGTTTGCCTGCGGAAACGTCGTCCATGTCCATGATCTGGTCGATTTTGTCACGGCGGAGGCCGAAAAAGCCGGCAGGAGCGCCGCCGGATACGTTCTGCACGGCGCGGCGGCAGACGGCAGGACCTTCGCCACCGCCTGCGGCGCTTGCGTGACCTACACCGTCCCGCAGCACATCCGCCTTTCGGCGATGGAGGACCGGACCGAGGTCTCCTTCCGCGTGAACCGCAGCTTTGCAAAAAGCCGCGTGCTCGTGACGGACGAGACGGGCGCGGTCATCGCAAAATTCGCCCGTCAGCACATGGCGCCCGGCGAGATGGAGCACGTCGCGCTGCCGCGGGTGCTGCTGGAAAAGGCGGCGGGGCAGACGCTGACGCTCGCCTGTGAGGAGGTTTCGGAATGAAAGAACTGATCTGCATCGTCTGTCCGAACGGATGCCACTTGAAAGTAGACGAGGAAAACGGTTATAATGTGACCGGAAACAAGTGTGAGCGCGGCGCCGAGTACGGCAAAGCCGAGCTTCTGCACCCGATGCGCATGGTGACCAGCACGGTGCGCATCGAGGGCGCGTCCTGCCGCCGCCTGCCGGTCAAAACGAGCGCCGCCGTGGACAAAAGCAGGATCTTCGACGTCATGGCGCTTCTGGACGGCGTGTGCGTCCGCGCACCCGTCCATGCGGGCGACGTGATCGTCCCCGACCTGTTCGGCACCGGTGTTTCCATCATTGCCTGCAAATCCATGTAAGCGAATACTTTGAGGTCAGGAGGACAGACCATGAGCCGTTATCTGCTCGCCCTCGATCAGGGCACGACCAGCAGCCGCGCGATCTTGTTTGACGAGGATCAGAACATCGTCTCCGTCGCGCAGAAGGAATTCACGCAGTACTATCCCGCCTCCGGCTGGGTCGAGCACAACCCGATGGAGATCTATTCCAGCATCTACGGCGTCATGATGGAGGTCATCACGCAGTCCGGCATCGACGTGCAGGACATCGCCGCCATCGGCATCACAAACCAGCGTGAAACGACCGTCGTCTGGGACAGGACGACGGGACGCCCCATCCACAACGCCATCGTCTGGCAGTGCCGCCGTACCGCGCCCATCTGCGACGAGCTGGCCGCGCGCGGTCTGACGGACTACATCAAAAAGACGACCGGCCTTGTCCTCGACGCCTATTTTTCCGCCACAAAGATCAAGTGGCTGCTCGACAATGTCGAGGGCGCGCGCGAAAAAGCCGCCCGCGGCGAGCTGCTGTTCGGCACAGTCGATACATGGCTCATCTGGAAACTGACCGAGGGGCGCGTTCACATCACCGACTATACGAACGCCTCGCGCACGATGCTCTACGACATCCACAATCTCTGCTGGGACGAGCGGCTTCTCAAGGAGCTGGATATCCCCGCCTCGATGCTGCCGGAGGTGCACGACTCCTCCGAGGTCTACGGCACCTGCAACATTCAGGGCGTGAATGTTCCCATCGCAGGCATCGCCGGCGACCAGCAGGCGGCGCTGTTCGGACAGTGCTGCTTTGAGCAGGGAGAAGTGAAAAACACTTACGGAACCGGCTGCTTCTTATTAATGAACACCGGACACGAAGCCATTACCTCCCAGTCGGGTCTATTGACCACTATTGCTGCCAGCACAAGCAAGAACGTAGAATATGCCCTGGAGGGCAGCGTGTTCGTAGCCGGTGCCGGGATCCAGTGGCTTCGTGACAGTATGCGTATGCTCAAGACCTCTGCACAGTCCCAGGAGTATGCAGAGCATGTGCCGGATACCGCAGGGGTCTATATTGTTCCGGCATTTGCGGGCATGGGAGCCCCCTACTGGGATCAGTATGCCAGAGGAACCATCGTCGGCATTACCAGAGGCTGTACCAAGGAACATTTCATCCGAGCCACGCTGGAATCCATCGCATACCAGACGGCAGATGTGCTGGAAGCCATGGAGAAGGACAGCGGCATTGATTTAAAGAGCCTGAAAGTAGACGGTGGTGCCAGTGCCAATGATTTCCTTATGCAGTTCCAGGCAGATATCGTCAACACCCAGGTACGCCGTCCGGCATGTATCGAGACGACTGCTCTGGGAGCGGCTTATCTGGCAGGACTTGCGGTAGGCTATTGGAAGAATCGTGATGAGATCCGTGAGAACTGGCAGATCGGAGCATCCTTTGCACCGGAAATGGATGAAGAAGACTGCAAGAAACTGTTAAAGGGCTGGCATCGTGCGGTGAAATGTGCTCTTGCATGGGCAGAGGATGAAATCTAAATAAAACCTTAATTTTTTACGGGTGACATGTATTTTTGGCGGAGCAATCTTGTAAAGTGACAAAGTACTGTGGTATGATAACTATTTAGAATACCATGGCTGTTTATGATGGCCTCTGACAGGGGATGATCAATGACAGCTTGGGGATTCCGGAAAGGAACCGGCATGGATTTAAAGGGTTTACCACAGACCTGTCTCTTATACACATCTCCGAGCCC
>ERZ1026907.221-NODE-221-length-12410-cov-4.115743_pt1 | contig 12410 bp, 9 predicted proteins | sample MGYA00519468_ERZ1026907 | MGnify/ENA primary metagenome ERZ1026907 (study PRJEB26926, sample SAMN06164581) | human gut metagenome | biome: ENVO:00009003; feature: ENVO:2100002; material: ENVO:00002003 | host: Homo sapiens | place: USA | collected 2012 ...
ACGAGATCCTGAGATGTCTCGTGGGCTCGGAGATGTGTATAAGAGACAGACATGATATTGTATAGTGGGTGAGAGCAATGAAAAAGAACGTATCCGCAGCCGGACGCAGCGGCTGGCCCGCGCGTCTGCGGGCGCTGTTTCCCTTCTGCTGGCGCGATTTTGGCGTGTGTCTTGGCCTTTTGCTGCTGGCGGCGGCGCTGTGCCGGCTGCTTCGGCTGTTTGACGAGAGTGACGTGTTCGTCGCGCTGATCTTTGAGCTTGCGGTGGTGCTCGTCTCGCGCTTTACAACAGGCTATCTGTTTGGCGTTCTGGCGTCGATCATCGGCGTTTTCGGCATCAATTACATCTTCACCTATCCCTATTATGCCTTCAATTTCACCCTTTCCGGGTATCCGCTGACGTTTGTTGTGATGCTGGCCGTGTCGGTCACGGTCGGCACGATGACCACGCAGATCAAGCAGCAGGAAAAGCTGCGCGCCGAGGCGGAAAAGGAAAAAATGCGCGGAAATCTTCTGCGCGCCGTCTCGCACGACATCCGCACGCCGCTGACCTCCATCGTCGGCGGCATCGACACACTGCTGGAAAGCGGCGAGCAGCTCTCGCCGGAGCTTCGGACGGAGCTTTTGCAGAACATCCGTGACGAGAGCGGCTGGCTGATCGGCATTGTGGAAAATCTGCTGTCTGTCACGCGCGTCTCCGGCGCGGGCTCCATCAAAAAGGAGCTGGAGGCGGGCGAGGAGGTCCTGAGCGCCGCTGCCATGAAGATCGGCCGCCGCTATCCGGACATCCAGATCTCCGTCCGTGCGCCGCAGGAGCTTCTGTTCGTCCCGATGGACGCCATTCTCATCGAGCAGGTGCTCATCAATCTCATGGAAAACGCCATTCAGCACGGCGTCACGACCTCGCGGCTGGAGATTCATCTGTCCCGCAGGGACGGCAGCGCCGTTTTTGAGGTCGCGGACAACGGCCGGGGCATCGCCAAGGAGGCTTTTTCGCACCTGTTTGAGGGCGGCTTTACACATATCAACACCGGCAGCGGCTCCGATGTGCGGCGCAACATGGGCATCGGCCTGTCCGTCTGCCAGACGATCATTCAGGCGCACGGCGGCACGATCGAGGCGGAAAACCGCGCGCTCGGCGGCGCGATCTTCCGCTTCACGATTCCTTTGGAGGGGGAGCAATATGACGATCCGGGAAAAGATCCTCGTCATTGAGGACGAGCAGACCATCAGTAATTTCATCAGCGCCATCCTGACTGCCAACGGCTATGACGTGCTGCTTGCACGCAACGGCGCGGTCGCCGACAGCATGATCGCCTCGCACTGCCCCGACATCATCATTCTGGATCTCGGTCTGCCGGATATGGACGGCATGGAGATCCTGCACCGGGTGCGCGCGTGGTCGAAGGTGCCCATCGTCGTGGTCTCGGCGCGCAGCCATGAGCAGGACAAGGTCGCCGCACTCGACGCGGGTGCAGACGACTATCTGACAAAGCCCTTCGGCACCGAGGAGCTGATGGTGCGCATCCGCGCCGCCGTCCGCCATACCCGCACGCCGATCTCGAACGAATCCGTCGCCAACACCGGCATTTTCCGGGCGGGCGATCTCACCATCGACTATGCAAAGCACCGTGTCTACATTGCAGGGCAGGATGCGATGCTCACGCAGAACGAGTATAAGCTCGTCTCCCTTCTCGGCCTGCACGCGGGCAAGGTGCTGACGTATGACTATCTCATCCGCGCGCTCTGGGGCCCCAGCGCCCGCAGCGATAACCAGATCCTGCGCGTCAACATGGCGAACATCCGCCGCAAGATCGAGAAAAATCCGGCCCAGCCCGCCTATATCTTCACCGAGGTCGGCGTCGGCTACCGCATGATCGAGGGCGAGTGACCGGCAGAACAAAGAAATCCCCCGCAGAACTTCGCAAAAAGGAAGTCCTGCGGGGTTTTTTCTGTTTTCGCCGCATTGCGGCGCATTATTTTTCAATGACGCAGTATCCGTCGGAGTCGAGCACGACAAAGTCCTCGCTGCATTCCAGCAGTCCGCCGCCAAGGCGCAGCCTGCCGCCGCTCGGAAGCCGCCACGGCTCCGCCGCGCGGTTGCAGCAGACGGCGAAGGTCTGCTTTTCAAAGCGTCTCAAAAACAGCAGCCGGCCTCCGCCCGCCTCCAGAACGGTCACATCGCCGCGCCGGAGCGCCGGGCTCTCCTTTTTCAGCCGCGCCAGCGTCGTATAGAACGCCTGAAGCGGCTCGTCCTCCGCGCCCCACGGGTAGAATTTCCGGTTGAACGGGTCGCGGTAACCGTCCATGCCCGCCTCGTCGCCATAATAGATGCACGGCGCACCCGGCAGCATGAACTGTAAAAACGCCGCCATCCGCAGCAGGTGCAGCGCGCGGCTGCGCGTGGGCGCGTCCATATGCCGTCTGGCAAGCTCGGCGCGGCCGGCGTCGGTCGGATCGACCAGCGCGGTGAGTGCGCGCGGCGTGTCGTGCGTGGAAAGGATGTTCATGGCGGCGCTCAGGACATCGGACGGGTAATTCTCCGCGATGGTCATGATGCGCTCGCCAAGCTGCTCGCCGCCGTCCTCCCCGCGGATATAGCGCAGGATCGCTTTCTGCCACGGGTAGTTCATGACGGAGTCGAGCTGCCGCCCGGTCAGGTAGCGCCGGCGGACGCCGTAGGCGACCTTGTTCGACGCGTCCTCCCACACCTCGCCGATGAGGATGGCGTCCGGCTTCAGCTCGCGCAGGCGCTTCCTCAGCCGCGCCAGAAACGCGTCCGGCAGCTCGTCCACCACATCGAGGCGGTAGCCGTCAGCTCCGAGGCGGAGCCAGTGCGCAAGGACGCTGTCCTCGTCCTCAATGATATAGCGGATGTAGCTTTCGTTCATCTTATCGACGCACGGCAGCGTGGTGATGCCCCACCAGCTTTCGTATACGTCGGGATAGTGCTTGAACTGGAACCAGTTGCGGTAGGGGGAATCGGGGTTTGAGATCGCGTTCTGGAAATACGGGCTGCGGCTTCCGACGTGCGAAAACACGCCGTCGAGCACGACCTTCATCCCGAGCGCATGCGCCCGGCTGCACAGCGCGGAGAAATCCGCCTCCGTGCCGAGCATCGGGTCGATGCGCTTATAGTCGTAGGTATCGTAGCGATGCGTGGAAAATGCCATAAAAATGGGGTTGAGATACAGGATCTCCACGCCGAGCTCCTGCAAATACGGCAGCTTTTCGCAAATACCGTTCAGATTCCCGCCGTAGAAGTCGTTATTCAGCACCTCGCCGTGCTCGTCCGGCAGATAGACCGGGACGTCCGACTTATCCTCATGCACCCAATAGGGCTGGAGCTTTTCCGCGCAGTTGCAGCAGCCAGACTGATAGAACCGGTCCGGGAAGATCTGGTACATGACCGCGCCGCGCAGCGCCTCCGGGACGGGATACGCATCCTCCACGCAGCTGAGCTGCCAGAAGTCGCCCGCCTCCATATTGGTGTCGTTTCCCTGCTTATACAGCCGGAACTGCTCGTTCTTCGTCGTGACACGGAAGCAGTAGAAATACAGTCCCGCACGCTCGAGCGAGAACGCGGCGCCAAAGCACTCGTAAAGCGCCCCCGTCTCCTGCCGCGAAAGGGCGACCTCCCGCGCGGGCGTGCCGTCCTCCTGCAAAAGCAGCAGCTCCACATGCTCCGTCCGGCAGCTCACGGGAATCTGGATGTGCAGCGTGCAGACCTCTCCCGGTCTCAGGACGCCGAAAGGCGTCTTGAACTGGGAGAGCTTGCTGTCAAACAAAATCCGCATAGTACCCCCGTCTTACAGATGCCAGATATTGTCCGCGTACTCGCGCACGGCGCGGTCAGAGGAGAAAATACCCGCCTTCGCGGTATTGACCAGCATCATGGAGGCGAACTTGTCGCGGTCAAGATATGTCTCGGACGCGCGCTTCTGCGCGGCGGCATAGCTCTGGAAGTCGGCAATGGTCATATAGCTGTCGGGCGTGCCGAAGCGGTTTGTCAGGAGGGAGGCATAGATGTCGTCAAAGCGCTGGCCAAGGACGCCGGAGGTCAGCATCCGCATCACGCGCTCCAGCTCCGGGGTCATAAAGTCGTGCGGGTCATAGCCGCGCCGCCAGAGGGCATCGACCTCCTCCGCCGTCATGCCGAACAGGAACATGTTCTCGTCTCCGACCTGCTCGCGGATCTCGACGTTCGCGCCGTCGAGCGTGCCGATCGTGACCGCGCCGTTGATCATCAGCTTCATGTTGCCGGTGCCGGAGGCCTCCGTTCCGGCAGGCGAGATCTGCTCGGACACATCCGCCGCCGGAATGATATGCTCGGCGTAGGAGCAGTTGTAGTTCTGCACGAACACGACCTTCAGCTTGTCCTGCACAGCCGGGTCGTTGTTGATCAGGTCGGCGATGCGGTTGATATAGCAGATGATCGCCTTTGCGCGGCGGTAGCCGGGCGCAGCCTTCGCGCCGAAGATGCAGACCGTCGGCGTAAAGTCCCTGATCGTGCCGTCCTTGAGGCCGAAATAGATGTCCATGACAGACAGCGCGTTCATAAGCTGCCGCTTATACTCATGCAGGCGCTTGACCTGCACGTCAAACAGGAAGCTCGGATCAAGCTCCACGCCCTCGTGCTCGCGGATGACTCTGCAAAGCTGCTTTTTCTTTTCCAGCTTGATGGCGTTGAACTGCTTGACGGTCATATCGTCGATCATCGGCTTCAGCTCTGCCAGCCGGTCAAGGTCGGTCAGGAAGCCGTCTCCGATGCGGCTTTCGATCAGACCGCAGAGCTCCGGGTTGCTGAGCCCCAGCCAGCGCCGCGGCGTGATGCCGTTGGTCTTGTTCTGGAAGCGCTCGGGGAAGACCGCATACCAGTCCTTGAACAGATCGTGCTTCAGGATCTCCGAATGGATCTTCGCGACGCCGTTGACCGCGGTGGAGACGTAGACCGACATGTTCGCCATGTTGGCGCTGCCGCCCTTGATGATCGCCAGCCCCGCATTCGGATACTCGTGCTTGAGGCGGGCGTCGATCTTCTCGATCACCTCGCAGATCTCCGGCACGACCGAGCGCAGAAGCTCCATATCCCACTTTTCCAGCGCCTCGACCATGACCGTGTGGTTGGTATAGGCAAAGACGTGGGATGCGACCTCGAACGCCGCCTCAAAGTCCATCCCCTCCAGCATCAGAAGGCGGATCAGCTCCGGGATGGACATGGCGGGATGCGTGTCGTTGAGCTGGATGGCGGTGAACTCATGCAGGCGGTAGAAGTCGTTTCCGTGCGCGGCGCGGAACTCGCGCAGGATGTCCTGAAGCGAGGCGCTGGAGAGGACATACTGCTGCTTGATGCGCAGGCGCTTTCCCTCCCAGGTGGAGTCGTTCGGGTACAACACGCGCGTGATGTCCTCGGCCTTGTTCTTCTTTTCCAGAGCCTTTGCATAGTCCTGCGCATTGAAGGCGTCAAAATCCAGCTCCTTCTCCGCCTCACACTGCCAAAGGCGCAGTGTGTCGATCGTGTTCGTGCCGTAGCCGATGATCGGCATGTCATACGGCACGGCGTTGACGGTCTGATCCGCGAAATGCACCTTCACGGTGAGCTTGTCGCGACGGTGGCTCCACGGGTCGCCGTATTTTGTCCAGTCGTCTGCGTTCTCGCGCTGACGGTCATGCTCAAACGACTGCTTGAACAGGCCGAAGCGATACCGCAGGCCGTAGCCCGTCAGCGGCAGGTCGGACGTTGCGGCACTGTCGAGGAAGCACGCCGCCAGACGGCCAAGGCCGCCGTTTCCGAGTGCCGCGTCCTCGATTTCCTCCATGCAGCCGATGTCAACGCCCTTTTCCAGAAAGGCCTTCCTGACCTCGTCGAGGATGCCCATGTTCAGAAGATTGCTGAACACCAGCCGCCCAACCAGATACTCGGCGGAAAAATAGAACGCGCGGCGGCCCTCGGCCTGCCGCTGTCTGGTCTGCGTCCAATGCTCGTTGCACTCCATCATCAGGACAAGCCCGAGGCACTCATGCAGGCGCTCAGGCGTGGTCTCCTGAAGCGTCTCGTCATGGCGCAGCTTGAGCATGGCCTCGGTCTGCTGGACGATTCGTTTTACGTGATAGCTCATAAATGCACTCCTTATTTCGGTCTGGATCATGTGCCTGCGGAAAGCATCCGGCAGGCTCTCAAACGCGGACGCGATGGCCCGGTTCGCGCTTGAAAAGGCTTCGTGGCGCTGCGCGCACAAGTTCCGCATCTGCGTCACGGCCTGTGAACGTTCAGTAATTGCGAGCTTGCCGGATGGCCGCTTTTGCCTCAGCGTCCGGCGGCGGCCGTCAGGCCTGCGATCTGCTGTGCAAGCGCGTCCGTAAGCTGCTCGCGCGTGGCGCGCCAGCGCCAGTTTTCCACCTTGAGCGTCCCCGGCTCGTTCATACGCGCCTCAGCGCCAAGGTGCAGATAGTCCTGCATCTGCGCGACAAAGAGATCGGCCTTCGACTGCATACCGGCATCGATGATGGCCTGCGGCAGATCGTCCTCCGCACCAAGGTGCAGATAGTCGCGCGCGTATGCCTCGTTTTCGGCCGGAAGGCTCGCCGCCCACTGGTAGAGCGTCTCGTTGTCGTGCGTTCCGGTATAGCAGATGCAGTTGCGGCTGTAATTGTGCGGCAGGTAGTTGCTCGGCTCGCGCGGATCAAATGCAAATTCCAGCACCTTCATGCCCGGGAAGCCGGACTCGTCCACAAGACGGCGCACCTCGGGCGTCAGGAAGCCGAGATCCTCGGCGATGAAATCGATCTCCGGGTAGGCGTCCTTGATGGCGCTGACGAGCTTCATTCCCGGCCCCTCGACCCACTTGCCGCAGCGTGCGGTGCGGTTTCCCGCAGGAATGCTCCAATAGCTGGAGATGCCGCGGAAATGGTCGATGCGCACCACGTCGAACGTCCGTCCCGCCGCACCGATGCGCTTGAGCCACCAGTCATAGCCGTCCTGCTCCATCTTGTCCCAGTCGTAGATGGGATTTCCCCAGTACTGTCCGTTGCGGCTGAAGCCGTCGGGCGGGCAGCCCGCCACGCAGCGCGGCCGGCGCGTGCGCGTGAGCTGGAAGTTTTCAGGATTTCCCCACACGTCCGCCGAATCGAGCGGCACATAGATGGGAACGTCGCCGATGATGCGCACGCCCTGCTTTTTGGCGTAGGCGCGCAGCGCATCCCACTGTTTCCGGAAGACGTACTGCAGGAAAAAGCGATACTCCACGTCGTCCTTGAGCATCTCCCCGTAGGCGCGCATCGCCTCGGGCTGGTGCATCCGGATGTCGTGCGGCCACTCGGTCCACGGGCCGTCGCCGAAGTGGCTCTTGACGGCCATGAACAGCGCATACTCGCGCAGCCACCAGCCCTCACGCTCCACATACCCGGCAAAATCCTCCGGCGGGTCGAGCCGGAACCGGCAGAACGCCGTTTGCAGCAGCTTTGCGCGGCAGTCGTACATCGTGCGGAAATCGACCTGATCGTCACGCTCGCCCCAGCGGACGGCTTCTGCCTCACTGCGCTTGAGCCAGCCCTTTTCGATCAGCTGCTCCGGGTCGATGAAGTACGGGTTTCCGGCGAATGTCGAAAACGCCTGATACGGCGAATCGCCGTAACCCGGCGGGCAGATCGGGAGGATCTGCCAATAACTCTGTTTTGCTTTTTTCAGAAAATCCACGAATGCATACGCTTCCGCACCCAGATTTCCGATGCCGTACGGCGACGGAAGGGAGGAAATGTGCATCAGGATCCCACTGCTTCTGTTCATAATCTTTCACTCTTTCGCGAGATTCCGAACGCTTTCCCGGCAGGAGAGCGTGAACGGAACGGTAATATGCTTTGCAGGCGCGCCGTTTTCTACGCACGCCATAAGGATCTCGAAGCTGCGCTGCGCCAGCCGGTCGAGCGACTGGGTGATCGTTGTGAGCTTCGGACAATAATAGCCTCCGATGGCCAGACCGTCGTAGCCGACAACGGAGATGTCCTCCGGCACCCGAAGGCCCGCGTCGCAGGCGGCGCGGATGGCGCCGATGGCGATGACATCCGCCATCGCAAACACCGCCGTGACCTCGGGCGTGTCGCGGAGCACAGCCTGCATCCCCTGATAGCCGGAGGCGTAGCTGTAGCGCCCCGTGTGGTACAGCCGCGGCTCGTCAAACGCCATGCCGCAGCGCGCGTAGGCCTCCAGACAGCCCTCATAGCGAAGGGCGCTGGTGTCAGACAGGCTCCGGTCGCCGCCGAGCACGGCGACGTCTTTATGACCGGCGCGCAGCAGGTATTCCACCGCGCATGCCGCGCCCTTTCGGTCGTCGGTCGTGACGCTCGAGAGGTTTTCAAAGGGCAGCCTCGAGGCGTCGTTCGTAACGACAACGGTGGGGACAGTGATACGCGCAAAATCCTGCTCAAAGTAGGTGTTCGTCGCGCCGAGGAACATCAGGCCCATCGGCTTGCGCTCCGCGCAGAGCTGCACGGCGCGCTTGACCTCATTCGCGTCCTCGTCGATGAAATCGACGATCAGCGGATGCTCCGTCGCGGCAAACAGCGCCTGAAGCTGCTCAACGAGCGAGGCGAACATCTCATTCGCCGTGCCCTTGACTACGGCCGCAATACAGTTGCTGCGCTGCTGCTTGAGCGTTTTTGCGTTTGTGTTGAGCTGAAACCCGCGCTCGTGAACAATGGCAAGGATGGCGTCTCGCGCCTTCTGGCTGACATTGGGCTGGTTGTTGAGCACGCGGGAGATGGTTCCGACGGAATAGCCGGTTTCTTTTGCAAGATCTTTGATCGTCATAGCGCTGCCTCGCTTCGGGAAATATCGGTCTGCACGCTGCGGATTTTAACCCTTGACCGCACCGGCTGCAACACCCTTGATGATATATTTCTGGCAGCAAAGATAGAAAACAATGACCGGAACGATGGACAGCAAGATCAGTGCCATGGTTGCGCCCATGTCGACTGAGCCGTAGCTGCCCTTTAGGTACTGGATGTGGATGGGGATGGTACGAAATTCATTGATATCCAAAACCAGATAAGGCAGGAGGTAATCGTTCCAGACCCACATGATTTCCAGAACGCCGACAGAAATGAAGGTCGGCTTCATCATGGGCAGGACGACCCGAAAGAAGGTCTGTACAGCGTTGCAGCCATCAATCACAGCCGCTTCTTCAATGGAACGCGGAATGGACTTGACAAAGCCCGTGAACATAAACACAGCAAGGCCGGCACCGAAGCCGAGGTAGACAATGGGGATCGTCCACGGACGGTTGAGTTTCAGAGTATCGGCGGTCTTTGCCAGTGTGAACATGACCATCTGGAACGGAACAACCATGGAGAACACGCACAGATAATACACAATGCGGCAGACAAGGCTGTCGACGCGTGAGACATACCACGCGGCCATAGAAGTGCACAGGAGAATCAGGGTTGCAGAGAGCAACGTGATGATCAGGCTGTATTCAACGGATTTGTAGAACGGGTAGTTTCCGAAAGTCATACCCTTGATATAGTTTTGAACCCCCATGAATGTATTCTTTGCTGGAAGCGCAAATGTATCCAGATTGATGGCGGCGTTCGACTTGAACGAGTTGACCAGAACGATAAGGATCGGGTAAAGGTACGCGACAGCGATGAGCGCAAACACGACCGTCAGGATGGTATGTGAGCGGCGCTCTTTCTGGAAACCGTTGTTTTTCATTACTGATCGACCTCCTTCTTTCTGGTGGCTATAAGCTGGGCGACGCTGATGATCGCTACCAGGACAAAGAATATGACGGCCTTGGCCTGTCCAGGGCCCTTGGAGTTGGAGGTGTTGGAGTTGACGATGTTCAGCGCCAGCATCTCCGTTGTCTTGATAACATTGCCGTCAGCCAGTGTTCTGAACGGAGAGCCACCGGTAAGGGCAAGGTTCTGGTCATAGAGCTTAAAGCCGTTGGTTAACGAGAGGAACGTACAAATGGTGATAGACGGCATGACGTTCGGGATAGTAATATGCCAGAGGGTCTTCCAGCTCGAAGCGCCGTCGATCTTCGCAGCCTCGAGCATATCCTCCGGGATGGCTTGCAGACCTGCGATATAAATGATCATCATGTAGCCGATCTGCTGCCAGCACATGAGGATAATGAGTCCCCAGAAGCCGTATTTGGTTTCCAGAACAACTGCTGTGTTATAATTGCTGAGGATACCGTCGAAGATCATGAGCCAGATGTAGCCCAGAACAATGCCGCCGATCAGGTTCGGCATGAAAAAGACGGTGCGGAACAGATTCGAGCCCTTGATGCCTTTGGTCAGAACATACGCAACAGCAAAGGCAAGCACGTTGATGATGACAAGGGACACAACTGCGAACAGTGCCGTATACCAGAACGCATGGAGGAAGCCCTCGTCGTGGAAAATGGTCTGATAGTTTTTCAAGCCAACCCAAGTCCACTTGCTGGTCGTTTTGAACTTGCAGAAGGACAAGAACAGCCCTTTTGCAAATGGATACAGGAATCCCACGCAGAATGCTGCGAACGTTGGCAGCAGGAACAGCCATCCCCAGCGTTGGATCGGGCGGCGGATCAAGCTGCATGACAGAGCCGAGTTGCTTTGTTTTTTTTTCATCTTGCTTCTCCTCTTTCTTCTTGAAAATTTTGCAGACCAGCGTCCGGTTTCCAGACGTTTGTCTGTAAGATCTTCTGGCAATACTTCACAATTCAGCAAACCACTTCGACAGGTGATTTTTCATCAAATCAAGGATTGAAGATCAAAGGGGCGCTATACCTGCCTCGTGTTTTTCAAACCGCAGATTTGGCGGAAAAGCTCCGTCGAAGCGCACCGACACGCTTGCGCGTTGTTGTTTTCTGCCTTTTCCGAAAAAGGGGGGCTTTGCAGCCCCCCTTTTATACTTGGATCGCGTCTTATATTACTTATGCGTTTTCCTTTGCATACTGCGTTGCCCAGCCCTGCACAAATGCAGTCTCGACAGCAGCCCAGTCGCCGGTTCCGGCAGTGTACTGCGTCAGAGCGTCAACAACGGCAGCGCGCCAGTCGTCAACAGCGGGAGTCCAGTTGAATGCCCAGGTCACAACGTAGTTGCCCTCGGCGGTGTACTTGTTGGCGTTCTGGAAGAAGACGTTCTCCGGCTCCTTTGCGTCCTTGAACGGGCAGGGGCCAAACTCTTCCGCCAACATCGTGGTACCTTCGTCAGAGGTGACGACCCAGACAAGGAAGTTGATGGTAGCCTGAATGTCTTCCTCAGAAGATTCGTTGTTGATGGCCCAGCAGTTCTCGGTACCTGCGCACAGGCCGGCCTTATCTTCGCCTTCCACACCGCAGTAGATGGGGATCATGGCCAGATCGTCAGGGTTCATGCCGAACGTACCGGTCAGGTTGGAGTATTCCCAAGTGCCGTTCTGATAGAAAGCAGCCTTGCCCTCGCCGAACTCAGCCTCGGACTCATCGCCGGTGGCCGTCGCCAGAGCAGCGCCGGTGGTAGCGGTGTCGGTAGTGTAGAGGTCCCAGATGTTCTTGAAGTTTTCAAGATAAGCGCCAGTGATGGTGGCGGGCTGCTCGGTGACGTTGTCGTCACGGAACTCGTAGAACAGCGGCATGTTGGCCAGATGGCCAGAGAAGCGCCAGCTGGACGAGCTGTCAAGGCCGGCGGAGGAGAACGCATCAAAGCCAAGCTCCTCAGCACGCGCATGGATGTCATCGGCAACAGCCTTCAGCGAAGCGAAATCGGTAATTTCATCGATGGAGTGGCCAGCCTTCTCAAGCAGTGCCTTGTTAACAATGATGCCGAACGCCTCATAGCAGTATCCGATAGACAGGGTCTGGCCGTCCTCACCCTTGAGGTTAAAGGCCTCGGTGGTCATCTGATCCATGATGGCCGTGCCATCGAGCGGATAGCAGTAGTCACCATAGGAGTTGATGGCGCCCTGATTTCCACACTGGAACAGGGTCGGAGCGGAACTCTTGTCAAGCTCGGCTGCAAGAGTGGTGTCGTAGGTGCCGGAAGCAGCAGTGACGACTTTGACAGGAACACCGGTCTGCTCGGTGTAGGTAGCGGCAAGCTTCTGCCATGCTTCGTCCGCTTCGGGCTTGAAGTTCAGGTAGTAGACGGAGCCGGAAGCGGGCTCGGCAGGAGTGTCCTCCGCGGGCTTGTCTTCCTTCGGCTGATCGGCCGTCGTGTTGTCCTTCGGCTGATCGGTGGTGTTGTTGTCAGCGGGCTTCTCGGTGGACGCGCAGGCGACCAGAGCGAAGACCATGACCAGTGCAAGAAGCAATGCGATGATCTTTTTCATGATGTAATTCCTCCTATAGATTTTGTCGCAGATATTGCCTGATTGAAAACTGGAAACGTTTCCAGTTCCAACGCGTTTATTATACTACGATTTGTTTCCCGCTGCAAGCAAATTT
>ERZ1026907.223-NODE-223-length-12367-cov-6.844298_pt1 | contig 12367 bp, 9 predicted proteins | sample MGYA00519468_ERZ1026907 | MGnify/ENA primary metagenome ERZ1026907 (study PRJEB26926, sample SAMN06164581) | human gut metagenome | biome: ENVO:00009003; feature: ENVO:2100002; material: ENVO:00002003 | host: Homo sapiens | place: USA | collected 2012 ...
GAGATCCTGAGATGTCTCGTGGGCTCGGAGATGTGTATAAGAGACAGGTGTAGACCCGTGCCTTCAGCTCGCTGTTGAGCATATACAGCCCCTTGCTGTCACCGCCGAACAGCTCCATCTTGGTGATGAGGTCGGCGGCGTTCTTCTCCTCCTCGCCCTGCTCCTTAATGAACCAGTCCAGCATCTGCATGGCGCGGAAGTCCCTGACCTCGTATGCGGCGGCGTAGATGGCATTGATGCTGGCGGTGACCAGCATCTCGTGTTCCAGTGCTCTTTTCAGCGGGGCCATGTGGTCGCCTCGTTCCCACTCCGGCTTTGCGATAGCCTCAAAGGTGACGCCCTCGCCGTTATTCTGCAAATACTGATAAAACAGCATGGCGTGATCCCGCTCCTCCTGCGCCTGTACCCGGTACCAGTTCTCAAAGCCGTCTAAGCCCACGGAAGCATAGTAGTTGGCAAAATCCAGATACAGATAGGCGGAGTAGAACTCCTTGTTGATTTGCTCGTTGAGCAGCTTCGATACATTAGCGTTCATTGGGTGCCTCCTTCAGCGTTGTTTTCTTCCTGTTCCCTGCAATCGGGACAGATATACCTGATTTTAAGATCATACGAGAGAATATCGCGCCCCAGCGCGTGCTCGATCCGGCTCTGCATATCCGGCAGGTGGATATCCTCGATTTTCCCGCACCGGCTGCAAATCAAGTGATCGTGCCGTTCCGTCCGGTCGTACCGGTCCGGCGAACCCGACTCCGTGATGCGGTGCAGCAGACCCTCCTCCGCCAAGGCGTTCAGATGCTTATACACGGTGCCAATGGCGATGCTGGGATGCTCCTTTTTCATCTCCAGGAACACCTGCTCCGCCGTGGGGTGCCGCTGCAGCTCCGTGACGGCGGCCAATATCTCTTCTGCGTATCTCGGCATACTGCCAGCCTCCTAAAAACAAGAATAAGTCTTATTCTTTTGCTTTTATTATACCTATATTTTTTTCTCTGTCAACAACCACAAAGGGCTTGTGCTCCAAAAGCTGCCTCGAAGCCGATTTTCTCAAATTATGTGACGCCGTCACAGTAAAACCGCTTGTCACGCGGTAATACTACGCATAAAAGCACAGCCGCAGAGTACCTCTGTGGCTGTGCTTTGTGTTCAGTTGCTCACTGTTGTGTGGACTGGATATGGAGAGACAACATATCTCCCGATCTTACATGGGTTATCTTATCTGCCATCACTCTGGCAATTTGCCTTGCAGATATGTCGGCATTCCCGCTGCGGTCGTATCCGGCCTGACCTTAAACATGGCTTTTTCAATCTACCTCCCTTATCGGTTTTCCGCGATATATTTCTCCGCCATGTGGACTGCCACCGCGCCGTCCGCCACGGCGGTGACCACCTGACGGAGGGGCTTCGTCCGCACGTCGCCCACGGCGTAAACGCCGGGAATACTGGTTTCCGTGGTCTCTCCGGCCACGATATAGCCGCCGCCGTCCAGCTCCAGTTGACCCACCGCCAGCGCCGTGGCGGGCTGTCGGCCCACGCTGACAAATACGCCGTCGCAGTCCACCACGCTTTCCTCACCGGTGACGGTGTCCCGCAGGCGGACGCCGGTCAGCCTGTCCCCGGAAAGCAGCGCGGAAACGACGCTGTTCCAACGGAATTCCACGTTTTCGGCCTGTGCCAGCGGCTCGTGATAGATCTTGGTGGCCCGCAGGGTGTCTCTGCGGTGGACGAGGATCACTTTTTTCGCCACGCGGCTGAGAAGGAGGGCATCTGCCGCGGCGGAATTGCCGCCGCCCACCACGACCACCGTTTTGCCCTTGTAAAACATCCCGTCGCAGGCGGCGCAGTAGGCCACGCCCCGGCCCACCAGTTCCGACTCTCTGGCCACGCCCAGCGTTCTGGGGTTCGCACCGGTGGCCAGCACCACGGTTTTCCCCAGAAAGATCCCCTCGCTTGTCTCCACGAGCTTGGGAACCGCCGTCAGATCCATGCGGAGGACTTCTGCGTATTCGCTGCGTGCCCCGAAGCGCTCCGCCTGCTTTTGCATCTTCTCCGCCAGAGAGAAGCCGTCGATCCCGTCCTCAAAGCCAGGATAGTTGTCGATCTGCTCGGTCAGGGCCATCTGCCCGCCGGCGGACAGCTTTTCCAGCACGACGGTGTCCAGCCCCGCCCGTGCCGCGTACAGGGCGGCGGTGTAGCCGCCCGGGCCGCCGCCCACCACGAGCATATCATAAACATGATTGTTGTTCATATCTGAACCCTCCGTTATTTCGCCAAGGCTTCCTGAATGAAACGGTCGATCTCTGCCTTTGAGCCGGGCGCGGTGATGGAATCCACGGCCTTTCCGTTCCGGTACAGCACCAGAGTTGGGATGACCTCGATCCCCTCGGCCCCCGCCAGCCGCGGCTCCTCGTCAATATTGATCTTGCCGACGGCAAGGCTGTCCGCGTATTCCTCTCCAATCTTCTCATACGCAGGGCCGATCCTCCGGCAATAGCTGCACCAGGGCGCCCAGAAATCCACCAAAACAGGCTTTTCCTCCCGGATCAACTGCTTAAACTGCTCCTGATTCATATTCATAGCTGCCATATCTGTCAGCTCCTTTCCTTTGTTTGGGTATTCTCAAGACTCCGGTCTCGCCCCACACCACATCGTGACCTCAACCTGAGATGACGGTACTCTGCCCTTGGGACATAAAGCAGATGAGTAAGACCATCATCTGTACGAAAATAGCTGCGGTTTGTTGCAGCTTATTCTGCGCAGAGCTCAGCCACCAGAGCGTCCATCTGCGCTTCGCTGGTTTGGTTCAATGCACCACGCAGAGACACTACCGTTTCGTAAAGGTGGATATCCTTCATCTCCTCCAATTTGGTGCGCATCAGCCGCGCGGCAGCAGGTGCCCAAGAGCCGTCTTCAATAAGGCCAACCCGGCGGTTTCGGAATCCCTTTGTCTGTAAATGTTCCAAAAACTCCTTCATGGGCGGAAACAGTCCTCCGTCATAGGTGGCGCTGGCTAAAACCAACTTCCCGCAGTAGAACGCACTGGCAACAGCGTAGGAAAGATCTGTCACAGTGAGATCACATATGTTGACCTGTACGCCTTTTTTCTCTAATTTACCCTTGAGGGTCTTCGCCGCATGGGCAGTATTTCCATGGATGGATGCGTGGGCAATCAGTATGCTCTCCGATTCTTCTGGTTCCCATTGTGACCAGAGATCATAGAGCCGCAGACACTCCTCCAGCCCTTCTGTAAGCACGGGACCGTGGAGCGGGCAGATTGTTTTGATCTCCAGCGCGGAGATTTTTTTCAGCAGAGCCTGCACCTGTGCGCCATATTTCCCGATAATATTGTAATAATACCGTCGGGCCTGTGGCACCCAGGGGGCACGGGCAGTCCGTTCCAGTGAGCCAAAGCGTCCGAAGGCATCCGCCGAGAACAGGATTTTTTCCGTTTCCTCATACGCCGTCATCACCTCCGGCCAGTGTACCATCGGCGCCAGCAGAAAGCGCAGCCGGTGCAAACCCAAGGAAAGCGTATCTCTTTCGCCAACCTCCAGCATACGGTCTTCCGACAATGCACCTGTGCCGAAGAACTGCTTGATCAGGGTAAATGTTTTCGCGTTTCCCACGATCTTCATCTCCGGGTACTTTTGTGCCAGCCGCATGAGGCTGCCGGAATGATCCGGCTCCATGTGTGTGACCACAAGATAGTCGGGGCTGCGCCCCTCCAACACCCGCGCCACATTGGAAAGCCATTCTTCCGCCGCCCGTGCGTCCACGCTGTCCATCACGGCGATCTTCTCATCCAGAATGACATAGGAGTTGTAGCTCACTCCCATAGGCTGGACGGGGTACTGGTTTTCAAAGAGTGCCAATGTGTTATCATCCACCCCTACATAGCGGATGGCATCTGTTACCGTTTGGATAGCCATATAAAAAATACCTCCTATTTTCCTTACTCAGACTCTGACTGATAGGTTCTTCTTTTCTAATGAAACATACGCTCAACCGCGGATTGACGGTCGCGCATTTTACCGTTGCCTTGCTTCCCCCAGAGTCGTTACATGTGGTACACCGCAGCGGAGCGAAGTCCTTCCGGCAGGCCGTCGGGCGCAGCAGGTGAAAGTTCCCAGCGTACCTGCCCCGCCCACTGGGAGGCGACGGCGGAGAAGTGGAGCATGACAATACCGAGATCCAATGCGGCATCCAAATTATCGGTGTAGGCATCCTCCTGCTGCACCAAATAGATGCTGTGATCCTGTACAAGGAAGCCATAGGGCTGACGGTTGAGATAGCTGGGGGAGAGCGAAGCGGCGTAGATGGACTGCCAGAGCATATCGTCGTAGAAGTCCATCATCTCGTCAAGCCCAGACTTGTTGCTCCAGCTCCCCATGTGAACCAAATCATGCACGCCCTTTTTGGGCGCGTAGTACTGCTGCTCGGCCCGCACATCGATCTGAGACATACTTAGGATATTCAGCCGCAGCTTTTTTGCGGTCTTTTCCCCGTAGCCAAAGGCAACGATTGCCGCCACCTCTAACGGGGTGGTGAGAGAAAGTGCCTTTTTGATTTTGTCGCTGTCGGTGAAGGTCATCCAGCAGGTGTCAATGTCCAACTCAGTCAGCTTGAGGACGAGATCTTCCATCATGTAGCCGGCGTTGATGGCCGCATAGGAATGCGGGGCAGACATAAGGAGCAGGTAGTGCGGTGCTCCGATGAGAAATTGATTATAGCCCGCTGAGCTCTCCAGCGCCGGCTGTGCATCCTTGTCCAAGACGATCAACTCCGTTGCAATCTCCGGGACAAGACGGGGGCAGGTCTTTTCATAGTAGGATCGGAGCTGGCCGATAGCCTCGCTCGGAACTTCCTTTTCGCGGAATGCGTGAACGGATCTGCGATTTTGAATCATAGCGCTGTAATTCATAGTAGTATCTCCTATTCTGATGTCTTTGGTTTTCTTATAAATCGTCTATCAGTGCGGTGCTCTTGGCGTAGGCGGTACTGCGTGCCTCAAAGAAATCGGTCTTGACCATGTTGGCGTCGGCGTACTGGCTGACCCATTCCATGCTCTCCGGTTCGCTCTCAAAGCCCGGATACAATGCGGGATAGCCAAGGCTCGTCCAGCGGAGATTGCCGAGATAGCGGATGTAATCGCTGATCATCTGCCGGTTCAGCCCCGGGATGTCGTCGCCGATCACATAATGCCCCCATGCGATCTCCTGCTCCACGCCCTCACGCATCATCTCGCGCAGCGCTTGTACGCTCTCGGCGGTGAACAACTCCGGCTGCTCCTTTTGCAGCTCCGTGATGATATTGCGGAACAGCCACAAGTGCGTGTTCTCATCGCGGTTGATGTAGCGGATCTCCTGCGCCGAACCGGACATCTTCCCGTTTCGGGAGAGATTGTAGAAGAACATAAAGCCGCTGTAAAAATAGATGCCCTCCAAAATATAGTTTGCCATCATCACGCGCAGCAGCGTGGGAGCGTCCTTCCGCTCCTGAAACTCGTTGTAGCAGTCCCCAATGAAGGTGTTGCGGCGCAGCAGATGCTCGTCCGTTTTCCATTGGTAGAGGATGTCATTGCGCTCCACAGGAGAGCAGATGGTGTCGAGCATATAGCTGTAGCTCTGTGAGTGGACACACTCCTGAAACGCCTGAATGGACAGGCAGAGATTGACCTCGTTGGCGGTAATGTAGGCGCCGATATTAGGCAGGTTCGCTGTCTGAATGGAATCCAAAAAGACAAGAAAACTCAGAATTTTATCGTAGGCGCTGCGCTCGGCTGACAGCAGGCGGGGATAGTCCTTCACATCCTGCGAGAGATTGATCTCCTCAGGGATCCAAAAGTTGTTCATGGCCTGCCGGTACCAGTCGCTGACCCAAGCGTACTTCATATTGTTGAAGTCGTTGAGGTTGGTGGTATTGCCGCCGATCATGCGCCGCAGGCGCACATCAGGGTCGCCCTCCGGGTTAAAGAGGGGCTTTTTCTTCAGTTCCGTCATGCTATCCTCCTTATGACGAGCAGCTTTCGCAGGTCTCGACCTCAAGGGCCTTGCTGCGGACATAGTAAATGGTCTTGACGCCGGCCCTCCACGCCTCCAAATACAGTCTGAGCACCTGACGCATGGAATAGTCGTTGGTGATATAGAGATTCATGCTCTGCGCCTGGTCAATATGTCTCTGGCGAAGGCCCGCGGCGCGTACCGACCAGCTTTGGTCGATCAGATGCGCCGCCTTATAGTACCACCATGTATCCATAGAAAGCTCCGGAGCAACGCGGGGCAGCATGCTGCCCTTTTTTTCCTCTAAAAAGAATTTCTTCATAATTGGATCTATGCCCGCCGACGTGCCGGAGAGGATAGATGTGCTGGAGGTCGGTGCGACCGCCAGCAGATAGGCGTTGCGCATTCCCTGCACCGCCACCGTTTCCGCAAGCGCCCGCCACTTTTCGGAGGTATAACCCCGCTTTTCAAAATACGCGCCCGTCTGCCAGTCGCTGCCCTCAAAGAGCGCGTAACGACCCTTTTCCCGTGCCAGTGCTGTGTCCGCCTTGACGGCGGCGTAGTTGATGAGCTCGAACACTGCGTCGGTGAAGGCAAGGTGCTCATCGCTCTCCCAGTGGATGCCGCGCTTTGCCAGCATGTGGTGGTAGCCGCTGACGCCCAGGCCGATGCTGCGGTACTTCTGATTGGTAAGCCGCGCGTATTCCAACGGGTAGAAGTTGAGGTCGATCACATTATCCAGTGCGCGGATGGCCGTTTCCACCGTGCGTTCCATATAGGCCTCGTCCTCCACCGGCAGATTACCGAGAGACAGACTCGCCAGGTTGCAGACCACAAACTCACCTGGGCGTGTGGCCGTCACCACCACTGTGTCGCCGTTCTCCGTGTGCACCTCAGTGCTGATATGCTCGATGGGCGCCATGTTCTGCGCGATCTCCGTGCAGAGATTGGAGCAATAGATCATTCCCGTGTGGCCGTTTGGGTTCATACGATTTACGCTGTCGCGGTTGAAGGCGAAGGGCGTGCCGGTCTCCACTGCCGAGCGAAGCACCAGCCGCACGATGTCCTTGACGGTGACGCTGCGCTTTTCGATGCGCGGGTCATTGACGCAGTCCAGATACCGCTTCTCCCATTCTGTACCCCAGTAATCCTCCAGTGCGTAGCCCTTGACCGTGAGGATCTCATGCGGACACATGAGATGCCACGGCGCGTCTATGTTCTCCTCCGCCAGTCGCCAGAAGAGATCCGGATAGCACACGGCGGGAAACACATCATGCGCCTTCATGCGGTCGTCGCCGTTGTTGGTGCGCAGTTGAAGGAATTCCGGCAGATCCCGGTGCCATGCGTCTAAGTAAACCGCCACAGCGCCCTGCCGCATCCCCAACTGATCCACCGCCACGGCGGTGTCGTTGACCAGCCGGATCCAGCGGATAACACCGCCCGCCGCCCCTTGAAAGCCGCGGATGGTGCTGCCTGCAGCGCGCACCTTACCGAAGTACATCCCCATTCCACCGCCGAATTTAGAGACCTTTGCGAAGTTGTCCAGCGAGCGGTAGATGCCGTCCAGACTGTCCGGCACAGTGTCCACAAAGCAGCTTGAAAGCTGATGGTAGGGCTTTCGTGCGTTGGACATGGTAGGTGTCGCCATCGTGACCTCCATACGGCTGAGCATATCGTAAAAGCGTTTTACCCACCCCATGCGGTCAGAGCCTTCGTTCATAGCAAGATGCAGCGCGATACCCAAAAACATCTCCTGCGGTGTTTCCAGCGGCACGCGGCTGCGTGACTGGATCACATAGCGTTTGAGCAGCAGGTCAAGGCCGGAGTAGGTGAACAGCTCGTCCCGTTCCGGGCAGAGAAAGTCCTCCGCCATGGCAATCTCCTCGTGGGTATAGTGGGCAAGGATATAGTCACCGTAGAGTCCCTTATCCGTCAGATAGCGAAGCTTGCCATAGAGGTCGCAGACGCCGCGCCCCTCCCATTCCTGTGCGTTGCGACAGCGAAAGGAGTGGTTCAGAAGCCGCGCCGCGATGAACTCCCACTTGGGTGCCTCTGCCGTAGTCAGCTCTACCGCCGCCTTGGTCAGTGCCTCAGCCCGCTCATCCTCCGTCATGCCCAGGCGACAAAAACTCTCAAACTTCATTTGAAGCGCCGCGAGGGAGTAGACTTCCTCGGTAAAATCCATCTGGATGCGGCGCAGCACCTCGTCAAGCGAGTCATCCCCCACCGTCCGCGCGATGGTATGCCGGACACGGCGCAGCGCAGACCGCTTTTCGCGGTAGAGGATGTACGCCTTGGCCACCTCATAGTGTCCGCGCTCCATGAGCGTTCGCTCCACCTCGTCCTGCACACGTTCTACGGTGAGCGGCACTGTGACGGAGAGATTGTTGAGAACGGTGGCGAGGATCTCATCCATCTCTCTGCTCCCGATCTCCTTGCCCTGTCCGTCAAACGCCTTTTTCATGGCGTTGAAAATTTTCTCCTGTTGAAAGGGAACAGACTCCCCGTTTCGTTTTCTGATCTCCATTTCGATCCTCTCATCTTCTCCGGTCACTTCTCATGTCCTTTTGGGCAAAGAGCGGGCAAGCGCAGTATCACGCTTGCCCGCTCTGTTTTTGAAAGCCGGTTTTTCTGCAGCCGACGCGGCGGGGCTGTTTGTTGTCTGTTGTCTTGGTTTTGGCTTTCCTGCCAGTTACTTCATAGATTCCAGAATGGCGTCCGCCAGTGCTTCCAGCTCAGTGCGCTTGTCCGTGCCCATGGACGAGGCGAGGCTGAGCCGCTCGTTGAGCACCGTCATGTTCTTAAGCTCATTGTTGACGAATTTCTGCATGAGGTCACCGGACTTCACCGCCCATGAGCCGTTTTCAATGATGGCAAAGGTGCGGTTTTGCAGATTCAGTGCCTTCATATCCATGAGGAAGTCATGCATGGCAGGGTAGATGCCGAGGTTGTAGGTCACAGAGGCCAGGACAATGTGACTGTACTTAAACGCCTCGGAGATCAGCTGGGAGACATGAGTGGAGGACACATCGTACATCGCCACCTTGCTCATGCCCTTATCGCAGAGCGACGTCGCCAGCGCCTGCGCCGCGTTCTCCGTGTTGCCGTACATAGAGGCGTAGACGATGAGCACGCCCTGGGTCTCAGGGGCATAGCGGCTCCATGTGTCGTACTTTTCGATGAACCAGCCCAGATCCTTGCGCCACACGGGGCCGTGGAGCGGGCAGATGTACTTGATCTGATCCAAAACGCCGCCGGCCTTTTTCAGCAGGAGCTGGATGTGGGGGCCGTACTTGCCCACGATGTTGGTGAGATAGCGGCGGGCATCGTCCAGCCAGTCCCGCTCAAAGTTCACCTCGTCGGCAAACAGCTTGCCGTCCAGCGCGCCGAAGGTGCCGAAGGCGTCGGCGGAAAAGAGGACGCCGTCGGTGACGTCGAGGGTCACCATGGCCTCCGGCCAGTGAACCATAGGCGCGCCCACAAAGGTGACGGTGTGCTTGCCGAAGGAGAAGGTGTCGCCCTCCTTCACCTCGATGCACTCATGTCCGTCCACATGGAAGCCGAACTGCCGCATGAGCATGAATGCCTTCTCGTTGGAGATCAGTTTCACCTTGGGATGGCGTAGCAGGATCTCCTCGATGCAGGCGGCGTGATCCGGCTCCAGATGGTTGACCAGCAGGTAGTCCAGCTCGCGGCCATCCAGCACATACGCCAGATTTTCCAAAAGCTGGCGGCAGGCAGACCAGTCCACCGTGTCAAAGAGCACCGTCTTTTCATCCAGCAGGCAGTAGGCGTTGTAGCTTACGCCCCGGGGAATGGGAAAGCAGTTTTCAAACAGGGCCAGGCGATGGTCGTTGGCGCCCACCCAGTAGAGGTCGTTCGTTACTTTACGCACGCAATACATCTTATCTTACCTCCTTCACGGCTCAAGCCTTTACAAATTGATCCTTCGTCTCCGCGCACTCGGGACACACCCACTCGGCGGGAAGCTGCTCAAAGAGCGTACCGGGCGCGATCTCGCCGTCCTCGTCGCCCAACTCCGGCACATACTCGTAGCCGCAGCCGCTGCAGACGTAGCGGTCGCCGATGGGGGCGGGCTTCGGCGGCGTGGGCCGCTTCATCTTTACCATGGGCGGCGCGGGCAGCTTTTCGCCGCTATCCAGCGCAGCAGTGAGCAGGGGCAGGATCTCCTCCACATCGCCCACGATGCCGTAGTCGCAGTTCTTGAAGATAGGCGCGTTACCGTTCTTATTGATGGCCACGATGGTGGAGGCGTCCTTGATGCCCTTAAGGTGCTGGGATGCGCCGGAGATGCCGCAGGCGATGTACAGATTGCCGGTGAACTTCTGACCGGACATACCCACATAGCGGTTCAGCGGCAGATATTTGAGAGTCTCCGCCACAGGGCGGGAAGAACCGATGGCCGCGCCGGCGGCCTTGGCCAGCGACTCTACCAGTTTCATGTTCTTTTTCTCCCCGATGCCCTTGCCCGCGGAGACCACCCGCTCCGCCTGCGGGATGGGCGTATCCATAGGGATGCCCACGGAGAAGTCGTGACCATCCTTCTTCAGCGCCGCCACAAGGTCGGCCACCTGCTGGGCAGCATCCCCCTCCCGGAAGATGGTCTTTTTGCGAATGCCGGTGATGGGCGCGGGTTTCTTGGCCGCCGAACGGCTCTCGCCGCCGGAGCTCTTGCCCAGCCTGCCCAACAGATGAGAGGCGATGACCACCCGCTGGATCTCGTTAGTGCCCTCGTAGAGGGTGGTGATCTTGGCGTCGCGGTAGGCCCGTTCCACCTCCATGCCCTTGAGGTAGCCGCTGCCGCCGTGGATCTGCAAGGCATCGTTGGTGACCTCCAGCGCGATGTCCGAGGCGTACATCTTCGCCATGGCGGACTCCATGCCGTAAGGCGCGTGCTGCTCCTTCAGCTCCGCCGCGGAGTAGATGAGGAACCGGGCGCAGCGCAGCTTGGTGGCCATATCCGCCAGCTTGAAGGCGATGCTCTGCTGGGCCGCGATGGGCTTGCCGAACTGGACGCGCTCCTTGGAATAGCTCAACGCGTGCTCAAACGCGCCCTGGGCGATGCCCAGCGCCTGCGCGGCGATGCCGATGCGTCCGCCGTCCAGCGTGGACATGGCAATCTTGAAGCCCTCGCCCTCCTTGCCCAATAGGTTTTCCTTGGGAACCTTCACGTCGTTGAAGATCAGCTCCGCCGTGGAGGAGGAGCGAATACCCATCTTGTCATAGTGGTCGCCGAACTCAAAGCCCTTCCAGCCCTTCTCCACGATGAAAGCGGAGATGCCCCGGGTGCCGATGTCCGGCGTGGTGACGGCGAAAACCACATAGGTGTCCGCCTTAGGGGCGTTGGTAATGAAGATCTTGCCGCCGTTGAGGAGGTAGTAGTCCCCCTTATCCAGCGCCGTAGTCTCCGTGCCGCCGGCGTCGGATCCGGCGTTGGTCTCCGTAAGGCCGAAGGCGCCAATCTTCTCGCCCTTGGCCAGCGGAACCAGATATTTCTTCTTCTGCTCCTCGGTGCCATAGGCGAAAATGGGCCATGAGCCGAGGGAGACGTGGGCGGAGAGGATGACGCCCGTGCCGCCGTCCACACGGGCCAGCTCCTCCACCGCGATGGCGTAGCTCAGAGCATCAAGACCGGCACCGCCGTACTCCTTGGGGTAGGGAATGCCCATCCAGCCCAGCTTACCCAGCTTCTTGACAGCCTCCTCGGGAAACTCATTGTTCTGATCCATTAAAAATGCGAGGGGCTTGATCTCCTCCTCCGCAAAACTCCGGATCTTCGCGCGCAGCTCTTCGTGCGCCGCCGTGGTTTGAAACAGCATACGGGTACCTCCTCTTAAAATTTTACAGCTCGCTTGTATCTTGGGGATCGGATCCGCCGGTCAGCAGCCTGCGCAGGCTCACGGTGCGGAACGCCTCGTCCTGCTTTTGCTGCAAGGCCGCCAGCTGACAGTGGATGGCGCACCGCCCATGCTTGTCCTGCCAGCGGCATTCATATCCCGGCTCCATGCAGGCGCACAGGATGCCCCGCTCCCCCACGACCCCCATGAGATCGTAGAGGGAGGTCGCGTCCAGATCGCAGGACAGCTCGCAGCCGCCGAGAGCGCCGCGGCTCACCCGCACCAAATTGCCGGCGGAGAGCTTGCGCAGAATCTGGTAGGCAAACTGATTGGGGATCAATTCCGTTTCCGACATCTCGGCCACCGAATGCTTCTCCCCGTCCAGCAGCACCCGCAAAATGCGCAGCGCGTAGTCCGTCTCTTTGGTGATGATCATGCTCCACATCCTCTTTTCGCTTGCTTGTTAATACTATCATATCAATCTTGATACTGTCTCTTATACACACTCCGAGC
>ERZ1026907.229-NODE-229-length-11996-cov-3.817436_pt1 | contig 11996 bp, 10 predicted proteins | sample MGYA00519468_ERZ1026907 | MGnify/ENA primary metagenome ERZ1026907 (study PRJEB26926, sample SAMN06164581) | human gut metagenome | biome: ENVO:00009003; feature: ENVO:2100002; material: ENVO:00002003 | host: Homo sapiens | place: USA | collected 2012 ...
CGGAGATGTGTATAAGAGACAGGCGCTCGGCTGCAAGATAGCCGCCGGGGCCGCCGCCCATTACCAGTACGTCAAATTGTTCCATATCGAGCCTCCTTTGCTGTTACAGTTCCTGCTTTTCCATCAGCGCGCAGAGATCCGCCGCATAGGCCGCACACTCCGGCACCGCGCGAATGCGCGCACACAGTGCGTCCACCGTGAAGCGGCTTCCCACCAGCGCCTTTTCCAGCGCGGAAGCAAACTCCGCGTCCATCGAGTCGCTGTAGACAGCCGTCTCGGTACACATGCCCTTTTCGACCGCCAGCCGCAGCGTGACCTCGCCCCACGCAAAGCGCTCGCTGCACGCAAACGACAGCGGGAACGTCTTGCCGTAGATCCAGTCGTAGCTGTGGAAGCGCTCGTAGCGCCGTGCGATCTCCGCCTCGTCGAAGTCCGACTCGCGCAGCTCCTGCGCCGTCAGGCCGTAGACGTGCTCGAACGCCTGCACCATCGCCTGCGCCATCTCCGCGATCGTCAGCGACGGGCGAAGCTCGGTCAGATTGATGACGCGCGAACGCACGGAGGCCACGCCCTTGCTCTCCAGCTTTGCCTTGGAGGGCGTGAGGTACTTTCCGAGATTCGCCATATCCACGCTCACCAGCAGCGTTCCGTTGTGGAATGCGCAGCCCGCATGGTTATAAAACGAGTTTCCGGAGAATTTGCAGCCGTTTGTCAGAATATCGTTCCGGCCGGAGATCTCCGCCGGGATGCCGAGCAGACGGCAGGCCTCGACGATGACGCTCTGCTGCCGCCGCAGGTCGTAATCGGCCTCGCGCAGGGAGAACGTGAAGTTGAGGTTTCCCATGTCATGATAGACCGCGCCTCCGCCCGACAGGCGGCGCGCAAGCGTGCCGCTGTCGCGCTCCAGCTCTGTCGTGCGGCACTCAGCCCACGCATTCTGGTTGCGTCCGATGACGACGGTGTGTCGGTTCTGCCAGAGGTAGAGGATACAGGTATCCCCAGGCACCGTATCGGTCAGGTATTCCTCGATGGCAAGGTTTCTGTGCGGGTCGGTTCCCGCGCCGATGAAATATTGCAGTTTTTTGATCATGTATAGTCGTACCTAAGAATCATGTTTCTCGCCGCGGCAACCTCGTTGAGACGCCGGACGGGGGTGTTGTGCGGCGCGGTATGCAGGCTGTCAGGGTCGCTGTATGCCATGTCGCGCAGCTTTCCGTAAATGTCGCAGACCTCATCCATGAGCTGCTTGCTCTCGGTCTCGCAGGGCTCGACCATGAGCGCCTCGTGGACGATCAGCGGGAAGTACATTGTGGGCGGATGCAGGTCAAAGTCCAGCATTCCCTTTGCAACGTCCAGCGCCGAAACGCCCGTCTCCTTGTGGAGCTTTTCCAGCGTCATGACGAACTCGTGCATGCAGGTCTGGTCGTATGCCATGTCAAATTTGTCCTTCAGACATGCCATCATGTAGTTGGCGTTCAGGACGGCGTTCTTTGCAGCCTCCGGAATGCCCTCGCGGCCAAGGCTCAGAACATAGGTCAGCGCCTTGATGCACACATCGAAGTTGCCGTAGAACATCTTCACGCGGCCGATGGACTTTTCAGGATACTCAAAGACGAATTTTCCGTCCTTTTCCACGACCAGCGGACCCGGCATGTAGCGGCGCAGGAAATCCTTGCAGCCGACCGCACCGGCGCCCGGGCCGCCGCCGCCGTGCGGCGTGGCGAAGGTCTTGTGGAGGTTCGAGTGGATGCAGTCAAAGCCCATGTCGCCGGGGCGGACAACACCCATGACCGCGTTGAGGTTCGCACCGTCGTAATAGCACAGGCCGCCCGCCTCGTGGACGATCTGCGTGATCTGAAGAATGTTCTTGTCAAAAATGCCGACGGTATTCGGGTTCGTGAGCATCAGGCCCGCGGTGTCGGGGCCGACTGCCGCGCGCAGCGCGTCCAGATCGACACAGCCGTCAGAGCCGGAGGGGATGTTCACGACCTGATAGCCGCACATGGCAGCCGTGGCAGGGTTCGTGCCATGGGCAGAGTCCGGAACGATGATCTTCGTTCTGGCAGTATCGCCGCGTTCGGTGTGATATGCCTTGATGAGCAGCACGCCGGTCAGCTCACCGTGTGCGCCCGCAGCCGGCTGGAACGTGACCGCATCCATGCCGAACACTTCGCCGAGCTCGCTGCCCAGCATGTGCAGCGCCTCCAGCGCGCCCTGCGCCGTTTCGACCGGCTGCAGCGGGTGCAGCTGCGTAAAGCCCGGCAGCGCCGCCATTTCCTCGTCGATCTTGGGGTTATACTTCATGGTGCAGGAGCCGAGCGGATAGAATCCGTCGTTCACACCGTGAATGCACTTGCAAAGCGCCGTATAGTGCCGCGTCAGCTCGTTCTCGCTGACCTGCGGCAGGCGCAGCTGCGCCGTGCGCTCGTTTGCGAGCGTGTACTCCGGCACGTCGCACTGCGGCAGCAGACTCATGTGATGTCCGGCAGCGCCCTGTTCAAAAATCAGCTTCATGCCCCGAGCACCTCCTTCACAGCCGCAGCCGCCTCGTCCAGCTTCTGCTTCGATACCAGCTCTGTTACGCACCACAGGATGCCGCCCTCAACGGCTGCGCCGCCGAGAATGTTGCGCTCGGCCAGTGCGCTCAGGATGCGCTCGCACTGCTCCGGCGTGGCCTTGGTCGCAAACTCGTGGAAGAACTCGCCGCCGTGCAGTCTCGGGCATCCGGCCTTTTCCAGCTCGGAGGCGAAATAATGTGCCTTGGAAACGCACAGACGTGCGCACTGCTTCATGCCGCTCTCGCCCATCGCCGCCATGTACACACCGGCGGTGAAGGCGCACAGCGCCTGGTTGGAGCAGATGTTGGACGACGCTTTTTCGCGGCGGATGTGCTGCTCGCGCGCTGCGAGCGTGAGCACGTAGCCGGTCTTGCCGTCCACGTCCGTCGTCTGGCCGACGATACGGCCCGGGAGCTTGCGCGTGAGCGCGGAGGTCGTCGCCATAAAGCCGAGGTACGGGCCGCCGAACGCCGTGTCAAGGCCGAGCGGCTGGCCGTCGCCGACAGCGATGTCCGCACCCTCCTCACGCGGCGTGGGCAGCAGCGCGCAGGCGATGGGGTTGACGCCCATCACAAACTTCGCGCCTGCCGCGTGGACGATCTCGCCCACCGTTTTGGCGTCCTCGATCAGGCCGAAGAAGTTCGGCTGCTGGAGGTAGAAGCAGGCGGCGTCTGCGCCGAGCGCAGCGCGCAGCGCGTCCAGATCGACCCGCCCGTCCTTCTCCGGGATCACGGACAGCTCCGTTCCGGAGGCGAAGCAGTAGGTCTTCATGACCTCGATGGTCTGCGGATTGGCGCTGGCGGAGACAAACGCCTTCGTGTGCTTGCGATCCTTGCACATGGGGATCGTCTCGGCAGCAGCCGTCGCGCCGTCATAGTGCGAGGCGTTCGCCACGTCCATGCCGGTCAGCTCGCAGATCATGGTCTGGAATTCAAAGGTGCCCTGCAGAACGCCCTGGCTGATTTCCGCCTGATACGGCGTGTAGCAGGTGACAAGCTCCTCACGGGATGTGACGGAGCGAACGGCGGCGGGAATGAAGTGGCGGTAGCTGCCTGCGCCGCGCAGAACGGTCTTGAACACATGGTTCTTTTCGGCAAGATCCGTGACCTTTTCGCGCACCTCAAGCTCACTCAGCCCCTGCGGAAGATCGAGCGGCCGCCGCAGCAGCATCTGCTGCGGCACATCCGCGTAGAGGTCGTCCATGCTATGGACGCCGATCTTCTGCAACATCTGCTCCCGCTCCGCCGAAGTGGTAGGAACGTAAGAACCCATCTCAGCCCTCCGACGCGCAGAAGGCCGCGTACTCGTCGGCGTCCAGAAGCTCCGCCTCTGCGGTGATCTGCTCGACCTTGTAGATCCATGCGCCGTACGGATCCTCGTTGAGGGTCTCGGGAGCGTCAGCCAGCGCCTCGTTGACCTCGCACACCACGCCGGAAAGCGGGCTTACGATGTCGGAAACGGCCTTGACGGACTCTACGTCGCACGCGGCCTCGCCGGCGGTGACATTGTCGCCCTCTGCGGGCAGGTTGATGAACACGAGGTCGCCGAGCTGATCCTGTGCAAAGTCGGTGATGCCGACCAGCGCGGTGCCGTCAGAAAGCATTTTGACCCATTCATGATCGCGGGAATACTTCAGTTCAGTGGGAAAGTTCATAACATAATCCTCCTAAAAATGTTTGACTGTTTCTGTCGTGATTGATTTGATTTTGATTTTTATGTGACGCGGCGTCCTGCCGCGCTGCATGCTCAGATGCCGGTGGTCTTTGCAAAGACGTTCAGGAGATCTTCGAATTCCTTGTCCGTGAAGCAGTAGCGCATCTCGGTGTATTCGTCGCGGAACCTTGCAACTTCGTCGCGGACATCCGTGCCGTTCTTCACGCACTCGGCAATGAGGTGAGCGAGCTTTGCGAACTCTTCCTTGCCGAAGCCGAAGCGGGTCATTTCATTGACGCCCATGCGCAGTGCGCCGGAGGCGGTGAAGCCCTCTTCCTCAGGCGTTGCCTGATAGTTGCAGACGATGTTGTTTCTCTCCAGACGCTCGGCGACCTCGGGGCCCTGTGCGTAGCCGACCTTGACGATGACCTGATGCGTTTCGGTGTAGCCGATCGCAGGATCGCCCGCAACGTCCAGACCCTCGGCGGCAAGGCTTCTCGCGAAGGACTTCGCGTTTTCCACGACGGCCTTCTGATACTCGTCCTTGAACGCGTTCATTTCATATGCCGCCATGAGCTGGCCGACCAGTGTGCCGAGGTGGTGGTTGGAGACGCTGCCGGGGAAGGTGCGCGTCTCGATGGCTTCCCACAGACCCCACTTCAGGTCTTCTTCCTTCCAGTTGACGCCGATGACACCGCGCTGAGCGCCGAAGAAGGTCTTGTGCGTCGAACCGGTGACGATCTCCGCTCCTTCCTCGAACGGCTTCTGGAAATAGTCGCCGATCAGGCCGAGCACGTGCGCCATATCATACATGATGGTGGTGCGGATGCCCTGCTCGTCAACAAACTTGCGGATCTCCGCGACCGGCTCCTTGTGGAGCACCATCGACTTGCCGAAGATGATCATTTCGGGCTTGTACTGCGCGAGCAGCACCTTTGCCTTTTCCACGTCGATCTTGTAGGGATTATCCTCGCAGACCGGGAAGTTCACGACCATCTGCTTTTCGGTCACGGGATCGACCGCGATGTAGTCGTGCAGCGCGCCCATCGGCTGTGCCGAGAGGTGGCCGCCGCGAACGATGTGGTTGTTCATGACCCAGCCGAGCCGCTGCGGCTGGCACTTGCGGTCCACACGGTTTTTGAAGTCCATCATTGCCGAGAAGACCGCGGTGTTGGACATCTGGCCGGAGGTCACACGCGTCTCGACCTGACGGCAGCCGAGGAACTTCTTCATTTCCTCAACGAGCAGCGCCTCGGTCTCGGCGATGAACTTCGTGCCCTGATAGTAGAAGATCTCCGAGTCATAGAACGCCTTCTGCTTTTTGTGCTCGGCGTAGCGGTTCGAGGGGTCGGAGGCAGCCAGCAGACGCACGGCGCGCGACTGGGTGTTTTCCGACGGGATGAGGTTGACGCACTGATTCTGGCGCCACTCATGGTTCTCCTGCGCGTGGATGAGCAGATCTCTGGCCTTATTCAGATAGGACTCTGCCGGGCGCGGCTCCTTCTTGGGCTTGCCGTCGGGCAGGATCGGGCGGACATACGGCGCGGCATCCTGACGGATGTGATATGCAACGACCTTTGCCGGCAGGCGCTTGCCGCGGACATCGACCTCGATGTTGAAATCCTGGCAGACGCGGCTGTCCATGTAGGCAAGGCCGATCGAGCGCTTTGCAGTCTCATCGGTGAAGACGGTCTCAAGGCCCTCGCCGGTGCACTTGTAATACGGGACCATCGTGCCGGAGGTCACATAGCCGATGGGCTTGCCCTCGGACCATGCGTCCTGGCTGTAAATCTCGAAGCCCTTACGCAGAACGCCGCGGCCCTCGAGGTAGATCGGCTGGATGCGGTACGGCAGATCGGCGATCGAGGAATAGTCGCGGTTCATGATCTTCTTGTACGCGGCAAACTGCTTTGCAAGCGCTTCCTTGCCGATGAAGTCGCCCTTTTCCGGTGCAAAGGAAACGGCAAATCTCGCCAGCGACACGGCGTAGATGGGGATCTCGCCGCCAAGCTCGCACTCACCCATCTCATGGCCGTAAAGCGGCAGAGAGGCTTCCATACGCGTGGTGTCGCGTGCGCCGAGGCCGGCAGGCTTTGCGCCAAGCTCGATCAGGCGATCCCAGAAATACCGCGCGTCCTCGGAGTTGCAGTAAAGCTCGTAGCCGATCGGCTCGCCGGTGTAGCCGGTCTTTGCGATGCGGACGGGGCGGCCCTCCATCTCGAGGCATGCCAGCGCGTTTTTCACGTTCTCCATCAGCAGCGTCCTGCCGCCCGCCATCTTCGTCAGGATATCCTTGGACTCCGGGCCCTGCACGGCGATGGCTGCGCAGCGGTCAGAAACGTTCGTGAGCTGCACGTCATAAGCCTTGGCGACTTCGTTCAGATGGGCAAGGTCCTTGTCGATGTTGCCGGCGTTGACGACGAGGAAATACTTCCCGTCTTCAAAGCGGTAGAGATATGCGTCGTCGATCGCAGCGCCCGCTTCGTTCGGGATGATGCAGTACTGCGCCTGACCCACGTCCAGCGCGAGCACGTTGCTCGACAGGACATGCTGCAAAAACGCGACCTGATCCTTACCGGTCACATCGATGCGGCCCATATGGGACACGTCGAAGATCGCGCAGTGCTTGCGGCAGTACAGATGCTCTGTAATGATTCCCTCCGGATACTGAATCGGCATTTCCCAGCCGCCGAAATCGACCATCGTGGCCTTTGCGTCCAGATGTGCCTGATACAATACCGTCCGTTTGAGTTCGCTCATAATGTCCTCCTTAATACTCATAAAAAAAGCAGAGCGCGCCAGTTGAAGGCGCGCTCTGTTACATGACCTGAAAGATTCTCCCATCAGGGATTGCTTCGTCGGTGCCGCAATGCGGCTTTCCAGAGTCCCGTCCGCGATCAGTTCTGGTACCTGAGAGTTCCCTGCGCGAGCCCCTTCGGTGGCACGCCGCATCCGGCGCGCACTCTCCTGACCGTTTCATCCGGCTGTATTGAGTTGTACGCTCATTCCTAATCCACTATAATCTATTTCATTGCCGGTTGTCAATAGCGGATTTCGCGAAAATCATAAATTCTACGCATCCGCCCTCCGGCTTCTTGTGCAGCATGACGGTTTGCGCCGCATATCTTGACACGGGTGCGTCCGCGCCCTATAATATCGTCATTCGATATCATATAACGATATGAAAGGATGACCGCAAATGCCGAAGCGTGCAATGGAGCTTCTGACCGAGTCGATGTTCTATGTTCTCATGGCGCTGCGTGAGGGTGAGATGTGCGGCGCGGACGCCGCAGAATACATCGCCCGCTGCACCGGCGGCCGGGTGCAGCCCGGCCCAGCCACGCTCTACACCATCCTCGCCAAATTTGAAAAGGAAAAATATATCCGCGAAACGGCAGTCGATGGCCGCAAGCGCACCTACGCCATTACCGAAAAGGGGCTTGCCGCCTACGACGCGGAGCTTCTGCGCCTGCGCCGCTGTCTCACCGACGCAGAGCGCCAGAGCGCGCAGGCAAAGGAGGCTTGACGATGGCGCAGGAAGCACACAGCCGCACCGTTTATCGCCGCCCGCCCTGCCCGAGCTATGACGTCGAGGGCACAGAGGCATGGCTCACCGACCTTGCGCGTGAGGGGCTGCTTCTGGAGGCGGACGGCTTCTTCGCCGGCTTTGCTGCATTCGAGAAAACCGCGCCCACGCGCGTCAAATACCGGCTGGAGGCCGCGCAGAAGCACGCCAGCCTCTGGTCCGAGGACGGCGGCGAGCCGGACGAGGCACAGGTGGAGCTGTGCGCGCAGTACCGCTGGGAATATGTCGCAAGGCACGGGCAGTTTTATATCTACCGCTCCGCCGATCCCTCTGCACGCGAGCTGAACACCGACCCGAAGGTGCAGGCGCTGGCGCTGAACGCCGTCAAAAAGCGCCTTGCTTCCGATCTGATCTCCCTGCTCGTCTGGACCGTTCTGTATCCCCTGCTTTTTCTGCGTGCCGGACTGTTCACGACCATTTTGGGACTCGGGACGTGGCGTTTTGCGCTTTTGACGGCGCTCGTCCTCTGGGAGATCGTCCGAAGCGTCCGCGCGCTCACCGTGCTGGGCCGCTTTCAGAAAAAGCTCCGTCAGGGGCTGACGCCCGCGCACACGAAAAACTGGCGGCAGGGCGCCGCGCGCTACCACGCGGCAAACGCGCTGCGCCTTCTGCTGGCGCTCGCGCTGGCCGTCTGTCTGCTCCATGTGTGGAGCGACCGCATCATGGACACAGGACTTGTGCCGCTGGATGAATACAACGGTAAACTCCCCTTTGCGACGATGCGCGAGCTTGCCGCGTTTGACGGTGCGGCCGTCACAGCCCGCCGGGAGACGATGCGCGGCCTGCGCTTTAACAGCGTGGAGGAGCACAGCGACTGGCTCGCGCCGCGCTGCATCTCGTATCACGAGGTCGCCGATTTTTCCCGCTCCGACGGAACGGCGCTGCGCGGCGGGCTGTACATCGACTACGTCGAGGCCGCCGCCCCGTGGCTTGCGCACCGGCTCTTGCAGGAGTGCTGGCGCTATGACCGGACTCAGGAGCACTACCGGCCGCTTGACGCGCCCGCGCTCGAGGCCGATGAGGTCGTCGCCTATGAAAGCACGCTCCACTTCCCCACGGTGCTCATCCGGCGCGGAAACGTGTTCCTGCGCGCCTATTTTTATCAGTTTGACGACCCCGGCAGCGTCACGCTCCCGCCGGATACGTGGTGTGCGCTGCTGGCGCAGAGCCTTCCGGCGTCATAAAGCGTCCGCAAACCGCGCATCCCGATATTGACGTGCCGGTCACTTTGCACTATAGTATGGGTACGATCATTTTGAATTGGAGCGTTGTTTTATGGACATGGAATTGGATCTTGATTTGCAGGAATGCCCGATCTGCGGCGGCCCTGCGCTTTTGGAGGACGAAAACGGCTGGTGCTGCTACATCGCCTGTCTCGACTGCGGCGCACATACGGTGCACATCGAGTACCACACCCCCGCTGACCGCCCAGACTCCGTTCGGAGCGCCGCGCATCTTTGGAACATCGGCAAGGTCCTCACCGATACCCCGAACGACTAACGCCGGTCAAAAAACTCGTAGAGTTTCGCCGCACACAGCGAAACTCTACGAGGTTTTTTTGTATTCAGATCGCGGTTTTCAGAGCTTTGCGCTTATTCCGCGCTGCGGTATTCCTCCAGACCGGCCTGCCCTTCAGCGGTGACGGGCTTGAGCCAGCGCATGGATTTGAAGTGCAGCATGCACAAGATGCTCTTGGGGATATCCTCGCCCAGATACGCGAGCATCACAACGCCCAGGAACGACACATGCAGCACTCTGGCGCCCAGCAGCGCCAGCGGGATGGCAACGAGCCAGAGGCTCACGAGGTCGCAGAACATGCCCATCAGCGTATCGCCGCCGGAGCGGAACACGCCGACGACCTGCACATAAGAGATATTGCGGAAGCAATACTCCAGCGAGCAGAAGATCGTCACGGCGTAGGCCGTCGAAATGGTCGTAGGCGAAAGATTGTCGCCCATGGCAAACAGGGAGACGAGCGGATGCCGCGCGGCGATCATCGTCAGGCCCACAACAAGCCCCATCAGCGGCACCAGCACGGAAAACCGCCGTGCGTCAGCCACACCGCGCCGGATCTTTCCGCTTCCGATGGATTTGCCGACCATGATGACGCAGGCGTTGCCAAGACCGACAAAGAACGCAAAGGCAAGCTCAGAAAACGTCTTGAAGATGGTCATGCCAGCATAGTACTCATAGCCCATGTTGGCATAGACACGGTTGAGCGTGATCATGCCGAGCGCCCACAGTCCTTCGTTCGACATGACCGGCAGCGCACGGGTGCAGAACTCGCCGAGCTGCTTCCACGAAAACGCAAAAAGCTCCCGCACCGGGCCAATCAGCATGTTCTTTTCAAACGCCGAGAAGATCAGGATCAGGATCGGGCCAAGCCACGAGGAGATGCACGTTGCGATCGCCGCACCCTCCACGCCGAGTCTCGGCAGGCCGAACGCGCCGAAGATCAGGCCGTAGTCCGCAAAGGCGTTGGCAATGGTCGTCACAATGGAGACATAGAGCGGCAGCCGGACGCGCTCCGTGCCGCGCAGGACGTTGGACAGCAGATACGTCAGCGAGACGGCGGGGTAAGAGAAGCAGACGATGCGCAGATAGCGGCAGCCGGTCTCAATGACGCCGGAATCCTGATTGAACAGGCCGATGACCCACGCGGGCGCTGCCAGCGCGACGCCCAGAAATCCGAGTGAAACGATCATCGCCAGCAGCAGGCCGATGCCCATCACGCGCCGGATCCCCTTGAGATCCTTGACGCCCCAATACTGCGAGATGAACACGCTCATGCCAGAGCACAAGCCAAATCCCAAAAGTCCGCACAGCCAGCCCCACTGAGCCGCCATGCCGACGGAGGAGAGCGTCACATCGCCCAGCTGCGACACCATCAGCGTGTCAACCAGCTGGAACGAGCTTGTCAATACGTTTTGCAGCGCCACGGGGATCGCCAGTCTCAGCGTGACGCGCCAGAAGGGCTTATCGCCCAGATACTTTCCAATGTTCATACGTTTCTCCAGAAATCAGAAAACAGGGGATGCCGCTTTGCGGCATCCCCACGAAGTTTTTCCAATGGTCGCGTGAGTGACCTATTATGCCATACCGGCAGTGATGATGGCCATCTTATAGACCTCGTCTGCGTTGCAGCCGCGGGACAGGTCGTTGATGGGCGCGTTCAGACCCTGCAGGATGGGGCCGTAGGCCTCGAAGCCGCCGAGTCTCTGTGCGATCTTATAGCCGATGTTGCCGGCCTCGATGCACGGGAAGATGAAGGTGTTGGCGTAGCCCGCGACCTTGGAGCCGGGGAACTTGAGCTGACCGACGACGGGAGAGACCGCCGCGTCAAACTGCATTTCGCCGTCGATGGCAAGCTCGGGAGCGAGCTTCTGCGCCTCGATGGTGGCGTCGTGGCTGAGCTGGACCGTGCCGCCCTTGCCGCTGCCCTTGGTGGAGAAGGAAAGCAGCGCGACCTTCGGGTCGATGCCGAAGAACGCAGCGGTGTGTGCGGACTCAACGGCGACCTCTGCCAGCTTCTGAGCTGCGGTGAAGGTGACGTTGCCTTCCTTATCGACGGTATCCTGATAGTCGATGTTGATCGCGCAGTCGCCCATTGCGAGGGTCTCGTCGCCGCGGATCATGATAAAGCAGGAGGACACGAGGTGTGCGCCCTTCTTGGTCTTAACGAGCTGGAGTGCCGGACGGACGGTGTCTGCGGTGGAGTAGGTCGCGCCGCCGAGCAGGCAGTCTGCAACGCCCATCTTGACGAGCATGGTGCCGAAGTAGTTGCCCTTGGAAAGAGCCGCGCGGCAGTCCTCTGCGCTCATCTTGCCCTTGCGCAGTGCGACCATCTCATCGACCATTGCGTCCATGCCTTCGTAGGTTGCAGGATCGAGGATCTCAAGACCCTCGATATCAAAGCCGCCCTTTGCAGCCGCTGCCTTGACCTCATCGACGTTGCCGACGAGGATCGGGGTCAGGAAGCCGTCCTTTTTCAGACGGGCTGCCGACTCGAGAATACGAGCGTCGCTGCCTTCGGTGTAGACGATCTTTCTCGGATCGTTCTTGAGAACTTCAATAAGATTTTCAAACATTTTATTTTCCTCCATTAATGCGGCATTTTGGCCGTAAAAAATTCCGAATACCACTTTATCACCTGTCTCTTATACACATCTCCGAGCCCACGAGACATCTCAGGATCTCGT
>ERZ1026907.241-NODE-241-length-11578-cov-8.532153_pt1 | contig 11578 bp, 8 predicted proteins | sample MGYA00519468_ERZ1026907 | MGnify/ENA primary metagenome ERZ1026907 (study PRJEB26926, sample SAMN06164581) | human gut metagenome | biome: ENVO:00009003; feature: ENVO:2100002; material: ENVO:00002003 | host: Homo sapiens | place: USA | collected 2012 ...
TGTATTTATTAACACAAAAAGTTGCTCAAAAATTTGGCTATGTCTTAGGAATCGGAATAAAGGCTGATGACTTAGCAGGTATGTTCGTTTTTTTACATAATTCGTTAGACTTTTGGAATAGGTCAAATCTCCATCCTGGCCTTATATTTGGAACTAATGATGATGAGAGAATGCCTAAAGCTTTATACTTCCTTCGTAAATCATCTCAGCTTGGTTATGATGCAAAAAAGAGTTTAACTGATACTCTTAATCAGTCAAAACGAATCGTTATATTTGGACTGAGTTTAGTTGGTATAGATTATGATTATTTTAAGGAATTCTTCGAGACGGATCATGATTCTGATACTGAAGTTGTTATTATAAACAAAAAAGGTGCTTTGGACAATATTCGTAAAATACTTAAGGAGAAAGGATGCAAAAGACAAGTTTCTTATTTAGATATTGATGAGGACTCTATTGTAACGGATGTTGTAAAAATGAATAAGGAAATATGTTATAGTAATTTTATAGGGTTGTGTGATACAATAGCTGAAGAATCTGTTGCTTCAGAACACCGAAACATTGTGCAGGTGAATAATGTTTTCGAAGTAAGGCCAAGGTATGATAAACGTTAAAATTTAACTTTGTGAGTAGAAGAGAGGAAGTGAGATGATAAAATGCGCACGTCCTCTCTCTTTAAAAAGTCATTTTTGATAATTTCTTCAAATGTAATCATCTGATAATCAAATGGCGTTTTGTAGGATAAAGAACCCAAAAAATACTTTTTAAAGTGAACTCTGTTATAGTTAATAATCAAGTTAAATAAGCAGTGCAGAGTGCTGCACCTACCATAAAAATTCCATAAAAGTAACAGGGAGAAGTGATGCTGCAAGAATGCTCACTTTTCCATCTTTTTTGTCAAAAATCTAAAAATCAGAAAAATAATAGTACTCATATTACGAATTAAGGAATCGTAGTACACCCTTTTATTTCGCTCTTTCTTTGTAATTTCACACCGAAATTAAAAAAAAGAAATTATGGGAAAAGGACGTAGTTACATGAATTCATATGCCGACGGCTATATGAGAGGCAAGGTTGTCAAGGAAGTGGGAGCACTCCTTGACCACATACTAGTGGAGGAAATCACAACCCCCACAATAATAAAATTGGAGTTTGGACCTTCTTACGATACCATTAGAGAACTAAGACAGCAAGATACCTCAAAATCTTTTGAGACCATCAGACAATTCTGCTACATCATCGGCTATTATCTTTACCAAGAAATAGAGGCGGTGGAGAACTATAAGAAATATGTAAGGGAAAGGGAATCCAAGCTTACCATGCTGTATGAGATGAAAGAAAGATATAAGAAAATTTACGGAATGCAAGCCGTAGTGGTTCTCAACCTTATGCATAAGGGAAAGGACTTGCTGGCTTTTATGAAGTAATATATAAGTGAGTTTTTCCGCCTCATTATGTGTTAGCGAACTCATTTTGAGGCTAGTTCTAATCTATAAATAAATACCTAAAAAAAGAAAGTAAAATATGATGAAATCGGAGACCAACTGTCCCCTAAGGGTGTATTCCCTTATAGTTCTCCTGGCATTTGCTTGTACCAGCAAAATTGTTAGCGCAAACAAATTCTAACGTCCTCTACTAAGGAACGAGCGACAAAGAACTTAATTTCTAACTAATATAAATTTCGAATTATGGGGAGATTTATAATCAAGCTCTTGCGCTTGATACTGAAGTATGGGCGATTCGGCCTTTTTTGCGTGGTCATTCAATTGAATGGCAACAGCAAGTTTATTGAGTATACTTACAATTTGAGGCGTTCCCTCCTATGGATATGAGCATACACGCACACTTACTGGTAGATGTTGCCATGCAGGAAAGAGATTATCATGATGCGCTCGTATTACGTCGATACTTGGAGACCTTTAACAGAATAGACAATCATTTGGTTGAAGCTGAACTTCCTAGGCTTGATGCCTATATCGCCACTCTGGATGGCTATTATGAATACCTGGAGCAAAGGAATAGAAAACCATTAAAGAATGGTACCAGAGTCGGCCGAAAAAGAGAGTACCTTTTTGTGACAGATGAAGCATCTTCTTTAAAAGATGAAGAGACCACCGCCGAGCAAGCCTCTTTATTTATAGAATTTCTCACCCTAAATGGCCTAAATTCTATGTCTACCAGTGCGAGCAAGTCTTCACCATTGAATATCGCAATATTTGCGTTTATCAGATATTGGAGAAGAAAGGGCATCCTGGCACCGCAGCACATCGTTAGTGCCAATGCCATTTATAGATTTCTTACTGAGGATTGCAATATACGAAGAGAAGCTACGATTAAATCGTTCTACAATGTCTTCAATCATTGTGAGGACATGAAAAATAAAGAAATGGATGATAAAGTGGCTGATTTCTTTGCCCATAGATGATTTTTTTTTATGGGACAAATATTAATCCTATTTTTCCTATTTTTCCCATAGGTGTTTTTGCCCTATCTTTGCACCCGTAATCAGACAAGTAAAGTCTGGTTGCGGGCGTTTTTTGTTTATAGGAATCCGGTACCGTTCCTGAAACTGAAATTTGGCGAACATCTCGCAGTCCAACTCATAAACATTATATAAATATGGAAGGAAACGCTTATGTGTTTTATCATCCGCAGTATGGCGGATTGAGAGTGGTGAACAACGAAGAAGGATTGTTCTTTTGCATCGAGGACCTGGTTGCCATCACAGATATCGGCAGAGATAAATTGTTCCCAGTATTAGCCGACACGGAGGGAAAAGTGGTAGAAATATACGTGGAAGCGGAAACCAAAAAGGTTCCGAAGGATTTTAAACCTCGTTTGTTTTTCGGTGAATTCTTTGGCAATGCTGACAAGGTAAATCGAAATAGTAAATTGGCTTGGAGAAGTATGACATTCGTAGACTCTCAGGTGGTGAGAGATATGACGATAGGCTGTTCGAAGGATCCTGAGCGTAAGTTGTTTTACAAGTGGGTCAAGGATTTTATCCAGCCTGTGATGGAGGACGAGGACAGATGTTGGTGTCATGAATGTGTCATGATGAAAAGAGTCTGTTATGACCCTCTGAAAAAGCCGATGGACATCCGATATGCTGCCGACGGCCTGTATATCAACGATACGCGAATCAACTAACATTATTCATCTTTTAAACAAGTGATTACAATTATGAAACAAGCAGCAAAGAAGCAGCTCCTCAACGCCCAGAAGGTGGACGGAGCCATTATCAGTGAAGAAAACGGTACCATCGCCTTCCGCAAGGCGCCATGGAACGATACCGAGGTTATCTGTGAACAACCTAAGGTGATACCGGGCAGAATGGTATGCTCTGGCGAGAAGGGAGGCGACGAGTTCGACTTCAAGCCTTATGAACGTACGGGCGAGAAGCTTTTCGAGGAAATCTTCAAGACCAAGCATGCCGTGGTGCGCACCACCAAGCGCACGGTGCAGGTAAACTATACCTTCAGCCGTGACCTGGACAAGCAGGACATGCTGCGCTACCTCAAGGTAGAGCACAAGGAACTGATTGCCGGATTCAAGGAGGCAGATATCAAGGGGTAATTAATAATGAATCATTCAACATTCAAAAAAATGGAACATATTATAGCATATAATCCATACAAGAATGGCAATAAAGGGAGCGTAAGCTCCCAGCCACTCTCGGTCTACGACAAGACCATCGCTTATCCCTGGATGGCAGACCTGGTAGCTGCCATTCGTGGGGGTAACGATGAACTGAAGAAGCAGCTGCCCTTCCGCTGCGCTCACTACTACCAGTTCCGAGACAACAGGCGTTCGCAGAAAAATGCCGTGCCCGAAAGCTTCCTCTTCCAGACCACCATCGATGTGGACGACAAGGAATATGTGGACAAGGCGATAGAGAAGGCACGGGAGCTGAACTGCAGCGACACCATCTGGAACGGAGCCCTGCTGCACCTGGAGTACTCAGCCCGCAAGAAGTTGCACATCGACATCCGCATGCCCGTCGGCATGACTATCGAGGAGACGCAACGAGCCTATTGCGAGGCACTGGGCGTGCCCTACGACGAGAGCTGCATCACGCCAGAACGCATGCTCTTCATCACCGACAAGGAGTCGGAAATCTATCGCTCGCCCCACTGGTACGAGGTGCTGCCACAAGAAGAGCTGAAGAAGCGCAGACAAGCCTACCTGACTCGTGACCTCACCATTGACGGAAGACAGCAACAGGGCACTCAGCCCCAACCATTCAACATTCAACACTCAACATTCAACACTCAACAAAATGTTCAAGACCATCGACTTTCTGGCTCTGACAGCCATCATGCTGTTTCTGCTGGCTCTGCTATTCAGCCTGCCCAACCTTGTGATAGCAATGCTGCTCATCTCAGCCCTGCTGGAGCTCATCAGGACGCTGGCACTGTGGCAACCGGCAAGAACCTCGCAGCCTTCGACCTCTTCCGCAATGCAGCAGGTCTGAAGGACGTAGACATCAACACCCCAGGCTCCCGCCACTCATCGCTCCTGGCAATCATGAGTGCAGGCGCATCGAGAGTGATGCCCGAAGAGGAACTGAAGGCGGTGGTGGCACAAAAGATGCCTGCCTTCTCGCAGGAACGTGACTGCCAGCAGCTCATCCACGACTTCTATGCGAAATATGGTGACAGTTCGAAGCCGATGTCGCAAGCCGTGATCCGCATCAATGCCCAAGCAGAGAAGTCCTCCCAGAAGGATGCCGTGGCGTTAAAAGCCGAGAGTTCCGAGGGCGGCACGGATATCAATGCGGAAGATGATAAATTAGCTCCGCCTCCGATGCCCGAACATCTTCCAAAACTCGTGGAGCTGCTGCTATCGAAGACACCGGACGTATACAAGCCTGCCGTGGCACACGCCATCTTCCCGCCACTTGCCACACACCTCTGCAAGACCACCTTCAAGTATATCGACAATGTGGAGCACGAGGCTACCCTGATGTGCTGTCTGCTGGCGGGTACGGGCGCAGGCAAGAACTGTGTGCAGATGCCTATCAACATGATTATGGAGGACATCAGACATCGCGACCGTGAGAACCTGCAACGGGAGAAGGAATGGAAAGAAGAGGTGACACGCAAGGGTGCCAACAAGGATAAGCGCAAGCGTCCGGAAAACCTCATCATACAGGAGATTGACGCCGATATGACCAACCCGGCCTTCGTTATGCGCACGGCTGAGGCTCAGGAACATTTCCTCTATACAACGCTCAACGAGATAGACCAGTTCGATGCCCTCAAGGGACAGGGCAACCAGCAGTTCAAGATTATGTGCCTTGCCTTTGATCCTGGGAACTCATACGGCCAGACCCGCGTGGGCACATCGAGTATCACCGAGCGCATCACCATCCGGTTCAACTGGAATGCATCGACCACCGTCCAGCTGGGGCAGCGATATTTCTCAAAGGTGCTCACCGACGGACCTATCAGCCGCATCAACTTCTGTACTATCCCGGAGCGGGAAATCGGTGCCGAAATGCCAGTATACGGCGAATACGACGATGCCTTCAGAGAGGCGCTCAGACCGTACATAGAGAATCTGTGCAAGGCGTCGGGTAGGATAGACTGTGCTGAGGCTTTCGCCCTGGCAGAAAAGTTGAAGGATGAGAACGCCGACTTTTCGCGCATGTCGCAAAACAGGGTGTTCGAGAATCTTTCCTTCCGTGGCAACGTAATTGCTTTTCTCAAGGCTTGCGTGCTATACGTGGCAAACGGCTGCAAATGGGAACCCGAAATAGAAGAGTTCATCAGATGGAGCGAGAGCTACGACCTGTGGTGCAAGATGATTTTCTTTGGTGCCAGCATAGCCAAGGCTAATGAGGTAGGAGAGAAATCGAGCAAGCGAGGACCTACCAACCTGCTGCAGCAATTGCCTGACACCTTCACTTATGCGCAGGCTGAAATGGTGCGTCTGCAGAACGACTTCGACAAGAAGGGTACGGCGAAGATGCTGAGAAACTGGGTGTACCGCCATTATATCGAGAAAATTCCTCCGAAGGGAGCAAATGCCGACGGAGCTGACGGAGAGCAGGGCGGAAAGGTACTCAGTATTCAGTTATTCAGTTTTAAGAAGCTATTATTCCGTTCTGACGGACTCGACCTGAGAGGTTTCAACGTAAAATAGTTTAACACTTAACATTCAAACAAAATGGAAATAGTATTAAAGCGTATAGCTAAAAAGGGAACTTATACCATCGGCAGACTCTATCTGCTGACCGATAGTAGTGTAAATCGTAACTCGCTGCCCGGCAAGAAGAAAGACGACAAGTGCAAATTGGTTCATACCTTTGACAGCCAACTGTTGTCCAAGGATACATATCTCTGCGATACCATGGAGCCTACATGGCGCAATCTGTTGGGTATCAAGCTAAAGCCAGAGGAAGTGGATGCCCGCTATAGCCGCAAGAGCGGCGTGAAGGCTCGTAAGGTACCTGGCCATACTGCCATTCCTGAGGGTACTTATCCTGTGGTCATATCGTATTCTCCAAGATTCAAGCGTTGGCTGCCATTGCTGGTGGGCGTGCCGAATTTCGAGGGCATCCGCATCCATGCAGGCAATTATCCTGACGATACGCAAGGCTGCATCCTTGTGGGAGAGAACAAGTTCGAGGGCATGGTGGTGAACTCCCGTATCTGGCTGCAGCGGCTCATCAACGCCATGACAGCGGCGCGCGACCGAGACGAAAGTATCTGGATAACCATCCTATAGGTTACAAGTAATAAACAGATAGGGAACGCGCTGCGTTCCCTATTTATACTTATTTTCCGATGCAAAAGTGCTTGAAGATATTGTTTAGCGTTTCCTGGCTACTGATCTGTCCGCCAGTGATTTCACCCAATTCTTCCAACACCATTTTCAGGTCTTCGGCGACGATATCACCGCTCATGCCCATTTCCATCGACTCCAATACTCGGGAGAGGGAATCATGGGCACGGAGTAGGGCCTCGTAGTGGCGGGCACTCGTTATGATGACGTCGTTCTCGGTAATCTCAGGAATATCAGCGGCTTTTACTAATGCCTGCTCCAGGGATGAAACATTCTCGCCTGTGCGGGCACTGATGAAGAGTGGGGCTTCTGATTCACTGGAATCAGAACCGAAGGAATGGGTGAACTTATCGAACGCTAGTTTATCATTCTCAAGTTTATCCATCTTATTAAATACCACCAGCAGCTTCTTGCCCTGGTTCTTCAGCTTCATCTCTTCGATTTCTGAGGCTGACGGCTGATCATCCAACAGCCAGATTACTATCTTCGCCTCTTCCATCTTCTGGAAGGTGCGCTCTATTCCGATGTTTTCTACCACATCATCCGTCTTGCGGATTCCTGCCGTATCTATAAAGCGGAAGGTGATTCCGTCGATGAGGGTGGTGTCTTCGATTACATCTCGGGTGGTTCCGTGAATGTCGCTCACGATTGCCTTCTCCTCGTGGAGCAGACGGTTGAGCAGGGTGCTCTTGCCCACATTCGTCTTGCCTACGATGGCTACGGCTACTCCCTGCTTCAGGGCATTGCCGGTTTCGAAGGAGTGGGCGAGGGTGGTAATCTTGTGATTGATTTCTTCGGCTAGTGCCTGGAGTTCGCTGCGGTCGGCAAACTCCAGTTCTTCGTGGTCGCTGAAGTCGAGCTCCAACTCCAGGAGCGAAGTCATCTTTAATAATTTTTCGCGAAGGAGGGAGAGTTCGTTGCTGAAATGGCCCTTCAGTTGGCTGAGTGCCATCTTGTGGGTTGCCTTGTTGGTAGAGGCGATGAGATCAGCTACGGCTTCTGCCTGAGAGAGGTCCATCTTGCCGTTGAGATATGCACGACGGGTGTATTCGCCCGGTTCTGCCTGGCGACATCCTACCTCTGTAAAGCGATGGAGAACCTGCTGAAGAATGTATCGGCTGCCATGACAGGAAATCTCGGTGGAGTTCTCGCCTGTATAACTGTGGGGTGCACGGAACACGCTCACCAGTACATCATCGATGGTGTTGCCATCCTTATCCTTGATTTCGCCATAATGCAGAGTGTAGGGCTTGGCTTCTTCCAGGGATTTGCCGTTGGCAGACTGGAAGATTTTGTCGGTGAGGGTAATGGCGTCGGAGCCACTGAGTCGGATAATTCCGATAGCACCGCCGGCTGGGGTTGCCAGGGCGCAGATACATTCTTCTTGATTCATTTTTTTATTGTTTAAATTCTATCTAATACAACCTTGATGAGATTGTCGATGGTGCTCTTGTAGCCGGTGTTGGCGCTGAGGGCACGGCGGTTGGCGATGACCATGCAGCAGGTTAATGCCTTATGACCGAGGAGAAGGGAAAGACCGGCGAGGGCTGAACTCTCCATCTCGAAGTTGTTGACGCGCAGACCGTTATACTCGAATGCTTCAATCTTCTGATTAAGTTCCGGGTCGGCAAGTGGGGCACGGAGCTCGCGGCCCTGAGGTCCGTAGAAACCGCCACAGGCTATGGTGATTCCACGAACCATATCATCGCCGGCTATCTGGTTGAGCAGTTCCGGATTGTTGTCTACACAGTATGGGTTGCCAATCTGGTCGTTCCATTTTACCTGGCGCTTGAATTCTGCCTCTGTTTCGAGGTCGCAGATTTCGTTGCGACGAGCATAGAAGTTGATGAGTCCGTCGAAACCGATGCTCTTCTGCGAGGCTACGAAGGTTCCGGCAGGGCAGTTGAGCTGCAGGCCGCCGCAGGTTCCGATGCGCACGAGGGTGAGCGTGGTGTGCTCGGGTTTCTCGGTGCGGGTTTTGAAATCGATGTTCTTCAGCGCATCGAGCTCGTTGACTACGATATCGATATTATCGCATCCTATTCCGGTGCTCTGCACAGTGATTCGCTTGCCTTTATATGTGCCGGTGATGGCGTGGAATTCCCGACTTGAAACTTCGCATTCCTTCTCATCGAAATGGGAGGCTACGAGGGCTACGCGACCTGGGTCGCCAACGAGGATTACTTTGTCAGCCACTTGTTCCGGGCGAAGATGAAGGTGGAAGCAGCTTCCGTCTTCATTGATAATCAATTCTGATTCTGCAAAATATTTGCTCATGGTTCTTTTGATTTTAAGTTATACATTATTTATATTGGGGCTTTGCGCCCCTCTGTGTTTAAGATAAGCAAAGATACGAATAAAAAATGAAATGCGATATTTTTTTAATGATTTTAAACAGTAAAAAAACACGAAGGGCAAATCCCGAAAATGGAACTTGCCCTTCTCTTTCAAATCTCTCTTCTTTTATATCTAGTAAAGACTGCCGATGAACGGAGCCTTTTGCCGGATATTCAGATATGGGTAAACCCGGATGAGGGGTTATGAATTCATAGAGAGCAGGAACTCGTCGTTGTTGCGAGTATGCTGCATATTCTTGTGGATGGTGCTCATCGCCTCGATAGAATTCATGTCGGACAGATACTTGCGCAGAATCCACATGCGGTCGAGCGTTGTCTTGTCCTGCAGCAGATCGTCGCGACGGGTAGACGAAGAAATGAGGTTGACAGCAGGGAAGATGCGCTTGTTGCTGAGTGAGCGGTCGAGCTGCAACTCCATGTTACCGGTTCCCTTGAACTCCTCGAAGATGACTTCATCCATCTTACTACCTGTATCGATGAGGGCAGTAGCGATGATGGTGAGCGAACCGCCGCCTTCGATGTTACGTGCAGCACCGAAGAAACGCTTAGGCTTCTGGAGGGCGTTTGCATCCACACCACCGGTGAGCACCTTACCAGATGCAGGAGCTGTGGTGTTGTAGGCACGGGCGAGACGGGTGATAGAATCGAGGAAGATGACAACATCGTGTCCGCATTCTACCATTCTCTTAGCCTTCTCGAGCACGATTCCGGCAATCTTGACATGGCGCTCTGCTGGCTCGTCGAAGGTAGAGGCGATAACCTCTGCATTCACGGTGCGGGCCATGTCGGTAACCTCCTCAGGACGCTCGTCGATGAGCAGCATCATGAGGTAAGCCTCAGGATGGTTGGCTGCGATGGCGTTGGCAATATCCTTCATGAGGATGGTCTTACCGGTCTTAGGCTGAGCCACGATGAGCGCACGCTGACCCTTACCGATTGGCGAGAAGAGGTCTACGATGCGGGTGCTGAGATTGGTGGTGCGGCGGTCGCCACAGAGATTGAACTTCTCATCAGGGAAGAGTGGGGTGAGGTGCTCGAAAGGAACACGGTCACGAACCTCTGACGGGTCACGGCCATTGATCTTGATGATGCTGGTGAGCGGGAAGTATTTCTCGCCCTCGTGAGGCGGACGCACCTTGCACTCGATGACATCGCCAGTCTTCAGACCGAACTTCTTGACGAAGCTGGATGCTACATAAACATCGTCCGGTGAAGAAAGGTAATTGTAATCGCTGCTGCGCAGGAATCCGTAGCCCTCTGAAATCACTTCGAGCACACCGTTGGATTTCACGAGATTGCTGAAATCGTAGGCTGGTGCTTCCTGCTTGTTCTTGGCTGCAGGGGCAGCAGCAGGTGTGTGCTGGTGAGAAGTCTGCGGAGTGGTAGGACGGTCGAAGATATCGACAGTAGGAATGGCAGCCTGGTCTTCGATAGGAATGTCGACTACCAGGATGAAATCGGTTCCATCGCCCGGATCACCCTTCCAGGTTCCGTCTGCATCGAGTTCTACCTTCATACCTTCAGTATAGTGGATAGGAGCTGACTCCTGTTTCTTATCGGTTGCAGTTTTTTCAGTAGCTTTTTCCTTTGCCTCCTCAGCTGGAGCCGGAGCTGCTGCCGGAGCTGCTGCTGCTGCGTTCTGTGCATTCATCTTAGCCTGGAGCATCGCCTGCAAATCACCGCTGATGTTAGCGCTCTCAGCGTTTCCGGCAGAGAACTGCTCTTCCGGAACGGCAACTTGCTCAGGAGCAGTCTGCTGGTTATCGGCTGTTGCCTCTTCCTGCTGTTCTGCCTCAGTAGCAGCCTGCTGGTTAGCCGTCTCCTGTGCATCTTTCGCCATCTGCGCTTCTAGCTCGGCTTTTACTGCCTGATGCTTTCTGATGGCAGCTGCTCTGGCTTCTGCAATGGCTTCGAGTTCTGCCTTGCTTCTTCTGCCGCGGTGTTTCGGGAAGTTGGCAAGTACCTGAGCCTCGATGTCTTCGCCTGATTGGTTTAGAGTCTGCTTCTGGGCAGCTGATTGTAAACTCTGCTCTGCCGGGCTGAACTGGATTTCTTCCTCAACCGCTGGGGCTGGGGCAGTTTCGTTCATAGCCTGAGGAGCAGTCTCGCCGCCGTTAGGACCCAATACCTGGTTCTTCTGCACGTCGAAATTCTCTCCTTCATTACCGTGTACGGAATAGACACGGTCTTCTTTCTTGGTTGCAATGCGGGTGCGCTTGCGCTTAGGGGCTGCTTCAGGAGCTGGCTGTTCTGCCTGGGCGTCGAGAATGGCATAGACGATAGTTTCCTTGTTATCGCTCTTCTTTACCTTGACTCCCAGTTCCTTGGCAATGTCCTTCAACTGAACGACACTCTTTGCTTGTAATTCTTCTTTGCTATACATCTGTCTCTTATACACATCTCCGAGCCCACGAGACATCTCAGGATCTCGT
>ERZ1026907.268-NODE-268-length-10462-cov-9.339675_pt1 | contig 10462 bp, 10 predicted proteins | sample MGYA00519468_ERZ1026907 | MGnify/ENA primary metagenome ERZ1026907 (study PRJEB26926, sample SAMN06164581) | human gut metagenome | biome: ENVO:00009003; feature: ENVO:2100002; material: ENVO:00002003 | host: Homo sapiens | place: USA | collected 2012 ...
TATTTATATATATTATAAGTTACCTCTAAAGAGAGGAAGGTGGGGGTAGGCGCTGAAAACTGTCACAACTGTCACAACTGTCACGCTTTGGAGGTTGAGGAAGGTGGAAGCATTGATGGATGATTTCTTGCTTCCTGCTGTTTTCGGAGTAAGAAAGCATAGAGAAACTTTTTACATTACATAGTTTTCTCGCACGATAAATTATGAGTTGGCAAGATTAACCGGATGCGTCCGAAGTGCTAAATTCGTTTAACATAACTCTGCAGGGTGAAATTTGGTAGTATCAGAAAATTGCCGTACCTTTGCAACGCAGTTTAGAAGAAAGGCTGCACTCGACAAAGCTTAAGCAAGCTTAGCTCTGTTCTCGTTTGCACTTTCTTTGCATCGTGATTCAAGAAAGGCTGCACCCCCAACCAGCAAGTAGACAATTAACATTAATTCAAGTAACATTTATATTAACCCTTTAATATTTTAATATCATGGAACAGAAAGGAACATTGAAGTATCGTAAGTTGCAGCGTACACCACAGAGCGGCGAGAACGCTGGTAAGAAAAAGTGGTATGCCACTGCGGTAACCGACCGCGAGGTGGATTTCGAGGGATTCGTATCCCACATCTCTGACCATGGTTCGCCTTACTCCCGAGGTACTATCCACGGTGTGCTGATGGATGCACTCGACCATCTGCAGGAGTTGATTCTCGACGGTAAGAGTGTGCGTCTCTCTGACCTCGGTCTGTTCTCCATCGGTATGACTTCGAAGGCGGAGGATACCAAGGAGAAGGTAACGGCTGCCAGCGTAGAGGGTGTACACCTGATTGTGAGAAACACAAAAAGCTGGAGCAACTCTGAGCTGCGCAAGAAGTGCAAGATTCAGGAGTACGGCGGCTATACCGGCACCGACGAGGGTGGCACCTCTGGTGGTACCTCGGGCGGCACTGAACAAGGCGGCGGTACGCAGCCAGGCGGCTCTCAGGAAGGCGGCGACGGGCTTGAATAAAGCCCTCGCCTGAGGGCAACCCCCAACCAAGTCAACATTCAACACTCAACATTCAACATTAAAAATTAAAGATTATGAAAGCAAGTACCTGGAAAACAATTTTGCAGATTGCAATCTCCTTCCTTACAGCCATCGCTACCACCCTCGGCATAACAAGCTGCAGCAGCCTTTAAAGGTAAAAAAGTAAAAAGCCCCGGTGCATCATGCATCGGGGCTTTTGCTTTATCTGCTTTTTCTTCGTTTATCGGATATCTCTTCCTTCCTGGCTGTATCCTTCGAGCATCTTCGGGCTGCTGATAGGCTTGCGCGAACAGTAGTCGAAATCTACCTTCTTGTAGCCCTGGCTGGAATGCCAGCGGATGGTAAGCTTCACCGTCTTGCCTTCGGTATCAGGCACGACTCCGTTCAGATTGAACGCTACGAGGGCATCGCGCCAGTAGTTCTGAGGGTCGCCATTAGCATTGTGGCGCAGCTCTACCTCGTAAGGATTATCTGGATTCACACCCGTAACGAGGTTGATGTAATGCACCTTCTGACCGCCCCAGAGAGCACGGAAACGGAGGGTGAGATAGCCATCTTCTGCCACCGTTACCCAGTCGCGCACGATTTCTACCTGGCTGTTGCCATACTTCTCGCTGTTCTCGGTATCTGAACCGAGCGATGGAACTGGCTTCTTGGTCAGGATGCTGTCTATCCAGTTGACGTGAATCACCTGGTTATACTTCTCGCTGTTCTCCGAGGTCTGGGAGTAGTTGACCAGGGCGCGAACCTCCTTACCGTCAAAGATGGTTGGTTTCAGGTTCTTGGCGAGCAGCGTGGTGTTGTCATCGAGCTGCAGATAGCAGGCATCGCCACTCTTCTTCACGGTTACCAGTGCGTTAGGAAAAACGCGGTCCCAATCGGTATCGTTATCGTTATCGCACGACTGGAATGTGAGGCCCGACAGGAGCATCATCGCTGCCAGCCCGATCTTCTTGAAATCAATTTTTCTCATATATACTGTTCCTTTCTTTTTAAAATTTTTCTTCTTTCTGATAAGAAAATAAGAAAGGAACAGAAATCTTGCTTCTGATTTAGAAAAAGATTGTTAAAGCTCAAGTTAAAAATAATACGTGCAGCCGATGGTGGCAGCGCGATTGCCGAAGTGCTGACTCGCCATATCGTGGAAGCGGCCCTCGAGCGTCCAGTGCTTGCCCAGATTCTTGTATACCCCTACCTCGGCATAGAGATTAGCCGGGGTGTAGGGATCGCTGCGGCGACGGGTACACCAGATGAGGTTGCCCGTAAAGCGCCAGCCATCGGCCATTGTGAGCTGCGGTGCCAACTTGAACACGGCAAAATGATTATACTCCGCATTGCGCTGCTGAGCCTCCTCTGAAGGGGTTTCGCTGCGCTGCCAGAAGTAGTTGACTCCGGCTGTGAGGCGAAGGATGCCCTTGTGCCAGAAGGCGGTGGAGCCGATGCCGAGCGTATTGTCGTGGATGGCACTGAACAGGTGCTGGTGGATGTTCTTCACCGAGGTGCTGAGCACGAAGGCTGGGCGGCTGTAGGTATGCTTGAGCTCTACCACATTCGCCATGCTGTTGCCGATATCGGCGGTATAAACCGGCTGCCAGGAGCCCTCCATATCGCCCGCGGTTACGAAATCGCCAAACTCGGGATTGAAGATGCGGCGGCAGTAGGTGGCCTGCAGGGTATGACCCGGCGTGAAGCGGTAATAGGCGCTCGCCGAGTAGATATGGTTGCGCATGGTATGCTTCCAGTGCTCTTCCGGCGCAATCTGCTTAGGACGGAAGTTGATGATGCGGAAACGGTCGCCTGCCATGAATCCCCACTTGCCGATGTTGTAATCCAGCTGGGCGTAGAAATCCTGGTAGTTGGAATGGTTGGTGTAACCGGCGATGCAGTTCTTCTCGATGGAGAGTCCGCCCTCGAAACCTGCCGTAATCCAGAGATCAGGGGTGATGACCGGAGTGGCGTATTCTACCACCATGAAGGGGTAGGTGGAGTGGTTCTGGTAGGGCGCAGTATGGGTTTCTTCCAGCGTGCGTCCGTTGTCGCTGATATGCTCGGCACCGAGGGTAAAGAGGATGCTGGAGCCGTTGTCGGCGAGCGTGCGGGTATAGTCGGCCTGCAGATGATAGGCACGCACGTAATCGGCCGGGGTGTGGGTGAAATGGTTGCGGGTGTAGGTCTGCATCGCATCTATTTCGAGCACATCCTTCGCAGTAGGCGTCCAGAGCAGATTGAGCTTGGCGCCCTCGTGGGAGTAGTGGTTCACGGTGGTGCCTGAGATGCCCTGGTAGGCGTCCTTATCGCTGCTGGAGGTGCGCTGGAAGTTGCCTTCTACATGACTGAGCACGCGGAGTTTATCCTGCTGGCTCATGACGCTGACGATGCCTTTTGCGCCGCCGTAGGTATCACCGAAGAGTCCCCATCTGCCGGTGGTTCCGTTCTCCTTCTTGCGCAGTGTGATGTCGATGACTTTCTTCAGACTGCTGCATCCCTTCATCACTTCGGCGTTCTGGCACACCTTGATGGTTTCTATCTCCCGAGCCTTGAAATGGTGGAGGAAGGTGGCGTAATCGAGTCCGTATTCCTGGTTGTCGATACGGATGACGAACTTGCCGTAGAGGTTGGCGAATGAATCTCTGCCGATGATGTTGTTGCCGTCGAGTGAGATGACTTCCGGGCACATCATGAGCACATCGAGGAGTGATTCTTCGCCTGTGAGTTCCATTTCGGGAATATGCATGATGTATCTGTCGCCGATATGTTCTATCGGAGCGGCCTGTGTCTGGTAAGTAGTGCTGGCCATCGCGAGTGCGATGATGAGCAGGCTTTTCTTCGTACTGTTGTTTATCTTCATTTTTTTTCTAATTTATATTATTGGTAAAAAGGATTTCTTCGTGCCAAATTTATTTGCAAAGATAAGCAAAAAACGGGTAATAACGAAAAAATGGAGTTTTTTTTATCGTTCAATGCGTAAAAAAGATGTCATTGCAGTAAGATACGCAAGTACGCCAGGCATTTCACCCTTTCTGCATTACGAAAAGAGGAGGGTGATGAGCGGGATGGTAATGATGCTGCCAACCGTGGTGATGAACGTCATCTCGGTGATGAGCGAAGGATTGCGGCCGTATTTCAGACAGAACATCGTGCCGAAACTCGCTACGGGCATCGCAATGACAACCGTATTGATGTCGTTGACCTGATCGCTTACACCACATACCTTGAACAGGAAATAAATGCTCAGAGGTACTACCACAAGACGCAAGAACGAGGAGAGGTATACCTTAGGACTGCCGATAATCTCCTTCACCGGCAACTTAGCCATCGAGGAACCGATAATCATCAGGGCTGCCGGAACTGTTATGTTGCCCACCATCGTTACCGGACGCGCAATGATATCAGGCGTATGAACCCCGAAAGCTACCAGGAGGGCGGCAACAAAGGCACCCAGAAGAGCCGGAGAAAATAGCACCTTAGGATTGAACTGCTTGACGCTGTACTCGCCCTTGATGAGCATGACACCTGCCGTAAAAATAAAAAAGGTGTTCGGCATGTTGAGCAGCGCGGCATAAAAAATGGCCTTCGGACCGAATATGCTTGAAACAATAGGGTAGCCGATGAAACCTACGTTGGCGAACATCAGCGCAAAACCTATCATGCCCTGGTCGTCATGATTGCGCGTGATGAGACGCGGCACCCAGAAACCGAATACCAGCAAAAGGATGTAGGTAAGAAAACCTACGCCCAGGAGGGGAAGGATGAGCGTGCGGTCGGGCAGCTCATCGCCCATTACTGACGAGAGCACCAGCAGGGGACAGGTGATATCTACCACCATGCTGGATAGCTTCTTGTCAAACTTGTCGCCCATATATCCCAACTTGCAGGCGACGTAACCTAAAATCACGATGATGAAAAGTATCACCATCACTTCCAAATTCTCCATTTATCCTGAAAATCTATACCTTATATATATATGTATGCCGGAATCCCGATATTCTCTCGGAATTTCCGGCAAACTTGGGTTAATCGATAAATCGCCTGGTAATATCTCCGTAGTTCTCGATGCGGCGGTCGCGGAGGAATGGCCACCAGCGGCGCACATTCTCGCTGTGCTTCAGGTCGATATCTACTACCAGGCTCTCTTCTTCCTGATCGCTGGCACGGTAGTAGAGCTCGCCCTGAGGACCGGCTACGAAACTGCTGCCCCAGAACTGGATGCCCTCGGTCTGACCGCTAGGATCAGGCTCGAAACCTACGCGGTTTACGGCGATGACCGGCAATCCGTTGGCTACGGCATGGCCCCGCATCACGGTAGTCCACGCCTCGCGCTGGCGCTGCTGCTCTTCCTCGGTATCATAGGTAGCGTAGCCGATGGCGGTAGGATAGATGAGTATTTCGGCTCCCTGCAGCGCCATCAGACGGGCTGCTTCGGGATACCACTGGTCCCAGCAAACCAGCACGCCGAGCTTGCCTACAGAGGTCTGGATAGGGTGGAAACCGAGGTCGCCCGGAGTGAAATAGAACTTCTCGTAGTAGGCAGGATCGTCGGGGATGTGCATCTTGCGGTATTTTCCGGCTATGCTTCCATCCTTCTCCATCACTACCGCTGTATTGTGGTAGAGGCCCGGAGCGCGGCGCTCGAAGAGGGAGGTGACGATGACGACGCCGAGATCCTTGGCAAGCTTGCCGTAGAAATCGGTCGAAGGGCCCGGAATAGGCTCTGCCAGGTTGAAGAGGTCAACATCCTCTACCTGACAGAAATAGAGGGAGTTATGAAGTTCCTGAAGCACGATGAGCTCTGCGCCGCGATGGGCGAGGTCGATGATGCCTTCTGCCAGGCGCTGCTTGTTGTTGGCGATATCTGCCGTATTATGAAGTTGTAATAAACCGACGTTCATTTTTTACTTTTAATGTTAAATGTTTAATGTTAAATGTGGAATGTTGAGTCTCTGAGGGCTCCCTCGGGCAACTGCATGGTGATGCAGTGGATGCTGCCATGCTGGCGGATGATGGTCTGCGAATCTACACCGATGATTTCGCGGTCGGGGAAGGCGAGCTGAATCTGCTTGCGTGCCTCCTCGTCCTTTTCCGGCTGATTGTAGGTGGGATAAATCACCGCCTTGTTCAGTATCAGGAAGTTGGCATAGGTGGCAGGCAGGCGGTCGCCCTCGCTCTCAGGGTTGGTGGTGAGGCAGTCGCCCTCATCATAGATAGGGTCGGGCATCGGCAGTTTGAGCAAGCGGTAAGGGTATCCCTCCCAGGTGAAGAGGCCCTTGAGCTGCTTCTCCAGCGCCTGGAAGTCTTCATACTGCTTATCTTCCGGATTATCGCAGCCTACATATAATAAGGTGTCGTGTGGAGCCACTCTCACGATGGTGTCGATATGGCCGTCGGTATCATCGCCTATCAGATTGCCGTGATCCAGCCAGACGACTCTCTTGAGCTGGAAGAAAGTCTGCAGCAGATGGGCGATGCTGTCGTGGTCGAGCGGCTGGTTGCGGTGAGGCGCCAGCAGGCACTGTGAAGTGGTGAAGAGTGTACCCTTTCCGTCACTCTCGATGCTGCCTCCTTCGAGCACGAAGCCCTGGTGGTTCTCTATATCGGCATTGAAGGCTGCCTGATAGTATAGTTGCAGGGTGATGGCATTATCCTTCTCCCATCTGAACTTTTCGCCCCAGCCGTTGAACTTGAAGTCGAGTATGCGGTAAGGCACCATCCAGGTGTTCTGCTTTCTGCGCAGCACCATCGTGAGGGGTCCGTGGTCGCGCACCCAGGTATCATTGCTTTCTACCTCGTAGAGCAGCACGCGGCTCATCTGTTCGGCAGAGAGCTTTTTCTTGAGCTTGTATCGGGTGGCGGGCACATCGGGTGTAGCCACAAGCAGCTGCTCGTAGCGCGTGATGATATCTGCCAGTTCGAGATAAGTATCTGTAATTTCAGGCAGATACGGCTTCCAGTCGGTGCCGGCATGTGGCCAGGTGAGCATGATGGCGCTCTGTGGCTCCCATTCGGCAGGGAGTGCGAAATCGCAGGGTAATGTAGATTGATGCATAAGCTATACTATTTTTATGATACGATGTTCTAAACCAATTTATTATACTCTGTTCTTCATCGGGAACCTTTCCTTGGGGGACGGGCTCCGTTCTGCTTTTATGAAGTATGCTTGCAAAATTAATAAAAAATCTACAACTATCGGCTGTTTTTGTGAAATATTTTGCGCAAAAGCGAAACTTTGTATTAAAAAAGTTTAAACGGAGGGCTGTATGGAGATAAAATCGGGGAAAAATGAGTAACTTTGCAGTCTAAAAATAAAATATTGAATAGGAGCGTGAAAATAAAACAGGTAGTTGATGCCCTTGAACATTACGCGCCTCTGCCCTTGCAGGAAGGATATGATAATGCCGGCCTGCAAGTTGGATTGACAGAGGCGGTAGAAATGTCAGGGGCATTGTTGTGTCTTGACGTTACTGAAGCCGTGGTAGACGAGGCCATCCGGAAGGGATGTAACCTCATCGTGAGCCATCATCCGCTGATATTCCGCAAACTGGCGAGAATCTCGGACGAGAACTACGTGCAGCGTACCGTGCGCAAGGCGATTAAGAATGATATTACCATCGTGGCGATGCATACCAACATGGATGCGGCTGCGGGCGGCGTGAACTTCAAGATTGCCGAGAAACTGGGACTGCGAAACGTGCAGTTCTTTGCTGGCGAGAAGGAAGTGGACGGCGTGAAGGGCGGCGAGGGCGTCATCGGAGAGGTGGCTGAGGACCTGGCAGCCGACGACTTGGTGCTGATGCTCAAGGAGCGGTTTGGCGTGGAGTGCGTGCAGTGCAACCAGTTGCTTCGACGTCCTATCAGGAAGGTGGCACTCTGCGGTGGAGCAGGTGCTTTCTTGCTCGACGCAGCCATCAAGGCAGGTGCCGATGCCTTCATCACGGGCGAGATGAGCTATCACGAGTATTTCGGCCACGAACAGGAGATTCAGATCTGCGTCATCGGCCACTATCAGAGTGAGCAGTTTACGGGCGAAATCTTCCGCAGCATCATCCAGGAGAATTTCCCTGATGCCAAATGCTGCATCTCGGAGATAAATACGAATCCGATATTGTATTTATAACTTCAGTTTATAAGATGGCTGGAAGGGCGCAAGCCCAATTTAACATTTAACATTAAACATTTAATATTTAAATAAGGAATTATGGCAAAGAAAGATCCTACAGATTTGACAGTGGAAGAGAAGTTGAAGGCTCTCTATCAGCTTCAGACCACCTTGTCTGCAATTGATGAAAAGCGTGCGTTGAGAGGTGAGTTGCCTCTCGAAGTTCAGGATTTGGAAGACGATATTGCTGGTCTTACCACCCGTATCGAGAAAATCCAGACCGATATTGAGCAGTTTGACCGCGCCATCGATCAGAAGCAGCACGAGATTGAGGAGGCTCAGGCTAGCGTGGAGCGTTATAAGAAGCAGCTCGAAATGGTTAGCAACAACCGCGAGTATGATACTTTGAGCAAGGAAATCGAGTTCCAGGAGCTGGAAATCGAACTTTGCAGCAAGAAAATCCGCGAGGCGCAGCAGACGATCAACGAGCGCCTGTACGACCTTCACAAGGCTGAGGACCAGAAGGCAGACCGCGAGAAGGGCTTGGTAATGAAGCGTTCTGAGCTCGAGTCAATCATGGCTGAAACCCGTGAGGAAGAGGAGAATTTGAAGGAGAAGGCATTCGAGCTCGAGAAGAAGATTGAACCACGTTTGCTCCAGAGCTTCAAGCGCATCCGTAATGGTGCCCGCAACGGTTTGGGTATCGTTTACGTGCAGCGTGATGCATGTGGCGGTTGCTTCAACAAGATTCCACCTCAGCGCCAGCTCGACATCAAGATGCACAAGAAGATTATCCCTTGTGAGTATTGCGGCCGTATCCTCATCGACCCGGAATTGGCTGGTGTTAAGATTGAGGCTCCTAAGACAGAGGAGAAGCCAAAGCGCAAGCGTGCTATCCGCAGAAGAAAGACTGAGGATGAGGATTAATCTTACTCCTCTCTCCGCTCTTTTCGGATGATAATCTTCTGATAAAGATACGATAAGATACAATGAAGGCTCGCCAAAATTGCTTGGCGAGCCTTTATTTTTTTCGTTTTCAGGCTGCTAGGACAATCTGTCTTAACTCCTTTAATCCTAATCTGGAACTTTTCCTAATCTGGAACCTAGAGTCCTCTAGCCTTGTAAATGCGGTCTTTGGCGTCGTTGATTTCCTGGAATTTCTTCTCGGCTGCACGGCGCACATCTTCGCCCAGTGCTGCTACCTTGTCAGGATGATGCTTGAGCGCCATCTTGCGGTAAGCGGCCTTCACCTCATCGTTTGAGGCGTCAGGACTGATGCCCAGAACACGGTAGGCATTATCCAGACTGCCTGTTGAAGAAGCCCCGCTCTCCAGGTTCAGCATCTGGTCTACATCCTCGGCAGAAAGCCCCATGTGGATGGCCATCTCCTTGAGCGCCTGAATCTCCTGAGGATTCACAATTCCATCGGCCTGGGCAATCATGACGAGGAAATTGAGCAACTGCAGGCGCTGCTCATACATCATGTTGGCACGTATCTGATGACAGCTGTCCTGTATCACCGAACGGTACTGCTGCATGCCCATCTGCTTCTGCTGTTCGAAGAGTTTGAGGAGAATTTCCTCGCCCTGCTGACTGGCTGCCTCGCCGAAATTCTGACGCAGGAAGCGGCGCACCATCTCCATCTCGGAATGCATGATTTTGCCATCTGCATTGATGATGTAGGAACTGAGCACCAGCAGCGAGAACATGAAGGAGTTTCGCTCTCCCTCATAGCTCTGTTGGCGGCTGTAGCCCTGGTTGCCGAAACCCTGGCGGCCGTTGTGCTGCTGGCCGCTGTAGGCATCGTAGGCGTTGTTGTAATGGTGGTCGCCGTCGCGGTTTACTGCATCCAGTCCGTGCTCAAAGAGGGAACCGAGGGCATAGCCTGCCAGGGCTCCCAGCGGACCGGCTGTGATGAAACCGAGCACACCACCTATCCATTTACCTGCTGCCATCTTTTAGTTGTTGAAATAGTAGAGGAAAGAAGCGATGCCTGAGAGGGCTGGCTTGCGCTGACCTTCTATTTCGATGTCAAACTTGATGCTGGTCTTGCAGATGCCACGGATGTTCTGGATGTCGTGGAGAGTGGCTACCAGGCGCACGCGTGAACCGGTGATGACTGGCTGACCGAATTTCATCTTGTCCATGCCGTAGTTTACGAGCATCTTGAGGTTGTTTACCTCGATAATCTGCTGCCAGAGGTATGGGAGTACTGAGAGGGTGAGGTAACCGTGAGCGATGGTGCTGTGGTAAGGGCTCTCTACCTTGGCGCGCTCTACGTCTACGTGGATCCACTGTGGGTCTGTCTCTTATACACATCTCCGAGCCCACGAGACATCTCAGGATCTCG
>ERZ1026907.272-NODE-272-length-10373-cov-3.895910_pt1 | contig 10373 bp, 8 predicted proteins | sample MGYA00519468_ERZ1026907 | MGnify/ENA primary metagenome ERZ1026907 (study PRJEB26926, sample SAMN06164581) | human gut metagenome | biome: ENVO:00009003; feature: ENVO:2100002; material: ENVO:00002003 | host: Homo sapiens | place: USA | collected 2012 ...
TACGGCGTAGAATAGAAAATCAACGCGGTTTCGCCGGAAGGCCGCCATAAAACGGTCGTTTCTTGCGGGTCGATGTGGGCATCGACCCCTACGGCGCGAAACGGGAAATGCGGGTGACGGTTGCAGGGCGCCTCAATTTGCGCCGCGGCGCACCTCGGTCACGCCCGAAATGCCGCGCAGGCGCGCGCGGATGCTCTCCAGCTCCGTCAGGTTGTGCACCGGGAAGGAGAGGTTGATGAGACCGACGCTGCCGGGGAGGCTCCGCGCGGTCATCTCCGTGATGTGTACGCGCAGGCTCGTCAGAATGGTCGCGATGTCCAGCATCATGCCGTCGCGGTCGGTGGTCTCCAGCTCCAGAGACGTGGAGAAAAGCGCCTCGGGCTGCTCCGCCCAGGTGACGTGCACCCAGCGGCCGGACTGCGCCGGGTCGGCGGCCTGACGGGCGTTGGGGCAGTCCTTGCGGTGGATGGACACGCCGTAGCCCTTGGTGATAAAGCCGATGATGTCGTCGCCGGGGACGGGCGTGCAGCAGCGGCTGAATTTGATCATGCACGAGCCGATGTCCTCGACGATCACGCCGGAATTGCTCGCCGGCGGCGTGTGCGGCGGCTTGACCTGAAGCTGCGGCTCCTTCTGGGCGCGGCTGGCCTTGGTCAGCTCGTCCTTGATGCGGTTGACCGCCTTCACGGCGGTGATGCCGCCGAAGCCGATGGCGGCGTAGAGATCGTCAAGCGATTCAAACGACACCCGCTTGAGCACCGCCGTGCGGACATCGTCGTTTTGCAGGATGTCGGGGTCGATGCTCAGCCTCCGCAGCTCCGACTCGAAGCTGGCCTTGCCGCGGATGATGTTCTCCTCGCGTTTTTCCTTCTTGAACCACTGCTTGATCTTGATGCGCGCCTGATTCGACCGGCAGATGTTCAGCCAGTCGCGGCTCGGGCCCTTGGCGGACTTCGAGGTCAGGATCTCGACGATGTCGCCGTTTCGCAGCGGCACATCGTAGCTTGCGATGCGGTTGTTGACCTTCGCGCCGATCATGGAGTTTCCGACGGCGGAGTGGATGGCGTAGGCGAAATCGATCACCGTCGAGCCGGACGGGAGCGAGATGACCTTGCCCTTGGGCGTAAAGACGAACACCTCGTCGTCGAACATATCGACCTTGAGTGAGTGGATATAATCGTCGGCGTCAACGTCCTGCTGGTTTTCAAGGAGCCTGCGCACCCACTCGAATTCCTTTTCCGAGCCGTCGCCGGTGTGCTGCTTGTATTTCCAGTGCGCCGCAACGCCGTATTCCGCGGTCTGGTGCATCTCCCACGTGCGGATCTGCACCTCGAACGGGATGCCCTGCGAGCCGATGACGGTCGTGTGGAGCGACTGATACATGTTCGGCTTCGGCGTGGAGATATAGTCCTTGAAGCGGCCGGGAATGGGACTGAACAGGTCGTGGATGTGGCCGAGGACGTTGTAGCAGTCGGCAATGTTGTCCACGATCACACGGAAGGCATAGAGGTCGTACAGCTCGTCGATGGTCTTATTTTGCGCGCGCATCTTGCGGTAGATGGAATAGGTATGCTTGACGCGCCCGTAGATCGAGCCGTGGATGCCGACCGAGGCCAGACGGTCTGTGATCTTCGACTGGATGGCGTTCATGAAGCTGGTGGCGCTCTTTTCGTTCTTTTCCAGATAATCGATGATCTGCTGATAGCCGTCGGGGTCGAGATATTGCAGCGACACGTCCTCCAGCTCCCACTTGATCTTCTGCATGCCGAGCCGGTGCGCCAGCGGCGCATAGATCTCCATCGTCTCCATGGACTTGGAGATCTGCTTGGCAGGCGTCTGGAACTGGAGCGTGCGCGTGTTGTGCAGGCGGTCTGCGATCTTGATGAGGATGACGCGGATGTCCTTGGACATGGCCATGAACATCTTGCGCAGATTTTCCATCTGCTGTTCCTCCATCGTGGAGTACTGCACGCGCGTCAGCTTGGTGACGCCCTCGACCAGCTCCGCGATGGTCTGGCTGAACATGCGCGAAAGCTCCTCAAAGCTCGCGTCGGTGTCCTCCAGACAGTCATGCAGCAGCGCCGCCGCGATGGCGTCGGTGTCCAGACCCATCTCGGCCACGATCTCCGCCACGGCGAGCGGGTGGATGATATACGGCTCGCCCGATTTGCGGAGCTGGTTTTTGTGCTTCTCGTCCGCGTAGCGGTACGCGCGCTCGACCAGATCCATATCGGCGTTCGGCGCGTAGCGCTGCACGGCAAGCATCATGGAATTGTAATGTTCTTCTTTTGTGGTCATTTATTTTCCCGCCTTTTGTTCTTTCAGGTGGATCAGGATTCCGCTTTTTGTCAGATCGACCTTGCGGCCGCCCGCGCAGAGCGTGATATGTACAGATTTGGGGTGCAGCTCGAGCCGGATGAGCTGCTGCTCGGCCAGCACGTCGAGGCACACGCGCAGCCGCGCCGGCTCGCAGGGCCTGCCCGCGGCGCGGGTGATTTTGCGGCTCAGGCAGCCGAGCTCCTCCGAGAGGCCGTTTCCGGCGTTGTGCGCGCTGAGATAGCGCCACAGATCGACAAACTCCTGCCGCTCGGGCAGCAGCGCCGCCGCATCGTCCGGCAAAAGCGCCTCGCCGGCGGCGTGGCGCGCATAGAGCGCCGACTGCTCGCGCACGCGGTTTCGGAACGATGCATCGGGGCGGATATCGACCAGATTGAGCTGGACGGAGCGGATGCCGCGGAATTCGTTGATCTGCGGCGTGAAGGCGATCTCGACCAGATCGCCCACGCCGACCGCCGCGCGCTGCGCGGTGGAGGAGAAGAAGATGGCCTGAAAGCTCTCGCGTCCGCGTCCGAGACGCAGGCGCAGATGCTTGCCGCCGCCGACCTCGCTCAGCTCCAGAACGCTCAGCCCGCGCATGGCGAGCACCGGACGCGGGCAGCCCGCGCCGCACGGCTCCAGCTCGTCGAGCGCCTCGACGTTGCGGAGCGTCAGCAGCTCCGGTGCGATCTCGCAGTCCACCGCCAGTGCCGTGCTGCATGCGTCGGAGCGGAAAAATTCCTCGGCGCGTGCGCAGATCGCCTCACGGAAGGCGTCGATGCGGTCGCGGCGGATGGTAAAGCCGGCGGCCAGCTCATGCCCGCCGTAGCTTTCCAGCAGCGGCGAGAGCGCATGGAGCGCGCCGAACAGATTGAAGCCCCCGTAGGAGCGGGAGGATGCCTTTCCCTTGTCGCCGTCGAGGCAGATGAGGAAGGTCGGGCAGCTGTATTCCTCGGCAAGACGCGAGGCGACGATGCCCACAACGCCCTGATGCCACGATTCATCCGACAGGACGATGGCGCTGGGCGCGTTCGTGTGCGGCAGCATGGAGACGGCGTCCTGATAGATCTCCGACTCGATCTCCTGGCGCTTGCGGTTGAGACGGCATAGCTGCTGGGCGAGATCCGCCGCGCGCGACGGGTCGCGCGTCAAAAACAGCTCGGTCGCAACGTCCACCGCGCCCATCCGGCCGGCGGCATTGATGCGCGGGGCGAGCGTATAGCCGATCGTGCCCGCGGTGACGGGCTGGCGGCCGGTGCAGCACTCCGCCATCAGCGCCGCAAGGCCGACGCGGCGGGGCTTTGCCAGCGCGGCAAGTCCGCGCGCGACCATCGTGCGGTTTTCACCCGTGAGGGGCATGACGTCCGCCACGGTGCCGAGGCACAAGAGGTCAGAAAACCGGTCGAGCAGCGCCGCCTGATCGCCGCCGATGGCGCAGGCGAGCTTGAACGCCACGCCGACGCCCGCCAGCTCGTGCAGCGGCCCCGGCGTCTGGTCGGGGCGGTGCGGGTCAACGATGGCGGCTGCCTCCGGCAGCGCGGTTTTGCACTCATGATGGTCGGTGATAACCAGATCGATCCCAAGCTCCCGGCAGAGCGCCGCCTCGGCATTGGCGGTGATGCCGCAGTCAACGGTGACGATGAGCTGCACGCCCTGCTTTTTGAGCGTGTCGATGGCGAGCGGGTTCAGGCCGTAGCCCTCCTCCAGCCGCGCGGGAATGTAGCTTGTCACATGTCCGCCGAGCCCACGCAGAAATTCGGTCATCAGGCAGGTCGCCGTGATGCCGTCCACGTCATAGTCGCCGAACACGCAGATATGCTCCTTTTTGTCCAGTGCCTTCTGCACGCGCGCGCGGGCAGGCTCCATGTCGAGCAGCTCGAAGGGGTCGCTCAGGGGCCGGTCGCACGCGAGAAACTCCCGCGCCAGCTCCGGCGTGTCGTAACCGCGGCTGCACAGGACCACGGCGGTGATGGGGGAATAGCCTGCACGGCGCAGGCGCTCTGCGTCCGCCTTGTTTTTTGGGCCCGAAACGGCCCAGGTTCCGTACTTCACTTCAGATACACATCCAATAACTCGTCTATTTTATCATTTCCGCTTATTATAGCATCTTTACGGCCGTATCACAACCAAAAATCCAGAAATTCTGCCCGCAAAGGGCAAAGAGACCGGCAAGACGGGATTTTTGCCGCCGGAGACACGTTCCGGCTTCCTTTTCGGCGGCGGCTGTGATACAGTAGACGCAGATTTTTTGCGGAAGGGGCGCGGATCGCGCTCAAACGGGAAACGCTTCGCTGGTTTCCCGTTTGAAAAGGCCGCACCCGCCTGCGCGCATAATTTGTGCGCTGTTTGCGCACAAATTCCACACTTGCCGGGCGTAGCGTGTTTTGTCCGAGGCCGCAGCGTTCAGAAAAAGTGCCGGCGGCACTTTTTTAGCGTAGGCCGAAGCGGCTATGCCGCGAGGGGGAACCATGTGGTGCGCATCGCCTGCGGGCGCGAACTCTACGAGGTTTTTGACAGTCTGCAAAGGAGCGGTATGTAAAATACTGCTCCTTTTTGCGCAGTATTTCGGGAAATGGGATTGACAACGGGTGTCTAATCGTGTAGACTATGATTACAGTCTACCATTGTAGACAAAAGGAGGCGTGCTTATGGAAACACCGAAGATCCACGAGGGCGAATATCGCTTTTGCCTGATCATGTGGGAGCATGCGCCGGTCACCGCCGCGCAGCTCGCCCGGCTTTGTCAGGAGCAGCTTGGCTGGAAGCGCACCACGACGTATACCGTGATCAAGCGGCTCGGGGAGCGCGGCGTTCTTAAAAACGAGGATGGCGTTGTCACCGCACTCGTTTCAAAGGATGAGGCACAGGCGTATGAGATCGACGAGCTGGTGGAAAAGAAATTTGAAGGGTCGCTGCCCGCGTTCATCGCCGCCTTTACAAAGCGGCAGGATCTATCGAGCGATGAGCTTGACGAGGTGCAGCAGATGATCGACCGTATCCGAAGGGGGCAGTGAGATGGCAGAACTTTTTCTGAGGATCGTCAATACGAGCATCTCCGCAGGCTGGGTCGTGCTGGCGGTTTTGCTGCTGCGGCTCTGCCTGAAAAAAGCGCCGAAATGGGCTAGCGTCCTGCTTTGGGGCATTGTGGCCCTGCGGCTGCTCCTCCCGTTTTCACTGCAAAGCGCATGGAGCCTGATCCCGAGCGCGGAAACGATCCGTCCGGACATCCTGATGGACCCGAAGCCCTCCGTTCAGACGGGCTTTCCGGCGCTGAACCATGTCATCAACCCCGCCTTGGGATCGTCGCTCGCACCGGCGACGGGCGCAAGCGCAAATCCGCTGCAAATCTGGATTCCGGTTTTAACGGGGCTTTGGCTTTTCGGAATAGCAGCACTTTTTCTCTATTCTGCTGTGAGTTACTGGCGTTTGCGGCGCAAGGTCTGCGAAGCGGTGATCCTGCGGGAGAATATCTATCAAAGCGAAAATGTCTGCTCTCCGTTCGTGCTGGGGCTCATCAGGCCCAAAATCTATCTCCCGTATCACATGGACAGCCGCGAGATGGATTACGTGATCGCGCATGAGCAGACGCACATCCGGCGCAGGGATCACTGGTGGAAGCCGCTCGGCTTTCTGCTGCTGACGATCCATTGGTTCAATCCGCTGATGTGGCTCAGCTATATACTGCTGTGCCGGGACATCGAGCTTGCCTGCGATGAAAAGGTGATCAGCGGGATGGGCAGGGAACAGAGAGGCGATTATACGCAGACGCTGCTGGCGTGCAGCGTCAGCCGCCGCAGCATTGCGGCGTGTCCGCTCGCGTTTGGTGAGGTGAGCGTCAAGGAGCGAGTAAAGTCCGTGATGCACTACAAAAAGCCTGCGTTCTGGATCGTCCTGACGTCTGTGGCCGTCTGCGCTGCGGTCGCTGTCTGCTTTTTGACAGACCCGGTCGGATTCCGATTTGACGCGGACGCCACGCCCATTGTTTCCGCGAATCACTTTGATATGAGAAATGCGGACGATCCGGTCGTTACGGAGATGAATCAGGCGCAGATCGACGAGCTTAGCTCCCGGCTGGCGAGTTTAAAAAACAGCAGGCGCAGCGACCGATTTGCGGGACTGACGCCGGGATATCAGATCAGTGCGCAGCTGCAAGATGGAAGTTATATCCGGATCAGCGGATATAACCTTTCCGACAACACAATGGTGGACGTTGAGCAAGGCGGCAAGCGGTATGCGGTGTCGGACAGGGAGTTTCAGGAATATCTGAGCCGAATCTGCGCCGGTGGAGATGTTTCCGCGGCATTCGATTTGCAACCGCTTCGTGCGCAGTATCCGGAATACTTCGATCTGGATGCGTCCACAGGACTGGATGTCTATGTCTGGCAGATGTCTCCGGGCAGTTATTACTTTGGCTTGCTTCCGCATACGGCATCTCCAAGAGACAGCACTGCACAGGAACTGCTGGCGCTTCGCGGTGCAAGTAGTGAGCAAATGCGGTATGTCCTTGCCGCGTATGCGCTCGATCCGGATGATATCCACGTCATTCCGTGGCAAAATCCTATTTCCAGCTATATCCCGGAGTGCTGGATCGTCACGGAAAGCGGAGAAAGTCCGGAGGAAAAGCAGGCGCAGTACATAGAAACAGTCAGAGCCATGCTTTTCGGAGATGGAGACGCGCCGACACTCGACGACTACCCGATCTACGATTCCATCGTTTTCGATGTGGACGGGGACGGGATAGATGAGCTCTGCGTTCTCGGTCTAGGGCGAACCTCCGGCGTTTTCAGCTTCACATTCCGCGCCGCAGAGATTGGGGCAGACACGCTGAAATACGATACGCCATTCTGGACGGAATGGTATGATTTGTCCTTTAACCGTGGGGATGACGGCGTCGTTCGGGTACAGGCGGTCGATCATAAAACCCCTCCGCAGACGCACCTGTTTGACATTGCCGTGGTTGACGGCAGCATCGTGCTGACGGAGGACGGGCAGCCGGTCTCCCGGTACTGAGCGCAGATAAACCTAGAAAACCGCCGTGACGCGCGCCCAAGAGGGTGAACGTCACGGCGTTTTTTGCTGCGAACCGGCCTCGGACAGACACGCCGCGCCTTTTCTTTGCAGTTTCCTTGTAAAAGGGAAAAAGCTGTGTTATACTGTTTGAATCTGGATAGAAGGAAGATTCGACCTTGGAAAAATTTCTTGCTTGGGTGCAGCAGCTCCGCTTTGACGCCATCTGGCAGACGGCAATTGTGGTCGCGGCGTCACTGCTTTGCATCACGTTTCATGAGACAGCGCACGGGCTTGTTGCATACTGGCTCGGCGACCGGACGGCAAAGCGTGCCGGGCGGCTGAGCCTCAATCCGCTCCGCCATGTTGACATCGGCGGCCTCATTATGATGGCCATTTGCCACTTCGGCTGGGCAAAGCCTGTGCCGGTCGATATGCGCAATTTCAAAAATCCGAAGGCGGGCATGGCACTGACGGCACTGGCAGGGCCGACCGCCAACGTGCTGCTTGCATATGCCGCGACGATGCTGGCCTCGGTGTGCGCATATTTCTATGTCGCGCATCGGTATCAGGCGTTCTATTATATCTGGTTCTTTTTCTACTACATCGAGCTGATGAGCGCCGGTCTTGCCGTGTTCAATCTGTTTCCGATTCCGCCGCTCGATGGGTCAAAGGTGCTGTTTGCGCTGCTGCCGGATCGCTGGTATGAAAAGCTCATGTATGTTGAGCGCTACGGCATGATCCTGCTGATGGTGCTGCTGCTGACGGGCGTGCTCGATACGCCGCTGGAATTTCTGCGCGGCGGGCTGACAGACGCGCTCGAGGCCATCGGCGCGTGGCCGATCCGGCTTTTGTACAATCTTTCCGTTTAGGAGCGCCGCATGAACGAACCGATTTACCATCTTGAAAACGTTGTCCATGCAAAGGCGGAGGCTCTGGAGGACTTTGACGGCCCGCTGGACGTCATCTTCCTGCTGCTGAGCAAAAATAAGATCGAGATACAGGACGTCAGCATTTCCTCGATCCTGGAGCAGTATCTTGCCTATCTCGACGAGATGAAGCGCATGGACGTCGAGATCGCAAGCGAATTTACGGCGATGGCATCGCATCTGATGCTCATCAAAACGAAAATGCTCCTCTCTGCCGCAGAGCAGGAGGAGGCCATGAGCGAGATGGAACTTCTCATCCAGTCGCTCGAGCAGCGGCAGCGCAAGGACGCCTACGAGAAGATCCGCGCGGCGGCGGGCTTCCTTGCCCAGCGCAATGAATTCGGCCTCGGCCTTTTCACAAAGGGGCCGGAGCCGCTGCAAAAGGATCACACATACCGATACAGCCATGACCGCGAGGATCTGCTCGCGGCGCTGGCGTCCATCGAGGAGCGCGAGGCGCGGCTGCTTCCGCCGCCGGCGGCAAATTTCCGCGGCATCGTCGGCGCGGAGCCGTATCCGGTGACGGTGAAGGCGGCGGAGATCCTGAAAAGTCTGATCTCACACGGTGTTTCGAGGTTTCTGAGCCTCTTCCGGCACAGCAGGAGCCGCTCGGAGATCGTGGCGACGTTTCTGGCGCTGCTTGAATTATGTAAACTTAAATCCGTTTCCGTTTCGCAGGACGATGCGGATGACGATGGCGAGGTCACGTTCCTGCAAATGCCGGAGGAGACTGCCGTGAAGGAATGAAAGAGGCACACATGGAACAAAATGATTTACAGCGCGCGCTGATGGCCATCCTGTTTGCAGCCGGAGAGCCGGTCAGCACGCAGCGTCTGGCGGAATCGCTGGAGGTGGACGCGGACGAGATCCGCAGAGAGGCAAAATATCTGATGGATACGCTTGCGTTTCAGCGCAGCGGCATCCGCATCGTTCTTTTGGAGGACGCCTATCAGATGTGCTCTGCGTCGGAGCAGGCGCAGTATGTCACAAAAACACTGGAGACGCGCAAGCCGCCGAAGCTCTCACAGTCGCAGCTCGAGACGCTGACGGTCATCGCGTACTATCAGCCCGCGACCAAGGCGTATGTCGAGCAGATCCGCGGCGTGGACAGCGCCTATTCCGTCAGCGCGCTTCTGACCAAGAAGCTCATTTGCGAGGACGGGCGGCTGAACGTGCCCGGGCGGCCGATCCTGTACCGGACGACGCCGGATTTCCTGCGGGTGTTCGGGCTTCAGTCTCTGGATGAGCTGCCGGAGATCGACAAGACGCAGCTCCTTTCGCGCAAGCAGCTTCAGATCGAGGTGGAGCAGGCGCAAAATGCAGATACGCAGCAGGATGCAGGCACAGCGCCGGCAGGGGAGGATGCACAGCCATGACATGGTGGATGATCGTGCTGCTCGTTTTTGCGGTGCTGTTTCTGATTGGCTGCATCCCGCTGGGCCTGGATGCACTGTATCGGGAGGGAGCATTTTCGCTCCGCGCAAAGATCGGGCCGTTCTGGCTCAGCCGTATCCCACGCCGAAAAAAGCGCAAAGGGACAGCTGCTGCTGAGGAAAAGCCGGATGCGCCGGCGAAGAAAACACTTTTGACGCTTCCTGCAGGCAGTGCGTCTGAGACGTGGGAGCTGCTGCGCTTTTTGTCGGACGTCCTCGGGGATCTCAGACGGAAGATCCGTCTGAACGAGCTGACGCTGCATGTCCGCTTCGGCGCGGGCGATGACGCAGCCAAAACGGCGATCCGCTACGGACGGGCGTGGGCAATCATCGGAATGGTCATGCCGCATCTGGAACGCATTTTTGTGATAAAAAAGCGTGACATCGGCGCGGAGCTGGATTATAATGAAAAAGAAAATATGCGCGTGGATGCACATCTGCTGACAACGATCACTGTGGGACGCGCGCTTGCGCTGCTGGTCTACGCCGGTGTGCGTTATTTGAAGATGACTAACGGAATGAAAAAAGGCGGTGCAGGACATGAATCATCCCCTGAATGAAATGATGACAAGCTCGATGGCGAAGATCAAGGACATGATCGACGTCAATACCGTGATCGGCAGCCCCATCACAACACCGGACGGCGTGACGCTGATCCCCATTACAAAGGTATCCGTCGGCTATGGCG
>ERZ1026907.273-NODE-273-length-10323-cov-5.470783_pt1 | contig 10323 bp, 14 predicted proteins | sample MGYA00519468_ERZ1026907 | MGnify/ENA primary metagenome ERZ1026907 (study PRJEB26926, sample SAMN06164581) | human gut metagenome | biome: ENVO:00009003; feature: ENVO:2100002; material: ENVO:00002003 | host: Homo sapiens | place: USA | collected 2012 ...
CCTGAGATGTCTCGTGGGCTCGGAGATGTGTATAAGAGACTGGGACGCGTTACTATGCGCTGAATCTGCATTCGGTCTTTTACCGGGGGACGGTGGAATGGCGCTGCTTCAATTCCACGCTCCACGCGGGAAAAGTCGCCGCCTATGTGAATCTGTGCCTTGCTATCTCCGCCCAGGCTATCGCCCAGCGCAGCACGGTCATGCGCAAGACCCACAGTGACAATGAACTGTTCACCTTCCGGGTCTGGTTGGTGCGGCTGGGACTCAACGGCGAGGAATTCAAGCATACCCGTGACCACCTGTTGGCAAATCTGGACGGCGACCGTGCATGGCGTTTCGATAAGGACAGCTATGCAGTCAACAAAAAGAAGAAAAAATCCAGAGAAATGGAGAGGTGAAGCCATTGAAGATACAGATCGAAGAAACCGTCTATGAGGGTACTGCCACGGAGATCATGGGACGTCTGCGGGATCAGACCTTTGATCCCACAGAGTTCCCAGACATCGAGAGCTACATCTGGTTTTTACAGAGCAATGTCATCCGCACCCCAGGAATGGACTGCCCACTGCCGGATGGAGATACGGAAACGCAGGCGCAGGCCATGTTCCGCCATCTGGACAGAATCGGCGGACTCAGACTGCTGGGGGACTAAGATGGAAGAAACTCTGTATTTCGCCTACGGCAGCAATATCAATCTGGACCAGATGCGCTACCGCTGCCCGGACGCGACCGTCTACGGACAGGCTGTGCTGGACAATTATGACCTGCGCTTTCGCGGCAGCGGCGTTGCGACGGTCGAACCCAAGGAAGGTGCTTGTGTCTACGGCCTTTTGTGGGAGTTGACTGACAAATGTGAAGCATCCCTCGACCGCTATGAAGGCTATCCGCGTCTGTACATCAAGCAGACGCTGGAGGTGCGGACGTTTGACGGGCAGCGCGTCCCGGTCATGGCTTATATTATGAACCCAGAGCTGCATCTGAAACCGTCCCTGCCGCCGAGAGACTACTATCTCGGCATCAAAACGGGCTACGAGCAGAACGGTCTGCCGGTTGGCTGCCTCAAGTATGCATTCAAGAACTGCCTCAAGGAATGCGGCATTGAACCGTATCCAAAGAAAGTGCAGACCAAGCCGCCGCAGCGAAAGGAGACCGGCTATGAACGATAACGCCATCCGGAGAATTCAGGCCGGTGATCTTCGCAAAATGAGCGACCGAGAAGGGCTGATCCTGCAAGGCTGCGGCGGTGATCCGCAGGAATGGTTGGAAGGGATCAACGAAATGCTCACGGATGCCGGAATCCTGCGCAATGGCAGCCGGTTTGAACGGGCATCTCTGTTTGAGTACGACGGTCACACCAACATGCTGTTTGACTTTGAAGGTGTTGATCTTGATGTCGGCAAACTCGCCATGTGGAGACTTACCACATACGGAACGATTGGCGGGACATGGCTCAGTGATTATGTGCCGAACCGTCTGGGTGGTTTTTTAGAGAAATCTGAATTGGGCGTTGAAAAGCCGTCCTGCCCGCTCATTGGGCAGGACGGTAACATTTTTAACCTTGTCGGCATTGCGGCGAGGACGCTGCGCGAAGCTGGTCTGCGGGATCAGGCAAAGGAACTCACCCACCGTATTTTCAGCGGCGAGTGCCACAGCTACGGCGAAGCCCTGTGCCTGATTGGGGAATATGTGACGATCACAGACATTGGCGACTACAATCACAACCGCCGCGGAAAGGAGAAGGATAACTATGAGCGATGATCCCATGCGCATTCTGGTCGTGGAACCAACAAAAGATCCGTATGTCAAGGAGATCGACGGCAGCTTGGCGAGCATGCAGGCTATTGTGGGTGGTTTCATTCAGGCCGTCGAACCGTTTGATGATCCGAACGTCCTGCTGCTGTGCAACGAAGAAGCCAAACTCCTCGGCCTGCCAGAAAACCGCTTCCTGCGGAATCGCAATGGCATACCGTATGACATTATCCACGGCACGTTCTTCCTCGCCCAAGGCAGCGGCGAGGAATTTTGTTCTTTGACCGACAAGCAGATACAGACCTATACGCGCCTGTATTCCCGCGAAAAGCTGTTCGTCATGCAGCATGGAAAGGTGATCAATCAGCCGAAGAAAGGAAAATCGACGCATGAAAGATAACTACATCCTGACGGCAGAGTCCGTCACGGCAGGCCATCCGGACAAGCTCTGCGACACGATTGCGGACAGCGTTCTGGATGCCTGTCTCAAAGAAGATCCCAATGCCCGCGTTGCCTGTGAAGTGCTGGCGACGGCGGGCAAAATTCTTGTTGCCGGGGAACTCCGCACGACGGCAAGCCCTGACGTGGAGACCATTGTGCGACAAACGGTTCAAAGAGCCGGATATGACTGTAATTATCATGTAGAGGTGCGGCTGCATACACAAAGCCCCGATATTGCGGACGCGGTCGACGGCGAAACGCTCGGCGCAGGCGACCAAGGCATCATGTATGGCTACGCCTGCTGGGAAACGGTCGAGCTGCTGCCCGCGCCGGTCGTACTGGCGAACCGTATCACGAGCCTGCTCACCACCTGCCGGGAGGAAAAGCTGATTTCCGGCATTGGATCGGACGGCAAAGCGCAGGTTTCTGTGCAGTATGCGTTTGGTGTTCCGGAGCGCGTGGACACCATCGTGATCTCCTGCCAGCACGATGCGGACAAAGGCCCTACCGAGCTGCGCGAAGAACTCCGCAGGCTGGTCATTGCCCGTGCCTGCCATGATGTGCGCATCGATGAGAATACAAAAATCTTCATCAATCCATCCGGCAGGTTTGTGCTGGGCGGCTTTGAAGCAGATACCGGCCTCACCGGCCGCAAGCTGATGGTCGATACCTACGGCGGGCTTGTACCCCACGGCGGCGGTGCGCTTTCCGGAAAGGACGGCACGAAGGTCGACCGCAGCGGTGCGTATATGGCGCGGTATGTGGCAAAGAACGTCGTCGCAGCCGGTCTTGCCGATGTGTGTACGGTTAGCCTTGCCTATGCCATTGGGCAGACCGAACCGGTTGCCGTCGAGATCGACACGCAGGAGAGCGGATACTATGACGACGCATTTCTGACGGAAGCCGTCCGCCGTGTCTTTGATTTCACTCCGGCTGGCATAATTCACGCGCTGGATCTGGACAAGCCGTTCTTCGCAGAAGTCTGCAACAACTGCCACTTTATGCACCCGCAGGCGGCTTGGGAGCAGACGGACAAGACAGAGAAGCTGCGGATGGCTTGCGCGGAACTGGAGGACGATCGCACATGAGTCCAAAGCACGTCGCCTCCTGTTCCTTCGGGAAAGACAGCATTGCGACGATCTTATTGGCTTTGGAACATGGCGAGCCACTGGACGAAGCGGTATATTGTGAGGTCATGTTTGACGACACTACCTCTGGCGAAGTGCCGGAACATCAGGCGTTTATCTATCAGGCAGCGATTCCCGTCCTTGAAAAACTGGGCGTACCTGTCCGTGTGCTTCGAAGCGAGAAAACCTATACCTCTGTTTTTATGGGAAAGGTCACACGCGGGCCGAAGAAAGACATGATCCGCTCCTTTCCTGTGTGTGGGAAATGCTATGTCCAGCGCGACTGCAAAATGCACCCGATCCGGCAGTATCAGAAAACACTGCCGTCAGATACCGTGCAGTACATTGGCATTGCAAAGGACGAACCGCAGCGTCTGGCACGGCTGGGTGGCAATCAGGTGTCGCTGCTGGAGAAATACGGATACACCGAGGATGACGCGAAGCAGCTCTGCAAACAAGCGGGGCTGCTTTCTCCTGTGTACGAATTTACCGACCGCGGTGGCTGCTGGTTTTGTCCGAATGCCAAGCTGTCTGAGCTGCGACATTTGTACGACCATCATCCGGATCTGTGGCAAAAATGATGCGTCTGCAAATCGTCCCCGGCAAGGTCACAGAGAAGTTCAACCGCAGCCAGACGTTTGCGGATATTGATGCAATGTTCCGAAAACAGGATTTGCAAGCAGCGGCCTAACATATTATTGGGGTGGCGATATAAAAATAGGCGTGAACTGTGCAGTTGCATAAATCCAAAAATGCTGGTAAAATACCAATAGAAAAATTATTTTTACAGGAGGTGTCGGACAATGATGTATCCTTTTTTAACGTTGGATGACCAAACCGAGATCGTGCATTCTCAGCTTCTGGACGATGGCAGCGTAAAGGTCTATGTGGAAAAGCCGGACGAAAAGGATTGCTTTCACTATGCGACGTGCTTTCTGCCAGAATACCGCTGGGAAGATGTTTCCGGCTTCTCTGAAGCGGAGATTCAGAAGTATCAGGAAATCATCTCGTCTACGGCGCATCTGATCATGCGGTTTGCCGCAGAGGGAGGCTTGGAAAATGCCGCAGGTTTTTAAGGTCGGTTCTTACTGGGTCTACTTCTGGGCAAATGAAAACGATCCGCTGGAACCGGTACATGTTCATGTCTGTCAGGGCGCGCCGAACGGCAACGCGACGAAGATCTGGATCACACGGGCTGGCGGTTGCATCCTGTGCAATAACAATTCCAGAATCCCGGACCGGGTGCTCCGGAACATCATGGACGTGATTGAAGCCAGAAGCGCAGAAGTAATTCAAAAGTGGACGTCATTTTTTGGCGAGGCTAGATTCTTCTGCTAAACCATACGGATGGGAAAGAATAATAAGAAGTGTCCTCGCTGCGGGCATAAAATGAAGCAGCAGTTTATTGGCTTGCAGCATTGCTCCTGCGGCATGAGTTGGAAGGGCGGGATCGGCTTTTTTGAGCGCACGCCGGACATGGTATTCTGTCTGCGCCGACAAAAGGGCTCCGCAAGGCAGAGCATCTGCATTGAAACACGGCAGGACGACAATACAATATCCAAATCATAATTACGGGAGCGTCAGAGAGATCTGGCGCTCCTGTTTCTTTCGGAGGTATCATGACAAATTTCTTTCTGGAAGAACTGAGAAAGATCTATGGAGATGGGCGCGTGATCCATGACCCGCAATTCGTTGGCGAATGCTGCTACGGCAGTCTTGGCGATCTGCGGGTCAAAGCGCGATTTACAAAAGATATCGTTGCGAATCAGTATCCATATCTGACGGTTTCCATCCTGAATCCCACGAAAGGCGAAATTGACAGTGTTCGGATGAAAATTGGGGACATCATCAGCAGAAGCTGCCGCAGCACGAATCCGAATCTTCGCAATACGGAACCGCACATCTGGGTCGACGGGAAAACGCCGCAGTGGTATGCCTGCTGCCCCGGTTCGCGTGATTATACGTTGTTGGCAAACGCGACCGCGGAATATCTCAGCGTTTTTGAATTAGCGCATGAACGGGTGCAGAATCGGGCTGGCAAAACTACGGAACGCAGGAGGGCTGAAAATGTCAGATGAACACTATCCGGAATTCACCAGCGCACAAACCGAGCGTCTTGATGAGATCGACAATGCAGTCTATCAGACGATCCTCGCGTTTCTGAATAAGACCGAAGATGAATTCCCTTGGGATATGTACTATATCGGAGAAGTTGCGGAATGTATTGAGGAAACGCTTTTAAGCATGGGGCAGCGCGTTCACCGTCCCGTCATTGTAACAGGAAAGGACGGTATTTCTCGCATCGAGGAATATCAAGACCCGCCCAAACCAAAACCGAAGCAAAAACCAAAACAGAAAACGAAGGGAGCGGATGCCCATGAGCGATAAGCCCAGATGGGAGATCATCCACGGAGACAGTCTTACGGTGCTGGAGAGCTTTCCTCCCGGCGCGTTCGACGCTGTCATCACAGATCCGCCGTATGCGTCCGGTGGCCGCACGCAGGCGGAAAAATCCAAAGCCACCGCAAAGAAATATTCCAGCATGGGCGGCAACGCGCCGCCCGATTTTGACGGCGACGCCAAGGATCAGCGGTCGTGGACCCGCTGGGCGGCAGAGTGGCTGTACCTTGCAAGACGCGCAGCCAAACCCGGTGCACCGGTCTGCATGTTTATTGACTGGCGGCAGCTTCCCTGTGCCAGCGACGCGCTCCAGTGGGCGGGTTGGATCTGGCGCGGCATTGCCGTTTGGGACAAAGGAAATTCCCGTCCGCAGAAGGGCCGCTTCCGGCAGCAGGCAGAATATATCGTGTGGGGCTCAAACGGAGACATGCCGGTCAGCCGCCCTGTGCCGTGTTTGCCGGGTGTATTCAAATACGGCAATCCGCAGAACCGCATCCACCTGACCGAGAAGCCGTTGCAGCTCATGCAGGACCTCGTCAAGATCACAGAGCCGGGCGGTCATATCTTGGACCCCTTTGCAGGCTCTGGCACAACGGTTCTGGCTGCGGTCAAAGAGGGTTACGATGCAACCGGCATCGAGGTCACGGATGTGTACGCGGATCTTGCCAGAAAGCGGTTGGAGACAGAGCTGAACGCTGCGTAGCGACTATAGTAGCGACTATAGAAGGTAGAAACCAATCATTTTGGATTCCATAGCGACTATTGTAGCGACTACGCCATTTAAAACCGATTTGAATTGCCGAAGCAGCGCGAAGGCATCTATAAGGAAAAGAAAATTGGAATCTCTCTCCTCTCTTGCCCCGCCTTTTGGCGGGGCGTCAGGCTCTCGCCGCCGCGCGGCAAGAGCGCAAGCATAGCGTTTTGGTACCAAAACGCGGCTTGCAGGGAGAACCCTGACCCCAATGCCGCCTGTAGGCGGAGAAAGGAGCGCCGTGCGGAAGAATCAATACAATCTGCATATCCGGCTGGATGAGGACGAACGCGCCGCGCTGGAAAAAGGTCTGCAAGCCAGCGGCCTGCCGCTGTCGGCGTACCTGCGTAAGCTGATCCTCGGAGAAAGCATCCAAGCTGCACCCTCGGAGGAGCTTCGCAGGCTGCGCACGGAGATTCACCAGATCGGTAACAACATCAACCAGCTTGCGCGGAAAGCGAACGCCGGATTTGCCAGCCGCGACGAGATCACGCGCGCCCTGCGGATGCTGGATCGTGTTTACGAACTCATGTACCAGCTCAGTCAGCAGTCATGGCAGTAACCAAGATCCTCGCCCGGCATGCCAGACTGGATCTGGCAATTAACTATGCGGTGAACCCCGACAAGACAGACGAGGAAGTCCTGACGGCTTATCTGAACTGCGACAAGGGGCATGCTTGCCACCAAATGCTTGCAACCAAGGAAGCAAAAAACAACCGCGACGGCGTTCAGTATTACCACATCATCCAATCATTCAAGCCCGGCGAGATCACGCCGGAGCTGGCATTGGAAATTGCACAGGCATTTGCAAAGGAACACCTTGCAGACTATGAGGTCGTCATTGGCGTTCATGTGGACAAAGAACACATCCATGCGCACATGATTTTCAATTCTGTGAATCAGGTGACGGGGCGAAAGTATCACAGCAACGCTAAAAGCTACTACCAGCAAATTCGTGGAATCTCAGACCGGCTCTGCGCAGAAAATGGTCTATCCGTAATTCTTCAAGGAGAGCGTACAAAAACGGTCAGCTATATTGAATGGCTCCGTCAATCCAAAGGTCAGCCGACATATCGCTCCATGCTGGAAGCGGACCTGCGTGACGCCATTGAGGACGCCAACGATCTCGGTCACTTCTTCCTGCTCATGGAGCATAAGGGCTACGAGATCCACCACGGCAACCGTCTCGGTTTCCGATTGCGCGGGCAGGAGCGGTATATGTATCCGGAGCGCAAAAACGCAGCATTTTCGGAAGAAAACATCGAACGTGCCATTGCTGGCAATTTGGCAGAGATTGAAGCCGGTACCAGACCGGCATTTGTTCCGCGTCCTAAACCGCAGCCATATCGCCCGCATCCAAAATACAAAGGATTTCTCGCGCTGTATTATCACTACTGCTATCTCCTTGGCCGCATTGAAAAACGGCAATATCCACCACGCATGACGCCGCATCTGCGGCAGGAGATCATGAAAGCCGAAACCTATAAAGCGCGGCTGAAATTCTTGCAGGAAAACAACATCACCACAGCAGGCGATCTGAACGCCTGTGTGCAGCAGGCAGAAAGCGAGGCCGCGCAGCTCGCTAAGCAGCGCACGATCTTAAACGTTCGTAAGAAAAAACGCAAGAGGCTCTTTGATGCGCTGGCGACGGAAGAATCACTCGCTGTGAGCAAAGCTCTTTATGAAGAAGGGCTATCCGGCATGGAGTCCGAGTACGCGCAGTATGCAGAAGCGAAAGCGGTACTGGACGCCTGCGGTATTTCACGGCAAGCTCTCACGGAAGAAAAAGCGGATATCTACGAGCAGCTTGCGCAGCTCAACAAGCAGATCCGCGCCGAGCGGCAGAAGATCAAGCTGTGCCGAGCGATTGCGGATTCGGCAGCGGTCATGCAGCGGGATGTCACTGCACAGGAAAAATCTCGACATGAGAAAGAATCGTCGCAAACACGCGACCACGAATAGAAGGAGGTGATTCCCCATCAACGTAGGAAACAGCGAAGCCGCCGAGCAGGTCGTTCACATGATGCTATCCGGCGGCGAGGTTGCAGTCAAGCTGGCAGGCTCTGCGGCAAAGAATGCCGCGGCGATGCTGCTGGCGTTGGCGCGCAATCATAAAAAGGTCTACGGTAGGACCAGTCTCAAGAAAATTCTCCAGCAGACGCGCGACATCCGTACGTTTTCCCTGACACCGGAGCAATACCGCGAGTTCAGCCGTCAGGCGAAGGACAAGGTACTGTTCGCGGGTATCCAGGACAAGGAGCAGCCGGACGCGCCTGTTGATCTCGTTATTCCGACGACCGATCTGGAGCTGGCAAATGTTATTTTCGAGCGTCTTTTCGGTTCGCTCGAAAAGCTGCAGGAGGAACGCTCGCCAAAAAAAGAGTCTCGGTTGGAACGCTCCTCGGACGATACCGGCAGCAGCTCACCTACGAGCAGGAAGAACTCGAAGAATGAACGCCCGTCCATTGGCGAGCAGCTTCAGTCCTTCCGCGAAAAACTGTCCGGTGTCGAACCGCGCGTCCCGACCAGAGAAAAAACACACAGTGAGATTACAAAGTAAACGCAAACTGGATTTGTGCAGAGAATTATGATATGCTCGAAGCAGAAAAAGCTGGGAGGTGGCGCGTATGGCAGAACAAGGATATGATCTGATGCACAAAGACGATGTCGTTGCGTCCTTGCAGCTCGACGATCTGTCCAGCGCTATCCTCAAGGTCGCGCCCGGCGCAAATCCGGAGCTGCTGCCGCTCGGCGGCAGTCAGGGCGCAGACAGTCTGCGCAAATGGTGGCTGCGCCGTGCCGTCCCTATCAGTCAGGGCAACATTGCCGCGCTTTTGCAGCAGGAGGGCATCCCCTCCACGCAGAGCCTGCTCGTGCGGAACCTCGGTCTCAGTCTGTCCGACCATTATTGGATCAAGCCGAACGGCAGCGAACTGACGTGGAAAGACGTTAGCCTGTTCTCCAACAGCTTCCGCGATCCACTTGAATCCATGCAGATCCAACATCCTCACGGTGCAGCTTCGACAAGCACCCAGACACCAGCGTATTCGCCCAGCGCATCGCTGCAGGGTGACCTGATCAAAAAGTGGTTGATCGTCGACGACACGCGCTGCCTGCTCAAAGGCAACCGCGGCGCAAATTCCCAGCAAAGTCTCAATGAAGTGCTGGCATCCATGCTGCATGAGAAGCAGGGCTTTGCAAACCATGTGCACTACCTCCCGGTCAAGCTCACCGGCAGCGCAAGCGAGCAGTACGGCTGCATCTGTGAGGACTTCGCGTCGGAAACGCTGGAATTCATTCCGGCGATTGACGTTGTAGATTCCGAGAAAAAGGACAATGCTGTTTCCACTTATGAGCATTTCATTTATGTCTGCGCAGAGCATGGTCTGTCAGAGCAGGAAGTGCGCGGATTCCTCGAATATCAGGTCCTCACAGATTTCGTGCTGACGAATACGGACCGGCATCTCAACAACTTTGGTATCCTCCGCGACAGCCAGACATTGAAATTTGTGCGGATGGCTCCGATTTTCGATTCCGGCAATTCGATGTTTTGGGATGCGCCGCGCCTGCCGGAGCGCAGTGACTGCACAGAGATCACGGTCAACAGCTTCCGTAAGACCGAAACGGAACTGCTTAAACTCGTTACCGACCGCAGCCGTGTCCGTATGGAGCTGCTGCCCAGCCGGGAAGAAATTGCAGAGCTGTACGCCAAGGACGACAGCATCGCGTTCGTGGATTCCATTCTCACCGGCTACGAGAAGAAGAAAGCGCTATTGGAGCAGTTCATGGAGAAAGGCATTCTAGCACCTGTCTCTTATACACATCTCCGAGCCCACGAGACATCTCAGGATCTCG
>ERZ1026907.274-NODE-274-length-10197-cov-3.965687_pt1 | contig 10197 bp, 9 predicted proteins | sample MGYA00519468_ERZ1026907 | MGnify/ENA primary metagenome ERZ1026907 (study PRJEB26926, sample SAMN06164581) | human gut metagenome | biome: ENVO:00009003; feature: ENVO:2100002; material: ENVO:00002003 | host: Homo sapiens | place: USA | collected 2012 ...
ATACGAGATCCTGAGATGTCTCGTGGGCTCGGAGATGTGTATAAGAGACAGCTGTCCGGCAGCATCGGCATTTTGCCAGACATTCTGAACACACTCTACGTCGTTATGGCGACGATTCTCGTCGTGCTGCCGCTTGGCGTCTGCGCGGCGATCTATCTGACGGAGTACGCCTCCAACAAGCGCCTCGTCTCGATGATCGAATATGCGGCAGAAACGCTTTCCGGCATTCCGTCGATCATTTACGGACTGGTCGGTATGCTTTTTTTCTGTCAGTTCCTCGGCATGAAGACCTCCCTTTGGGCAGGCAGCATGACGCTCGTCATCATGAACCTGCCGACCATCATGCGCACCACGCAGGAAAGCCTCAAGACCGTTCCGCAGAGCTACCGCGAGGGCGCGTTCGGGCTTGGCGCTGGCAAGTGGCGCGTGATCCGGACGGTGGTCATGCCCGGATGCGTGGACGGCGTCATCACCGGATGCATTCTGGCGGTCGGCCGCATCCTCGGCGAAACGGCGGCGCTTTTGTACACGGCGGGCTTCGCGCACACACTTTACGGCCTTGCGAAGGGACTCAAAAACTCGGGCGCCACGCTGACGGTCGCACTTTATGTCTATGCCAAGGAGCAGGGCGAGTTCGATGTGGCGTTTGCCATCGCGGCGATCCTGATGCTGCTGACGCTGCTGATCAATCTGGCGGCCACGCTGGTCGGCAAGTATTTTAAGAAAAGGAGAAGCCTATGAATGACCTGATTTCGGTCAAAGACCTGTGCCTGTGGTACGGGAAGACGCAGGCTCTGAAAGATATACAGATCGACATTCCCGAAAAAAGCATCACGGCGCTCATCGGGCCGTCCGGCTGCGGCAAATCGACGTTTCTCAAGACGCTCGACCGCATGAACGACCTGATCCCGGGTGTGCGCATCACGGGCAAGGTCACTTATCGCGGCGAGAACATTTTTGCACCCTCCGTCGATGTCTGTGCGCTGCGCCGCCAGATCGGCATGGTGTTCCAGAAGCCGAATCCGTTCCCGATGAGCATTTACGACAATATTGCCTACGGTCCGCGGACGCACGGCATTCGCGCAAAGGCGCGGCTGGATGATATCGTGGAGCGCTCGCTCCGCGACGCGGCCATCTGGGACGAGGTCAAGGACCGGCTGAAAAAGTCGGCGCTTGGTCTATCCGGCGGACAGCAGCAGCGGCTTTGCATCGCACGCGCACTGGCTGTGGAGCCGGATGTGCTGCTCATGGACGAGCCGACGAGCGCCCTCGACCCAATTTCAACTTCTAAGATCGAAGAACTTGCAATCAGCCTCAAAGACAGGTACACTATCATTATCGTAACGCACAACATGCAGCAGGCTGTCCGCATCTCCGATCAGACCGCATTTTTCCTGCTGGGCGAGCTGGTCGAGTACGGGGATACCGAGAAAATGTTCTCGCAGCCGGAGGACCGCAGGACGGAGGACTACATCACAGGGAGGTTTGGATGATGAGAAGCCGGTTTGACGAGCAGCTCAAGCGCCTCGACAAGGAGCTGATCGAGATGGGCGCCATGTGCGAGGAGGCCATCGCGCTGGCTGCCAAGGCGCTTCTGGACGGCGACGAGTCTCTTGCCGCAAAGGTCGCGCCGCTCGATACGGAGATCGACCAGATGGAGCGCGACATTGAGTCCATGTGCCTCAAGCTCCTGCTTCAGCAGCAGCCCGTGGCGCGCGACCTGCGCCAGATCTCCGCGGCGCTCAAGATGATCACAGATATGGAGCGCATCGGCGATCAGGCGGCGGATATTGCCGAGATCATTGTCTTTCTGAAGGGCCGCTCGTGCGAAAGCTGCGCAGTCATCGGAGAGATGGGCAGAGCCACGATCAAGATGGTCACGGACAGCGTGGATGCCTTCGTGCGCCGCGACACGGCGCTTGCTGAGAGCGTCATTCATTATGACGACATTGTGGACGATTATTTTCTGAAGGTCAAGACGGCGCTCATTGGGCTTCTGGCCAGGACGCCGGATGACGGCGAATATGCGCTCGATCTTCTGATGATCGCGAAGTATTTTGAGCGCATCGGCGACCATGCCGTGAACATTGCCGAGTGGGTGGTGTTTTCCGTCACCGGCGTACATAAGGAGGAGGGGTGAGCATGATCTGGTGTGTGGAGGATGACGCCGGTATCCGTGATATCGAGGTCTACACGCTCCGCTCGACCGGCTTTGACGCGAGGGGCTTTGCCGACGCGGATGCGTTCCGCGCGGCGCTGAGAGAGGAAAAGCCGGAGCTTGTGCTTCTGGACGTGATGCTGCCCGGGGAGGACGGCGTATCGCTTCTGCGCTTTTTGCGCTCCGAGCCGGAGACGGCGCAGATCCCCGTCATCATGGCGACGGCAAAGGGCATGGAATATGACAAGATCCAGAGCCTTGACCTCGGGGCGGACGACTATCTGGTCAAGCCCTTCGGCATGATGGAGATGGTCTCGCGCGTCAAGGCGGTGCTCCGCCGCTGCGCGCCCTCCCAGACACAGAGAATTCTCAAAACGGGCGGACTGAGCGTGAACCTGGACGAGCACACGGTCACAGCCGATGGCGAACGCATCGCGCTGACCTTTAAGGAATTTGAGCTTCTGCGGCTGTTCCTGTCGCATCCGGGCCTTGCCTATACGCGCGACCAGCTCTTTGCCGCCGTCTGGGGCGCGGATTACGTCGGTGAGACACGGACGGTCGATATGCACATCCGGACGCTTCGCCAGAAGCTCGGCGAGTACGGAAAGTGCATCGAGACGGTGCGCGGTGTCGGTTACCGGCTGGAGGCACAGACATGACGAAAAAAATCTTTCAGTCGATCATGTTCGCCGCTATGGCGGTGCTGCTGGCGAGCATTCTGATCATCATGGGCTGCCTGTACGACTATTTTACCGGCGTGCAGGAGCAGCAGCTGGAGGACGAGCTGTCGCTGGCGATGGTGGGCGTTGAAAACTCCGGCGAAGCCTATCTCAAGGCCATCCACGGCAAAAGCTATCGCCTGACTTGGATCGGAGCAGACGGCTCGGTACGGTTTGACACGCAGGCAGACGAGACCTCGATGGAAAATCACGCCCAGCGCGACGAGGTGCGCGAGGCCTTGCAGTCCGGCGAGGGCAAAAGCTCCCGCTACTCCGATACGCTTCTGGAAAAGACCGTCTATTATGCGCGGCGCATGACCGACGGCAGCGTGCTCCGCATTTCGATCAGCCGCGCGACCATCGGCGTGATCGCCATGGGTATGCTCCAGCCGATGCTGGTCGTGGCCTGTGCCGCGCTGCTGCTGGCGTTTTTCCTTGCAAAGCGCATTTCCGCGCGCGTGGTCGCGCCGCTGAACCGGCTTGATCTGGAAAACCCGCTGGAAAACGACGCCTATGAGGAGCTCGCGCCGCTTCTGACGCGCATCAGCCGCCAGCGCCGACAGATCGACGCGCAGCTGAAGGAGCTCCAGCAGAAGAAGGACGAATTTGCGCAGATCACATCCAGCATGAATGAGAGCCTCGTCCTGATGAACGAAAAGGGCGTCATTTTGAGCATCAATCCCGCCGCGCGGGCATTGTTCCATGCGGACGAGCGCTGCATCGGGCAGGATTTCCTGACCATCGAGCGCAGCCATGAGCTGAGCGTCGCGATCGATCATGCCATGCAGACCGGCCACAGTGAGACGCGCTTTTCGCGCAGCGGCCGGGAGTATCAGCTGGACATCAGCCGCATTGAGTCCGAGGGCGCGGTCGTCGGTGCGGTGCTGCTCGCCTTTGACGTGACGGAGGAGGCCTTCGCAGAGCGCAACCGCCGCGAATTCACGGCGAATGTGTCGCACGAGCTGAAAACACCGCTCCAGTCCATCATGGGCAGCGCCGAGCTGATCGAAAACGGCCTTGTGAAGAAGGAGGATATGCCGCGCTTCATCGGGCATATCCGCACCGAGTCTGCGCGCCTTGTCACACTGATCGATGATATCATCCGCCTTTCTCAGCTCGACGAGGGCGGCGAGCTTCCTTATGAACAGCTTGAGCTGCACGCCATCTGCGAGGAGACGGCAGCCACGCTGGAAGGTGCGGCCGCAGCGAAGCATGTGACGCTGCGCGTCCACGGCGAAAAAACGCACATCCGCTGCGTGCGGCGGCTTGTGGCGGAGACCGTTTTCAACCTCTGCGACAACGCGATCAAGTATAATCGCGACGGCGGCACGGTCGATGTGACGGTCGAAAAGCGCGGCGCCTGCGCCGTCGTGACTGTGCAGGATACCGGCATCGGCATCCCGCCGGAGCACCAGAGCCGCATATTTGAGCGCTTCTACCGTGTGGATAAGAGCCATTCCCGCCAGTCCGGCGGGACCGGACTTGGCCTTTCCATCGTCAAGCACGCCGTGCAGGATCTGGGCGGGCACATCACGCTGGAAAGCACGCCGAACGTCGGAACTAAGATCACGGTGAGCTTCCCGGACGGAAAGCTGTAGCACAGCTGAAAAAGCGGTTGGTTTCAAATGAAACCAACCGTTTTTCAGTATAGTGTTTCTTCGTCCTCAGCAAACAGCCGGTCATTGATGTCCTGAACGCTGACATTGTGCGTCAGACCGTAGATCAAAATGGCGTCGCGCCGGTTGCGGGGATAGAGCTGCGCAAGGCCGTAGAGCTTCAAAAGCTCCTGCGTCTCGTCCAGTGTGGCGCCAAGACCATAGCACAGGCAGATCAGCCTTCCGCGCGAGGGTGACCGGCGGCCGGAAAGAATCTGGTGTACATAGATCTCACTCATGCCGGAGCAGCGGGCGAGTGTCGCCTTGCTGATGCCGCTGCGGTCGATCAGCTCTTTGATGTATTCCTGTCCGCTGTCGTTGTTAAAGCTGCGTTCGTTGTTCAAAAGAAAAGCACTGAGACTGCCGCTCTGCGCCAGCTCAGCCTGCAATTTGCTCGTGTTCTTCGGTTTCATCCGGCAGCCTCCTTTACAAATCTTCTTTTCTCCGTTATAATTCAAGCTGTATTACCGTATATATTACAGGAAATGCGGAGAAAAAGCAAGAGCGGTAGGTGGCTATGGACGTTTATGACGGTCTTCTGAACGCGATTCAGACAGAGTACGACATGGTACGGCAGCTCAAAAAGAGCGAGCGCGGGAGTGTGCGCGTTGTGCGTCACCGGCAAAGCGGCGTGCGCTTCGTTTTCCGACGCTATGAGGGAAGCGGCGCAGTCTATCAAAAACTTCTTCCGGTCTCCTGCCCAAATCTGCCGCAGATCATGGAAACAGCAGAGCGAAACGCACAGGTGATCGTGCTGGAGGAGTTCGTACACGGCGATACGCTGGCATTTTTGCTCGAGGGCGCGACGATGTCCGCGTCACAGGCCGGACGCATCGCCGGGCAGATCTGCCGCGCACTGTACGTGCTGCACACACTCGGCGCGGTGCACCGGGATGTGAAGCCGGAAAATATTCTTCTCCGCGGAGATGAGGCTGTGCTCATCGACTTTGACGCCTCGCGTATCTATCACAGCGACGCGCCGGAGATGACGATGGACACGATGATCCTCGGGACGACCGGTTATGCTGCGCCGGAGCAGTACGGCCTGTCACAGACCGACCCGCGGGCAGATATTTACTCGCTCGGCGTGGTGCTGAACGTTATGCTGACGGGGGAGCATCCGTCGCGCCGTCTGGCCGCCGGGCATCTCGGGAGGGTCGTCCAGCGCTGCACGATGATGAGCCCAAAGCAGCGCTATCAGAGCGTTCTGGAGCTGCTGGCGGAGCTTTGATCAGCATGAAGAACAGAGATTCCCATCCGTGCGCGGCGTTCTGCTTGCAAATCCCGTGCGGAAACGCTATGATAAAATATATTTTGCCGCATTGCGGCGATGAATGGAGGCGCAGCAATGGCGACCGATGTTTTATCCGCCATTCACGACCGGCTTCGTACCTTCTCCAAGGGCCAGAAGCTGATCGCGGGCTTTATTTTACAGTCCTATGACAAGGCGGCATTCATGACCGCCAGCAAGCTCGGCAAAACCGTGGGCGTGTCGGAGTCCACGGTCGTTCGCTTTGCCGTGGAGCTTGGCTTCGACGGCTACCCCAGCATGCAGAAAACGCTTCAGGAGATCGTGCGCAACAAGCTGACATCGGTTCAGCGTATTGAGGCTGCAAACGACCGCATCGGTAATCAGGACGTTGTCTCGACCGTCCTTCAGGCTGATATCGACACGCTCCGCAGGACGAGCGAGACGCTTGACCGCCGCGAGATGGACGCGAGCGTGGACGCCATCCTAGCCGCACGCCATATTTACATCGTCGGCGTGCGCTCCTCGGCGGCGATCGCGAGCTTTCTGAATTTCTATTTCCGCAATATTTTTGACAATGTGTCGCTCGTGCCCTCCACCGCGACCAGCGAGATGTTTGAGCAGCTCCTGCGCGTCGGCAGGGAGGATGTGGTCATCGGCATCAGTCTTCCGCGCTACTCCAGCCGCACCATCAAGGCGATGCAGTATGCACACGACTGCGGCGCGACGATTCTTTCCATCACGGATAAGCCTGACGCGCCGGCTGGCAAGATCGCAGATCATGTTCTTGTCGCCAAGAGCGACATGGTTTCGATCGTGGACTCGCTCGTTGCGCCGATGAGCGTCGTCAACGCCCTCATTGTCGCGGTCAGCCGCAAGCGTGAGGAGGAGGTCTCAAAGACCTTCAAGGATCTGGAGCGGCTGTGGGATGAGTATGATGTCTATGAGCGTGTGGAATAAGGCAGATGTCCTTGTCGCTGGAGGCGGCGCGGCAGGGATGATGGCTGCCATTGCAGCGGCGGAGCGCGGTGCACGCGTGATGCTGTTTGAAAAAAACGACCGCCTCGGAAAAAAGCTTTATATCACCGGAAAAGGGCGCTGCAACGTGACGAATGACTGTGTGCCCGAGGAATTCTTTCAGAATGTTCCGCGCAATCCGCGCTTTTTGTACAGCTCGATCTATGCTTTTCCGCCGCGTGACGTGATGGCGTGGTTTGAGGCGCGCGGCTGTCCGCTGAAAACAGAACGCGGAAACCGCGTCTTTCCGCAGTCGGACAAGTCTGCAAGCGTCATCGACGCCCTGCGTGCGGAACTGCGGAGGCTCGGCGTCCGCGTGTGCCATGAGGATGTTCAGGCACTTCTGATGCAGGATGGAGCAGTCACAGGGCTTCGCACGCAGCTCGGAAGCTATGACGGCGCTGTGATCCTCGCCACCGGCGGATGCAGCTATCCGCAGACCGGCTCGACCGGTGACGGATACCTGCTGGCTGCCTCGGCAGGGCATACGATCGTTCCGCCGGCCGGCTCGCTCGTGCCGCTCGTGGAAAAGGGACACGACTGTAAGCAGATGCAGGGGCTGGCGCTCAAGAATGTGGATCTCCGGCTGGTCAATCAGAAAAAGAAGGTCGTTTTTCAGGAGTTCGGCGAACTGCTGTTCACGCATTTCGGCCTTTCCGGCCCCGTCGTGCTCAGTGCCAGCGCGCACATGAACGAGAAGGACAGCTACACCGCCGTAATCGACCTCAAGCCCGCGCTGGATGAAGGAAAGCTCGATCAGCGTCTGCTGCGCGATTTTGAGAAATTCCAGAACCGCGACTTTGAAAATGCGCTGGTGGAGCTGCTGCCGAAGTCCATGATTCCGGTGGTCATCCGCAGAAGCGGCATCCCGCCCGAAGAAAAGGTACACTCGATCACGCGTGAACAGCGCAGAGCGCTGCTGGAGACGATCAAGCATTTTGCCGTCGAAATCGCCTGCAAGGCGCCTGTGGAGGATGCCATTGTCACCTCCGGCGGCGTAAAAGTCTCGGAGGTCGATCCGAAAACCATGCAGTCCAAGAAGATGACTGGACTTTATTTTGCAGGTGAACTTCTGGACGTGGACGCCTATACGGGCGGCTTTAATTTGCAGATCGCATGGGCGACCGGCCGCGCGGCGGGCGCTGCGGCGGCGGAAGCCATCAAAAACAGGGAGGAGACCCTATGAAAGAGAAAACATTCAGCATCGCCATCGACGGCCCTGCGGGCGCCGGAAAGAGCACGCTTGCACGCCGTGCGGCAAGCGCACTCGGCTTTGTATATGTGGACACGGGCGCGATCTACCGCACCGTCGGCTATCACATGTGGATGATGGGCATCGGCCCGAAAGACCGGGACGGCATCTGCCGCTATCTGGACGATGTGAATATTGCGGTGGAATATGATGGCGCGGGCGCCCAGCACATGATCCTAAACGGCACGGATGTCTCGGACGAGATCCGCACGCCGCTCATGTCGAGCTACGCCTCCGGCGTCTCGGCGCAGCCGTGCGTGCGCGATTTCCTGCTGGATATGCAGCGCGGAATTGCAAGACGCCACAACGTTGTTATGGACGGGCGCGACATCGCGACCGTCGTGCTGCCGCGTGCGGACGTCAAGATCTTCCTGACCGCCTCACCCGAGGTGCGGGCGCGCCGCCGCTTTGAAGAACTGACGGCGAAGGGCGAAAAGGTTCGCTATGAGAGTGTACTCGAGGACATGAAGGCGCGCGACAAGCAGGATTCCACCCGCGCCATTGCGCCGCTTCGCTGTGCGCCGGATGCCGTGAAGCTCGATACGTCCGGGATGGACCTTGACGCGGCGGAGGCGGCGATTTTGGAGATCGTCCGGCGAAAGCTGGGCTGAGACACAAAGAGAAGCTGGAAGGGAAACGTTATGCAGACCAAATTGGCAGAAACGGCTGGCTTTTGCTTCGGCGTTGACCGCGCGGTCGCGCTGGTCGAGCAGGCCGTCCGTGAGGGAAAGCGCGTTGCAACGCTTGGCCCCATCATTCACAACCGGCATGTGATCGAGCGCTTCAAGACGCTTGGCGTGCGCGAGATTGCCGCGCCTGAGGCGGCGGCGGCAGGGGAGTGCGTTGTCATCCGCTCGCACGGTGTTTCGCGCGCGGTGATGGAGGCACTGGAGAAAATGGGCGTTGAGATCGTGGATGCGACGTGCCCGTTTGTGAAAAAGATCCACCGAATCATCTCCGCCGCGGCAGAAAACGGCCAGCAGCCGGTCATCATCGGCACGCGCGCGCATCCTGAGGTGCAGGCCATTGCGGGCTGGTGCAGCGCACCGCTGGTCTTTGAATCGCCGGAGGAATTCGCCTCCTGGCTGGCGGATGACGCAAAACGAACAGAAATTCCCATACGAATGGTCTGCCAAACAACCAGTACGCAGAATTTATGGAAAAAAACTTGCGAGATCGCAAAAAAAGAGTGTACAAATTGCGAAATATTTGATACAATATGCAAAGCTACGGAGATGCGTCAAAAAGAAGCGACTGCTCTGGCAAAACAATGTGATGCCATGGTGGTTGTCGGCGACGCGAGAAGCTCGAATACGGGGCGTCTCGCTGATATTTGCAGGCAGTATTGCAAGCATGTCGCGCTGGTTGACAGTGCGGCGGAGTTGGATATGCTTCTTTTATCTAACGCGAAAACTGTGGGTATCACGGCAGGAGCATCGACTCCGGCGTGGATAATTAAGGAGGTAAACAACAAAATGAGCGAAGAAATGAAAGTTGAAACTGCAATGGAGGAGAATTTTGCCGAGCTTCTCGAGCAGTCCCTCAAGACTTTGAATAACGGAGATAAGGTCACCGGCACGGTCATGGCCATTACCAACAACGAAGTCGAAGTAGACCTCGGCACCAAGCACACCGCATACATCCCGGTCGAGGACTTCACCTCCTCTGACCCCACTGCAAAGATTGAAGATCTGGTCAAGGTCGGCGACGAGGTCGAGGCTGTTGTCGTTCACGTCAACGACGGCGAAGGCGTTGTCCGTCTGTCCAAGAAGCGTCTCGAGGCCGGCAAGGCTTGGGAAGAAATCGAAGCTGCTGTTGAGAGCCGTGAGATCCTCGAGGGCACCGTTACCGAAGAAAACAAGGGCGGCATCGTTGTCAACGTCAAGGGCATCCGCGTGTTCGTTCCTGCGTCTCAGACCAACGTCCCCAAGGGCGGCGATCTGGGCGCTCTGGTCAAGAGCAAGGTCCAGCTCCGCATCACGGAGGTCAACCGTGCCCGCCGCCGCGTGGTCGGCTCCATCCGTTCCGTCGCTTCCGAGCAGCGCAAGGCCGCTCAGGAGAAGGTCTGGAGCGAGATCGAGGTTGGCAAGCACTACACCTGTCTCTTATACACATCTCCGAGCCCACGAGACATCTCAGGATCTCGT
>ERZ1026907.289-NODE-289-length-9803-cov-5.261182_pt1 | contig 9803 bp, 5 predicted proteins | sample MGYA00519468_ERZ1026907 | MGnify/ENA primary metagenome ERZ1026907 (study PRJEB26926, sample SAMN06164581) | human gut metagenome | biome: ENVO:00009003; feature: ENVO:2100002; material: ENVO:00002003 | host: Homo sapiens | place: USA | collected 2012 ...
AGATGTCTCGTGGGCTCGGAGATGTGTATAAGAGACAGAAGAAAGACCATGGATGGAAGTCTGCCTGCTTTCGCATGAGGTAATGTTGCAACCTCTATCCGTCCCCATTACAGGGTCGGCATTCGCTTTTTCCATCTTTCTTCTACCCGCATTTCATAAAGTCTCCTTACGGTTTCCGTCCGATTGCTCGGAGAAATACGGGCTTACCACGTTCCGCTTATTCAACAGTATGGGTTAGGTCTCACTTCTCCGCCGGCAGCTTTGTGTCCATGTATTCCCACTATACAGGGGAATAACCAGCTGCATTACCATTTTGGTTCAGGCTTGTCAGCAACTTTAGCCTGTTCGGCCTTAACGACGTTTATCAGTGATTCACGTTACATTAACCATACCATACAAGTCAGGCTCCCCAACCGCATTGTTGCTTGCAGCTTATCGCTTTCACCTCGCAGTTTCAGCTTGAACCCTTTCGGGTGGGGCTACCCTTGTCCTGTCACGCTTCCTCACAGCCGTTACCAGCCGCTTTGTTGACAGTAGACTACTGCTAATGGAATAACAGGTCCGGTCATTGCCAGACAGTTGAATTAAGCGACTTCGTGTCGCACATAGAGGTAAGCGTCAAAAGTTCCTTCCGTCACATACTGATAAACCTGCACCTCTTTGTTTCGGTTTCCCTGACGGATGATACGACCATTTCTCTGGGTCATGTCCGCAGGCCGCCAACCTACATCCAGATGATGCACGGCCACCAGCCTGTCCTGCACGTTCGTGCCTGCGCCCATCTTCTGTGTCGAACCTAACAACACCCGCACCTGCCCAGTACGGACTTTGGCAAACAGATCCTTCTTTTTTGCCTCGGTATCAGCATCATGGATAAATGCGATTTCTTCCTCCGGTACACCTGACTGGATGAGTTTAGCGCGGATATCCTCATAGACATTGAAGGTCCCATCGTTCTTCGGTGTGCTGAGGTCGCAGAACAGCAGCTGGGTCAGCTTGTCCGACTGTCCTTCTTCATAAATACGAAGCACATTCCGCACACAGGCATTGAGCTTACTGTTGGGGTCATCCGGCAGGAGCGGATTCATCAGCCGCTGATCCAGCCCCAGCTTTCTGCCATCCGATGTGATTTTTAGCATGTTATCGACCGACGGGTCTACCACGCCGGAATGCACAGCCGCTGCCCGTTCCGAAAGCTCCGCCACCATCGCCTGCTGATGCTCCGAAGGCTGCACCACCACGGTTTCAAATTTTGCCTCCGGCACCGGCAGATGCAGCTGATCGGAAGTCTTGATATCTGCCACTTCCTTGAACATATTCATCAGCTCCGGCAGGTTGAAGAATTTTGCAAATCTTGTTCTTGCCCGGTATCCGGTTCCTTCTGGTGCCAGCTCAATGGCCGTGGTGGTCTCACCAAAGGTAGAAGCCCAGCTGTCGAAATGGGTCAGCCCTTTCTGCTGCAACGTGCCGTACTGGAGATACCGCATCATGGTGTAAAGCTCCGTCATGCTGTTGCTGACCGGGGTGCCGGTCGCAAAAATGATGCCGCGCCCGCCTGTCAACTCGTCCATATATTGGCACTTCATAAACATATCCGAAGATTTCTGCGCTTCCGATGTGGACAAGCCCGCAACATTGCGCATTTTTGTGTAGAGGAACAGGTTCTTGAACGCGTGTGCCTCGTCTACGAACAGCCGGTCTACGCCCAGCTGCTCAAAGGTAATCACATCGTCTTTTCGGTCGGTTGCCCGGAGTTTCTCCAATCTCGCCTCCAATCCTTTCCGGGTCTTTTCCATCTGTTTGATGGAGAAACGTTCGCCATTCTGGGATTTCATCTCAGCAATGGCGTTTTCGATTTCATCAATCTGGGCAGTCAAAATCCGCTCCTGCCGTTCTGCGGACACCGGGATTTTCTCAAACTGAGAATGCCCGATGATAACTGCATCGTAATCGCCAGTGGCAATTCGTGCGCAGAACTTCTTTCTGCGGGCAGTTTCAAAGTCCTTTTTGCTTGCCACCAGCAGTTTTGCACTCGGATACAGGCGTAGGAACTCGTTTGCCCACTGAAGGGTCAAATGATTCGGAACGACAAACATGGATTTCTGGCACAGTCCCAGCCGCTTTGCCTCCATAGCAGAAGCTGCCATCTCGAAGGTCTTACCGGCACCTACCTCGTGGGCCAGCAGCGTATTGCCGCCGTACAGCACATGAGCAATGGCATTCTGCTGGTGTTCCCGCAGCCGGATTTCCGGATTCATGCCGCCAAAGCGGATATGAGAACCATCGTACTCACGAGGACGGGTACTGTTGAACAGCTCGTTATACTTTTCCACCAGTTCCGCACGGCGATAAGGGTCTTTCCACACCCAATTCTGGAACGCATCCTTAATGGCCTGCTGTTTCTGCTGGGCGAGGGTGGTCTCCTTTTTATTCAGAACTCGCTTTTGCTTACCGTCTGCATCCTCCACGGTATCGTAGATACGAATATCCCGCAGATTTAGCGTATCCTCTAAAATCCGGTAGGCATTGGCACGGCTGGTGCCGTAGGTCATATAGGCATGGACATCGTTCCGGCTCGGTGTACTCTTGCCGGTAATTTGCCATTCTGCCGTCATGGGAGAGAATTTCACTTCAATATTTCTGCGCAGATAGAACGGCGGTTCAAAGGTTTCTTCCATAAACTGCTGGATATAATCCCGATTGACCCATGTGGCACCAAGGCGCACATCAATCTCCGAAGCATCCAGGTCTTTTGGCTGTGCCTTCTTCAAATATTCCGCGTTCACCGCAAAGGCAGGGTCAGAGGCCGCAGCCAACTCTGCCACGCGGAGCTTTTCCCGGACATTGCCGGACAGATATTCATCAGCTGTTACCCAGCCGGTTTCCTCGCTGCCCTGCGTCATCGGGTCTTTGAAAATGACACCATGCAGTTCCTGCTGGATTTTTTCATATTCCCCTGGTGTACCTAAAAGCTCCGACATATAGGGCAAATCCACTCTGCCGCGCTCTCCAATGGAGATTGCCAGAGCTTCAGCCGGAGTATCCACGCTGGTAACAGCCCGTTCCGGTCGAATCGTCCGTTTGGTGAACATATCCGCCTTGGATTCCAGCCTGCCGTTTTCATCTACATTTTCCAGAGAGCAAAGCAGATAATAAGACGAATCTTCCGAAAAAGCCTGTGCATTTGCACGGGAATTGATAAGCCCATACTGATCGGCGAATCGGTCATAGGCTACATTCAGTTCCCGCTGTTTCTGGGCAATCGCTTCCTCCTGGTAATCGTTCAACTGATAGTCGATCAGTTCCTGCACAATGGTGCGAAGCTCCACCATGCCTTTGATCCTGCCGGTGGCTGTCGCAGAAAGGTCAGCCTTCCGCATGATGCTGTTCTCACGGAAGTAGACATCCCCATCCACTACGGCATAGGAGAAGTTCTTGACATTGGGGTCTGCCGGAATAGTTTCGCCCTGCAAGGACAACTCCTCCTCCGGTGCCAGCTCCTGTGCTTCATAATGACCGCCGATGTGCTGCACCGCCTCATGCAGCTGGTCTCCCAGATCCGCACCTGGAATCGGAATGACCGTACATTCTTCCTTGCCGTACTGGGTACTTTCCGTTGTAATCTCACCCAGCACCATTTCCGGGTGGTCAACAAAGTAGCCGTTGAGGGTAATACCCTCCGATGTCAGCCCCAGATGCACCCAATCCGGTTCGATATCAATGGGATGGTCTCTCTTTTGCAGGAAAATGATATCCGACACCACATCCGTACCGGCATTGGCACGGAATGCGTTGTTGGGAAGTCGGATAGCTCCCAGCAATTCTGCCCGCTGCGCCAGATACTTTCGTGCGTCCGGATTTTTGGAATCCATCGTATAGCGGCTGGTAACAAAGGCCACGATACCACCGGGCCGAACCTGATCCAGTGCCTTGGCAAAGAAATAGTTGTGGATAGAAAATCCGAGTTTATCATATGGCTTATCGCTGACACGGTAGTTGCCAAAAGGCACATTGCCCACGGCCAGATCATAAAAATCACGCCGGTCGGTGGTCTCAAAGCCTGCCACCTTGATTTCTGCCTGCGGATACAGCTTTTGCGCAATACGCCCGGTGATGGAATCCAGTTCCACACCATAGAGCCTGCTCCCCAGCATGGAATCCGGCAGCATACCGAAGAAGTTGCCGACACCCATCGACGGTTCCAGAATATTGCCTTTCTCAAATCCCATACCGTCCAATGCTTCATAGATTGCACGGATCACGGTAGGGCTGGTGTAATGCGCATTCAGAGTCGAAGCCCTGGCTGCGGCATATTCTTCTTCCGTAAGAGCTGCTTTCAGCTCCTTATATTCGCCTGTCCAGGCAGTTTTCTCTGCGTCAAAGGCATCTGCCAGCCCACCCCAGCCGACATAATTGGCCAGCGTTTCCTGTTCCTCCGGTGTCGCATCCCTGTGCTGATTTTCCAAGGTTTTCAGCGTATAGATGGCATCCATGTTGGCACGGAATTTCTGCTTAGGACTGCCTTCGCCGAGGTGAAAGCTGTTGATGCGGTAGTTCTCCGCATGTTTTGCTTCATGCCCTGCCCGGAACGCTTCTTCTTTTCCAGAATTCAGATCAACCACCAGATTGTGCAGGTGAACATTTTCCTCATGCCCCAAAATTCTTGCCAGATTTTCCTTGCTTTCCGAGCGGAAGATCGGATACACGGAATCCGGGTCCCGAAGTTCCACATCGAAAAGCCCGACTTTTTCAATCGTAAATGCCTTTCCGTCCAGATACAGCGTATCGCCAACGCGATAATCCGGCTGCACCGGAGCTGCGGGTTCTGGCTGCACAGTTGCAGGCTCTTTTTCAGCCTCCATGTTCCTGCCGCGAATCTCCTGCAACGCCTCTGATGCACTCACATAATCGGCAAATGTCTGCACTTTTCCGTCCGAATATCCGTAATACTCTTCTTTGACATAATCCCAGATGGCAAACGCATCTTTAGAATCCGGAAAGTTCTCGCCGGTCATTGTGACCACAAACCGTTCATCCGGTGCATAGCCAGACTCTCTGGAAAGTTCGCTGGCGTGTTCCTGCATTTCCAGTACCAGAGGATCTGTCTCTGCGTGAGCCGATTCCTGTACTTCTTCGGATTCCACATCTGGGAATGGAATGTCCTGCTGCAAATTCTGCTTGCTCTGTTCAACATAGAGCCAGTCTTTTGCTTCCCGTTCCTGAACTTTTTCAATCAACTGCTGGCGGTAGGTCTCTGCCTCCCATTCGCTGGTAAACTCTTCGCTGACACCATCCGGCTCCACATGAATGCCGTCCTGAATATCATCCCAGACCGCATAACCATCGTCTGTCTCCATCACGGTAAACCGCTGTGGTGCCGCCAGTTCACTCCGGGCATATACATCCGCAGCCGTATTCAGCATGTTGTCCACATGCTCATTTCCGGTATCGTAGCGTTCCGGTGGCGTTGGCGGAAACACATGGGCGGCAGTCGGCATAGGAAGCGGCGCGCCGTATTCCTGCTCCAGCTTCCGATACTCTTCCATTTCCAACGCAGTCAGGTACTGACCATTTTCCACAAGCCGGTCTAACCGCTTATCCACCGCCGACCATGTGAGTCGCACTTCCCGGTCATGGTCATAATTGCGAAGCAGAATACCTCTTCCGTTATAATCGGCAAAACCGCGACTGCCATCCATAAAGGTATAGCTGTGGCCACCGAGACCGTATTCCGCTTTCAAGAATGCAGCTCGTTCTTTCGCGTCCCCTTGCTGCTGATACAGCGCATAAATACGGATTTTTCCGCCCTCAAAATTAGAACCTGCTCGCAACATCCGGTCGATTTCATCCTCAGAAATGACAAAAGCGGAGGGCTTTTCGCTCTCCGCTTCTCTGGCTGCATTTTCTGCCGCCGCATCAATTTTCTGAATCTGCTCTGCTTCGGACTGAAACAGGCTCATAAAGTTTAACTGTTGATAAGTTCCGTCAGAATGACTTCCTCTGCCTGCGCTTTCAGCATGTTCATGTGCTGCACCCAGGCCATTTGGTTCGATTTCTTGTCCGGTGCCGGATTCGCTTTCAGAAGATCCGCCATCATCTGCTCCATCCGTGCGGTCGCGGTCTCCTGAATCTCCCACAGGTGCGGGTACAGCTTCTCGGTCAGGATCAGGTGATTGTACAGCAGCGTGTTGTTCTCCTGCAGGAACGCTCTGCGCATCCTCCCGTACTTGCCCAGGGGCTTCTGTTCCTGCACCGACAACTGGATGTCCGGAATCAGGTAATCGCCGTTCTTCGTGTAATTCAGCTCCATCATAGTTTTGGCTCCTTTCTGCCTGCTTATCTCTTTCATAGGTTCGGATCGTGCGTTCAATTTCCCGGAAGATCTGGCTGGACATTTCGCTGACCGCAGTTCCCAGCACATTGGCGGCAGCCTGCGTATTAAAATCAAAGATGTCCAGAAAATCCTCGTGCTCAAAATAGTCATCTGCATTGCCCACCGTCCGGGTAAAGACGGAATATGCGATGCTGACAGCGGCAGCTCTCTTAAAGGAAGCTCCGATGTTGAGTTCATCATATCCTTCCAGATAGGAATCTGCAACGATGTCACTGATCTGCCTGCGGTTTTCCTCCCAGTAATCCCTTGCAAGGCGTTCTGCCGCTTCCATGATATGATTTTCCAGAGACCCAGCACCGGCAGGAACATCAAATGCTGCATCCAGTGCGCGAATGATTGGCTGCTCATGCTCCGCATTCATTTTCCAGAGCTGTACCGGACGGGAATTCTTCCGTTCTCCGGTATCTGCCACATCAAATACATACCGCAGTTTCGGCTGCTCGCCGCGCATGTCCAAAAGAGCAATGCCCTTGGAGCCACGCTTTACATAGCGGTTCATCCGGTCATTCCAGAGATCGTACTCTGCACAGGCCGTTGCTTCCGGTCTCTGCTTATAGATCATCAGCTGCTCCGCAAAGGGATACTTATAAAGCCGTGCGGATGTGGTCAGAAACGCTGTCCACTGCTCTTTGCTACCAGTGATCTGTGCCGCAGCTTCCTGCGCCATCTGCATATAATAAGCCGTTTTCGTCATCATCTATTTTTTCCTCCTCTCCTTTATTCGTCTGGATACAAATCCAGTGCCTCATATTCTGCATCCGTCATCTCTGCCAGTTTTGCAAGCAGCGAGGCCGTCCACCTGCGCAGGTTTCTATCTCTGCCGGTCAGACTTTTCTGCATCTTTTGAAGCTCTTCGATCAGCCCTGTCCGTGTGCCAGGGCTGTAAAGCATCATGAGCATCCATTCGTCATCCGTAAAACGCATTTATAACTCCTTTTCTTCGCAGCACCTACGAGGCGGCGCAGGCGGCACCGCCTCCTGCTTTTCCTTCAGCTGATCCAGAACCGATGCTTTCTCCGCCGGTTCTTCCTTCTTTCCGTTATTGATCACGCCATCAATCATGCCGTAATCGTCTTCCATTGCCATTTCTGCGGCTTTCAGGTAATTCTCCGGTTTCAAAAATCCGGGCAGTTCCTGGAAGCCGATGGAATCCACATAGTGACAGCTTACAACACCATTCTGCCGTAAAGCCACGATGTCAGACACAGAAAGACTATGCCCAGTAAAATCATCAGGGCGGGAAACATTGAATTTCGCATACAGTTCCTCCAACATCGTATTCTGATCCTCGTAGGGAAGCAGCGGAGCCGTATAAACCACTTCATAATGGTCAATATCCGGTTCCAGCCCCATCCGTTCCAGTTCGCGCATAGACGAAAAGCGTTCATATACCGTATCCTCGCTGCGGCGAAGCTGCAAAATCGCATACTGGTCGGTAGCGCTGTCGAGAAATGCCATCATTCTTTCGTCCGGTGCCTGATTTCCATGCACTTCATCCCATTTTTCAATTCTTGCCATCGTTCATTTCTCCCTTCTCCATAAACGGCAGGCCGTTTTCCTTTGCTTCCTGTCGCTGCTGTTCCCGCCGCTTTTCACTGTACGGCGGTCGGATACCAACACAGCGTTTCGGAATCGTATAAGTGACCGACCCATGCTCCCGGTGCTCCAAAATAAACTGCTCCGGATACTGTTTTCGCAGTTCCCGGAGCTTCTTAATCAGGCGGCTGTCATGGGTGTAAATACTGGCAGTATCCAGTTCATTGTCAAAATTGATGACGGTTTCCTGCTCTGCCTTCGTAAGCTTATATTTCATCGCTCCGCCTCCTTCGCCTTAGCAGCTTTCACCGGCGTATCCGTTCTGGAAGACAAATCCGAGAGTTTACCCAGCACAGATTCCCGTCTGCTGATTTCTGCATCCTCTGCACGATCACAAAGTTCATCATAGTCAATCCGCGTCATGGTGCGTCCACCGAATCCATAATCCGAAAGAATCTGGTCTCTGGCTGCATTCATGCTGATTTCCGGGTTGTCGATCTGTCCGCCGTCAATTTCCGTGAAGTCCTTATGATATAAGGTATAGTCGTAACCGTCCTCACAGGTCTGAATGGCAAGAAAGCCCTTGCTTCCCAAATCCCATGCGCTGTGTTCTTCTGTAATCAATGGCTCCGGGCGGCATGTGCCACCGCCGCGTTCCAGCATTTCTGCCAGCTGACAGATGTGCAGAACATCATACCCAAGGCGCAGATGATATTCGTCCATATATTCGCAGCGGGCTGAGAATTTTCGATTCGGATACTCGACCTCCACCGCACTGCCATCCGGGATTTTGAACCGATCCTCGTAGTTGCTGGTGATAAACCGGATATTTTTAGCATTCTCCAGCTCAGGATCAGCCTTTTTCATCTGCCAAAGAACCTTTCTGCCGCCGCGCATCTGCTCCAGCATCTCCGGGGCTACCGGCGCAACGGCAAGACCGTCAAGCTGGGGAATCTTCTGGAGTGCCGCCATCCTCGCGCTTTCTTCCAGCGTAGAAAACGGCTGTTTATCCAACACATCCCAGCCAATGTGTCCCTCGGCAATCTGCACCTTGCTGTCCATATCAAAACAATGGAATTCCACGCCGTCCTGCTTTTCCTGCAAGGAAAGCAGAGCGACATTATCCACCAGATAAGCTGCATTCATCATTTTCATGCTCATTTTTTACCTCCAAACTCCAGCTTAAATGCTGCTGCACCGTCCTCGCCAGTCTCTACACGAACGGTTGTGTCATAGTAACGTCCAGACTTCTTGGAATAGCAATGGGTAAGTCGTGCTTTCCCCTGATTTACCAGTTGGCTTGCCAGTTCCTCTGTCATCTGCTTTCCCAGTGTCTGAAAGAACCTGTTTTCCTTCCAGAGCGCAAATTTACAGCCCTTATCCCTGCAAAACCATCCCTTTGCCGTTTCACAGACATCACTGCCGCAGGCCGGACAGGAACCAATGACTTTCCGTTCCGGCTGCATCAGCACATCAGCACCTTTTACAGCCTCGTAGGTTTTAACAAGTCCGCTGACCATGCTGCTGATTTCGCCCATAAAGGCATCGCTGTCATACTCGCCGTGTTCTATTTTCAGCAGTTTTTCCTCCCAGTCTGCCGTCATGGATGGGGACTGAATCTGTTCCGGCACCACCGTCACCAGCGCATTTCCCTTGTCCGTAGAACAAAGATATTTCGTTTTCTTATCACCCCTGCGCTCGATAAAGCCTTTCTGCACCAGTTTTTCGATGATGGCAGCGCGTGTAGCCGGTGTGCCGATGCCTTTTCGCTCTACACCGGCCGGAAATTCATCCGAGCTGGCACTCTCCATCGCTGAAAGCAGAAGATCTTCGGTAAATCTCTTAGGCGGGCTGGTCTTGCCCTCTTTCAGAT
>ERZ1026907.321-NODE-321-length-8926-cov-3.504453_pt1 | contig 8926 bp, 7 predicted proteins | sample MGYA00519468_ERZ1026907 | MGnify/ENA primary metagenome ERZ1026907 (study PRJEB26926, sample SAMN06164581) | human gut metagenome | biome: ENVO:00009003; feature: ENVO:2100002; material: ENVO:00002003 | host: Homo sapiens | place: USA | collected 2012 ...
GAGATCCTGAGATGTCTCGTGGGCTCGGAGATGTGTATAAGAGACAGGTGTCATACTCCGGTGCAATCGCTGCAAGAACGCTGCTTGTAAATTTATACGGGCTTGCGGTAGATGCGATGACGGTCTTGGTTTCGTCATAGGTTTCCTCGCGGTATTTTCCGTATACAGCCGCTGCAACCGCGGTATGGGGATCAATCACATATCCGGTATCGCTGTACAGTTTTGCAATCGCGTCTGCTGTCTCCTGTTCGGATGCATAATTGCCGTAGAAGTCTGCCAGCTCTTTTTTCATCGCATCGGTGATCTCATATTTTCCGTCCTTTGCAAGATTCTGCATCAGCTCGCGGTCTGCTGCTTCGCTGTTTCCGGCGATGCGGTAGATCAGACGCTCCAGATTGCTGGAGATCAGAATATCCATGGACGGTGAAGTGGTCAGTACGAATTCTCTGTTGCGGTCATAGGTGCCGGTGCGGAAGAAATCATACAATACCTTATTGTCATTGGAAGCACAGATCAGCTTATCGATGGGCAGTCCCATATTCTTCGCATAAAATGCAGCCAGAATATTACCGAAGTTGCCGGTGGGAACCACAACATTGATCTTCTCACCCTCTGTGATCTTACCATCTTTTAATAATTGTGCATACGCATAAACATAATAACAAATCTGAGGTACCAGACGTCCAATGTTAATGGAGTTCGCAGAGGAAAACTGGAAGCCCTTCTCATCCATTTCTTTTGCCAGTTCCTTATCGGAGAAAATCTTCTTCACACCGGTCTGGGCATCATCGAAATTACCGTGAATGCCTACCACAAAAGTATTGGCACCCTTCTGGGTCACCATCTGCTTCTCCTGAATCGGGCTGACACCGTTCTTCGGGTAAAATACGATGATCCGGGTACCCTTGACATCGGCAAAGCCTGCCAGAGCTGCCTTACCGGTATCACCGGAAGTAGCAGTCAGGATCACGATCTCATTCTTGATATTATTCTTACGGGCGGAAGTGATCATCAGGTGAGGTAAAATGGAAAGTGCCATATCCTTGAACGCAATGGTGGAACCATGGAACAATTCCAGATAATAAGCATCATCCGCCTGTACCAGAGGAGCGATCTTCTCCGTATCAAACTTGGAATCATAAGCGTTGTTGATACAATTTTTCAGTTCTTCCTCGGTAAAGTCTGTCAGGAATAATTTCATAACTTCATAAGCTACCTGCTGATAACTCATTCCGGCCAGTTCTGAAAGACTCTTGTCCAATGTAGGAATATGATCCGGTACAAACAGTCCTCCGTCATCGGATAATCCCTTCAGAATTGCCTGGGATGCGGTTACCGGTTCGCTGTTGCTGCGTGTGCTGCGATAAATTACTTCCATTTCCTCTCCTCCGTGTCTATGTATGAATGTATGCTGGAATATCTCCCTAGCATCTCCATCTATATTTTCGAAAAGTATAGCATACTTTAAACACTGTTGCAAGGTGAATCATTGAAGCGCTTTTTTATCCGAAAAAAATTCATGTCCGCCATGTCGGAATAATAGCGTCAATTTTTCATCGAACCAGCGCATACTTTCGCTGTCGGCATATTTTCTGGCGGCAAAATACAATGCTCCCCTGGAAATGTCCTCGCCCGCCAGAGCCCGTCCGACAGCTTCTACCGTCTCTTCACTGACACTTACTTTGTAATAACTGCCGTCGGCAATGGGAGAAAACTGTGACACCCCGTTTTCCCGCTGGAATACGATCTCCGTAATGCTGTCCGGCAGCGTTACTTCTGTTAAAAAGGGCATATTGGAAAAGGTGTTGCCGCGCAGACCCACTACCTTCTCCCCCTGATAGGTATCGGGAATGGTCGCCGTAGCCATATTCGTCAGACCATAGACATAAAACCGCACATAATATCCGTCATCTGCCTGCTCATAGAAGATCCTGGGCTTACTAAACAGCAGCAGCGAGCCTGCCACAGCCACCGCCATGAGAGCCCATTTTAACTTTTTGCTGTAATCCGGCACCATGGATGCCTTCACATTCATGACAATATTCGAGATTTTCTCCTGGGATCTGGATCTGATCTCCTTTTTCAAATATTTTATCAGCTGATAACGACTGGTCAAAAATGCATATACCACCAGGATGATAAGTCCGATCACATAGGTTTTCATCGGAAAATGAAAGAAAAACAGAGATATGTATACGAATAACAGAACCGCCAAAATGGCATTCAGTATATTTTTTCTGCGCAGCATATCCTCCGGGATCAGATTCTGTTCTTCCGTGATCCCGGCGCGCTGCATTTCACGTTTTATAAACCCTTCGACACAATCCTCCTCGGGCATGGCAAACAGCGGATCAAAATCCTCTGCATGCACTATCCTGCCCGTTACCGTTTCGTCAGTTGCAGGTGCATGGATCACCGCCTCAGTTGCTGTCTGCACCTTTTCCTCCATAGATAAAGTCATTCCCATACCGTTATTTTCCCTTCTTTTCTACTGTGCATCGCACCTTTTTCGTCTCCAAAAGACTACGATACTCTTCCATTTCGCGATTCTGTCGTTTAATATTCAGAGCTTAACAGGAAGTCCGCTATGTGCATCGTCTTGATGCCTTCGTAGTTTCCTCCCGAGAACTCATCCGTTGTGAGAACATATTTGGGGTAGTTGTCGTGGATTTCCAACAACCGGTCGAATTCCCGTTTTTCCGTTTTCAGAGAATGAAGCTCCTGCGTCACCTGCACATAGAGCTTTTCATTTTGCCGTACTGCGACAAAGTCGATCTCGCTACTGCCGGATTTGCCGACATTGACAGTATAGCCTCTGCGGCAAAGCTCCAAGTACACGACATTCTCTAAACTGGATGCCACGCTGTCAGCGTTATAGCCGAGAACGCTGTACCGCAGGGCGGTATCGGCAAGATAGAATTTCTCCTGCGTTTTCAGGATTTCCTTACCCTGCAAGTCAAAGCGGGAGCAGCGGTGAAGCAGATACGCCTTTTCCAGCTTCTCCAAGTAGCTGTAAACCGTTTCGTTGTCCAGCGCACGGTGTTCCGCTTTCAGATAATCCGAAATGGATTTTGCAGAGAAGGTGTTGCCCACATTGTTGAAGGTGTACTTGACCACTCGTTCCAACTGGTCGATCTTTCTCACCTGATTGCGCTTGACAATATCCGAGAAGATCGTGGAGTTGTAAATATCCCGCACGATGGTGTAGACCTCGTCCTGAGAGAACTCCTGCAAATGCGTTGCTGGGAAACCGCCCAAGCGCACATAGTTAGCAAGCTCTGCCTTCGGCTCTCCAACCTCGGTATATTGGCTTTTGAACATCAGGTACTCGCCAAAGGACAAGGTGAAGATGCGGAAAGACACATACCGTCCCGTCAGATAGGTCGAGATCTCAGAGGACATCATTCGGGAGTTGGAACCTGTCACATACAGGTCAACATCAAAGTCAGATGCCAGCGAATTGACAACCTTTTCCCAGCCCTTGATTTCCTGAACCTCATCGAGAAACAGATAGGTTTTTCCATCGGGCGAAAGACGCTCCTTGAGCTGTGCGTACATCTGCTTTGCCGTCATATCCTCATATTCCATTGAGTCATAGCGGCAACTGACAATGCGCTCCTCCGAAATGTTATGCTGCGTTTTCAATCTCTCCATAATCATTTTCAGGATCGTTGACTTTCCGCAGCGGCGCACTCCCGTGAGGATTTTTACAAATGGTGTATCCACATAAGCCATAATCTTCTCTACATACAAAGGTCTGTAAATCATCGTGACCACCTCCGTTTGTAGATAGTATACCGCAATTCTCATCAAAAGTCAATTTGTTTTGCGATTATAAACCGCAAAACTTTTCGACAATTTATTCAACTGCGGATTGCCCGCTATATGGCGAGGGTTAAGCACCCTCGCCCGGTTTGGTGGTCATCAGCTTATAGAGCTTCGTGTTCTTGGGGAATTTATTGGCAAACGGTACAAGACTGGAACCGACCTTGATCAGTCCGTGACCGGCATCCACATTGGTGATATAGGAAAGCTGGGTGTCCGAGATGTTCAGCAGCTTCGCAAGCTCCAATCTGTCCGTAGATGCCTGATTGAGCATAACAATGAACTCGGAGTTTGCCAGCATCGTTCTTGCCGTGTGGGACTGAAGCAGGTCGTCCACATTCTGCGTGATGCCCGTGGCATAAGCACCGTACTTTCGCACACGCTTCCAAAGGGTGAACAGGAAGTTTGCACTGTACTCGTGCTGGAACAGAAGGTAGATTTCATCGATGAAGATGAAGGTGTTCTTGCCCTTAGCTCGGTTCTGCGTAATACGGTTCAGGATAGAGTCAAGGACGACCAGCATACCGATGGGCATAAGCTGCTTGCCGAGGTCAAGGATGTCATAGCAGATCAGGCGGTTATCCGTGTCCACATTGGTTTTCTTGGCGAAGGTGTTCAGAGAACCGTTGGTAAACAGCTCAATGGCAAGAGCGATTTCCTGCGCTTCGGGTTCGGATTGCTTGAGAAGTTCCGCCCGGAAGTCCTGCAAGGTCGGCACCTCGCCGGTGTAGTTGTTCTGCTGATAGTTGCGGTAGACGCTTGCCGTACAGCGGTCAATGATGGACTTCTGCACTGCGCCGAGGTTGTTGCCGCCGATAAGCTGTTCGCACAAGGACATAATGAACTCGGATTTCAGGATAACGGGATTTGCGCCGTCACCGTATTCCCGGTTCATATCCATCGCATTGATATGGGTGGGAGAAGTGGCAGAGATGTTGATGATCTCGCCGCCAAGTGCTCGAACAAGGGGCGAATATTCTCGCTCCGGGTCAATGATAATGATGTCTGCGTTGCCGGCAAGCACCTGATTGATGACCTCGCCTTTTGCGGTAAAGGACTTACCACCGCCCGAAACACCGAGAATAAACTCGTTGCCGTTGAGGAGCTGTCTGCGGTCTGCGATGATCATATTCTTGGAAATGACATTCTGACCGTAGTAAACGCCATTGGTATGGCAAATGTCCTGCACACGGAACGGGATAAAGACCGCAAGGCTCTCTGTGGTCAGAGTACGGAACGACTCAATCTTGCGGACACCGAAGGGCATCGCCGTATTCAGTCCATCAAGCTGCTGGAACTTGAGAATACCGAACTGGCAAAGGTGCTTTCTCGCTGTGGTAAGCAGAGCTTCTGTGTCATTGTCAAGTTGCTCCTTGGTGTCCGCCGTGTGAACCATCGTCAGAACGGCAAACATCATTCGCTGGTCACGGGTCGTCAGGTCGTCAAGGAACTCTTTCATTTCCTTGCGCTGTTGTTCAATGTCGTAGGGAAGCTGGGCAGAAAAGTTGTTGTTGGCATTCTGCCTACGCTGCCAGTTGGTCGCATTGGTTTCAACGCCGAGCAGACGGCTTTCGGCTTCTCGCACGGCTTCATCCGTGGGTACGGGGATAACATCAATGGACATCATCAGATTGCGGTTGAGGTCGGTCATTTCGGCAACCATACTGTCCTTGATATAAGAAGCGTACTCCCGCAGGAACAGCACTCTGCCGTAACGCTCTCCGATCTTGAAATAGTCGCCCGTGAACTCCATCGAATCAGGGCAGATGAAATCCTTGAAGTCGTGACCCTTTCTGCGGGTTTCCTTGATGTCGAAGCGGAACTCCGTTTCTTCACCGGCACGGTAAAAGTCGTGGAAAATGCGGAGCCGTTCATCTGGCTCCAGTTCCACGCACTTACTGCCGAGCCGCCCAAAGTGGGAGATCAGGTCAGCACCCACACGGGCAAAGTAGTTTCTCGCTTCCTCCACATTCTTCTTGCAGACCGAAATGGTGATGTACTTCTCCTGAATGATAGCGTTTGCGCCGGTTGCTTTATCAAGGAGCATCCGATTGTACTCCTCACGGTACTCGTCAAGAGCATCGCCCTTCAGGGGGAGAAGAATGGTTTTCTCAAAGTTTGCACGGTTCAAACGGCGGTTGTTAATGGTGATCTTGGTGGTTGCACCGCTGTCAAGGCTGTTGAGCAGCTCCGAATATTCAAGGAACATAGCTTCCTTATCCTCACGACTGGCGACAGCATAGTTGATGTCGCTGAACTTATAGGTCTTGGAGAACTTATCTCTGCCCACCTGAAAAATACCGTCATCGTAAATCGCCTTGATGGGGATCACATCCTGGACGCCCCTCGGCACAACAAATCGTTCTTTATCCTGTTTGAGCAGATTGCGAAGCGTTTTAATCATTGGCTTTTGATACCTCCTTCTGCTTGTGTTCCATTCCCGGCTTCATCATCTCGTAGTAGGTGTTAGTAGAACGGAAGGTCAGTTTCTTTGGCATCAGAAACTCGGATTTGAACCAAGCCCATACGAACTTTTCCGCCGTCATTCCGTTGTATTTGATAAAGCCGAGAGCCGCAAAGGGTGCGGCTCCCAAAATGCACATCCACGATACGGTTTCCGTGCCGACATATGGCTTGAGCAGGAAATAGAGTCCCACTGCCACCACGCAGGCGCAGGCAGAAAAAATGAACTGTCGCATAGACAGTCCAAAGAACATTGCCTCCGTATAGTTGCGGATTTCTCGATTGATTTTAACTTCCAAAGTAATACCTCCTTTTGGGTAATAAAAAATCGTCACCGGTTAAGGTGACGATTTCGTAAAGCCGGATTGCTTATTTCCAACTCATTCTTGAATTATATACATTGTTGACTGCTTCGATATAGCAAATAAAGGACGGATGGTTATAATCGTTGCTCGTCAGATATTTGTTTTTGAGCCGCAAATACTGTTCTCGGATTAAATTCCATTTTCCTTTGCGTTTAATGAAATCAACCTTTTTCCGTATTCCCGAAGAATGCGGCGCTTGATTCCAATAGTACCTGTCGTTATAGGTGAACCCCGTTTTTTCGTGGATCAGTCGATGCATTCGGTCTTGTGTATCCGTAACCACAATGCAGACATCCATTGAAAATGAAGTCTGATTGCCTTGGGTAAAGTGGCGACGCTCCGTTGTGAGCGACGAAGTGGAATCCTCGCAATCGCCCCAACCGTTCATAGATAGGACTTTGTTCAAGGCTTTCCTCGCACACTCTTTGAGTGTGCGGCAATCTTCAAAATCTTCACAGCGGACAATTTCAAGATTATAGTCCAAATCTATCGGCTGCGAGGCATTTTGCACGATGAGATTTTTAGCGCCGCTGCCCACAAGATAAAATGTTGAACCTATGTCATAGTCCTCTTTCAAGGTATGGCAAAAGTCCTGCATAATTTCTCCGCACACGCTGCGTACACGGCTTAGGTATTCCTTATCTTCTACATAGTTAAACATAAAAGCTCCTTTCACCCCCAAACCGTCCATTCAGCTCTTGGCAAGCTAAATCATATAATTATACTTATAGTGACAGGTTGTGTCAAGAATTTCATTAAAAAAGTTGCGATTTTACCGTCGAACCCCTTATAAGCCCATCATCTCTCGGATAATGCGGTCACTCATCTTGACCGATCCAACGAGAACGAGCATATTAAAGAGCAGTTCGCCTATATAACTCCATACCTGCGTGACCGCCGCCGCATCGGGGTTTACTACGGGCGGTGAGGACGCAAAGAGCGAGAAGATGATGCAGGACAGCACGATCACTGCCCCCTCCAAGCAAACGGCGCAGTAGCTTTTGATGAAGGACTTGCCCACATTCTGACTCGGTTCACCGGCGAAGGTGGAAAGCGGAATGGGCGCAAGTGCCGTATACATATAGAGCTTGAAGAACCGCCCATACACGGTCATTATCAGGATGAATGACATTACGGTGATGAACAGCCCTCCAATGAGCGTGACAGCCCATAGCGGTATGCTTTCAAAGAATCCGCATTCCTCAACGCTGGTAATCAATTCAGGCGGCAAGACTGTTTGCTGTGGTGTTGAGAAACCCGCCGAACCCATTATCGTCGAGATCGTGCCTTGGATGATATTAAACAGGGCAAGCATAAGCTCCATACCGTAGGTGATGGCACCCTTGGCGATGGCAAAGCGAACGAACAGCTTCAGAGCGTGTTCCGGTTTCTTGACTTCTGTGAACGAGCCGCAGGTTTTGACCATACCGGCAACAAAGAACAGCACAAGGAGTGCAAGTCCGATAGACTGCACTGCGCCGTTGATGTTGACGATCACGCCCCATATCCCACCGCCTTTGAAGTCCTGCGGCGTTGTCGTGATAAGCTGCCAAATCTCTGCCAGCTTCTCGTTCCAAGTTTCCAATGCGTTTTCAAGGTTTTGTACGACCCAGTTGTCGCTCACGAAAAGCACCTCCTTTCAAAGAATAAGGGGTGCTCCCGATTTTTCGGGAACACCCCTCGGTGTGAAATTTTTTAGCCGACAATCAGGTCGAGGATTTCCTTTGCAAAGGTGATGATGACGCCGCCTGCAAGGGTCAGGAAACCGTTCGCTCTCTGAGAGGGGTCGTGGGACTTCAGGGACAGACCGACCTGCACAACGCCGAAGCCCAACAGGATAAGACCAATGGCACGGATCAGCCCGAAAATAAAGGTAGACAGATTGTTGATAACGGTAATGGGGTCGTTGGCTGCAAACGCCGTAACCGAAGTGCCGAGGACGAGTGCTGCACCCATAACGGCGGTGCAGTAAATGCGGAAGCCCTTCTTGACCTTGCCGGTCATAGGCAGCTTTTCGGTATGCTTCTCGGTGTTCTTCTTAAAAATGCTCATATTAGTTACCTCCGTAATTTTGTTGTTGTATTGTTGGTGGTTTCCGAGTTGAAATCCTCATCGGACAGCAACTCATAGGTGGTTTCCGATACCTCTGTATCCGGCAGAGTATCGAGGTCGAGGTACTGCACCTCGATGGTCGCAACATTACTTGTGACCTTGCCGTGCTGATAGACGCCGCCTTTTCCGTCGGCAGTCAGGTCAACGGCGGGGTGCTTGAG
>ERZ1026907.323-NODE-323-length-8906-cov-3.672805_pt1 | contig 8906 bp, 9 predicted proteins | sample MGYA00519468_ERZ1026907 | MGnify/ENA primary metagenome ERZ1026907 (study PRJEB26926, sample SAMN06164581) | human gut metagenome | biome: ENVO:00009003; feature: ENVO:2100002; material: ENVO:00002003 | host: Homo sapiens | place: USA | collected 2012 ...
CTTTGCGGCAGAAATTCAAGTTAATTTTTCGCGTCGGAGATGAGCAAAATTAATACGGCCATGAGTTTGCGGCATAACGGCGCTGCTGTGCAAAAAATGCACCGCAAAATTGGACAAACTGTGGCATATGTACTTCAATTCCTATCGTGGAAGTGGTATATTAATATCACACAACAGACATAGGAATTACGGAGGTGATATGATGAACGTGACCAGCAAGGGGCGCTATGCTCTGCGCATTATGATCGACCTTGCCCAGCACAGGGAGGATGGCTTCATATCGCTCAAGACCGTGTCCGAGCGCACGGAGCTTTCGATGAAGTATCTTGAAATGATAGTCGGAAATCTCAAAAAAGCCGAGCTTGTTCAGAGCACGCGCGGCAAAGAGGGCGGATATAAGCTCGTCAAGGATCCGAAGGACTACACAATCGGCGAGATACTGCGCTGCATGGAGGATAATCTTGCACCCGTTGCCTGCATAAAGGAGGGCGAGATACAGTGCGACCACTCCGGCGGCTGCCTGACGGTTCCGATGTGGAAGGAGCTTGACGATATAACAAACGCCTATTTGGACACTGTCAGCCTTGAGGATCTGCTCACGGGCGAAAAATGGCGAAATAAGACTTGACTTAATATAAGCATAGTGCTACAATTCCCACAGATTTAATAGGATATATAAATGCGAAAGGAAGATAAAAATGTTTGTTTACGCTGATAACGCTGCAACTACCTGCGTCAGCAAGACCGCGCTTGACGCGATGATGCCCTACCTCACCGAACAGTACGGCAACCCCTCGAGCCTGTATGCCTTTGCTCAGAATGCAAAGGAAGCGCTTGAAAATGCAAGAAAGACCGTTGCCGATATAATCGGCGCCCGGCCCAAGGAGATATACTTCACCTCCGGCGGCTCCGAGGCGGATAACCAGGCCATAGTTTCCATGGCAAAGGTCGGCGCACTCAAGGGCAAGAAGCACCTTATATCCACAAAGTTTGAGCACCACGCGGTTCTGCACACCCTCAAAAAGCTCGAAAAAGAGGGCTTTGAGGTAACTCTGCTGGATGTCCACGAGGACGGCGTTGTCCGCCTTGAGGATCTGGAGGCCGCCGTTCGTGAGGATACGGCGCTTGTCACCATCATGTTTGCAAATAACGAGATCGGCACGGTTCAGCCCATCAAGGAGATCGGCGAGTTCTGCCGAGCAAGAAAGATCCCCTTCCATACCGACGCTGTTCAGGCAGCCGGCCATATGCCGATAAACGTTCAGGAGATGAATATCGACCTGCTGAGCATGTCCGGCCATAAGTTCCACGCTCCCAAGGGCGTAGGCGTTCTGTATGCAAAGACCGGTATGCCGCTGTTCAACATCATCGAGGGCGGCGCTCAGGAGCGCGGCAAGCGCGCCGGCACCGAGAACATCCCCGCCATCATGGGCATGGCTGCCGCCCTTGAGGAGGCGTGCGCGCACATCGATGAAAACGCGGCAAAGGTCTCCGCCCTGCGCGACCGGCTCATCGAGGGGCTGTCCAAAATTCCGCACTGTGCGCTGAACGGCGACCCCGTAAGCCGCCTTCCCGGCAACGTGAGCTTCTGCTTTGAGGGCATCGAGGGCGAGAGCCTGCTGCTCCTGCTCGATGCAAAGGGCATCTGCGCCTCGTCCGGCTCGGCGTGCACCTCCGGATCGCTCGACCCGAGCCATGTGCTACTCGCCATCGGGCGGCCGCACGAGGTCGCGCACGGCTCGCTCCGGCTGAGCCTTTGTGAATGGAACACCGAGCAGGAGATCGACGTGATGCTGAAGGAGATCCCGCAGGTCGTCCGCTATCTTCGCAGCATGTCCCCCGTCTGGAACGAGCTGCTTGCCGGAACGCGCCAGTTCATACTGTAAGGAGGAAATTGCAATGGCACTTTATACACAGACCGTCATGGATCATTTCATGCACCCGCGCAATGTCGGCGCGATCGAAAACGCGGACGGTGTCGGCGAGGTCGGCAACGCAAAATGCGGCGACATCATGAAGATCTATCTGAAGATCCGCGAAGACCGGATCGAGGATGTGAAGTTTGAGACCTTCGGCTGCGCCAGCGCCATCGCCTCCAGCTCCATCGCCACCGAGATGCTCAAGGGCAAGACCATTTCCGACGCCCTCAAGCTCACGAACAAGGATGTGGTCGAGGCGCTCGGCGGGCTGCCCGCGCAGAAACTGCACTGCTCGGTGCTGGCGGAGGAGGCGTTCAAGTCCGCCATTCAGAATTATTACGACAAAAACGGCATCGCGTATGACAAGAAGGACTTCCCCGACTGCGCGAGCTGCGAGGCCTGCCGCATGGTCTGAAAAGATCCCCCTTCCGGCCGGAAGGGGGATCTCGAGCTTTTCAAAATCGTCTTTTTGACACGCTCTCAAGCGCGAGCTGCGGTGCTGGTTCGCGTTTGAAAGGGCTGCGCGCCGCATCTGCGGCCTTTTCGGTCTGTTTATTCCCAGCGCCCGGCTGCCTTTTGCAGCCAGCCTGTGATGTCCAAATGCTGCGGGCAGTGCTCCTCGCACTGGCGGCAGCCGACACAGTCGGAGGCCTTGCCGTGCTCCTTGACGCACACTGCGTAGCGCTCCCTGAGCCCGGCCGGGTCACTCACGGGTAACATCTCCATATCGTTGTAGATCTTGAAAATATCCGGGATGGGGATGTTCTGCGGGCAGCCGTCCGTGCAGTAGCGGCAGGCGGTGCAGCCAATCGGCATCGCGGCGCGGATCATGGCAGCCGCCTTTTGGACGAGTGCCAGCTCCTCCTCGTTGAGCGGATGCAGCGGGCTTGTGATCGCCAGATTGTCCGCAAGCTGCGCAGGCGTGGTCATGCCGCTGAGCACGACCGCCACATTTTCCAAAGACGCCGCAAACCGGATACCCCACGAGGCGATGGAGGCCTCGGGCGCATAGCTCCGCAGGCATGCCTCTGCCGCCTCCGGCAGCCGTGCCAGCCGTCCGCCCTTGACCGGCTCCATGACGATCACGGGCTTGTGATGCTTCACGCAAACCTCATAGCACGCGCGCGACTGCACCTTCGGGTCGTCCCAGTCGAGGTAGTTGATCTGGAGCTGGACATATTCCACCTCCGGATGCGCCGTCAGGATGCGGTCGAGCAGCTCCGCGCCGTCATGATAGGAAAAACCGATGTGGCGCGTCTTGCCCTCCGCCTTTTTCTGCTTCAGGAAATCAAACGCGCCGATGCGCTCTACATTTTCAATGTTTGCGCCCGTGACGCTGTGCAGCCAGTAATAGTCAAAATACTCCACGCCGCAGCGCGCAAGCTGCTCGTCAAAGAAGGTCTGCATCTGCTCCGGCTCGAGCTTGGCAAGATTCGGGAGCTTGTCGGTGAGCGTGAACGCCTCGCGCGGATAGCGCTTGACAACAAGCTCGCGCAAGACCTCCTCGCTCTTTCCCTCGTGATAAAAATACGCGGTATCAAAATACGTATACCCGGCGGCAAGATAGGTGTCAAACATCTGCTTTGCCGTCTCCATATCCACAGCGGTCTGTTCACCCGGACGCAGCAGCGGCAGGCGCATTGCGCCGAAACCAAGCTTTTTCATAGATACAGTCCCCTTTCACGTTTTGTTTTCACGGATATCCCGGCTTTTATTATACGCCTCGTCCCGAATGCGTGCAACCGAAATTTACAGGCAGCGCGGCGAAGCGACTTTTTGACAAGCTCAAGCGCCCGGCGGTATGGATCGACCGCCGGGCGCTTGTGAATCTGCTGTATTTCGTTTCGGCTGCCTCAGCGCAGGAAGCCCTCGAGGATCTTCTCCTCTGCCTCCTCCGCACTCAGGCCGAGCGTCTCCAGCTTCAGGATCTGCTCGCCCGCGATGCGGCCGATGGCCGCCTCATGGATGAGCGCCGCATCGACATGGTTGCAGGAGATCTCGGGGATGGCGCGCACCTTGGCCTCGCCCATGATGATCGCATCGCAGGAAACGTGGCCGAAGCAGGGGGCGTTGCCCTGCACGCGCGGATAAAAGACCTGCGTCGACTGCTCCTTGGCGACGCTGCGCGAGATGACGCGCGTGCGCGAGCCCTCGCCGTCGAGGATCACGTCCATCTCCGACACTGCATTCTGGTCGGCATGTGTCAGGAGCTTCTCGGTGATGATGATCTCGGAGTTCGCGCCCGAGGCGACGCACTTGGTATAGCGCTTTGTGTCGTCAACGCCCGCGATCTGGCTCGTCTCCATCGTGATCGACGCGCCCTCCTCCAGATACACGATCGTCTGGGGGTTGAGGATGCGCTTTCCGGCGCCTTCGCCCTCGCCGTAGTGCTTTTCCAGATAGGTGACCTTTGCGTTTTTTCCGATGTAGAAGGTATGGATGCCGTCATGCTCCGAATCGCAGTCGCCGCAGTTGTGGATGCCGCAGCCCGCGACAATGCGCACCTCGGCGCCCTCACCGACGAAGAAATCATTGTATACCTTGTCGTGCAGGCCGCTTTCGGTCAGGACGACGGGAATATGGACGTCTTCATGCTTTGTAAAGGGCTTAATGCGGATGTCGATGCCGTCCTTGTCGGTCTTTGAGGAGATCTCGATGTTCTCGGTATTGTGGCGGTATGCCTTTTTGCCGTCGGAGCGGATGTTCACCGCGCCGTCGGGAATGCCGGCCATGCCGGCGACCACGTCTAAAATGTGCTTCTGGACATCGTTCAGCATGTTCCGTTCACCTCCAGCATGTTGCAGCCCGAGACCGTGTCGGTCAGGATCTGCGGATAAAGCTCGTCCACCGAGCCGCGGCCCGTGACCTGACCGCCCGCGACCAGAACGATCTCATCCGCCAGACGGATGATGCGCTCCTGATGGGAGATGATGATGAGCGTCCGCTCCTGCCGGTCGTGCAGCATCCGGAATGTCTCGGTCAGACGCGCGAACGACCAGAGATCGATGCCCGCCTCCGGCTCGTCAAAGATCATCAGCTCTGCGTTTTTTGCGAGGATGGTCGCGATCTCGATGCGCTTGACCTCGCCGCCGGAAAGGCTCGTGTCAACATCGCGGTTGAGATAGTCGCGCGCGCACAGGCCGACCTGCGTGAGATAGCCGCACGCCTCGTCATGGCTGAGCTTCCGCCCCGCCGCGATGGTCAGAAGGTCCGAGACCTTCATGCCCTTGAAGCGCGGCGGCTGCTGAAAGCCGTAGGAGATGCCGCGCCGCGCGCGGTCGGTGATGGAAAGGTCTGTGATGTCCTCGCCGTTCCAGATGATCTGTCCGGAGGTCGGCTTCGCCAGACCCATGACCGTCTTTGCCAGCGTCGTCTTGCCGCCGCCGTTCGGACCGGTGATGACGATAAATTTCTTATCCTCTACCGTCAGATCGATATTTTTCAGGATCTCCGCCTTGCCGTTTTCATCGTTCGCGGTCAGGCAGAGCTTTTTCAGTTCCAGCATGTCATGCCCTCTTTTTTGTTTGATCTGCTAACAGGATAGCATATTATCCCACATCCGTCAAAAGATTTATACAACGCTGCGGAAAATTCGCGCAAATACGCAATATTTGCTGTCAATTCCCGCCGGATGGTCTGTACAAAATGAAACGCTTCTGTTATAATGAGGCTGACTATGGGCAGGCGCACCCACGTGCAGCCCTTGCCGCAAGGAAACTGCATGAGAGGTCGTGATCGATATGCCCGGATTATCCGCTGTCGTTTTTGTTCCTGACGACACCGCGAAAACCGGCTACCTTCGTCCGATGATGCTGCAAAGCATCATGGGTTCGCCCCTGCTTGGATGGCTTGCAGACGCACTGCTGGCCGGTGGCGTCGGGCGTTTCTTTTTGGTCTGCCATGAGCGCTTCCGCCGTGAGGTGCGCGCCTGCTTCCCCGAGGATGTGGACTTCTGGTGCCCGTCGGCGGAGACGACCTCCGACCAGCTCCATGTATTTCTCTCCACCGCCGACGAGTCGGAGGAGGATATCATCGTCGTGACCGGCCCTGCGGTCATCCTGCCGTTTGCCGCCGACGAGGAGCAGTTTGAAGATGCGCCGCTCGTCAGCCCCGTCACCTCGGTCAGCCGCAGGACGCTGATGGAGGCGCTGGACGACAAGTTCATTTTCACGGACTTTTTGAAGGATCACGGCGTTCCGTACACCGACCGCGACGGCGTCTACGCCGTCACAAGCATGCAGGAAATGACCGAATGGCAGACGGTCCTCAGCCGCTCGGTTCTGTATAAGCTCTCGCGGCAGGGCGTCGAGATCTGGGACTACGCCTCGACCTACGTTGATCCGACCGCCGCAGTCGGGCCCGGAACGGCGCTTCTGCCGGGGACCATCCTGCGCGGCGGCACCTCGATCGGAAAAAACTGCACCATCGGCCCGAATGCCTATCTGGAAAATGCAAAGGTCGGAGACAACACCGTTGTCAACGCCTCGCAGATCTACAACTCGACCGTCGGCTTTGACACGCACGTCGGCCCGTTCGCCTACATCCGTCCGGGCTGCGCCGTTGGAAACAACGTCAAGGTGGGCGACTTTGTCGAACTCAAGAACTCTGTCATCGACGACGGGACGAAGATCTCGCATCTGACCTATGTCGGCGACAGTGACGTCGGAAAGAACGTCAATTTCGGCTGCGGAACGGTCACGGTCAACTACGACCGTGCAAAAAAGCACCGCACCACCATCGGCAACGACGCCTTCATCGGCTGCAACACGAACCTGATTGCGCCGGTCACCGTGGGCGACGGCGCATACACCGCCGCGGGCTCGACCATCACAGACGACATTCCGTCAATGGCACTGGCGATCGCCCGCGCACGCCAGACAAACAAAAAGGACTGGGCCGCAAGACATAAGCTCAAGGAGCCGAAGAAAGACACGAAATAAGTATTCTGCGTTTCTCCGGAAACGTAAAATAAAAAATGAAATTTGTATGGACAGAGGAAGGACAGGTAATTTCATATGATTTCACATGGTAAGAATGTCAAAGTGTTCTGTGCAAACGCAAACCGCCCGTTCGCTGAGGGCGTCTGCCGCAAGCTGTGGCTCCCGCTCGGCGACTGCACGGTAACGACCTTCGCTGACGGCGAGATCTCCGTCTCGATCAACGAGACCGTCCGCGGCAGCGACGTATTCCTGGTGCAGTCCACCTGCAAGCCCGTCAACAACAACCTGATGGAGCTGCTGATCATGATCGACGCATGCCGCCGCGCCTCCGCGGGCCGCATCACCGCCGTCATCCCCTACTTCGGCTACGCCCGTCAGGACCGCAAGGCCAAGAGCCGCGACCCCATCTCCTCCAAGCTCGTTGCGAATATGATCGAGGCCGCCGGTGCAGACCGTGTTCTGACGATGGACCTGCACGCATCCCAGATCCAGGGCTTCTTTGACATTCCCGTGGACAATCTGTTCGGCAACCCGATCTTCGTCAGATACTTCACCGACAAGTTCCCCGACCATGAGGATATGGTCGTCGTTTCGCCCGACGTCGGCTCCGTGGCACGCAGCCGCGCCTTCGCCAACAAGATGGGCATGGGTCTTGCCATCGTGGACAAGCGCCGCGAAAAGGCCAACCAGTGCGAGGTCATGAACATCATCGGCGACGTCAAGGGCAAGCGCTGCCTGCTGTTTGATGACATGGTTGACACGGCAGGTTCCCTCTGCAACGCTGCCAAGGCCATCTCCGAGATCGGCGGCGCGACCGAGGTCTACGCCTGCGCAACGCACGGCGTTCTGTCCGGCTCTGCCAACGAGCGCATCGCCAACAGCTGCATCAAGGAGCTGACGCTCCTCAACACCATCCCGCCGCTGGAAGGCGCATGCGACAAGATCAACTATATCGACGTCTCCCCCATCTTTGCCGATGCCATCCAGCGCATCTACGAAGAAAACTCGATGTCCGTCCTGTTCTAAGCCATGCCCCTGTTTCAGAAGCCTGCCTGCGACTGGATGCTCGTGGGACTGGGCAACCCCGGCGCGCAGTATGCGCGCACACGGCACAATATGGGTTTTCTGGCGCTGGATGCGCTGGAAAAACAGCTTGGCGCCGGAAAAGAGAAAAGCCGTTTTCAGGCGCTGTGTACAACTGCGGTCTCCGGCGGGCAGAAGCTTCTGCTCGTCCGGCCGCAGACGTTCATGAACGCCTCCGGTCTCGCCGTCCGTCAGGCGGCGGACTATTATAAGATCCCGCCGGAGCGGATCATCGTCCTGTTTGACGACATTTCGCTCCCGGTCGGCAAGATCCGCGTGCGTGCCTCCGGCTCTGCCGGAGGGCACAACGGCATCAAGTCGATCATCTCCTCCCTCGGGACAGACCAGTTCCCGCGCGTCAAGATCGGCGTCGGCGCAAAGCCCGACCCCGATTACGAGCTGGCTGACTGGGTGCTGGGCAACATCCCGAAGGGCGATCTGCCCACGCTTCAGACGGCGCTGGAGCATGCAGCGGACGCGGCGCTCTGCCTGATCGCAGACGGCGCCGCGGCAGCGGCCTCGAAGTTCAACGGTCTGTGAGCCGCCGGGCGGCGGAGCTGTATCGCCGCCCGTTTCGCATCTATGGCCCCGCTGTCCTTGAGGGGCCGTGCCGCAGCGTGTATCCAGAATATGACACTTTTCACGGTGATGGGAACCTCCCATCACCGCGTTGCATCGTTCGCATTTTTCGCATTTTTTGATTTCTGATCTTGTTTTCTGTAAGGAGGGACGCTATGAACATCCTGCTGTCCATGCTGAAAAAGCTGCCGGAATACGAGGCGCTTTTACAGGCGCTCGACGCGCGGCAGACCGTCGCCGTCTCGGGCGTCAGCCAGATCATCCGCAGCCACCTGATCGCGGCGCTGTGTGCGGAGTCTGGCAGACCCGCACTCATCGTCTGTCAGGATGACATGCTGTCTCTTATACACATCTCCGAGCCCACGAGACATCTCAGGATCTCGTA
>ERZ1026907.327-NODE-327-length-8822-cov-4.241702_pt1 | contig 8822 bp, 8 predicted proteins | sample MGYA00519468_ERZ1026907 | MGnify/ENA primary metagenome ERZ1026907 (study PRJEB26926, sample SAMN06164581) | human gut metagenome | biome: ENVO:00009003; feature: ENVO:2100002; material: ENVO:00002003 | host: Homo sapiens | place: USA | collected 2012 ...
CAAAAGGCAGTTAGTCTTAGGATTGACTGCTTTTTTCGTACCTAAATTTCAGATTGGAGTGATGAAATGAACGATGTTTTTAAGGATATGCAGGTAAAAGTTGGTTGCGATTATCTTTCTGACCTGCCCTCTTACAAGCGTAAGGTGTGGCATGAAATGAAACGACTGAACCCTGCCAACTATGAAGAAAGACAGTTAGAAGATTTTTCAAAGTATGTGTTTGGTATGTCGTACCAGAGCTTAAAAGATGTGATGAAACAACAGAAAGGACGTGAGGAACAATGCAGGAAACAAGGGTACTGGTGGAAACGAGAGGAACAACTGGCGAAGAAACAATATCATACTGGTTCGACTTGCCGATAGATGTTGCCGAGTTTGAAGAAAAGTTAGGTATCGGTGCAGAAAGTGGGGATTACCGTATTATCGAAAAGGTGTTGCCTTATGCTGATGAAGTCCACGAACATACAAGCGTGTACCAGCTCAACGAATTAGATTTTATGTACCGCCAGCTTTCAAGCGATATGCAGGAAGAATATGTATCACTACTTAAGGTGTTTGAGAATTTAGAAGCACTTTATATTTGCAGGAACGTGATTACGGTTTATCCCAACTGCAAAAGCATGATTGATGTTGCAAGGCAAAAGTTGATGAACGACCCGACATTTAAGCATTTATCCGAGGACTGTCAAGAATATTACTTTGACTTTGAAGCCTATGCTTCTCACTTGCAGGAACACGGGAAATTTTTAGTAACAGAACACGGTATCTTTGAACTGCCAGAGTAGGAAATGAGGTGGTGCTTATGATTGATGATATGGCGGTTTACATTGCTAATCTTGGCAAATACAATGAGGGCTATTTAGTCGGTGCTTGGTTCACGTTCCCCATTGACGAAGAAGATGTGAAAGAAAAAATCGGCTTGAATGAACAGTATGAGGAATACGCAATCCATGATACCGACAACTTCCCCATTGCGATTGGCGAGTATGTTTCCATTGAAGAACTTAATGAGATGTATGAAATGATAGAGGAACTTCCCGACTATATCGTAGAGTGTCTGGACGAATTTATCAGCCACTACGGGACGCTGGAAGAAGTCGTGGAACACAAGGACGATATTTATTATTATCCCGACTGTGAAACCATGACAGACGTTGCCTACTACTACATAGACGAATTGCAGGCACTTGGGGATATTCCACCCAGCTTGCAGAACTACATTGACTATGAAGCCTACGGGCGAGATTTGGATATGGGCGGTTGCTTTATTGAAACAAGCCGAGGTATGTGCGAGATACCATATTAACGCTGGAAGATCAGCGACAAGCATTGTTGCTACTGACAGCGTATTTCTCTTTTAAGGGACAGTCTGAAAATGGCTGTCCTTTTCTCTTTGAAGAATTTACGAAAGGAGCTGAAAGAACTTGAAAAAGATTAAATCTTATACGGGTATCTGGAACGTGGAAAAAGTCTTGTATGCAATCAATGACTTTAACTTGCCCTTTCCCGTTACTTTTACACAGATTACATGGTTTGTGATTACAGAATTTATCATCATTCTGTTTGGGGATATTCCCCCACTTTCCATGATTGAGGGAGCATTTCTCAAATACTTTGGTATTCCCGTTGCTCTCACTTGGTTTATGTCGCAGAAAACCTTTGACGGAAAGAAGCCGTACAGCTTTTTGAAATCACAGATAACCTATGCCCTGCGACCTAAAATCACTTATGCAGGAAAAGCCGTAAAACTGCATAAGCAGATACTCAATGAAACAATCACGGCAGTAAGGAGTGTGAACTATGTTCCCGATAAAATATATTGACAATAACCTTGTCTGGAATAAGGACAATGAGGTGTTTGCTTATTATGAGCTGATACCGTACAACTATTCTTTCTTATCCGCAGAGCAGAAATTTATCGTGCATGACAGCTTTCGACAGCTCATTGCACAGTCCCGTGAGGGTAAAATTCATGCGTTGCAGATTGCCACAGAAAGCTCAATACGAAGTATGCAGGAGCAGTCAAAGAAACTGGTAACGGGAAAATTAAAGGAAGTTGCCTACCAGAAGATAGACGAACAGACCGAAGCGTTAGTATCTATGATTGGGGATAATCAAGTGGACTACCGCTTTTTTCTTGGCTTTAAGCTCATGGTTACGGAAGAACAGCTCAATCTGAAGAACATCAAAAAATCGGCGTGGCTGACGTTCACGGAATTTCTCCATGAAGTGAACCATACGCTGATGAATGATTTTGTTTCCATGCCGAATGATGAAATCAACCGTTACATGAAAATGGAAAAGTTACTGGAAAATAAAATCTCCCGTCGCTTTAAGGTGCGTCGCTTGGAAATCAATGATTTTGGGTATCTCATGGAACATCTTTACGGCAGGGACGGTATCGCTTATGAAGATTATGAGTACCAGCTACCAAAGAAAGAATTGAAAAAGGAAACGCTGATAAAATACTACGACCTTATCCGTCCGACAAGGTGTGTGATTGAGGAATGCCAGCGGTATTTACGATTGGAGCATGAGGACAAGGAAAGCTATGTGTCTTATTTTACCGTCAATGCGATTGTCGGGGAGCTCGATTTTCCGTCAAGTGAAATCTTCTATTTCCAGCAACAGCAATTTACTTTTCCCGTTGATACTTCCATGAATGTAGAAATCGTGGAGAACCGAAAAGCATTAACGACAGTTCGCAACAAGAAAAAGGAATTAAAAGATTTGGATAACCACGCCTATCAAGCAGGAAGTGAAACCAGCTCAAATGTGGTGGACGCATTAGACAGCGTGGACGAGCTGGAAACGGACTTAGACCAGAGCAAAGAAAGTATGTATAAGTTAAGCTACGTCATACGGGTGTCTGCACCCGATCTTGACGAGCTGAAACGCCGTTGTGATGAAGTCAAGGACTTTTACGACGACCTCAATGTAAAGCTGGTGCGTCCTGCTGGGGATATGCTGGGGCTTCATTCTGAATTTCTTCCTGCCAGCAAGCGATATATCAATGATTATGTGCAGTATGTAAAATCAGACTTCTTGGCAGGGCTTGGGTTTGGTGCTACCCAGCAGTTAGGGGAAAACACGGGTATCTATATGGGTTATTCCGTTGATACGGGAAGAAATGTGTATCTGCAACCGTCCCTTGCCAGTCAAGGTGTAAAAGGTACAGTAACAAACGCCCTTGCTTCTGCTTTTGTCGGTTCGCTTGGCGGTGGGAAGTCGTTCTGCAACAATCTTCTGGTGTATTACTCCGTTCTCTTTGGGGGACAAGCGGTTATTTTAGACCCAAAATCAGAGCGTGGCAACTGGAAAGAAACACTCCCAGAAATCGCCCATGAAATCAATATCGTAAACCTTACCAGCGACAAGGACAATGCAGGACTTCTTGACCCATTCGTGATTATGAAGAATGTAAAAGACGCTGAAAGTCTGGCAATCGACATCTTGACATTCCTTACGGGTATTTCCTCTAGGGACGGTGAAAAATTCCCCGTACTTCGTAAGGCGGTACGCTCCGTTACCCAGAGCGACCGTCGGGGCTTGCTCCATGTGATAGACGAGCTACGTCGTGAAGATACGCCCATAGCAAGAAATATCGCAGACCATATTGACAGCTTCACGGACTATGATTTTGCACACCTGCTGTTTTCAGACGGAACAGTGGAAAATGCTATCAGTCTGGATAACCAGCTCAATATCATTCAAGTAGCGGACTTAGTATTACCAGATAAGGATACAACATTTGAGGAATACACGACCATTGAATTATTGTCGGTGTCTATGCTGATTGTGATTAGTACCTTTGCCCTTGATTTTATCCATTCCGACAGAAGCATTTTTAAGATTGTCGATTTGGACGAAGCGTGGGCGTTTTTAAATGTGGCACAAGGCGAAACCTTATCAAATAAGCTGGTGCGTGCTGGACGAGCTATGCAGGCAGGCGTTTATTTTGTTACCCAGTCTGCCTATGACGTGTCAAAGGAAAGTCTGAAAAACAATATCGGCTTGAAGTTTGCATTTCGTAGTACCGACTTGGGCGAGATAAAACAGACCTTAGAATTTTTCGGTATCGACAAGGACGACGAGAACAACCAGAAACGGCTTCGTGATTTGGAGAACGGACAATGCTTATTGCAGGACTTATACGGGCGTGTCGGTGTGGTGCAGATACACCCAGTCTTTGAAGAACTGCTACACGCCTTTGATACCAGACCGCCCGTACAGAGAAATGAGGTGGAGTGATGAAAGAAAGGATAAAAGGTGCGTTCACAAAAAAGAAGATTTTCCACTTTCTCAAAATGGCTCTGTTCGTGGTGGCACTCTCCCTTATCCTGCTTTCACTTTTGGGGACGGTGGCTCATGCGATGGGACTTGTGGACGATACCATAAACGCAGAAAATCTTTACTCAAAATATCCCCTTTCCAACTACCAGCTTGATTTTTATGTGGATAATAGCTGGTCGTGGCTTCCGTGGAACTGGCTGGACGGTATCGGAAAATCGGTGCAATACGGGCTTTACTGCATTACCAACTTTGTCTGGACGATAAGCCTTTATTTAAGCAATGCCACGGGCTATGTGGTGCAGGAAGCCTATAAACTTGATTTTATTAACGATATGGCAGACAGTATCGGAAAAAGCATACAGACCCTTGCAGGTGTAACACAGAACGGCTTTTCTTCTACGGGCTTCTATATCGGTTTTCTGCTTCTCATTATCTTAGTGGTGGGACTTTATGTTGCCTATACGGGACTGATAAAAAGAGAAACCAGCAAGGCACTTCACGCCGTTATCAACTTTGTGGTGGTATTCGTGTTGTCTGCTTCATTTATTGCCTATGCTCCCGATTACATCAAAAAGATAAATGAGTTTTCATCAGACATCAGTACCGCTTCACTTGACTTGGGAACAAAAATCATGCTCCCCAACTCTGACAGTGAGGGCAAGGACAGCGTGGACTTGATACGGGACAGCTTATTTTCTATTCAAGTACAACAGCCGTGGCTACTTCTACAATTCGGTAACAGCAACGCAGAGGAAATCGGGACAGACCGTGTGGAAGCTCTCGTATCGGCAAGCCCAGAGGACGAGGACGGCAAGACCAGAGAGGAAGTCGTGAAAACAGAAATCGAGGACAACGACAACAACAATCTGACGATACCGCAGGTCGTGAACCGTTTAGGCATGGTGTTCTTCCTATTGTTTTTTAACCTAGGGATAACGATATTTGTATTCTTGCTTACGGGCATGATGTTATTTAGCCAGATACTTTTTATTATCTTCGCTATGTTTCTGCCTATCAGTTTTCTACTCTCCATGATACCGAGTTATGAAAGCATGGCAAAGCAGGCAATCGTAAGGGTGTTTAATACCATAATGACACGGGCAGGAATAACGCTCATTGTAACGGTGGCGTTCAGCATTTCCAGTATGTTTTATAACATATCTACGGACTATCCGTTTTTCATGGTGGCGTTCTTGCAGATAGTGTGTTTCGCTGGTATCTACATGAAGCTGGGCGACTTAATGAGTATGTTCTCTTTGAATGCTAACGACAGTCAAAGCATGGGACGAAGAATTTTCCGCAGACCATATCTATACTTGGCACATAGGGCTAGACGTATGGAAAGACGGCTTGCTGGTGCGGTTACTGCTGGCGGTGTCGCTGGTGCGGTGGCAGGTAGCACGATTTCAAACAGAAAACCGACAAGGAACACAGCTACAAAAGACAGTCGGGGCAATACCACTTCCAGCATGGGACAGCGTGCAGGCTCAAAGGTGGGTGCTGTCTTAGATACGAAAAATAAAGTGAAAGACAAGGCAAATGCTGTCAAAGAAAATATCAAGGATATGCCGACACAGACCGCTTATGCGGTGTATTCCGCAAAGGAAAAGGCAAAGTCCAGCGTGTCCGACTTCAAGCGTGGCATGGTGCAGGAACAGCAGTCCAGACAGACGGGACGATTGGAAAAGCAGGAACAGCATAGACAAAATATCGCTGACAAGCGTATGGAGCTTCAAAAGGCACAAGAAACAAGGCAGGCACAGCGAAAGGCTGACGGATCAGCGACAACGGGAGCTACCCGTCCCCATGAGCGACCAGCCACAGCTTCAACCATTCCAAAGCCGAGTGTTGAAAAAACGCAGGAAGTCAAACGTCCTGCCACAGCGACCACTTCAAAAGCAAGCGAGCCAGTCAAGACAAATGTTATCAAAGAGCGTCCATTATCTTCTGGTGCTTCTGATAGGAAAGCGACCCAGTCTGCACAGCCAGTACATAGGCAGAATGTAGAAAAAGTGGTATCGCAGGAAACACGCCAGAATTACACAAAAGACCGTAGGACAAAGGTTCAGCAGACGCAAACCGTCCAAAAGAACCAGCAGACAACAGAGAAAACTCGTAACCTTGTGATGAAGAAAGGACAGAAGAAAAAATGAAACTGAAACATATCGCTATCATTGGCAGTCTGTTTCCTATCCTCTTTTCTATGGTGCTTTTCTTTGGTGTGTTGATTAGTGCGGACAGCGACGACGAGAACAGCAACTTTTCTTCTGGCATTACGGGTATGAATTTGTCCGCAGAAGTCTTGAAACATCAGCCTATGGTAGAAAAATACGCCAGAGAATACGGCATTTCCGAGTATGTCAATGTGCTATTGGCTATCATTCAAGTAGAAAGTGGCGGTACGGCAGAAGATGTTATGCAGAGTTCGGAAAGTCTTGGCTTACCGCCCAACTCTTTAGATACGGAAAGCTCAATCAAGCAGGGGTGTAAATATTTTGCGTCCCTGCTTTCTTCCTGCAAAAATCAAGGTATCGACGATTTGAATGTAGCGATACAGTCCTATAATTACGGCGGTGGCTATGTGGGATATGTGGCTGGAAACGGGAAAAAGCATACCTTTAATCTTGCAGAAAATTTTGCCCGTGAGAAGTCGGGCGGTAAAAAAGTAACCTACACCAACCCGATAGCCGTTGCGAAGAACGGGGGCTGGCGGTATGGCTATGGAAATATGTTCTATGTGGAATTAGTCAATCAATATTTGACTGTGGCACACTTTGATAATGCGACAGCACAAGCGATTATGAATGAAGCGTTGAAATATCAAGGCTGGAAGTATGTGTATGGTGGCAGTAACCCGAACACTTCCTTTGATTGTAGCGGACTTGTGCAATGGTGCTATGGAAAAGTTGGTATCTCCTTACCGAGAACCGCACAAGCACAGTATGACGCTACCCAACATCTTCCGCTTTCGCAGGCAAAGGCTGGGGACTTGGTGTTTTTTCATTCTACCTATAACGCTGGTTCGTATGTAACCCATGTGGGAATATATGTGGGAAATAACAAAATGTACCATGCAGGCGACCCGATAGGATATGCAGACCTAAGTAGTAGTTACTGGCAACAGCACTTAATCGGTGCAGGACGAGTAAAACAATAGAAAGGACTTGAAAAATATGTTTAAGAAGAATAAGAAACAGACAGAAAATGTCAAAGAAAAAAAGGTGCGTACTGTCAAGGTAGGCATATATAAGAAAACCGTGATTGCGTTATGGGTGGTGCTTATCGCAAGCGTGAGCTTTGGGGTATATAAGAATTTTACCGCTATCGACCAGCACACGACCCACGAAAAAGAAATCATTGAGCTTCGCTTGCAGGACACCAACGGGATTGAAAATTTTGTGAAGAACTTCGCAAAGTCCTATTACATATGGAATAACAGCAAAGAAGCGATTGAAGCAAGGACGCAGGCAATCAGCGGTTATCTGACAAAGGAATTGCAGGACTTGAATGGTGATACAATCAGAACGGATATACCGACCAGCTCCACAGTTACAGATGTGATTGTGTGGAGTATCGAACAGTTGGGAACGGACACTTTTTCTGCTACCTACGAAGTAGATCAGCAGATAAAAGAGGGAGAACAGACAAGCAATGTGAAAGCAACCTATACCGTAAAAGTCCATATAGACGCTGACGGGGATATGGTAATCGTTCAGAACCCTACCCTTGCACCAGCAATCGAAAAATCAGACTATGAGCCTAAGACATCAGAAGCAGACGCAAGTGTAGACGCTGATACTGTAAACGACGCTACCGCATTTCTGGAAACATTCTTTAAGCTGTACCCAACAGCGACGGAAAAAGAGCTTGCTTACTATGTATTGGGAAATGTGATTGAACCTATCGGCAGGGACTACATTTATTCTGAACTGGTAAACCCTATCTTTATAAAGGACGGCGACAATGTGAAAGTCAAGGTTGCGGTAAAATTCATTGATAATCAGACAAAAGCGACGCAGGTATCGCAGTATGAGCTTGTGCTACATAAGGATAGTAACTGGAAGATTGTAGGATAAATGATATAGCGTGCATTTCCTATCAGATTTGCACGCTTTTACAAAACGACAAGAAAACTGTGCAAAAATATTGACTTGTAATGACCGAATGCTATAATATAAATGACAAGTGTACTTGGTATTATTTGAAAGGAGCGTTATATAATGGATAAAGAAAAAATACTATCACAAAACAAAAAAGAGAATCTATATCTTGATGAATACGAAAAACATATTAAACTTCAAGGGAAATCTTTTGGCTTAATGTTTGTTTTATTTATCTGCATTTTAATTCTTTTCATTAAAGCAGTTTGTAAAGAACCTTACTATGACATAATGACAATTATTGGGTCTGTGGCATTTGGCTCTATGGGTTATGAAGCACATATTTCAAAAAATAAATCCAAATTTGTTATTGCTTTATTCTTTCTTCTATTTATGGGGTATTACTTTTATAAATTTTTAATGATAGGT
>ERZ1026907.331-NODE-331-length-8718-cov-4.550387_pt1 | contig 8718 bp, 11 predicted proteins | sample MGYA00519468_ERZ1026907 | MGnify/ENA primary metagenome ERZ1026907 (study PRJEB26926, sample SAMN06164581) | human gut metagenome | biome: ENVO:00009003; feature: ENVO:2100002; material: ENVO:00002003 | host: Homo sapiens | place: USA | collected 2012 ...
AGATCCTGAGATGTCTCGTGGGCTCGGAGATGTGTATAAGAGACAGTCCTTGCACCCTTCCACAGCGGGCACCGTTCACCGCCGTGAGCCGCGTGTCTCCACTGTGTGCGGCTTTTTGCCCCGACAGCGAGTGTGTGTGCGGCGCAACGGGAAAAGCCAACGTTGCGCCAACGTGCGCAAAAAACACAAAATCGCAATCCAGCAACGCGATTGCGATTTTGAGAGGAGGCGCAGCGGAATGGACGAGACCTGCCGCTTGCGGCGGGGCGAGGGATATGGAGCTTGTGCCGACGAAGGAGCCAGCATCGCATTTGGCTAGTCGCCGGCGTCCCGGCGTCCTGCCAAATGCCAAATATCGGGCAGCAGCCCGAACCCACTTTATACGAACGGAGGATATATGACAAAGGACAAACAATTCAGCATTCGGATCTCAAAACAGGATTTAGAAGCGATACGCCCAAAAGCGGTTCAGGCGCACATGAGCCAGAGCGACTATGTAATCAGTTGTTGTCTGGGCAAGAAAATCATCATTCTTGACGGACTGAAAGAAGTCCTGCGGCAGCAAAAAGCCATCGGAAACAACCTCAACCAACTGGCTGTGCTGGCGAACATGGGGAAAGTCCAGTTCGCCAATCTGGACACAGCAGCACAGGAGTTCGCCAGGATCAACACTGCTCTGCGGAAGTTGCAGGAGGGAGGCGTGGCAAAATCGCAATCGTCCATTTCGTGAACTACAAAAAGGGTACGCAGACGCGCGGCTGCATGAAAAGTGTCATGCGCTATGTTTCCCAACTCAGCAAGACGCTCTGGGATGGGCAGCAGCTCGTCAGCGGTATTGGCTGTCAACCGGAAACTGCGTTCGACGAGTTCCTGAGTACAAAGCTGCTGCACCACAAAGACGGCGGCGTGATGTTTTATCACATGGTGCAGAGCTTCCCGAAAGGTGCGAACATTGATCCTCGCACAGCGCACGAAGCAGCGCACCGACTTGCTGGATACTTCGACGGCTGTGAAGTTCTGGTCTGCACGCACGTTGACCGGGAACACATTCATTCACACTGTATTATCAACAGTGTCAATTTTGAAACCGGCAAAAAAGTGCATATGGCGGACAAGCAGATTCAGGAGCTGCGCGTTCGCAACGACCAGATCTGTGAAGAACTGGGACTGCCGAAATTCCAGAGAGATGAGCAAAAACGTTCCCGCGGAATGTCCAACGCGGAATACTACACGGCATCCAAAGGTGAGAGCTGGAAGTTCGAGCTGATGCGAGTCATCGACGATTGTATGCGCTGTGCCGAAAATTGTGAGGAATTTTTGGCGCTGCTCCGTTCTGAGGGTTACGATGCCACATGGACGGATGCGCGTAAAAATATCACCTATATCACACCAGACGGATGTAGATGCCGTGATAACAAGCCGCACATAGAAAAATACCTGTAAGAAAACATGGAGGCGGAATTTGAATACAGAACGGAGAAAATCGCCAGAGGAACTTCAAGCTCTGCATCGGCGATCGATGAACGAGGCGCAGCAGTTGGAAACCAGCGTGATGGTCACCGAGCGGAATTGGAAGGCTATGCTCGAAATGCAGGACAGGCTGTTCCGGCAGCAGATGCAGTTGGACACGGACCTGAAAACGCTCCTGACGCGGGAGGACGCACAGACCGCATTGAACGAGATGCAGGAGAGTGCAGAAAAATTCGAGAGACAGGCTGGGAGCCTGAGCGCGGGGTATTCTTCCGCCTGCAAAGAGCTGACCGAGAGCACCAAAACGGCGCTGAATACAGTGACGAAAGAAACGAATCAGCGGCTTTCCAATATGACGCAGGCGGCGAAGAAGAAAATTTGCCTCTGCGCGTGGATCTCGATTACGGCAGTGATCTTGTGTGCGGCGCTGTGCAGCTTGGCCGTGCTGTGGAGCAGATGACGGATGATGCGCCGACACGTGACGGAACGACTATAGCTCTGCACATCGACAGCAAGCGCCGCAAGAAGCTCCGGCAAAAGAAAACCGCCCTCGGCCATGCCGAGGACGATCATGTGGATTGGACAATGGAACAGCACTTATAAAAACAGCCTCCAGTGGGAGACAGAAAGGAAGCCTATGAAAAAGGACTGGGAGATTTATCGGGACACCGGTATTCTCGGCGGATACATACCGGAGCAGGCAAAGCTTCGGAGAACAGAGGACGGCGAAGTCGCAACTGTTTTCCGGGACACAACAACACATGTGGAGGAGGACTGCATCGCAAAACAGCGCGAGATGCTGATCGGCAGCAAACGGTTCTGTATCACGTCTGTATTTCCGGCAGAGCCATGTGCAACGCCGACGGACAAACTGATCGCCTGCATCGACGCGGAACTGGAGAAAGAAGCGCACAGCGCATAAAAATCTGATAGACTTGTGGCAGCCGCTGCGGTATACTTGCCGTACCGTACCGGCTTGCCCCACGGAAAAGGAGGTTATGATGGCAAGTCAGAAGCAACAATATACGATTCTCTACGGGCGGATCAGTCAGGAGGACGAGCGTACCGGAGAGTCAAACAGCATCCAGCATCAGCGGGATCTGTTAGAAAAATACGCACGGGATAAAGGCTTTGAAAACACGCTCTTTCTTGCGGACGACGGATATTCCGGAACGAATTTTGAACGTCCGAGTTGGAAAAAGATCGTGGAAATGATCGAAGCCGGTGAGGTTTCCACCCTGATCGTAAAGGATGCCTCCCGGCTGGGACGTGAGTATTTGCAGGTCGGCTATTACATGGAGATTTATTTCCCGCAAAAGAATGTACGGTTCATCGCAGTGAACGACGGCGTGGATTCTGCGGTCGAGAGCAGCAACGATTTTAACCCCATCCGCAACTGGGCGAACGAACTGCACGCAAAGGACACGAGCCGGAAGGTTCGCGCCGTGAAAAAGCTGCAGGCTGAACGCGGCGAATGGCTCGGAGGCCGTCCACCCTATGGGTACCGAAAATCCGAAACTACGGAAAACCATCTTGAGCCCGCCCCAGAAGCGGCAGAGGTTGTGCGGCAGATTTTTACCCTCTGTGCTGCTGGGAAAGGTCCGAGCCAAATCGCGCGGATTCTGACGGAACGGAATATTCTGACACCTGCAAATTACTACTTTCAGAAGGCCGGGAAAACGCACCATGGGCGCGATCCGCTCCGGCCATGTGCGTGGTCCGGCACAACAGTCAGCGACATTCTCGGCAACCTTGTATATCTGGGACACACGGTCGGCCTGCGGCGGACCACGATCTCCTACAAGAACAAGACGAACGTGCAGCGGCCAGAGAGTGAACAATTTCTGGTGGAGAACACGCATCCGCCGCTCATCTCACAGGAGCAATGGCAGATCGTGCAGGAGGTGCGCCAGCATAAAAAGCGGACCGCAAAACAAATGGACGAACCAAATCTCTTCTCCGGTCTGGTATTCTGTGCAGATTGCGGAAAGCCAATGGTGCTGCATCGTGCCACGACCATGAAAAAGCTGGAGTACAATTTCAAGTGCTACACCTACGGCAAGAAAGGAAAAACTGCCTGCAGCGCGCACCACATCCGGGAATGTGATCTCACGCAAATCGTGTTGGATGACCTGCGGCGGGTCACACACTTCGCCAGGATGAAGGAGCGACAGTTCGCGGCGTACATCAATCAGAAAAACAGCGCTGAGCTGCGGCAGGAAATCAACCGTGTTCTTCGGGAACTGGATACGATGAAACACAGAAGCGCAGAACTGGCAAAGCTGTTCAAGCGGCTTTATGAAGACAACGTGCTGGGACGCGTGACCGATGAGCAGTATCGGATGCTCGCTGGTGATTACACAGACGAGCAGCGGCTGCTGGAAGAAGAGATTCCGAAAAAAGGAGAACGTCTGGCACAGCTCAAATCGCGGGAAGCCAACGTGGAGGCGTTTGTTGAGAAAGCCAAACGATTCACAACGATCGACGAGCTGACACCGGAACTGCTGCGGCTGTTCATCCAGCGCATTGAGATTGGAGAACGGGACGTGAAATACTCCCGCAACGCCAGCCAGTCTATCCGCATCATATATCGGGATATTGGTCTGGTGGACAGCGCTATGCAGCCGGACGAGCAGCAGCCGAAAATCCTTCCGCCGCTGAGCGAGGTCATTCCGTTCCCGGCATAACGCAGAAATAGAGGGAGTGGATCTCTCCACTCCCTCTCAACCAGGGGGTGACAACTTGTGTCCCTATGAAGGGAAACAGAACGACTTCCGGGCTTTTTTGCGCCCATTTTTAGAGGCGTGACAAAAAGATGCCAAAATGGACTTTGGCAAATTTGATGGACCTGTACCTTTACCCACGGCGTTTTGAGCCGCTTTTCCGAGAATTTTTCGGGAAAGCGGCTCTTTTTTGTCCTCGGCAAAGTGTAGAATTTTGACTGGCGTTTTTGTTGGTGTTGCTGGATAGACATTCCGAGTGTATGTGCCATGCACATTAATAGTGAAGCGCGATTTCACGATCAAAATTGTTGCAAATTATATTTGACCTAATTTTAGAAATGGCAACTTCACAACAGCCAACGTTGTTCTGCCCTTCCGGGGCAATATAAAGTCTTTGTCCAGAAGCATCAAGAATTGTACTTTTCCCTAAAAAATCTGCATCTATATCGGGGATAGATTCTTCTCCAATTCGATTGCACAGTATTAGAGGAGTCAAATTCTCAATGGCTCGTGTTTTTGAAATATGGTACGTTGTTTCTCCACCAAAATTTGCCAATACACATAAAATATCCGCTCCCATGCGAAGCTGCTCTCTGGAAACCTCCGGGAACCACAAGTCAAAGCATATCTGAACACCTATTTTTATTCCAGCCACTTCGAAAACCAAATTTTCAGTTCCCCTGTCAAATAGCTTTTTTTCGAAATCTGTTAGGTGCATTTTCCTGTATTTACCAATATATTTACCTTTGCTGACAATCACAGCGGTATTATAGATCTTACCGTTTTCTTTTTCAGCAAGTCCAAAAACAATAGTACAAGAATATTCTTTTGACAAGATAATCATACGCTGTGTAGATGCTCCTGCTGGAACTGTCTCTGCACACTCAAGAAGTGCATTTCGATTGTTAAACAAATACCCACACAGGGATAGCTCGGGAAGAATCAGTAATTCACAATTCTGTTTTTGCAAAGTTGATATTATGTAGTCAAAATTTTTCTCTGTATTATGTACAACATCATATTGTAAAAACCCCACTTTCATGGCGTTACCTCCGCTAATTACACTATATTTAATACTACTTTATCATAAGAGTGTGAATAAATCCACCACCAAACAACGAACCCGCCTGAACAGTTTCTCTCTGATCAGGCGGGTTCGCTTAGCTATTTTTCTTTCTTGTGGTGCATCTGCTCATAGGCTTCCTGCTGGACAATCAGACCCGCTGAAAAGCCATACTTGAAACGGCTCTCACTTTCCTCGCATTGGGCGATAGCATTCTGTGCCCGGAGTTTCTCCACCAGAGCATAGTCCTCTTTGCTGAGCCGCTGGGATAGCTGCTCCATCAACGCTGCACAGCTTTGGACCGCCTTGCGGTATCCTGAAGAAGATGCGCAGCTCACTTGCGCCGTCCAGATATGCCGCCTCAAACAGCGTTTCCGGCAGGCTCTTAAAGAAGGTGCGGAACACCATCGTGTTCCACGCGCCGTCGGTGATGCCCGGCAGGATGTAGACCCAGATCGAATCCGCAAGCTTGTAATACTTGGATAAAATGATGTAGTTCGGGATCATGCCGGCGCTGAAAAGCATGGTGAAGAAGATGAAGACCGTGATCGGTCTGCGGAAGCGGAAATTGCTCCGGGAAAGAGGATACGCCGCCAGCGCCGCGACCAGACTGCTGAGGACCGTGCCGACCACAGCCTGGAAGATAGTCACGCCGTAGGTGCGCAGCACGCGGGCGCCGCTGGAAAACGCCGATTTGTACGCATCGAGCGTGAAGTCTCTCGGCAGCAGTGAAAATCCGCCGGAGGTCAGCACCTGCTCGCTTGTAAACGACGCTGAAATCACGACGATCAGCGGAAGGACAAAGCAGGCGCACATCAGAAAGAAGAAAATATACAGGAAGATGTTGAACGCCTGATTGCGGCTGAGTCTGGTTTTCTTGTTCATAAGACGCTCCCTCCCGCTTAAAACATTGCGTTGTCCGGGGAGATCTTCTTGACGATCCAGTTGGACAGCAGCACAAGGATCATGCCCACAACAGACTGAATGAGGCCGGTCGTCGCACCGATCGAATAGCTCGATTCCTGTATCAAAATGGCGCGTTATCTCGCGCAAAACGGCGTAACCAGCTTCGCGCCCGCGTCCATGACGCTTCCCTACGACGTGCTGGAAACGGCGTACAAAACGGCTGTGCAGCTCAAAAAGGCGCAGCCGGAGGGCTGTGCCCGTCTCATGTGGATTCAGATGGAGGGGCCGTTCTTCTCCGAAAAGAAAAAGGGCGCGCAGAACGGCGCGTACCTGAAAGAGCCGGATTTTGCCGCGTTCAAACACCTTTATGACGCTTCCGAGGGGCTTCTCCGCATCGCGGATGTGGCAGCGGAGCTGTCCGGCGCGGTCGAGTTTACTGAGCAGGTGTCTAAGCTCTGCACCGTCTCTATCGCGCATACGAACTGCACCTATGAAGAGGCAACGGCAGTGTTTGACGCGGGCGCGTCCCACCTGACGCATCTCTACAACGCCATGCCGGGCATTCATCATCGCAAGCCCGGCCCCATTGGCGCGGGCAGCGAGCGTGAAAACGTGGTCGCGGAGCTGATCTGTGACGGCCAGCACATTCATCCGAGCGCGGTGCGCATGGCGTTCAAGCTATTTCCGAGCAGGATCTGCCTCGTTTCCGACGCGCTGCGCTGCTGCGGGATGCCGGACGGGCAGTATACCCTCGGCGGGCAGGACGTGTTCTTATCAAGCGGTGTGGCGAAGCTCGCGGACGGCACGCTCGCAGGCTCCGCGACAAATCTCTATGACTGCATGAGAAAAGCGGTCGAATTTGGCATTCCGAAAGAGAAAGCCATTCTCTCCGCGACGCTCATTCCTGCGAGGGAGCTTGGCTGTGAGGCCGAGATCGGCTCCATCGCGCCCGGAAAACGCGCGGGCTTTGTGGTTTGCGACCAAAACCTGAATCGCAAAAAAGTATACCTGTGACGCAGCTCAGCAGCCCCGGCTCGGAATCCCGAGCCGGGGCTGCTTCCGTCTGTCAAAAAACGCAGCGTTTCGCCGCGCATAGGCGTAGAAAGCATCTCAAAAAATGCGGCACCGAAAGGAATCGGTGCCGCCATTCTCAGTCATCGAGGATCGTGCCGTCCACCGAGATGGTGACGACCTGCCATGGAACGAGCTTCCCGCTGGCCTCGAGCGCCTGCTTCACCGCGAATTCCAGCCCGCCGCAGCAGGGGACCTCCATCCGGACGACGGTGAGGCTCTTGAGCTCGTGCATCTGCAGGATCTGCGTCAGCTTTTGCGAATAATCGACGCCGTCGAGCTTCGGGCAGCCGATGAGCGTGACCCTGCCGCGCATAAATTCCTCGTGCATCCGCGCGTAGGCGTAGGCGGTGCAGTCGGCGGCGACCAAGAGCTTTGCTCCGTCAAAGAACGGCGCGCCCGCCGGGACGAGCTTGAGCTGGCACGGCCACTGCGCAAGCTGCGAGACGCTTTCGCAGGCAGCGGCGGGGGCAGCCGGTGCGGCCTTCTGCGCCATGGTGCGCATCTGCGAGCCGGGGCAGGCATGGGGGCGCGCCTGTTTGCTTGCAAGGACGGCCTTTTCGTCATACGCGGCGGCCTCGCGCTCGACAAACGTGATGGCGCCGGTCGGACACGCGGGCAGACAGTCGCCCAGTCCGTCGCAGTGGTCGTCGCGCAGGAGCTTTGCCTTGCCGCCGACCATGCCGATGGCGCCCTCGTGACAGGCGGATGCGCACGCGCCGCAGCCGTTGCAGCGCTCCTCGTCAATGTGGATGATTTTCCGGATCATTTGCTTGCCTCCCGTCTCTGCTTGCGCAGCGCAGCCGCTTCTTCCTTCTGCTTGGCGGCGATCTTCATCATCTGCTCGTACATTTCGTCCCCGACGCACTGGCGCGCGTATTTGCACCACTGCACGCAGCTGAGCGTGTCGTTGTAGGCGACAAAGCCGCAGTGCTCACACCGCGCCTCGGTATCGGTCGAGAACATCTCGATCTCGTGGCCGCACTGCGGGCAGACCTTATCCAGGATCGTTGGCGTGCGGGGCTTTCCCTGACAGCCGGACATAATCATAGGGGACACCTCCTGTCCTGCGGCGCGTGGCCGCGCTTGACCTTGTGATCGTATTATAGTATGATGGCGACGGAAATTCCGTGGTTATAACCACGAAATGAGGCGATGTTTTATGAATTATTTTGCGCATCCGATATTTGACGGCATCACAGAAGCCGAATGGGAGGCGATGCAGGCGCTCCACGCGTTTCGGCGCAGGCGGTTTGCACGCGGCGAGGTGATCCTGCGCACCGGCGAGCGGACGCGGGAGCTGGGACTTGTCTGCGCGGGAAGCGTACACATCGAAAGCGGCGATGCATGGGGCGGACGGAGCATCCTGAGCCATGTCGGCGCGGGCGAGGTGTTTGCGGAAACGTATGCCCTCTGCGGCCAGACACTGATGGTCCTGTCTCTTATACACATCTCCGAGCCCACGAGACATCTCAGGATCTCGTA
>ERZ1026907.347-NODE-347-length-8285-cov-3.889307_pt1 | contig 8285 bp, 7 predicted proteins | sample MGYA00519468_ERZ1026907 | MGnify/ENA primary metagenome ERZ1026907 (study PRJEB26926, sample SAMN06164581) | human gut metagenome | biome: ENVO:00009003; feature: ENVO:2100002; material: ENVO:00002003 | host: Homo sapiens | place: USA | collected 2012 ...
TTACTGTTCGATTTGTTCCATAACGTACGCTTCAACGATATCGCCGACCTTGATGTCGTTGTACTTTTCGAAGCTCAGGCCGCACTCGTAGCCCTGCGCGACTTCCTTGACGGAGTCCTTGAAGCGCTGGAGCGAGCCGAGCACGCCCTGCAAAACGGCGAGGTCGCGGTATTTGAGGTAGAGCCTCGCGATCAGCGTCACGAGGATGCAGGCGGGCAGAATGCAGCCCACCGTCGCTGCCATCGCGCCGGGGATCCCGGCCACGCGCGTGCCGACGAAGGTCGCGGCGTTGATGGCGATGGGGCCGGGCGTCATTTCGGCGATGGTGACAAGGTCCGTGAACTCGCCCATGCTGAGCCAGCCGTGCCGCGTGACGATCTGCTCCTGAATGAGCGGCATGGCGGCATAGCCGCCGCCGAAGCTCAAGGCTCCGATCTGCAAAAAGCTCAGGAAAAGCTGTAGATAGGTCATGCTTTTTTCCTCCTGCCCACAAGCAGCGTCCGCGCCGCGCCAAGCGCGATGCAGCACAGAATGATGTACACCGCGTTCACCCGGAACACGCAGGCGGCGACAAACGCCGCGGCCATAACGAGGTCGGAGAGGACGCTTTTCTGCTTCACGACGCCGCTGCCCATGTCCCACACGACGGACGCGATGACCGCGCCGACGCCGGCCTGCATCCCGGCGAGCACCTTGCCGACAACGAAATTGTCGCGGAACAGCGCGTAGAAATACGAGATCACGGAGATGATGAAAAACGGCGGCAAGACCGCCGCGAGGATCGCAACCAGCACACCCGGCACGCCCGCAAGCTTGTATCCCACGACGATCGCGCCGTTGACCGCGATCGCTCCCGGCGCGGACTGCGCGATGGCGACCAGATCGAGCATTTCCTCGTCCTCGATCCAGTGCAGCTCATCGACAAATTTCCGCTTCAAAAGCGTCACGATCACGTAGCCGCCGCCAAATGTAAACGCGCTGAGATACAGTGTGGAAAGAAAGAGCTTCCACAGCACATGCTTTCTGCTTTTCATGCAATCGCCTCCGCTCATTAGTGTAACCGCTCCGCGCACGTTTGTAAATAGTGCGCGCCGCCTCTTTCAGGCTGTAGAGCGCTTACATATGGTCAAGCCGGATCCCGACAGAAAGGATCTTTACAATGTGCGGCGTTTCATTCTGCCATTTGTGCTTGTAGTTTGAGGGGATCCACATGCTGTCGCCCGGGTAGAGCGTATACTCGCAGTCATTGATCCACGCTTTCAGCGTTCCTTCAATAACATAGAGAAACTCCTCCTGCTTATTCTGGAAAAAGTCCTTGTCCCTGCCCGCGCCCGGACGCAATTCATAGATCTCCGGGAACAGCGCCGAGTGCTCCGGGTTCGGACAAAGCGCGTAGTATACGAAATCAGGAGACGTCCGAAGGCAGTTGCGCTCATAACCGCGAACGATGAAGTTCTCCTTTTTTTCCTCCTCCGCCTCGCCAAAAAAGAAACTCACATCCGTGTCCAGTCCCGTTGCAAGGCGGTAAAGAGAGTTCAGGCTGATGGTGGTCAGGCCGCGTTCGGCCTGAGAAAGGAAGCCCACCGAAAGATCCGTTAAATCTCCGAGTTGTTTCAATGTCAGCCCCTTCTGGAGTCGACGTGCTTTCATTTTTGCTCCGATTTGTTCGTTTTCTGTCATAATTTCCTCCTTTGAATTTTGATGGTAGTAAAATTTTTGTCAAATTTTTTGTATATTTTTCACCTGTCAAAAAACGTGTTTCCTTCTTGCAAAGCAAGGAACTCCGCGCTATACTACGCGTAGGGATTTTAATATATATAAAATTATCGTGCATAAATTTTGTATATATAAAACGTTCCTTGCGTGGTTTATTTTTTATCATAAACGAAATGCATCGAAATGTCAATGTACGCGACGAAGATCCGACTGTTAAAGACGAGCAAAATTTTGATGGAGGAAAAAATGAACTGGAAAGAAGAAATTGATGGCTACCTGTCACAGCACAAAGAGGAGATCGTCCGAAAATTGTGCGAGTTCGTGCAGATCCCCAGCATCGCACAGTTCGATTCCGGCGCTTATCCCTACGGTCCCGACTGCGCACGCGCACTTGATTTTTGCGCGGATCTCTGCCGGGAAAAGGATCTGACCGTTGTCAATCACGACTACCGCTGCGTGGAGGCAAAGCTGTCTCCGCAAGCCAAAGGCCGGCGGCTGGTGATTGCCTCCCACGCGGATGTGGTCCCGGTGGACGATGACGATATCTACCCGCCCTTCGGCGGCACCGTTCAGGGCGATTATATCGTCGGACGCGGCGTGGTGGACGACAAGGGTCCCCTGATCGCCACGCTGTACGCCCTCGCATTTTTCAAAGAGAAGCAGATCCCCCTGAACAACGACATTCGTCTGGTCTTTGGTTCCAATGAAGAAAGCGGCATGGACGACATGCGCTATTATCTGGAAAAAGAGGGCCAGCCCGATTGGGGTCTTGCCGTGGACGACGACTTCCCGGTCACGAACGGCGAAAAGGGCCAGATCCAGTTCACGCTCTCCGCAAGGAAGCACCCCTGTGTTGACTCCGTCGTCAGCAGCGGCAAGCGCCAGCGGATGATCCATGACCGCTGTGTGATCTGCCGCGGCGGTGAATGCGCGGAGGAAAGCCGTCAGGACGCTTCGGACAATCCGATCGTTCGCGCGGTAGAAAAGCACGGTCCGCTTCTGGCGGACGAAAGCGCGGACGCGCTGCTCAAAAAGCTCTGCGCCGACACCAATGCCGCGCTGCTCGGGCTTGACCGTCAGGACGAGGTCAGCGGCCGCACGCTTTTGCGCCTCTATCAGCTCCACACCCAGGATGACGAACTGGTCTGCTCCTTCGACATTCGGCTGCCCGTCAGCTTCCCCGTCGAGGCGGCGCTTCCCATTTTGAAATCCGCAGCGCAGGATCTCCGGTTCTCTCTGGAGATCACAAAGCTGAATCCCGGCTACTACGTACCTGCGACAGACCCCATGGTTCGCCTGCTGACGGATCTGTACAACAACGAGACCGATTCCAACGACAGACCCTACGTCATGGGCGCCTGCACGTATGCCAGAGCCTTTGAGCATGGCTGCGGCTTCGGCGGCGGAAATCCCCATGAGGTCAAACCGTTCCCTGCCGGACACGGCGGCGCGCACGGTCCCGATGAGGCGCACAACATCCCCGTGCTGTTGACCGCCATCAAGATGTATACAATGCCATGGGCAACACCCGCACCCCCATGTTCATGCAGATTCTGAACAACGTCATCAACATCATCTGCGGCTACACGTTCATCTTCGCTCTGGGCATGGATCTGATCGGCGCCGGTATCGCCACGATCAGCGCGCAGATCATCTGCGGCTGCCTCGGCACCTTCCTGCTGTACCGCAAGCCCGCTTTCCGCGAGGCCGGTCTGACCAGCTTCAAGCTCAAAGACAGAGAGTCCATCAAGCAGACCTTCCTCAAGGCCATCCCCGTTGCTGTTGAGGACGGCGCATGGCAGCTTTCCGCGATCGTCATGAGTAAGATCATCCTGACCTACGGCTCCAACGCTTACGCCGGCTTCTCTCTGGGCGGCAGCGCCGAGCTCTTTACCGAGCTGCCCGTCATCGGCTTCACCGTTGCCGCGACGGCTCTGGCCGGAAAGGCAAAGGGCCAGAAAAACGGCCCCCTGTTCCGTGAGTATTTCCGTCAGCAAATGTGGATGAACGCCATCGTCAGCGGCATCGGCGGCTTCGTCATGGTCGTCTTCCCCACGCTTCTGATGAGAGCAGTCACCGACATTCCCGAGCTGATCGAGATCGGCAAGTACTACCTGATCGTCATGGGCTTCATCTACATTCCGCAGAATGTCCAGCGTACCATGAAGGGAACCATCTATGGCAGTATGGGCGACACGAAAGCGCCTATGATCATCGCCATGATCGGAATCTGGCTGTTCCGCATTCCTCTGGCTGCTCTGGCCGCCTACGTCTTCCATGCACCGCTGTTCTTCATCTGGATCGTCATCGGTGTCGATCAGGTCGCACGCTTCATCATGATGCACTTCTATATGAAGAAGAAGGGTGTCATGCAGTGTGTTGAGCTTCAGGAAGAAAACGAGGCAAAGCAGACCGCCTGATCCGCGCACACACCCTCCGAAGCACAGTCTGGCCAACAAACTCAAAGGGGCTGTCTCTTAGTGAGACAGCCCCTTTTGAGCTTGTCAAAAAAGTCTTTTTGACAAGCTCTCAAACGCGAACCGCGGTGCTGGGTTCGCGTTTGAAAAGGCTGCACCCGGCTACGCGCATAATTTGTGCGCATTTTGCGCACAAATTCCACACTTGCCGGGCGTAGGGTGTTTTGTCCGATGTACACGCCACCGGACAAAACCGATTCACATTTTATTTCGCCGTGTGCGGCGAAACTCTACGAGGTTTTTTGACAGTCTGATACTGTCTTCCCGTTTTCCGTTGTGGGGGCCGATTACATTGGCCCCCACAAATTGGATGGCTCGTTTGCGGCGCCGTTTTCCGGCGCGGCGGATAGCAAAATATCAAAAAAACCTCGTTCATTTTTGTAAAAAATACCGCTTAAAATCGGAACTGTGTTTCGGTATAATGTAAGTACAATCTAAGATTGGTAGCTGTAAGGAAGTGTTTCGCACACGGGCTGCAACTATCACTCGGCGCAGCGCGTGAGTGTTTCAAATCGAAAGGTTTGAAACATTTTTCGTTATCCGGCGGGTGGTGCAAACGGACATCAGATATAGGAGGAGTTCACGATGTACATTCTTACAAACGGACGGCTCATTACCCGCGACCCCGACGCAAGGGGCTACTATGAAAAAGGTGCTGTGGTCTATGAGGGCAGCAAGATCATCGAGGTCGGCGAGGAAGCGGCTCTGACAGCCAAATACCCGCAGGCGGAAAAAATCGACGCAAAGGGCGGCGTCATCATGCCCGCTCTCATCAACGCCCACACGCACATTTATTCGGCGCTGGCGCGCGGTCTGTCCATCGTGGGAAATAACCCCACGAACTTCCTTGAGGTGCTCGAGGGAACATGGTGGGCCATCGACCGCCATCTGACGCTGGAGGGCACCCGCGCAAGCGCGGACGCACTCTACATCGACTGCATCAAGCAGGGCGTCACGACCGTCTTCGACCATCACGCGTCCTACTGTCAGATCCCCGGCTCGCTGTTCCAGATCGGCGAGAGCGCAAAGAAATTCGGCATTCGCTCCTGCCTCTGCTACGAGGTCTCTGACCGGGACGGCGAGGAAAAGTGCCTCGAGGCCATTCGGGAAAACGCAGACTGGATCACCTACTGCCGGGAGCACAACGATCCGATGCTCGCCGCCATGTTCGGCGGTCACGCGCTGTTCACCATCTCTGACAAGACCTTTGACCGCATGGTCGAGGCCAACAACGGCAGAACGGGATACCACATCCATGTTTCCGAAGGCATGAACGACGTATATGACAGCCTTCAGAACTACGGCCGCCGCCCCGTGCAGCGTCTTCAGGATCACGGCATTCTCGGTGAAAAGACCATCCTCGGCCACTGCATCCATGTGAACACTGCCGAGATGGAGCTCATTCGCGAGACCGGCACGATGGTCGTCAACAACCCCGAATCCAACATGGGCAACGCCATCGGCATCTGCCCTGTGCTCCAGCTTTACAAGCGCGGCATTCTGCTCGGCATGGGCACCGACGCCTACACCAACGATATGCTCGAATCTCTTAAGGTCGCCCTCTGCTCCCAGCGCAGCCAGAACTGCCTGCCGAACGTCGGCTGGTGCGAGGTCACGGATATGCTCTTTAAAAACAACGCGAAGATCGGCGAGAAGTACTTCCCCGATACGCTCGGCGTTCTGAAAGCCGGCGCCGCCGCCGACATCATCGTCATGGACTATAAGCCGTTCACGCCGTTCTCGGATGAGAACATCGACGGCCACATGATCTTCGGCATGACCGGCCGCCAGTGTCAGACCACCATTGCCGCCGGCAAGCTCCTGATGAAGGACCGCGAGCTGGTCGGCATCGATGAGGAGGCCGAAAACGCGCACATTCTCGAAGCGTCCAGGAAGCTCTGGGGCACGCTGAATCACAGAGAGTATTGAGCCGCGGCGGAAACAAATATCAGGAGGTAGCCCGATGTACACATCCCCCCGTCAACAGGTCTGCAAGTGGCTTCTGCTCGCCCTGCTCGTTTTCTCCACGCTCGACGCCGCGCTGTTTGCATTCTTCGACCTTGGCGTGGAGCGGCTTGGGCTGCGCTGCCTGAATTCGTTCTTTGAATACTACCTGCCGGAGCTTTTCCCGGGAAAGCTGACCGTATATCTTGCGATGCTCGCAGGCGTGGCCGCGCTGACCGGGTGGGTCTTGTTGGCATGTGAGAAGCACATCGGAAAGGCGCTCATCGCCGGCGCCTCGATCATCCCGTTTTTTAAAAGCATCCTGATCTTTCTTACCAGCGTTCTGGCGCTTTTCAGCGCGTCGGATCTCGGCGCGCAGGCTCTGGCATTCGTGAAGGATCTGCTGACGCTCGTCACCGCAGGGCTTCCGATCGTGCTGGCGATCATCTGGCGGCCCCGTGATTACTAAATTGGAGGTAACTGAACCATGTCTGAAAAAATGTATCCGATCCCGTTCCGGTCGCTGATGAACTGGATCGTCACAGAATATGCCCGCGAGGGCGACATCTTCGGCGTTCACAAGGCGTACCGCGCCAGCGGCAAGACGCTGCCCATTTTCGGCGAACGCATCGAAACGCCGTTTGGCCCCGCAGCCGGTCCCAACAGCCAGCTTGCGCAGAACATCATCGCCGCCTATTTTGCGGGCGCGCGCTTCTTTGAGGTCAAGACCGTCCAGAAAATGGACGGTGAGGAGCTGGCGCGCTGCGTGCCGCGTCCGTGCATCCTCGCCGACGACGAGGGCTACAATCAGGAGTGGTCAACGGAGCTGGAGGTTCCGCAGGCCATGAACGAGTATATTAAGGCCTGGTGCGCGCTGAAGCTCCTGTCAAAGCGCTATGATCTCGGAGACCCGGACGGCTTCGTGTTCAACATGTCGGTCGGCTATGACCTTGAGGGCATCCGGGGTGAAAAGGTCGACAGCTACATAAACGGCATGATGGATGCCTCCGGCACGGCGCAGTTCCGTGAGTGTCTGGACGTTCTGAGCGAGCTTTTCCCGGAGGAAAGGGACTTTATCGCGTCCATTTCTCCGCGCGTCTCGCGCTCCGTCACCGTCTCCACACTGCACGGCTGCCCGCCGCAGGAGATCGAGCGCATCGCGTCGTATCTGCTGACGGAAAAGGGCCTTCACACCTTCGTCAAGTGCAATCCGACCATCCTCGGCTACAAGACCGCGCGCACGATCCTCGACTCGATGGGCTATGATTACATCGTCTTTGACGAGCACCACTTCAACGAGGATCTCCAGTGGGCCGACGCCGTCCCGATGTTCGAGCGGCTTCAGGCGCTTGCAGAATCGAAGGGGCTGGAATTCGGCCTCAAGCTCTCCAACACCTTCCCCGTTGATACCACGCGCGGCGAGCTGCCCGGAAGCGAAATGTATATGTCCGGTCGCAGTCTGTTCCCGCTGACCATCGAGATGTGCAGCCGCATTTCCCGCCAGTTTGCGGGCAAGATGCGCATTTCCTTTGCAGGCGGCGCGGAGTATTTTAACTGCGACAAGCTGTTTGCCGCAGGCATCTGGCCCATCACCGTCGCCACCACCATCCTCAAGCCCGGCGGATACAACCGCCTTGCGCAGATGGTCGAAAAGGTGGAGGGATTCCCCTACCGCGCCTTCTCCGGCACCGACTCGGCCGCCATTGCGGAGATGAGCGCCGCGTCGCACACCGACGTACATCATCTCAAGCCCATCAAGCCCATCCCTGCACGCAAGAGTGCGGAGGCCGTGCCCCTCATCGACTGCTTCACTGCGCCGTGCAAGGGCGGCTGCCCCATCCGGCAGGACGTCCCCGAGTATATCGAGCTCTGCCGCAAGGGTCTTTACGGCCCGGCGCTGAAGCTCATCACCGAGAAGAACGCGCTGCCGTTCATCACCGGCACCATCTGCGCGCACCGCTGCCAGAATCGCTGCTCGCGCAATTTCTACGAAGAATCCGTCCAGATCCGTGCTGCCAAGCTGATCGCCGCTGAAAAGGGCTACGGCGCGCTGATGGCCTCCATCCGCTGTCCGGCACGTCTGGAGGGCAAAAAAGCCGCCATCATCGGCGGCGGCCCGACCGGCATCGCGGCGGCCTACTTCCTCGG
>ERZ1026907.353-NODE-353-length-8139-cov-3.648318_pt1 | contig 8139 bp, 9 predicted proteins | sample MGYA00519468_ERZ1026907 | MGnify/ENA primary metagenome ERZ1026907 (study PRJEB26926, sample SAMN06164581) | human gut metagenome | biome: ENVO:00009003; feature: ENVO:2100002; material: ENVO:00002003 | host: Homo sapiens | place: USA | collected 2012 ...
CTCTCCGTCGTCGGCAGCGTCAGATGTGTATAAGAGACAGACTCATCATCAAGTTGGCGAAGAAAAAGCCAAAAACACCAAGGACTATACTTAGAAACAAAAAGCTAATCAAGGAGGTTGACACGATTGTTTTCATTTTGCCATACTCCCTGGCTCCGAAATAACGGCTCACAAGCACACCGGCTCCGACACCGGCTCCCAGTGCCACACAAATGAACACATTGGTCAATGCTGCACATGCACCGACAGCTGCAAGTGCGGAAGAACCAACAAACTGGCCGACAATAATAGAGTCGGCCATATTGTATATTTGCTGAAAAAAACTTCCAAGAATCATTGGCATTGCAAAAACCGTCAACGCTTTGAGGGGCGTATCGGTTATCAAATACTCATCTTTCGACATTATCATATTCCTCCATGGTATCTTGTATCGTGGTATCCCATTCACTTACCTTCTCGAATTCCGATTTGTAAAACACATTCTTTTTTACATAGGCACAGTATACCACATTTCCTGTTCCTATGTGATAACATTTACTGCTTCTTCCGATATGAACTCATCTTCTCCACAGTAACCTCCGGATAGAAATACGTCAGAATCGTTGACTTTGGAACTCCTGCCGCAAGTGCCTTCTTCACCTCTTCTTTCTGCTCCGGCGTATATGACCAGTGCAGCATTCTGTTTGTAATGGTATCCTCCCACTTAGGCTTTTCCCTCTCAGGATTCCTTACAGGCTTAGCACCAGCACTTCCATTAGAAGTGTTGGCACTTTCTGCAGCATCAGACTTCTGCGATTCATCGACATACTCAAGCTCATTCGCCTGCTCCCTGTCAATCTTTGCTTTCTGCTCTGCTTCATCCTGCATGGAGAATCTTCTGCTTAATTCCGCATCACCAAGCATCATAAACTGCTCATAGGTAAGAGAATCTATATACACATTCTCGCCCTTATCCTTCAGCTTTTCATAATACTTAACTGCCTTGTCTGAAAGAATCTCAAATGGCGGACCGATAAGATTATCTGCTCCTCTTATCTGATGAACATAAGGCTCTCCCTTGCCATCTGCTGTCTGGTTAAACATCGGATGATTGAACGGTATGAACTTATTGTCCATGATAGGATCAAAACCACGGATAAAGATAATACATTTCTTATTATCCAGCTTTCTGACTTCATCGGGTGTAAACAATTCTCTGCCTAATACATCATAGTTTCTTGAAGAGCTTCCCTGTCTGCCCTTTGTCTCACCGCTTGACTTCTTATCAATCGTACCTTTTCCAAGCAGCTCCGACACATACTTGTGCGTACTCTGCTCGTTACCACCAAGGTAGATAAAGGTATCACAGTTGCCAGGGATTGTCTCCCAGGTATCTTTGAAAAGTGCTTTTAGCTGTGCAAAGTTCTGAATGATGATGATACTTGAAATCTCACGGCTTCGCATTGTCGATAACAACGAACAGAAGTCATCTGGCAATGCGACATTCGCAAATTCGTCTAACATAAATGTCACATGGATTGGCAGCCTGCCTCCGCAGTTAAAGTCCGCCTGATAGTACAATTCCTGAAATATCTGCGTATATAACATACCGATAATAAAGTTATAGGATTTATCACTATCCGGGATTACACAAAACAGTGCTGTCTTTGTCTCACCATCCCCATTTACTCCAATACCGATATCGGACAGATTAAGCTCATCTTTTGAGAGTAATCGTAAAACCTGCTTATTCTCAAGAAATGCAAGTCTTGAGTTGGCACTGATGATAATGGAACGGACGGTATCTCCTGCACCTCTCATACATTTGTTGTACTGCTTTACTGCCGGATGATTAGCTCCAAGCGGAGAACTTTCCTCTAAAAACTTCATACGCACATCCAGCTTTGATGCTTTTCCCTGTTCTGTAACCTCTGCTTCTCCAAGAAGTTTAAGTACTGTCTCAAAGTTTCTCTTTGCCGGCTGTACCTCCAGCCACACATAATAAAAGATAGCCTGTAAGAACAATCCTTCCGCCTTTTCCCAGAACGGATCACTTGGTGTCGCTCCCTTTGGTGTCGTATTGCTGATAAGGTTTGTAATCAGCTTGACCACATCTGTTTCCTCTCTGATATAGGAAAATGGATTGTAACAGTCTGATTTATCCATCTCTAACAGATTTATGACTTTCACATTATATCCGTTATTCTTTAGCATCTGACCGCAGCTTCTAAGGATTTCTCCCTTTGGATCGGTACAGATAAAGGAACTGTTATGCGGCATCTGCATAAGATTCGGCTTTACTTCATAAAATGTTTTTCCTGCTCCGGAACCACCACAGATAAGTATATTTCCATTGAGCTTGAGTCTCCTAAAATCCAGCGACATCTTCACATTTTGGCTGAGTATCCGGTTGAAATTCTCATCCTTATCTGCAAGTATCTTGTTGACCTGCTTCGGATTTTCAAATCTTGCCGTACCAAATTCCTTACCGGGCATATAGTTTCTCTGACTGGTATAATACATGACAATAGCCATCGCATAGATACCTAATGCAATGGCTACTGCTTTTACTGTATTGGAATTGTAATAGTTGGCAAAGGGAACAGCACATACCTCATTGAATCTGTCCATAAATTCATTAAAGGCAATCCCTTCCGTCCACGCACCATTTATCAGATAACCAAGATACCCGGCTAACACTGCACCCACAAGAATGAATATCAGTGAAGGCTTTTTCTTTGTTGTCTGCATGGGCTGCTACCTCGCTTTCTTCGTGGTAACAGTTTTCTTCTGTGCTGTCTTTTTCTGCTGCTTCTGTACTTTCTCGTAACGCTCCCTGACAGATGACTCCACCTTGTCATAGTGAGTATAAAGCTCGGTTCCTTTCTGAGTTGTCACCACACGATTCTGCTCATCGTAAAGCTTATAATCCTTGGTTGAATCAAGGAAGGTAAGCATTGTCTTTCCACCATGAATCTCCATGATGTTTTCCTTACGGAGCCATACATATTTTGCCTCTTCTCCCCATGTGCCGGGAACTCTGGTCTTAACAGCATGGTCATTCTCTTCGATAATCAGCTTCTTGCTGATAGTCACATCTGACAGGTTCGCATTCTTTGATGCCGCAACCGCCCTCATTCTCTCAGCAAGGTCCTGATAGCCTCTGACACGGTTGATAAATGCATCCTTGTCCATCATGACTGTATGGGTGCCATCCTCATTCTTACTGCCAAGCACACCGATTGTCTCAAGCTGTCTGATAACACTTTCAGCCTGCTCACCATTGATACTGAAATTCTCCTTGACCTGATCCACACTGATAGCTTTCTTTTCCATTGCAAACATTCCGACCTTTTCGATCAGTCCGTCAATGGCAGAATTTACCTTATCCCCTTCTATCGTGTGGCTTTTCTCGTTTCCCTGCTGTTTCTTCAAAAAATCCATTAGCTTGCCAAGGGATTTTTCATCTCCATTCTTCAGATAATCGTCAAATGTGGCAATCTTGCCAAACTTGAGTTTCTGTATCATCATATTCACACGTGGAACTGCCTCTGTATGAAAGATTACCTCACTCAGTCCGTCTTTCCTGTTGCAGTCCGGAAGTACTGAATAGAGTATTCCATACTTCTTTGCCATCTTTTCAACCTTTTTCATATCTTCGGTATTAAACTGTAACACCTGTAAATCGCCACCTTTTAAGATCAGCTTTCTCATGGATGTCTTGCCAAGTGACTTTTCATAATCAAGCATCCCTTTTAAGAAATCTATTGCCTTCTGCATGGCAGCAATGCCGCCGCTTCCTACCTTCATGGCAATCTCAATGCCATCATAAGCTACACGGATGATCTGCACCGCTTCCTGAATCTCTTCTGCCATTATCGCACCTCCACTTTCTCTCTGACTGTTGTTTTAAGCGTTTCTGTCTCTGTAGTACGGATTTCCTCGGCTGATACATCAATACCATAAGCAGTCAAAATATCTGCCAGATGATTGATTGCTTTCTCCTCCTCGACACGATACATTTCAAGTGCCACAAGCAGGTTTTCCACCTGTTCCACCCATGCAGGCTTCATATCATATTTAGCCCTGTATGTGACCATAATCTCGTCCGACTCAGCCTTATCCGCTGAATGTGCCAAAGCTTCAATAAGAGAAATCGTGTCTTCCTTGCTGCCGCTTCTGAATGCGAACTGGACAACAAAGTTTTTCTCTTCCTCTGTAAATTGATGCTCCACACCATTCATCTCTGTTACTGCTTCATTTACTACTGCTAAATTCATAAGTTCCTCCTAATCTGCCATGCTGTTTTCAAGCACAGCAATCTCAATGATCTCCTTCATCTTTTCCGCTGAAATGTTGTTGTTTATAAGCTCTACAAGCTGTGACTCAGTAAGTCCCTTTTCTATTGCACTCTTAATCTGCACAAGCTGCGCCGGAACAAGGTCTCCCGATGCAACCAGCTTTACAATGTCTGCCCTTGACTTTTTCTTAAATGACAGTCTTGCAAAAAGGCTCACCACTCCGCTGTTGCTGCTCTTTCTCACACTTCTCTCAATCGGAAGTCTCTGCACCACATTTCCAGTACCATCAACTACCGGAATCTGATAATAGACCGGAATCCCGTTTGCCACAGCCTGCATATTCTGAGGAACTGCAACTGTATCAACCATCTTTTTATCTGCCTGTGATACGGACTGGCTTTCCTGCGGCTCTGCCTTACTTTCTGCTTCTTTTTTATTCTCTGTGGCAACACTTATGATCTTATCTTCCAATGACTCTATTCTGTCTCCCATACGCTTCATCTCCTTATCCTTTTTCTCAATATCATCCCTGAGTCTTGCAATCGTACTGCTTGCCTTATTCAGTTCATTCTGCTGACTGTTGATAAGAGCATCCTTATCCTGATTCTCCTTGACCAGACGCTCCCTGACTTCCTCGTCATCTTTGGACGTTTCTATTTCAGAAAGCTTCTTATTCAAGGCATCATACCTTTCATTCTGATGATTTATCTTTGCAACCACTTCATCCATCTGAGAAATAAGTGCTTTCACATACTCAGACTCTTCCGGAATCTGTTTCTTGACTTTATTCAGCTGTTCCAGAACTTCCTCATATAATCGTCGCATGGTAATAGGTTTTTCCCCTTTGTCCATAACCTCCTTAATTGTCTGAACAGGTACACCCTTTTCATAAAATTCAAGGGACACCTGCATCTGATGAACCGAATACTTGGTATTCTTGATAATATCAATCACATCTTTTGGAACATCCTTGTGCAGACATTCCGATAAAATCTTCATCTGTTCAATGTCGTATGACTTATTGAGATAAAGGCTGATCTCCTCCTCTTTCAGTCCATATTCATAATCACTTTTTACAAGAGCAATCGTATCTTCACTAAAATGCTTATTTCGGAGAAGCTGCAATTTTTTCTCGATTGCTATCGCACTAAGCGGTTCTCTGTTTTCTTCCATATATGCCTCCTAACTACTAAAAAAACAGCCTAACGTTCTGGCTGCTCTTTCCTGTCTCGTATTGTCTCTTTGTTATACTGTGCATCTTTTCCATCTGATACGCTGTCTGGAATAAGACTCTTCCATATAGATTTACCAATATTCAACTCTTTGAATACTGCCCTTTCTTTTGCACATGCTTTGGAATACTCCTCTTTATAATGTTTACGCAGTGCTTCCACCTCTTCAAGGCTATATCCCCGTGATAAAAGCTTCTGTTTCAAAGTTTCCCATTGCAGATGCTCATCCGTAAAAAATTCATCTCCCTGGAGGAAAGACTTCTCAGCAGGTTCTAACTCTTTCATATCATCTGCTATATCAAAAAGTTCTCGACTTCTCTCCCTAGCCTTATAAATGCGGCTTTTCTCTGCTGAAACTTCTTTTCTTTTATCTGTCAATGAGCTGATTACACTGACAAGCTCCTCTGCTGAATGAATGTCATGATTTACAAGGAACAAATACTCCTCCTGCAGTTTATGCATCTTACGGATATCATCCTTATACTTCCATACCTGACTGTATGGCTTCTTTTTCAGCTTTCCTATCCGGTATAGCTTTGCATAGTATCTCTTTTGAAGCCCCGACATCTTTGCCCTTCGGTATCTTCTCACCTTACACTTACAAAGAACCGGTTGTACTTCTTTCTGCTGTTCCCGGTAAAATGAAATATCCTCTTTTTCTATCCTTTCCCGGATTACCTCATCAGAATACATGTCACCTAATGTCTTACATCTGCGAAATCTCGTCATTCCTTGTGGCTTTACCGCCAGATACTTTCCCTGCTTGACCTCATATCCTTTGTCAGATAACAGCTCCAGAAACTGCTCATAATTTCCTGCCTGCAGTATGCAGGAATCCAGGTCTCTCTTAATCATATCTGCCCATACAAAACTGCCTTCACGATATTCGCTCCAGTCCATATAGCTTTCATGCTCTTTTTCCTTACTGCCATCATCAACATCAATGATCGAAAGACCATATTCCTGACACAGCTTATTCGTGATTGGCTGGATATACTTTGCCCAGTCTCCTTTTTCATAGCGATACTTTTTCCCATCCACAAAACTCACACTGTTAAATACAATGTGTGAATGAACATGTGCTGTATTATCATGCACCACATATACTGCCTCATATGATTTTCCAAGATACTCTTCCACGAATCTGCGGGTTATCTCAAATGCCGTATCAGGATTCACTTCATCTTCCTTAAATGAGAGAATGATATGATATCCCTGCCTTTTATCAACTTTTCCAAACTTCCGTTTTGTAGCTTTCATCTGTTCAAAAGCAGAATCGACCTGACAGTTGATTGCACCAACGAGCCTTCCATCCTGTGTTTTCTCCGGATTCATCACATAATCAAGAGATCTCTTCAGATGTTTTCCGTGAAAATGCCCACCACAATCCTTCATATTAAGGATTTTACTGATTGCCAATCTTTACCACCGCCTCATCTACCTTCTGATTCAGTTTTCGCATATAAGCTATCAGCTGTGTCTTATCTTCCTTGGAATACAGCCCGGCATTATTGTTAAATACTATCTGGTTGATATTTATTCCAATCCTGTTGACTTCATTAATGAGTTCCTTCAGAATCTTCCTTACTTCCGGATAATCATTTGGTTTCTGACTGATAAGAAGACGGATATACTCAGCCTCATTCATTCCATTATCACATGCCTTTTTTGCAAGCATCTTGGCTTCCTCTGGCATTAGTCTTAGTGTTTTCCTAATACAATGAACTTTATCTGCCATAGACTCACCTTCCTCTCTTACCCGTACTATAATCTTTAATTCCTTCTGCAACTGTCACCGCAGCTTTTTCCAAATCATCCCTGCTACTTAGATGGCTAATGAATGATTCCACCAAAGCAGCCGCCATTTCATCAATCTCCTTTGCATAACAGGTCTTTTCAAACAACCTGTCCAGCCTCTTTTCATCTGCTTTCAAACTGTCATACTTATCCTGAAACTCACTGTAATCTTTAAAATCCTTTGGATCATTCCTGTGTGCATCAGCATCAAGTATCAGTTCATAGTTCCATTCACAAACAGTATCTATAACATCATCTATCGGGTATGGTTCAATTTCACCATTCTCCTCAGCTACATCCTGTCTGTACATCTTCCCATCAGAATCTATGCCAATAGCATAATCATGACCTTCCATATAGTTAAGCAATATTGCAGCATCTTCTATCGAAGGGTTAAGTAAGATATCAAATGTGTCTGCCCAGGCAATCAGTTCTTCTGGTTTTGAAAATAGCGTAACTTCTGCATCCATTGCTTCCTTGCACCTCCTTATCCGTGTTTAGTAAATATTCACCAAAGCTCCAGTCTCCAGTTAGTCCCCGGCGACTGCTAGATACGCATTAGAGACATCTCTGTCCTAATGCCATCTAGTTAGGGAGAAAATCTCCCTAAAACCCTCTGTTTATGAAAGTGGGGGCGCTTTTTGCCCCCACTTTGCTACTTTGGGGGCGCTTTCTGCCCCCATTTTGTTATTTTGGGGGCGCTTTCTGCCCCCACTTTTATTTTTACTTCAGTCCGGATTTTGTCGTGTCCAAATTGTGGGGGCACTTTTTGCCCCCACTTTGACATTTTGGGGGCGCTTTCTGCCCCCACTTTGCTATTTTGGGGGCGC
>ERZ1026907.365-NODE-365-length-7936-cov-2.903692_pt1 | contig 7936 bp, 9 predicted proteins | sample MGYA00519468_ERZ1026907 | MGnify/ENA primary metagenome ERZ1026907 (study PRJEB26926, sample SAMN06164581) | human gut metagenome | biome: ENVO:00009003; feature: ENVO:2100002; material: ENVO:00002003 | host: Homo sapiens | place: USA | collected 2012 ...
TTGCGCTTGCAGATATCGACGCAAAGCGTAATGAGGGACTGATAGACCACATCGCGGAATGCGTACGGCTCTGCGCCATCGGACGCACATTCAATAGTCACCGCCCGCTGGTCGTTTGCGTTGCTGGAGGAACACCAGGATCGGTTTTTCTCCTCGACATACATACCGACGCGGCCGTCCGCGCCGATCCCGTAATTGCAGCTCGCCTCTCTGGAGGCAGGGAGGAAGATATCTCCCAACCGCTCCACGCTGCACTGGCCAACTACGCAGTGCGGCGTGATGCGGTCGATCTTACGGGTCCTCTGCCCGGAGTGATTCGGGCTGAGCTTTGTGTAGCTGACAAGAGGGCTATTGCTCATAGGTCATTCCTCCTCGGGGGCGGTATGGTCTTCCTTGCTCTTACCGGCAGGCAGCGCAGCAGGCGCCGCGTCCGCCCCGGGTGTCGCGGTAGAGAGCATATCTTTCAGCTTTTTCAGTACATCAACGGCATAGGCGGTAAAGGCTGCCAGCATAGCCAGCGATACCGCTGTCATCAGGTTTACGGTCTGCCCATCGACCTCCACCACCATCAGATCGGGGTTAAGGTACCCGGCGAAGTAGACTGCGACCAGCGCCGCTGCCACAACTGCACTCTTGATGCAGCCGTTGCGGAACTTTACCAGATCCCATTCACAGGCGATAATGGCGTTGATGGAGCCGAGGGCGATATTGGCGGCGATCAGAAGCACCAGTCCGACGGCCAGCCGGATACTTGCCATATCCAGAAAATTCACGGTGACTCCTCCTTATTGCAAAAAGTCGTTGCTGTCCAAGCACCGGCGATATATCGTCTTGATCCGGTCACTGGTCAGCTCTGTTACATTGTTTTCAAACTCCGGGTGATCCTCGCAGTATCGTTCGTAGGCAGCGATGTCCCGGAGCGTTTGGTCGAAATGATCTTTGGTGTGGCGCTCTCCGTGGAGACATTCATCGCCGAAGCGTAGAATGCGCGCCCGGCAGTTGACGGCCTTTTCCTCGGCCATGCCAGACCGAACGCACTGCAGCTCGCTTTCGAGCTTTCCGACCTTCTCCAAGACCTCGCTGTTGATAGCGCGCCCGAAAGCCTTTGCTATTGCAGACCACGGATTGATTTTGATGGGGGCGAGCTGGAGCAGCGTCAGCAGCACAAACAGCGCACTTCCCCCACCAAACAAAATCTCCTTGAGCGTCATCTCTCAATCCTCCTCTGCGCGTGATAAGAAGGGCAGCCCCCGCAAAGGAGCTGCCCTCCGTATCAATGCCGTGGTCAGACGGTGACTTCGAGATCTGCCAGGATCTCCTCGACCTGCTTCCGAATCAGGCTCGGAACCTGGTCGATGGTCTTCTTGCCCTTGACGATCAGGGTCGCGTAGACAACTGCCATAACTGCTACCTCCTTTCCCATCAGAATGTATAAAAGAAGGAGCCGAAGGCTTTTCATAAGCCCTCAGCTCCATTCTTGCTATTTTCGAGGATTTCCCGGACGGCTGCTTGCAGCGGGTCGGGAACTTCCTCAATCGTCTTTTCCCCTTTGCGGATCAGGTCTGCGTAGACCTTCACCATGTAATTGCTCGCCATCGGTTACTCGCCTCCTGTTGTAGATGTCACGGCGACGATCTGTTCGTAGACATCGCATAGCGCCATCTGCGTATCGGTGACCTGCCCCTCAAGGCTCGTCACCTTTTCCGTCAATGCCGCCTTGTCGGTCTCCAGGTCGGCTACCTGCTGCTGCAGGGAGGGGATCGTCTTACCCTCCGCCTCATGCAGCTTGGCTTGCGCCAGATAACCGGCATAGTTGCCGAGGATGTCTTCACTCAGGCCGTCGTACATATTCAGCTCCAGGTGATATTCGTCGTACACCCACCCGCTGATGGTCAGCTCGTCCCGTTTTTCCTCAAACGGCTCGGCGTTCTCATAGAAGCGTACCAGGGCTACCCCCGGCTTATTAGGCTGCTCCTCCAGCGAGAATGCGTTGCTGGGCGCGTTGTCGCCTCTTACTCTCATTTCGCACGACCTCCTTCAGATGTTTTACTCCAATCGGGTCAATGTACTTCACCCGAATTGTATGACTATTGCAGTGTTTCAGTTGCCCGGCGCGGCTCAGTAGCCCGGAGGCCTGGGCGAACATGATAGGCTTTCCGGCGTCAAGCCGCTTTTTGACGCGGCGGCATTGCCGGGTGAAGCGCAGGAAATTCCGCTTGCGCAGAATGATATGAGTGCGGGAAAAGCGATAGCCGACCGCGCTCACCATGCGCTTTGCCGTGGGATAGATCTGCCAGTTCGCTTTCATGGACAGGCCGAGCCGCTGCTGCATGAATGCGGCGATCATCTTCCGTGCCTTGTGCAGCTGCTTCTTATTCGGCCCGAGCAGGGTGATGTTGTCCATGTAGCGGGTCATATACTTCACGCCCGGCAGCGTCATGATGTACTGGTCCAGAGACTCCAGGTAGAAGTTTGCCAGCCATTGGCAGATGTAATACCCGATAGCCAGCCCGCCGCCGCAGGATTCGATGATGGAATAGACCGTCCGCAGAAAGCGCTTGTCCTTGATCTTCCGCGCCAGCGCCCAGATCAGCCGCTTGCCGGAGATGCTGGGGTAATACTGTGCGACGTCCAGCTCAGCGGCGTACTTCGTCCCCTTCGGATCGTTGCGGAGCGCGCCGCGGATCTTCTTGTGGATTCGCTTTCCACCACGTCCGGGAATCGACGCGCAGGACCACGGGTGCATCCCGCGCATAAGCACCGGTTTCATGGCCGTCACCAGCATCCACTGGATCACGCCGTCCGGCCAGAACGGGACCATCTTGATCTTTCGGAACTTCTCGCTGCTCTCGTCATAGATCTCACGCACTTTCGGCGCGGATGGCACAAAGCTCTCCGTTGCAACAAGCTCGTAGGTCTTTTCGACGTATCCGTCAAGGTCCGCCAGTACGCGGGCGATGTCTCGCCTGTTCCGACGTCCCTTAGCCGCCTCCTGTATGACGCTGCGGATAAAGTCCCGGTCAACCATCTTGTCGTAGAGATAGCCGACTCGTTTTGGCATAGGATTTTCCCTCCGTCCTTGTTTGCCTGCGAGATTGTTCGAGCCGAAGCCTACTAAACCCCGTCCTATGCGGCAATATTTTCACCAAGCGGTGAGGGAAAGCCTGCGCCAGTCAAAAAGAAAAACAAGTAGTCGCGCGCCGACGTTCGAGTTCGAGTTCGACGAGGTGTTGTTCGCGTTGAAGTAGAAAAGGCCGGCATTGCCGCCGTTGTTCCAGTTGCCACCGACATGGAGGACACGCCAGCCAGAGTTGTAGTTGGCGTAGAAAACAAGCCCTCGGCGCATGGCGCAGACAGTCCCGGAGGTAATTATACCTCCGGCCTGCCGCGCATACGGAAAAACGGGAGAAAATAACAGAATACGTTATTTTCAAAAATCGTGTCGACGGGGCTTCGCCCCGTACCCCATTCAGCTTTTGGGCTTGCGCTCATGCCGCCAGCTGGTGCAGGTGGGAAAGCTCCGGGGGCTGCGGCCCCCGGTCCCCCATTAGGGGTGGAAAAGGAGTCGCGCGCCGACGCTCGAGTCCGAGCTCGACGAGGTGTAGTTCGCGTTGAAGCAGAAAAGGCCGGCAGAGCCGCCGTTGCCCCAGCCGCCACCGACACGGAGGACACGCCAGCCAGAGCTGTGGTAGGCGTAGTCCGGAATGTAGGTCGTCTCGCTGCCGCCGACCGCCGTGGGATAGAACGCCCAGGGCATGGCCGACGATACGCCGATGGCCGTGATGTACCCATCATTCTGTATCTTGGAGCCGATGTTCGTATAGTTGGTCGCGGTGTCATCTGCATAGCTCGCAGGGTTCAGGCAGACATATACCGTTCCGTCGGAGAAGTTGATCCCGTCGATAAACTCGAAAATATTGCCGTACGGATTCTCGATGTGCCGGTACTGCACGGCGGTTTTTCCATCCGTCCCAGCTGCGCGTCCGGTGTGGTAGGTCATACTGTCCGTACCGCCGGAGTTGATCGCGGAGCTGTTGCCGTCGACATAGCCGCGCCCGATTTTGCTCTGGCTGTCCCAGTCCGAGAACTCCACCAAGTATAGCAGCCAAACGGCGCACCAGGACGCGAAGTCATACTCGCTCCATTTGCTACCCTTTCCCCTGGCCCCGGAACGCGCCGATGCGCGGGTCAGATTGACCAGCGGCGCAGCGCCGGTCTTGGAATAATGGCCGGAGATCGTGTTGTAGCGGCCGACATACTTGCCGGAGCCGGGGTGCTTGGTGAATCCACTCTTGGCCTTTTCCGCGATGTAGAAGTACCGTTTCTTGTTGGTAGCATCGTCGATAATACGGAAGTAATACTCGGGGATGAAGACGACGGTATCGTAGCTGCTTCGGGAGAAGCCGCTCGTTCCCTTCTTGTAGCTGACGGCATTATTGATGATGTTGTACTCGTCCATGCCGCTCCACGGGAGATAGTTGTCGAAGGGGGAGCTGCCGGCGCCGGTACCGACCGCAGGCGCGGGATTTGTGGTGATGTCGACATTGACCAGTCCGTTCGGATCGGTGGCCTTCTTCAGCCGTGTCAGAGCCGTCGACTGCGCACTGTAATTCCAGCAGACACCGAAGACCTTGACATAGAACAGCTCCAGCGTATAGCCGGTGTAGGAGCTGCAAGCTACGCTGCCGGTGGCCGTCTCGCCGTTCTTGGTGGCGGTGACGCTCCACGTGCCGGTGTTCGGCAGGTAGAACTTTGCCGTTCCGTTGCTGGTGGCCGTGAGCGTGGTGGAGCCGTTGACCGCCTTGACCGTAGAGCCGCTGTCGATGGTGACGGTGAGGGTGCAGAACTTCACCGTTGCGGTGTAACTGCCGCCGGAGGTCGACACCGACGCAGAGGCCGTGGACGAGGATACCCCGCTCTTGGTGGCTGTCACGGAATAGGTGCCGGCATAGTTGACGGTCAGCGCACACTTGCCGTTGCTGCCGCAGGTGCCGGTATACTGCTTCGTGCCAAGCGTGGCGGTCACGACAGCGCCGGATTCCGCCGTTACGGTCAGCGTAGCTGCGAAGTAGCTCAGCGTCACCGCGTACTGCTTGACCTGATCCACGACCACGGTCTCGGTGGCGGTGGTCTGCCCGTTCAGCGTGGCATACAGCGACCATGTACCGTAGCCAGGGAGGTCAAAAACGCATTTACCGCCGACGCTGGTGCCGGTCAGAGTAGTCTCGCCGTTCGTACAGGTGATAGCCGATCCGGTGGCAACAGAGACCTCCAGCTGTGGAGCCACGCCGCCGCCCTTGGGCTTTTCCCATGTATATACGCCGGTCTGATCGTTGGCTGCCGTGCAGTAGAAGGTCTGCATGGTGTCGGTGTTCAGATACGACTGGCCGACCGAGCCCTTCGTGCTGGAGGTCGGATCGGTCGTGCCGGTGAGCGGTTTACTTCCGTCCAGCCCCTTGGAGAGCGTGTCGAGGTCGCTGGAAACGCCGTCAAGGAAGGTGTCGAGCGATTCACCGTTATAGGTCAGATCGGCCGCGTCGCTGGCGCCGGACAGCTTCCACTGATACTTGCCGCTGCTGTCCTTGCCGTTGCAGACGTATTCCTTGCCCGTAGCGCTGTCATAGTAGTGCTGCCCTGCGGTACCCTCGGTCGTGTCTGTCGGCGCTCCTGAGCCTGTTGCAAGTGGATAACCGTAGTCCTTTCCGGCGACTGCCGCAGAGATATTCCCGTTCCCGTCGCCCAGCAGCAGACCCTTGACCATGATCTTGTCCTGCTTGGCCTTTACCGCTTCGGTGATGGCGGCGGACATATCGCTCTGCGTGACGCAGGCGCTGGTGTCGACCGTCACCGTCCATGTGCCGGTATTCGAGCAGGAGATCAGCGCGTAAAAGGTGTAGACGAAATCCGGCGATTCTGTCTTGCTGGGGATGGGAACGCCCTGCTCCAGCTGGAACAAGGCGATCATGGCGGACGCTCCTCCGTCCACGCTGGCAGATACGCGGAACTGATTCAGCGTATAGGCCGTATTCGGCGCAGCGATGCGGAGCTTCAGGCGAATGCCGGAAGATACCCTCTCGCCGCCCAGCAGGCTTGCGGTCTGCTTTTCATTGACGAGGGCGGTCTGTGCCATCATTGCCGCCGCCGCGACGGTGCCCTGCCCCGCAGCTGCGCTGTCGAAGTTCAGGGCCTTTTCATTCACCCACTCATTGAGCAGGCTGTTGCCGGCGTTGGTGATGACGCCGTTCCATGTTGCCATAGTAAAACACCTCCGTGTCAGTATCGAATGGCGGCCGCGCTGTCGACCAGCTCGCAGCCGATACAGGCCGCGCCGAAATACTCTGTTGCCAGTCCTCCGGCGTCGTAGTATTCTACCTCGTCCAGCACCGAGCGCAGATTCTTGTAAAAGCCAACGCGGTCGATCACGCGCTGATGTCTGACGGGGTCGACATCCTCATAGGTGGCGTCGATCAGCAGCTTGAAGTGGTACGGCTTGCCGCCGTATTCCCACCATTCGCTGACCTGCGTATCGGGGTAGATGGCGGAGATCGCCAGCACGACCGCCGCCTTGGTGCCGAGCCTGCGGTGAACATTCCATGAGTCTTTCAGCGTCCGGCGCTTTTCCTCCAGGGTGTAGTTGGCGTCCCACCAGTCAACCTTGAAGTCGTTCGCCAGAATGTCCAGCAGCTCGTTCGGGAGCCGGTCGATCTGTGAGTAGATCGACACACGCTCGATCTCGCCTACGCGGGCAGCCAGCACCTCGGCAACGGCAGAGGCAAGTGCCGCCATATTGTCGTCATTGGCAAGGACTGCCGGCAAAGAGGCCAGCAGGTTTTCCTTCGTGATGCCGTGCGCCTTATTCATCCTCGTAGCCCCCATTCGTGGCCGTGATGGTCCCGACCGACGCAACCTGCGGTGTCGTGTCGTCGGAGCCATCCCGCAGCGTGGTAAAGACCGGGCTGGTCAGCGCCACGCGCTTGATGCCGGTCTGCATGAGCTTCCCAATCAGTGCGGAGGGGTTGATGTCGCGCCCCAGCTTCCCGCACTGCCACGCGACGAACTCAGCCACGGCCTTGTCGACCGCAGCCTTGATCTCTGTGGAGCTGAGGGTGCTGTCCTTCGGCACATAGTAGGTGAAGGTGATATTGTAGCTCACCTTCTGCGGGTCCTTGACAGAGACCTTGTCCGTCAGCGGCCGCACCGTGTCATCGTTGCAGGCGGCGAGGACAGCATTCTTGATCTCCGTGGTAGCGATGGTGCCATCGTCCATGAGGACATAGAGGTCCACAGCTCCGTCGCTGGGGCTGTTCGCCACCACGTCGGCGATCTTGGTGCTGACCTGCTTGGCAAAGTAGATATACCCACCCTTGGCTCCGGCGCAGCTGTAAGCGTCCTGACTGGCGCGCATCAGCTCATAGAACTCGTCGTCAGTGGCCTGGTCTGCGCCGTCATCGCTGGCGGTGAGGTTTTCGCAGCGCTCACAGTAGTCGAACAGGTCAACGAAGGTGTTGATCTGTCCCACTGCGTAGCCGTTGCCGACCGCACCAACGGTCTGGCAGCGGATCTGAACATCGGCATAGGTTTCGCCGATGGATACATAGGCATCCGCGACCGTCTCCCATGTCAGCGTACCGCTGGCGTCGGTGACGCGCGTACCGGCAGGAATGAGGATCGCCGTGGTCTGTGCCTCGGAGATATGGAAGCGCTCGGTGCAGACCGCAGCCTGCGCCGCCGGGCGCTGCGTGACATAGAACAGCTCGGCCAGCGCGTCCAGATCGGCTGCATTGGCGGGGCTTGTGGCGCGTGCGCCGTAAATGTTGTAGGTCATTATGCGGATGATCCTGCCTTTGGGTGGAATGACTGCCTTGTCTCCGTGCTCGTCGTTGTAATTGTCGTCGTTCTGTCTCTTATACACATCTCCGAGCCCACGAGACATCTC
>ERZ1026907.367-NODE-367-length-7925-cov-4.121601_pt1 | contig 7925 bp, 9 predicted proteins | sample MGYA00519468_ERZ1026907 | MGnify/ENA primary metagenome ERZ1026907 (study PRJEB26926, sample SAMN06164581) | human gut metagenome | biome: ENVO:00009003; feature: ENVO:2100002; material: ENVO:00002003 | host: Homo sapiens | place: USA | collected 2012 ...
GTGTACGAAACGGCGGCAGGAGACACAGGCTGCGTTTCAGGCTTTTCTTGCTGCGCAAGAAAAGCGCAAGCATCACCGTTTGATATCAAAACGGCACTTGCAGGGAGAACCCTGACCCCAATGCCGCCTGCGTGCGGAGAATTGACGGTTGATCTACGAATCGTTCAACAGCGTAGCCGTTTACTCCGCGGCGTGGGGCGCGTTGTGCCGATGTGTGCGGTTTTATGGGCCGACCGCGCATCCGTGCAGGTCTATGCCACATAAACGCCGCGTCCGCCAACCGTGGCGGCGTGAAGAAAACAGGATGAAAAACTTCAACTGGGTAATTCTTTTCGGCCATTCAAAAAACAAATTTTGATCCCCAAAATGGGAGAAAGGAAACCAAATGAACCAGAAACAGTATTACTCGCTGGAAGAGTTACCGTTGATGATGAACATGACAGATGTTGCTGCCGTCCTCGGCATCTCCAGAGCCGGAGCGACAAACTCGCCCATGACAGCCGTTTCCCCGCATTTCAGATCGGCAAACGGATTGTCGTTTCACGCGAGAAATTCCTCGATTGGCTGGATCGGCAGTGTGAGGAACAAAAATGCGCCTAGCTCTCGATCGGTTCATCCGGGAAGAAGCGCTTTACGTGCGCGGGCTTGAGAAACGGCAGCAGCCAGAAGTGCACGGGTCCGTGTTCGTCCTGTAACGTAATGGGGCGGACCTCGCCGCTATAGACCGGAGAAATATGGATGCCGCTTGCGTCCAGCAGGCGGTTTCCGAAGGACAGCCGCTCCGGGCTGTCGTGATTGCCGCTGATGAGCAGCACCGGGATGCTGCGCCTTGCAAGCGCAACGAGAAACCAGTCAAATAGCGTGATTGCCTCGCCGGACGGGACGCTCTTGTCGTACACATCGCCCGCAATCACAACAGCGTCCGGATGCTCTGCGTCTGTGATTTCCAGAATCTGATGCAGGATATAGTCCTGATCATCCAGCATCGAGACCTCATTGACCCGCTTGCCGAGATGCAGATCAGACAGATGAAGAAACTTCATGAAATACCCCCTACCAATCAACGATACCATAATTGTACAGGTTTTCCGGCGAAAGAGCAATAGAGATCGCCGCAAATTAGAAGAAAAGCAGTCCGCCGCGCCGAGGTTTCGCAAAAACCGGGACGCCTGCCGCTTTCTTGCGGGCATTTTCACGCAGCAAAAATGCAGAAAATAAGTTTAAGACCGGTTTATTGGACATGTGATATGCTATAATCTGAAACAGACGGATTTACAGCTCAAGGAATTGGAGGTGCAGCTCATGCTCTACGGCTCGCAGAAGCGATTTGACAAGAACGGCGACGGCAAGCTGAAGGGTGCCGAGTGGCAGCGGTGGTACCAGTACGCTTACGGTGATGAGATCGAAGCGCAAGAAAAGCGCAGACGCGCCAATACTGCTGAGCAGAAGCGTGCACAAATTGCAGCGGATTTTGCGGATCATGTCTCTGACCTCATCAACTGGATATACCGCGACCTTGCGCATCTGGAGGGGGAGCGTGAGGATCAGGCCATCCGCACGATGCACCTTGCTCTGTATGTGATCTCCGCCGCGCTTCAAACGCAGACGATTGACGAGAGTATGCGCTATCTTCTGCGCGCGTTCTGGAATGAGTTTCAGCCGACGCTGGACGAGAGCGTCTATCAGGCGTTGTGCGCGAAGCAGGTGATGTTTGCAGAAATCGGTGAGATTTCCGAGAAACGTCTCGGTTCGTTCTGGAGAAATCTACTCGACAATCTGCCGCCGGAACGCCGCGTCGGGAAAGATGATGATTTGCAGGAGCTTTTGGATGATACGAGCCGACTCTACAATTATTTCAGCAGCGATAGTACGCCGAAAACTGATTTTGCCGAGAAGATTGAACCGTACTGGGCGGCAGTTCGCTTGCCGGATGAGCCGGAAGAACCAGAGGAAGACGACGAGGACGAAGAACCGGAGGAAGAATCCGAACCTTGGACGGATTATTATGAAAAGACTGTGCCTGCGGGTAATGGCGGCGGATATTATCAGTTCTGTAAGGTGCAGTTCAAGGACGGCGGAAACCCTTACGCCTATCTGACAGGCGGATTGCCGCTTGCAGTCGGTGATTTTGTGGTCGTTCCGGTTGGAAACCGGAATGCGGAGAAAACTGGTCGCGTGACGGACGTTTTTGTTTGCAGCGCACAAGATGCACCGTATCCGCCGGAGAAAGTGAAATTTGTGCTCCGGAAAGCAGAACGGACGGCCTTCCCGGAAAAATCAGAAACGTGATCAAAGCAAAGAACGTCAGCAGCCTGCTTCTGCAGGCTGTGGCATTTCTTCACGGTAAAGAAGTAAAAAAATCACATGCTTCATGTACTGGCTCGCATGAATTTTCACTATTTTCACTTGCTTCATGTGAAAATAGTGGTATAATAAAAATAACCAACACGGAGGTGTGATCGATGCAGTACGAAAATGAGCGCATGGAATTTAAATCCCAGCTGACAGATGATATTTACAAGGAAGTCATCGCCTTTACGAACACGGATGGCGGTGTGATCTATATCGGCATTGACGATCAGGGCAATGTGACAGGTATTGACAATGTGGACGGGACATACACGCGGCTGACAAACGGCATCCGCGACGCGATTCAGCCGGATGTGACGATGTTCGTACGCTATGTGCTGCAGGAGAACAAGGTCATCCGCATTGAGGTCGGTGAGGGCAGCTATAAGCCGTATTATCTGAAGGGCAAGGGTCTGAAGCCCGCCGGCGTTTATGTGCGGCAGGGCGCGACGAGTGTACAGGCGTCGCCGGAGCAGATCCGGCAGATGATCAAAGATTCGGACGGCGACGTGTTTGAAGAAATGCGTACCGTGCAGCAGGATCTGACCTTTGACGAAGCTGCGGTCGCGTTCAAGCGGTACAAGGTGGATTTTTCAGAGGACAAGTATATTGCGCTGGGGCTTCGGAACATTCACGACGATCAGTATACCAACCTGGCGCTGCTTCTGTCCGACCAGTGCCAGCACACAACGAAAATCGCGGTGTTCAATGATGAATCCTGCACAGAGTTCCGGGACAGCAAAGAGTTTGGCGGATCGATCTTCAAGCAGTTTGAAAACTCGATCAATTATCTGGCGCTGTGCAACAGAACCGTCTCTACCATCAAGGGCGTCGTCCGTACAGATAAACAGGACTATCCCGAGGAAGCCATCCGCGAAGCGCTGCTCAATGCGCTGGTGCATCGGGACTACAGCTTCAGCGGCAGCATTATCATCAACGTGAACGACAGCAAAATGGAGTTTATTTCTCTGGGCGGCCTCCTGCCCGGCCTTTCCACGGAGGATATCCGCCTCGGCGTTTCTCAGCCGAGGAATAAAAAGCTGGCAGAGATTTTTCACCGCCTGCGCCTGATTGAAAGCTACGGCACCGGCATCCGCCGCATTTTCAAGCTCTATGCAAACTGCCCCGTCCAGCCCAGCATTGAGGCGACGACAAATGCATTTAGAATCGTGCTGCCGAACATGAACGCCGCTTCTGCGGGCGCAGAAAACGCGACAGAAGCAAAACCCGCTACGCCGGTCATTACGCCGCAGATGAAAATCGTTCTGGACTACCTCAAGGAATACGGTGAAATGCGCGACGAGGAGTTGCAGGAGCTGCTGCATATCAAAAAGACCAGAGCCTATCTGCTGACCCGCCAGATGAGCGAAGAAGGGCTGATCAAGGTCGTCGGCAGAGGGGCGGAGAAGAAGTATAGGTTGAAATAGTATCGCTGTAAAACGTCTTTGCGATGGCATGAGATTAGAAAGTAAACGGTGAATTGCTGTTTGCGGAAACGGTTAAAGACCTGAAAAGGTCGAAAACGCTAGTTGCTTTGAAATAGAGAGGAGAAGTTATGATTACTAGCCAAGGTATGCTTGTGTGTAGTTTTAACCTTAAGCAAAGGTTTTCCCGCGGAGAGGAGAATGTCTATCCATTAAATCAGCAATACGAACTGAAACTTGAAAACGAGACATTACGAATTGAAGATGCAGCCAAATTTTTTCAAATTTTTTGCCAGAAAATAGCAAATTTACAGATGATACAATAAAGATGAAGTTGTTTTCTGTGAAAGAAAATAGCTTTTGTAAGATCGTTCGTGATACATATACTGCTGTGTCATTCGTTATCAAGTCTGGAGGGTACGGTGTCGAAGGTGAAATCACCGACAGAACTTCACAAGTCGTCACATACCATCGGAAGGAAAATGAATCGGATGTAAAAGAGTTTCTTTGTGTTGTCTATATCCCGCATGATATTGGGAATCTGCAAATTAAAAAAGGAATCCTGGTGTTTCAAAGTATTGGTGCCTATGGTGTAAAAACAATAACAACTGAAAGATTGCGCGACTTCTTTGGAAAATTTGATTTAACGTTTGAAACACGCAGCGTTTCTATTGCTTCCTTTATCGAGAAACTGATTCAGCAAGGAAGCCTGTATAAACTTACACTGATTCGGGAAAGGGTATCACAAAACCCGGCTGATAATATGCTTATTGCAACAGGGCGTGAGGAACGTGTTTTTATTCGTCCGACACTAAAGCCGGAATGGAAATTAAAGCTTCTTACGATGTTTCAACATGCGGATGAAACTGGTGTTTTTGAAATACCAGAGGGAGAAGACTACGATGACATCTCGATCCAATTCAAACTGGGGGAAAGAACGCGTACTATGCGTTTGCGAAACATTGAAAGACTAAGTATAGTTGAGGAAATACCCGAAACATTAGTGCGAGAAAGAAGCACAGATAAGATTAGAAATTATATGATTTCTACTGCTGATATGTATAAAGAACGGATGGTTTGGGGGAATAGGGGTGAAATATAGTTATGCAAACCTTGAAAATCATTGGAATACTGATGGTCTTGATCTCAGCGGGAATTATGAGTGTCAGTTTGCTAAGAAAGAATGAACCTTTTTTCAATATACATGAAATCGTTCAAGAATATAGAAAGCTAATCCGTGGTTCTACAATTGTATTTTTTATTTTGCCGCTTTTATTCTCTGTGGGACTAGCGTTGCTGTACACGGCAGGAACGCACTTTTATTCGGAAATAGGCGTCATACTGGGGATTATTCTTTCCATGCTTTTGGCGTCACTCAGCATTTTGTGCAATTACGATTTTTCAGAAGTCAGGGATGAGCAGCAGCGAAAGAAAGGCAGGGACGTCGTAAAGACAACGATAAATGTTGTGTTCTTCGATGTATTAATGTGCGTTTTTCTTCTTTTATACGGATTGGTGATAATCGTTCTGAGTGATGGAGATTACACTTGGTTGCACATAGACATAACACTTTTGAAAGTGATTATCTCAGCTGTGTCTTATTATGTTTTTTCCATTATCATGCTAAACCTTTTGCTTGTTGTTAAACAGATCAGCCGGATTATTGAATTTAATCTTATTGTGAAAAAGAAAACAGAGTAAATATAAACGCGGTAAAAGTATTCCTTTGGCAAGAATAGTTCCATTACAAAATATAAAATTGTGATTATCGTATCATATTTGAAATTTGTCATCGAGGATTTGAAAGAGATTCACAAACAGAAATAATTGGAGGTGCGCTATGGCACTGGAAAATAAATTGGGGCTGACGAGTTCTGCCGACCTTGCGCGGGAGGAGGAACGGATCAGCAAGAAAAAGGCCGTGTGGCTGTTTGAAAGCGGCACGTTGGACAAGCTGCCTGTTGGCACGTTCGCGTCGCTCAAGGCGATTCATAAAGCACTTTTTGAGGATATTTACGACTTTGCGGGTGAACTTCGCACGGTGAATCTGGCGAAAGGCAATTTCCGCTTTGCGCCGCTGATGTATCTGGAAGCGGCACTGGCGAACATCGAAAAAATGCCGCAGGGTACATTCAATGAAATCATCGAAAAGTATGTGGAGATGAACGTTGCGCACCCGTTCCGCGAGGGCAATGGCCGCAGTATGCGCATCTGGCTCGATTTGATGCTGAAAAACGGCATCGGTCAGGTCGTGGACTGGAGCAAGGTCGATAAGGAGGACTATTTGCTTGCCATGGAGCGCAGCCCGATTAAGGACGTGGAGATCAAGGTGCTGCTGAAAGCCGCGCTGACCGATGATGTGAATAGCCGTGAGGTCTTTATGAAGGGCATCGACCACAGCTATTATTACGAGGGGTATACGACGTTTAAGGCAGAAGAATTAATGAATAAGTAGAAAGCGGTGACAGTGTGGAATTGCTTGAGCGTGACGTGTATTTTCGGGAAGAAATCCTGCAGTTAATTTCTTTACAGCAGGAAGGTGGTTACTGGGATTTCAAAAGGCAGTGGTATACAAACAAAACAGACATGCTGCATGATATCATTTGTATGTCAAATAATCTCCACAACCGAGCCGCATATATCATCATCGGCATTGATGAAGAGAAGAACTACTCTGTAGTTGATGTTAGCGGCGATCCGAACAGGAAAAATACACAAAAGGTTGTAGATTTCCTGAAGGGCAAGAAGTTTGCTGGTGGTATTCGGCCAATTGTTCACGTCGAAAGCGTGTGCTGCTCCAGTGGTACGATTGACGTTATTGTAATTGAGAATAGCCATAATACTCCATTTTATCTCACAAACCGATATGAGGGCGTACACGCAAATAACATCTACACGCGCATTATGGACACGAACACACCTAAAGATAGTTCAGCAGATATAAACCATGTTGAACAGTTATGGCGCAAGCGTTTTCACTTGGACGACACACCGATCATGAAATTCCACCAGTATTTAAAAAATCCTAGTGACTGGGAAAGAATGCAAGACAATGATTCTGGCTACTTCTATAAATACTTCCCGGAATACACAATTACCAGCGAAAAGGATGAATCCCGAACTGGCTATGAGTACTATATGTTTGGACAGATAAATACAGCACCAAGCTGGTGGCTCATAACCTTGCGGTACTATCAGACCGCTATTGAGCAGCTGCAGGGCATTGCGCTGGATGGCGGCAATGTTTTTGTTGTTGCCCCGATGAGAGAATACGATTTGTACCGTACAAGCATTTCGCCGTTCGGCTTTTACATATGGGATGATTTAAGATATCGTCTGTTGGGGTTCTTCCACGCAAAGGAATCTGCAGAAGAATATCCATACACAATATATATGAAAGCGATAACTTTATTTCAATCAGAAAGTGAACATACAGACTTTTTGCGGTATGTGCAGACGCATATTGGACGTTACAAAGAATTGTACGCACAGCAGGACGATTCAGAATTGCCGCCAATTTCTGATAGAGAAGGGTACAATATGGAGGTATTTCGGAAAGAATACCGTGATGCTCTTGTCATTCAGAAAATGTTGTCGGAATTTAGAAGGCACGGTAGCGGACTTTGGTAAACAGTAAGATATTAGGAAGCAAAGTAACCCGGCAACTACAAATTGTAATTATAATTCTTGAATACGATAGCATGGATTTTGATGAGCAGCGACTTGAAACTCAAGTCGCTGCTCATTTATGTTCGAGATATTACGATTGAGTCTGCGAAGAAATCGCTAAAAAACACCGGATTGGCTGGAAACAAATCAGAAAGTGGCCTATACTTGTTTTGTAAGGTATCAATGAAAAGTTTATATATCCCGGCTTGGACAGCATTGGCAAATACATAAATAAAAAGTACTCTTCTCGACAAAAGGTTTGAATCTTAAATAAATAAAGGCGGTCGTTCTAAACACCTTTGGAACTGCTACTTAAAAAATATTATCCATGATGGACCAGCCATGTACAAGTGTGCCGCCCTTGATTGGCTTCAAAAAGGTGCCGTCAAGATTTATGCGCAAAATTGTTTGCAGGCTCCGGCTGAGTGAAGTCAGCCGGCAATTGCCCGACCCGGCAATATGTGCGGGCGGACGCTATTGAGC
>ERZ1026907.369-NODE-369-length-7837-cov-4.364302_pt1 | contig 7837 bp, 9 predicted proteins | sample MGYA00519468_ERZ1026907 | MGnify/ENA primary metagenome ERZ1026907 (study PRJEB26926, sample SAMN06164581) | human gut metagenome | biome: ENVO:00009003; feature: ENVO:2100002; material: ENVO:00002003 | host: Homo sapiens | place: USA | collected 2012 ...
CCGTCGTCGGCAGCGTCAGATGTGTATAAGAGACAGCCTATGTGCTGGCGGTCTCCGTGCTGTACGCATTTTCGGGTCTGCTGCTGTGGCGCTGGTGGACGACCTATATTTCGATGCTGACATTCCTGCATGTCGCGGTCTACTGCCTGTACATCGTCTACATGCTCTATCAGATGGAGTTTTTCTTGGTTTCCCTCATGACCGTCGTGGCGGGCGGCACGTTCCTCCGCTACTCGCGCGGCATCGGCGCAAACGCTCCGTGCATCGCGCTTGCGGTGGTGCTGGTGCTTGTGATCGCATCCGGCGCGTATATTGCAGCGAATGCGGCGAAGAACAAGGGTATGCTCGTCCTCGGAGCAAAGCGCATCCGGCTGTTCCATGCGCGGTTCAATCCGCTGGCGCTGTACATCACCTGCGCGGTGTGGACAGTGTGCTTTGCGGCCTGTCTGGTGTTCGGCGCGGTGTTTGCGTACTACTGCATGTTTGCGGCTGTCGCGTTCGAGCTTGCCGCCGCCGTGTACTACACATTCCAGCTCAAGTAAGAGAATACAACTGCCTCCTTGTCCATAAGCTGGACAGGGAGGTGTTTTTTTGCTTCCGAAGCGTTCGATCCTTCACAACGCGCTGCTGCTGACGGCAATCGACCTGCTGCTGCGCGGCGCGGCAATGGCATTTCAGGTCTATCTTTCGAGCCGCGCCGGTGCAGTCGGGCTGGGGCTCTTGCAGCTTGTAACCGCGGTCGGCGCCCTTGCCATGACGCTCGGTCTTTCCGGCGCGCGCACGGCAGCGATGTATCTCTGTGCGGAGGAATACGGAAAACGCCGCTTTGCCGGAGTGCGGCGTGCGATGGAGCTGTGCATTTTATGGGGCGCGGTTTGCAGCTGCGCAGCAGCCGCCGCGCTGCGGCTGCTTGCGGGGACGCTGGCGCGCGTATGGATCCGCGACGCGCGGGCGGCGTCCGGGCTGCGGGTCTTAGCGCTCTCGCTGCCGCTGCGCTGCTATGTCAGCATCCTGAGCGGCTATTTTACGGCCAGCGGCCGGGTGCGGCGGCTGGCGCTCGTCGAGGTCGCGGAGCAGATTTCCTCGATCCTGTTCACATTCCTGCTGCTTTTGCGTGCGGACGGCGCCGAGCAGGTCTGCCGTGCCATCCTGCTCGGCGGCCTTGCCGCATCCGGCGTCAGCGGCGTGTGGCTGACGCGGCTGCTATGCCGCGATTTTCGGAGGTTTGGCCCTGCGGCGCGGGGACTGGCGCTCGGAAAGCGCCTCATAAGGCTCTGCGTGCCGCTTGCGCTCGGCGATTTCCTGCGCTCCGGTCTGCGCACGCTGGAGCAGCTGCTCATCCCGCTTGGCCTTTCGCAGGTGTCCGGCTCGCCGGAGACGGCAATGGCGGCCTATGGGACGGTGCATGGGATGGTCTTTCCGATCCTCATGTTCCCGGCGGCGATTTTGTATTCGCTGTCCGACCTGCTGCTGCCGGAGCTGGCACGCTGCCGCGCAGAGGGCGATGCGCGGCGCATCCGCGCGCTCAGCGAGCGCTGCCTGCACCTCACGACGCTGTTTGCGTGCGGGGTGGCGGCGCTGGAATTTCTGCTGGCGGAGCCGCTTGGACTGCTGCTTTATCAGAGCCGGGAGGCGGGCATGTATCTGCGCCTGTTTGCGCCGCTCGTCCTGATCCTCTATCCGGACGCCATCGTTGACGGCATGTGCAAGGGCCTCGGGCGGCAGGTCTCATGTGTGCGGAACAACACGATCACCTCGCTTATGGACATTGCGATGCTCTGGTTTCTGCTTCCGCGGCTTGGCATGGGCGGCTACATCCTTACGTTCGCCGTGACCCACGCCGTGAATTTTTATCTCAGCCTGCAGCTTTTGACGGACGCGAGCGGCTGCTGCGTGCGGCCGGTGTTTCTTATAAAAACGCTCGCGTGCGGGCTGCTTTCCGCAGGCGGCTGTCTGCTGCTGCCGGAGGGCGCGCCGCTTTCGCAGGCGGGCTGCATCTGCGTCCTGTTTTTGGCGCTCTACCCGGCGCTTCTGACACTGAGCGGTGCGCTGCCGCCGGAGGAAGCGCGCCGGCTGCGCCGGATGCTGCTGCCGCGCAGAGGGGCGTTGACTTTCTGTGAAAAGCGCCGTACAATGGAGAAAACAAAGGAAGTGAGGTAGCCTGCCATGTACTTTTTCCGAAACGACTATTCCGAGGGCGCACATCCCGCGATTTTCGACGCCCTGGCCGCAACAAATCTGGAATCGACCGTCGGCTACGGCCGCGACCCCTACTGTGCGGAGGCCATTGAGGCCGTCCGCCGCCGCTTTGCCTGCCCGGAGGCGGACGTTCATTTCATGCTGGGCGGCACGATCACCAATCTGACGCTCATCGCAGCGGCGCTCCGCCCGTGGGAGGCTGTCATCGCCGCCGAAACGGCGCACATCGCCGTGCATGAATCGGCCTCCGTCGAGGCGACCGGCCACAAGGTCTGCGTTGTCCCGACGCCGGACGGCAAGCTGACGCCGGAGGATGTCCGCGGCGTTGTTGCCGCGCACCACAATGGCGACGACGGGCACATGGTCGTGCCGAAAATGGTCTATGTCTCCGATGCGACCGAGCTTGGCACGATCTACACCAGGGCCGAGCTGGAAGCGCTCTCCGCGACGTGCCGCGAGCTGGGGCTGTACCTCTATCTGGACGGCGCACGTATGGGCGCCGCGCTCGTGAGCGAGGAAAACGACCTCCAGCCTGAGGATTTCGCGCGCCTCTGCGACGCATTTTACATCGGCGGCACGAAGAACGGCCTGCTGTTCGGTGAGATTCTGGTGCTGGTCAACAAGGACTTCCATCCCTACTTCCGCAATGCCATCAAGCAGCGCGGCGGCGTGCTCGCCAAGGGGCGGCTGCTCGGCGTGCAGTTTCTGGCGTTCCTGAAGGACGACCTCTGGCTGGCGCTTGCGCGTCACGCCGACGATGCGGCGAAGGAGCTTGCCCGCGCACTGCGCGAAAAGGGCTATCCCTTCTACGCTGAGCCGTACACCAATCAGCTGTTCCCCATCCTGCCGGATGAGAAGATCCGCGAGCTGGAACGCGATTTCTCCTTTGAGCTCAACGCCAGGGTCGATGAGACGCACACGGCCGTCCGCTTTGTGACCTCGTGGGCGACCTTGCAGGAGACGCTGGAGGCGCTGGTGCGTGCGCTGTGACGGAACGCATCGTCCATCCCATCCCGCCGCTCTATGACGTGCGTTCGCGCATCCTGATCCTCGGCTCCTTTCCGTCGATAAAGTCCCGCGAGGCGGCGTTTTTCTACGGCCATCCGCAAAACCGCTTCTGGCGCGTGATCGCCGCCGTGCTCGAATGCCCGGTCCCTGTCACCGTGCCGGAAAAGGCCGCCATGCTGCACGCGCATCACATCGCGCTCTGGGATACGATCGCGAGCTGCGAGATCGAAGGCTCCAGCGACAGCAGCATCCAGAACGTCGTGCCGAATGATCTGACGCCGATCCTCTCAGCGGCGGACATTCAGGCGGTTTTCTGTAACGGCGCGGCCTCGCACCGGCTGTACTGCCGGTATCTGGAGCCGCTGACCGGTCTGACCGCGGCGAAGCTGCCCTCGACCAGCCCTGCAAACGCCGCGTTTTCTCCAGAGCGGCTGATCGAGCAGTGGCGTGTGATCCGAAATTATCTGTAAAACCGAAAGCGGCGGAGGCAGCTTGAGCTGCCTCCGCCGCTGAGCTTGTCAAAAAAGTCTTTTTGATAAGCTGGCCTGCCTCTGTTATTTTACAAAGTGCCTGCGATCCACCGGAAAAGCACGTCGTTTGTATCGTCTGCCTCCGGGTGGAACTGCACGCCCAGCATCTGCTCACCGTATTCCAGCGCCTCGATCGTGCCGTCATCCGTGCGTCCGGCGACGCGCAGCGCCTGCGCAGGGTGTGTGATGCGGTAGTTGTGCATCGACGCACCGAGGATCGTGTCCGAGCCGGTAAGGCGCAAAAAATGGCTTTCCGCCGTCAGATGGACGGGGTGCTTGAAGCTGTCTGCGTGGCCGCGCGTGATGTGCCCGTTCCAGTGACCGTCCACAGGCTCCGTGAACATGTAGCGCTCCTTTTTCATCTGCTCGAACAGATCGAGCAGGGGCGCGTCCCAGCCGCGCCGCCGGGCTTCCTCGGCGACAAGAAAATATGTGTTCATCATCTGCATCCCGAGGCAGATGCCGAGCACGGGCTTGCCGCTTTTCGCGGCGTATTCCATGATCTGAAAATGATAGGGGTAAAAGCGTGCGCCGCCGCAGAAAACGAATGCCTCGCACAGCGCCAGCGCCTCCGGAATGACGTATCCGTCGCTGCTGAGAAGCCCGACCGGCGTGCCGCCGTTTGCGCTGATGCGCTTGGGGTAGGCGTTGACGAACAGATAATGGTCTGCGTACATGTCCTCCGAGGCAAACAGCTTTGCGCCCGGTACGATTCCAACAACTCGCATTTGTATCTCCTTTTCGCGCGGCCTGCGCCTGCGCCGCTGATTTTTGAACTTAAAACAGATCCAGCATGTTGCCCAGATAGATCTCCTCCCGGACGCGGAGCCGGTATTCCGGTTTTGTCAGATAAGAAAGCAGAAATTCCAGGATCAGAGCGCTGCCAAGCCCGCGCCCCTCGATCTTGAAATTGGAAAAGCCCATCGGCAGATAGACGTTTTGAATATCCGCTGTGCCGATGAAGGCGGGATTTTCCATCGCCTTGGAAAAGCGATAGCCGCCCGCGGCGCCGGGCGCCTTGCAGCGGTGCTCCGGCCCGTACTCGCCGAGGCTTTTCCGGCTGACGGCCTCGTAGCACGCCTTTCGGTCCTTGCAGCCGAACCAGCAGCACTCATTGCAGAGAAACTCAACCTTTTCCTTCAGTGCCTCCGGCAGTCCGTTCAGCTCGTCAAACGCCTTGTTCAGACGAAAATCCGGCACAACGTACCGAAACGCATCGCGCGACAGCTCCTGCCGGAGCAGGGGAAAGGCAGTGAGGACCTTGGTGGTCGAGGAGACAAGATAAAGCTCCGGGTATTGCGTCTGCAAATGGCGCAGCAGCCGCTCCGAGTGGACGATGACGCCGCCGCGCGGCTGACTCTCGGAGAGGAGCCTGCAAAGCGCGTTGCACTTCCGGTCGGAGAGGTGCTCCTCCCGCAGGAGGGAATTGCTGAATGTCAGCCGTGGTGAGATGCCGTACTCGCGCATCAGGCCCAGCACCTCGTCTGCGTCATGCGTACCGAAGCCGACGCGCCCGCCGCCCCAGAGACAGTCGGCCGGGGCTCCATAGATCGAGCCGATCTCACACCAATCATAAAAATACGCCCGGTGCTCACGAAAAAGCGGCAAAAACACACGGTAAAGCTCGTAAAATTCAAACAGCCCGGGGAGATGGTAATACGCGGTGCGCCCAGCCGTGCCCGGAGCGGCTGCTTCATTTTCGGGCGCGGGCTGCACATATTCATCCATTGGACACACCGCCTTCGTGCAGGAATGCTACTTCGCGATCATTATAGCACGAGCGCGGGAAAATCGCCACAGCTTTCACGCCGAAAGCAAAAAGCGCGCTGCCGCCGGTCTTGCTTTTTTGCGGCGCTTCTGCTATACTTATTTCCGGCTTGGCAGGCAGAACAGACTGCTTCGTGCCAAGCCCATTTTTCATAACCGGGTGTAGCTCAGATGGTAGAGCGCGTGGTTTGGGAGCGTATCGGCATCCATCCGACCTGCCGGAGCCAAAACGCCCGAACCCCTTGACACACGGGCATCTGCGGGTTTTCCGCAATTTCCGGAATCGCCCGAAAAACCGCCTTTGACCACATGGCTGACTACAGACAGCTTAGACTTTCAATTTCATAACCGGGTGTAGCTCAGATGGTAGAGCGCGTGGTTTGGGACCACGAGGCCGCTGGTTCGAAACCAGTCACTCGGACCAGGAAACCCGCTGAAATCATAAGATTTCAGCGGGTTTCCTATGTAAATTGTTCGATTTTCGAAAAAACGCTATTCTTTGATTATCGCGGCGCAGGATTTGCGCTGCGGATTCGGCAAACTGAAAGTTATCGATTTCTTTGTGCGCTATATCTAACGGACAGCACAATGCTTACTGATGCGGTAACGACCTTTGCAAATACGGTGCTCCACCAAATCATGATTTGACCGCCAAACACCGGCGGCAGCATCAGCATCAATACCAGCATGATGATGGGTTCGATAAATGTCAGAACATAGGACAGCACACTTTTTTCGGTTGCGTAGAAAGCCGCCGTGGAAACTCGTGTGATGGCGTCAAACGGAACCGACACAAGGAAGATCGGCATGACCTTTATGACCCCTGCGTTTACCTCGGCAGATGAACCGAACAGTAGTCCAATCTTTCCACGGAGCAGGTAAATCAGAATCGCACTGATTACCGCCAAAACCATGGAAAATTCATACGCCAGCGTTTTGGTTTGTTTGAGCGATTTTTCTTCGCCTGCTCCGTAGAACTGACTCATGAGCGGCTGGCTACCATCACCGACACCCTGCAAAAGAAGATAAACAATGCAGATGATATAGGAGATACAGGCATAGGTGGCGATAGCCTCCTGTCCGCCATAAGAAACCGAAAATCGGTTGATGATCACAAGAGAGATATTTGGGGCAAGGGTCAAGCCAAATGGAGCAAGTCCGATTTTTAATATCTGAAATGCCGTTTTCGGGGTATCAACAGGTGCGATTTTCAGAGTGAGGTTCTTTTTGATGGCGCAATACACGAGTGCAACCGCCATGGTAACTCCCTGCCCAATAATGGTCGCCAATGCCGCACCGTACATGCCCCGTCCAAGAACCCACACAAAAGTATAGTCAAGAGCAATATTGGTAGCAAAGCCGCAGATCATAGCGATCATTGCCCACAAAGAACCGCCGTAATTACGCATAAACGGAACCAGTCCGGTGCCGAACACCTGTAAAATCGCTCCAAGGGCAATTACCTTGATATACTCATTTCCCAGAGTAAGCAACTCGCCCGATGCACCAAGGGCAGAAAGGATTTTCTCTGAAGTGAAGAAAACGGTGACAGTCAGGACAGCGCTGAAAAGAAGCATCAGCCATGTTGCACCGGCAACGAACTCCCGTGCTTTTTTCTCATTTCCTGCTGCTTTCAGAATGGAGTATTTGACTGAACCACCCATTCCGATTCCTGTCCCTACGGATTGCAGGACCGCCGTGATGGGATATGCAATGTTGATTGTGGAAAGTCCGGCATCCCCGATTGAGTTGCCTACAAAGAAACCGTCAACGATGGCATACACCCCGGAAAGCGCAAAGGATAACACGGACGGAATCACATACTGAAAGAAAGTCCGCTTGTTATTCACTGCCCAGACCTCCGCTCAGCTCTCTTTCAAAGAGAAGATTGAAAAGGTCAAGAATTTCACACATGGCTTGGAGCCGTTCGTTCCCGATTGTTCTATAAACCTTCTCCTCGGCTTTTCGTAAAGGCGCAATCATTCTGTGGGCGTATACCTGTCCGCTTTCAGTCAAGACGATCCGCTTCTCACGTTTATCGCCCTCGCTGGCCTCCAACAGTAAATAGCCCTTCTTTTGAAGTGCGCTCACGACCGTATGAACCGTCTGTTTTTGCATACCGAAATTCTCTGCGATCTGCTTTTGCGTCAGTTCTCCCATGGATTCCAGCGCATACAGCACCATCATTTCCGGGTATCCGACGCCAAGTACCGAAGCTGCTTTTGTATATAGAGCAGTGCTTTTCGCCCACGCAACGTTAAAATGATTGTTTTCCATAAGTCCTGTCTCTTATACACATCTCCGAGCCCACGAGACATCTCAGGATCTCGTAT
>ERZ1026907.393-NODE-393-length-7371-cov-3.854019_pt1 | contig 7371 bp, 8 predicted proteins | sample MGYA00519468_ERZ1026907 | MGnify/ENA primary metagenome ERZ1026907 (study PRJEB26926, sample SAMN06164581) | human gut metagenome | biome: ENVO:00009003; feature: ENVO:2100002; material: ENVO:00002003 | host: Homo sapiens | place: USA | collected 2012 ...
CAGTACGACGACAGCATCGTGCGGCAGATGATCGAGTGCATCAAGGTGTATGGCGACGGCCGCTTGACGATCATCTTCGGCGGCGGATATGAGATCGAGGAAACGCTATAAATACGAAGCACCTCTGTGAGAGCGTTCACTCGGTGGTTGGTATCATAATGTGATACCAACCACCGAGTGAACGGAGTGCGTAACGATTAAGGGCATGAACATTTTCGTTGCAGAAACCTTCCACGACGGTAAACTAAAGTTTGCTATACCAAATCAATCCCAAGCTCAAGGGCTTTTATTGGATGGGACACACATTCGAGAGTTCACCTGCTTTTGGCCGTGATGTTCTGGAAAAACTGTGGGATAAGGACAAATCGCTTTTCCCGTACTATTCCAGTATTCTATCTGAAAAACTTCTATCCCAATATGTGCAAATGGCTGCACCTAAAAACGAGATACTCAAAAAAGCTGCCGCGGCTATTGAGGATTCTTATGCTGTTTCTTCCAGCGCTGCAGCATTATAAACTGCGTCCATTGCGCTTTCTCCCCATGCATATGCGCTGTCGCTAAGTATCAGTGCAGCCGGTGTGTTCCGAGGGTCAAATTGCTGACAACGAAACATTGTTTCCAGCATCTCAATATCCTTGGCACAGGGAATCATTGATTCAAAATGACTTTTATGAAATAATCCCAAAACTGGAATATCCATGCCGAGCTGTGCAAAGATTGTAGCATTACGCGCATGAGGCCTTGCAATACCGCCAATCTGGGGAAATGCTCTGTAAAGAGCAATGTGAGTCCTGATGCTTGAGATAGTTTCAGCATCCAGTCCTCGCTCCCAATTGCCATTTTTGAGAGAAACTAGCACAGATTGCTGTGCAGTCTTTATGACAACCATATCCCGGTTACGGTCTATTGCAGACACAACACCTCTACCGTAGCGATCCAGCTGATACTGCTCCAGCTGTTGATATGCAATTAACACATTGGCTTTAAGTATTTCAAGCATGCATCAGCACTCCAGCATCTCCAGCGTGCAAGTTTGAGCAATGCTCTGGCGGATGGCTGCACGAACAGGCAGCACGGCAGAGGGAGATACAGACAGTTCATCGATGCCCATAGCCAGGAAGGTAGGCAGCATGGAAATGTCAGCACCCAGCTCGCCGCAGATACCGATCCAGATGCCAGCCTTATGGGCAGCATCGGCAGCCATTTTGATGGCACGGAGCAGAGCGGGATGATGAGGATCATAGAACTTACCCAGATCGTTTGCCTGACGGTCGCAGGCCAGGGTATACTGAGTCAGATCGTTGGTGCCAACAGAGAAGAAGTCCACCAGTTTGGCAAGTTCCTCGGCCACAAATACAGAGGAAGGAGTCTCGATCATAATGCCCAGCTCAGTATCCTTGTCATAGGGAATACCCTCGGCGTCCAGTTCTTTCATAACGCTCATGCAGGCACGCTTACATTCCTTGACTTCCCAGACAGAAGTGATCATGGGGAACATAATGGCAGTTTTACCGTAAACAGAGGCCCGGTACAGAGCGCGCAACTGGGTGCGGAATACCTCAGGACGATTCAGACAGATACGAATAGCGCGAACACCCAGGGCAGGATTTTCTTCTTCCTTCATATCGAAATAATCCACCTGCTTGTCTGCACCGATATCCAGAGTACGAATCACAACACGCTTGCCGTTCATGGCATCAGCAACACTACGGTACGCCTCGAACTGCTCATCCTCAGTGGGGTAATCGGAAGCGCTTAAGTAAAGGAACTCACTGCGGAACAGACCGATACCCTGACCATCGTTTGCCAGAACGGCAGCCACATCCTCGGGAGAACCGATATTGCAATACAGCAACATCTTCTTTCCATCCAGAGTGATATCTTCCTGGCCCTTCATGGTTTCCAGCAGCTTCTTTGTTTCCTGCTGTTTTTCATATTTTTCTTTCAGAGCAGCCTGAGTCATAGCGTCGGGATCGATGATCAGCTGACCAGTTTCACCATCAATGTAGCCAACACGGCCATTGTAGCCTTCTGCCAGAGCTTCACCAGCACCGCAGATAGCAGGGATACCCATAGTACGGGCCAAAATAGCAGTATGAGAGTTACCGGAACCACCCATGGTGACAAATCCCAGAATCTTGGACTTGTCCAGCTGCAGGGTTTCAGAAGGAGCCAGATCGTCCGCTGCCAAAATAACCGGAACATCAGAGTGGATTCCTCCGTCCACAACACCCAGCAGATTATTCAGAATCCGCTTGGCCACATCCTTGATGTCCGCAGCACGAGCCTGCATATATGCATCATCCATAGCTGCAAACATAGCTGCAAACTGGATGCCTGCCTGTTCCACGGCGTGTTCTGCATTACAGGATTCTTCATCAATCAGAGATGTAATACACTCTACAAAGTCTTCATCTTCCACAAGCATGGCATGGGTTTCAAAGAGGACTGCCATCTCCTCACCGGCATCTTCCCGGCACTTTTCTGCCAAGGCATTCAGCTGCCGGATGGACTGTTCCTGAGCAACAGCCAGGCGGGCTTTTTCGGCCTCAATATCAGAGACAACTTTCAACGTAACCGTGCTGTCAGAACGCTGGAAGAAATAGAGGGGGCCTTTTGCAATGCCCTTGGATACACCTTTACCTTGGATTGTAATCATAGTTCAGTATCCTTTCTATATGTGGAAAAAGTTGGGAAGCGCCGAAGAAGGAGTGTTTTGTTTAAGGAGTGTTATAATTTCAGCGCTTCCCGTGGCAAAAGGATTTGATTGCTTACAGATTGTTGTTAAAGAAGGCAGTCAGAGCGGCAATTGCGGCATCTTCATTAGCACCTTCTGCGGCTACAGTAACAACATCGCCCTGCTTTACACCCAGACTCATGAGCTTCATCAGCTGACCGGCCTTCGCAGTGGTACCATTCTTGGTGATGGTTACTACAGTATCAGCAAATGTCAGGACACGATTTTCGGCGGCTTCGCGCCGAACAGCCAGACGGCAGAAACACTCTCGAAAGCGCTTGGCAGCAGGACAGTCCTGACCGGGTCTGTCAGTAAAGGCAAGGACAGCGCCAGCCGGAGCTTACAGATGGCGGAGCGTGCACTCCTCTCGCCGGACGAACTGAAAAATCTCCCGAAGGGCGACTTCATCGTGATGAAAACCGGCACACACCCGATGCGGACGAAGCTGCAATTATATTTCAAATGGGGCATTTCATTTGAAGAACCGTATCAGGTGCCGGAGCGCGCCCAGCGGGAGGTCTACTACGCAGGGAAGGAGGAATTGCTGATGAATATCAAGAAAAGTCTGTATTCCCAGCCGCAGCCAGTCATGACATCAAAAGCGGACGGTTATATGAGCAGCTACGGTGAGAAATGAACTTCTTCGGCTCCATCTATGCTGATCCAGACCTGCCGCACCGGCGCGGACGGTCTATATGTACCTCCGCGACCGCGCAGGCGGCGGGAGTTGCTGGCCGGGGGTGAAAACCATAGCCCGCGACCTGCACCTCTCGCCGCGCACAGTGCAAAGGGCGCTCAATGATCTGGAGCACGCCGGATACATCCGGCGCGAAAACCGTTACCGCGAAAACGGCAGCCGCACGTCGAATTTGTATGTAATAACCGATGACAAATAGCAAAGCGGACGCTCCCCGCCAAGGGGAACGTCCGCACTTTTGCTGTCACCAGCGCCATGACACTACGGCGCAGCTTGAAGGGCATACTTTAGCCGAGAGACAACACAGAAAGAAGAAATCTGAATCTAGCGTCCCTGAAAAAGCTCTCTATTTGAAGATCTATTCAGAAAAACGAGGGGGTTAATAATTTGAATCAGTGGATGTACACCTATGCGCGGACAAAATACACTCTTGCTTCGTATGAACGCAGTGCCCATGAGCCAGGGCACAATAGTTGCAAAACACAGTTTCTAAATATCGGCCATGAGTATCAATCTCTAAGAGAGGCATCAATTCATCTGAGAAATTGCATAGAACGTACAGAGACGCCCCATTATATACTCGTATATAACAAAATATTTTATCATCCTAATCGTTACAGATGGATTCAGCCACATACGACTTTTGACTACATAAAGGCTAATCCCTGTTTTTGAAGTTGCTTCAATACCTACATTATACAGGTAAATCCACGATGCTACAAATCGGGGGGTCATTACATATTGTTTAAAAAGGAAAAGACCACGGCCAGCGTTGAGCCGGTCGTGGTCAGAATCGTTCTCAGAACGCATAGCCGCAGAATAAAATTCTGCGTTCAAAAGGGTTTGGGGAAATTCCTCAACAAGCGGTTTTGGAGCTTGACACATATTAGCGGGCTTGTCTTGCTTGTCGATATCTTTCCAATGAGATAGTAATCCGGCGTTTCACCCAGCGCTGTACAAATCTGCATAACGGCCTGCGTCGTTGGCAAATAAATACCGCGCTCAATGTTTGACAGATGGTTCTTCGATAGCCCGATTTGCTCGGACAATTCCTCTTGCGTCAAGCCTAGCGCCTTTCGACGTTGCATGATGCGTATTCCAATTAGTCTTTTATTTATTTCCATACAAACCACTGCAACGCAATGATATCATGCGCAAACCTCCAAAGGAACACAATGCAACAAAATAATTCTGTATAGCAATTATTTTATGCAAATTATTTTGAAAAATTTGCGTTACTATTATTTTCTGCGTTTTTTCGTGATATTATTGCCTTTCTGCAACAGACCTTGCGCAGTCATTTTTTTCATGGTATCATTTGAATTGTAGAAGGTGAGAACATGAAATTTATTAAGAAAGAACTCCATTGCGGCAACAAGTGTTGGTCTCACAGATCGGTCAAACTATACAACCACCATAAACGGAAAAAGCATTCCTAACGCGCAATATCCCGCAAGCGGCACATATAGTGGATCGACCAGCACGAGTTTTGGTACAGGTTCACAATTCCACGGATTTGGGCTCTATATCTATGACTACTTATTTGGAAGCAGTGGTGCAAAATGCTCTCAGGGTTTTGAGTATATCGGAAACTATACTCAAACGCAAATAAAGAACAAACTTCAGTCTTTTGCTCTTGGAACGCTGCTCAGAGCTAGCTACAGCGGCAGCACGTCAGATGAGCATACAATGATTTTGGTTGGCAGAGACAGCACTGGCGTTATCATCTACCATGCAAACTGGCCTGATAACGGCACTGTAGCAATTTCACATGTGACATGGAGTGGATTTGCACAAACGTTCCCCTACTTGGATTTTATTATTTGTCCGCATAATGTGAATGTCTGGAAGCCATATTCCTCGACGCAGCACAGAGGAGCATGCACAGCGTGCGGGACTTATCTTTACGGAAGTCACTACGCACAAGTCGGTGGTATGGGGACTTGTCTGGTCTGTGGCTATTACGGAAATATGCCAGGATTGACCAGTACAGGTCATGAGACAGAATGATCGCGAGGTATGTTCTATGATAGGAGTCGTTACTCTGCAGCGAAAAAGTGTGATGTGTCTCCTGCTGCTTGTGATTGCGGTGTTGATGCTGAGCGGTTGCCATCAACAAAGTCGTAGTGCGCAGCTAGATATTGCTGTGCAGCAACCGCCAGGGGTGGAGCAGCCCACTGAGGCACAGCCTACGCCGCAAGCGCGCCCAGCCAAACCGGAACAGGCAGAAGATCCGTCATTTCTCTCTCCTGAAAGCGACGGGGACTACGATCTGGTATTCTTCTTTGCCACAGCGGACATCGGCGATTATGAATTTTCCATCGCCCCCGAGGGCAGCGACGATTGGCAGAAGCTCGACGAGGCGCACTGGCTGGGAACCTGCGGCCAGTCAGAGGAGCACAGCCGGGTGCATCAGCAGCCCTCGCATATTTCAAAGTTCGGATTCCGCTTCGCGGATGAAGCAGACGGACGCTATCAGCTCAGGACTACGACGGTCGGGGTGACGCCCGCTGAGGTGCAGGAGCTATGGCCGCTTGAGATCAAGGATCAGACAACGCTGCTCGTCGTGGGAAGCGACCCGAAGACGGGTAAGCAGCTGCCGGAGCTTCTGCCCATGCGGCGCTGCGCCGACTGCCCGCAAAGCTGGTTTTTCCAGGAGGGCGATCCCGCCGAAGCGGGGCCGGAGGTCATCGACTGCTGCTATGTTGCCCTGCCGAACGAGGAGGCGGCCAGCTATTTCCTTGCCCCGGAGGGCTGCGAGGATTGGATCGCCGTGAGCGCGGAGGCAAGCGATGGCCTGTGTGAAAACGAGAAAATCCACGGCGAAGGCTACCGTCTGCTTCGCGTTCCCCTTGACGCAGACGCGGAAGGTACGCGCTATCAGCTTCATCGGGAAGAAACCAACAAAGTCACGGCCACATGGCACGACATTTGCATCACGGACGATCACACCCTGCTTCGGGTGTACAGGCAGCCGGGATCAGCGGCGTGGCAGTCTGCCTGGTGCGCGGGGGAAGAACTGCTGCTGGTGGAAAGCTTCGCCCGCTGCGGCGAATGCCCGAAAAACTGGCCGGAGGGACGCCGTCAGAAATGCGGCACCACCGCCCTGAGCGCAAATGCAGACGCCCCTGTTGGAGAAAGCGTCTGCGGAGATCTGGAATTCTACTTTGGCGCGGACAACGTGGGCTGGTACGAGTTCTCCATCGCGCCGGAGGGAAGCGATGCGTGGGTCAAGCTGGATGACGTGTGTATAGATCGCGGCTGGAGCGCGGACGGTTACGTCTGTCCGTCTAAGTATGGCGTCCGATTTGAAGAAGGCAGCGGGCTGTATCAGCTCCGCGCCACTGTCAAGGCCCCGCTGCCGTTTGCAATATCGAACATCTGGCACAACCTGCCGCTGCAGCCGGAGGGGGCGCTTCTGTATGTGGCCTGCCCGCCCGGAACCGAGCAGTGGCAGGAAGCGATTGCTGCGACACAGGCCGTGATCGTAACGCAAATGGAGCCGGAGGGATTGAGGGAATAAGCTATAAGAATTCCATCGCATAAAGCAGGAGGAAAAAATGAAAACAAAGCAACGATATTTTGTTTTTAGTTTTCCTGCTGTCGGCACTGTCACCTGCTGTGGCTGCATCAAATGGAAACGCAACTGACACGGAAGCGCAGATAGATCAAACGGAAAACGTAGTTTGTTATGAGACGTTCTTTCAGTAGATTCTATATTTTAATGAAGATAGCTATGTACTTGAGAACATACTTTCGCATGAAGAAATCGCTGGGATGGATCTATTTGAAGTGATAGATGGAGATTTGTACTAGCTGTGACTCAGACGTGCATTGTTGCAAAAAAACGTACGTCCTGTCAGAACGGGCAGCATGGTTCTTCCGGTGGGATACATTGCCTGTCTCTTATACACATCTCCGAGCCCACGAGACATCT